>JAABUV010003635.1_pt1 | contig 19391 bp, 23 predicted proteins | sample 5559971 | NCBI WGS metagenome assembly JAABUV01 (sample SAMN10711881, study PRJNA513362) | rock metagenome | isolation source: Antarctica rocks | place: Antarctica: Victoria Land, Knobhead nord | collected 2015-12-19
GTTCATCGACTTTGCCACCGGCGACACGCTCAGCATCTCCGGTGCGCCCGGCCCGCGGCCGCGCTGTCGCGCCCTGCCTTTGTGCACGGCGCCTGTGTGCCTGCGGCGCCGCCCTGCCTGCTAAGCGCGCTGGCGAGCAAATGCCCTGCAATGTGCAATCTGCCAAGACTGCGGACCAGGCAGAGCGGCATCCCGGCTCGCTACTGCGCTATAGCTGTGATGCTTGTCAAGGTCATCCATAGATTATGGCCCATAAGCCTCATTGCAGAGCCTCAGCATGGCACCCTGCAGGGGGTTGTCGGGGCCGCGTCCAGAGCCCACCCTGCGCCTGCATGCGTTCAAAGCATGAGCATGCGTCCAGGGCTGCCGCCTGCCAGGGGCCTCACAAAGGAGGTCACCTATGATCCCGGCCCGAAAACCTGTGCTCGACCAGGGCTGCGCCGGCATATACCTGAAGGACCCCAGCCCGCCGGGCGCGTTCAGCGGGGTCCGAGCCTGACCCTGAGTGACCCTGCGCCTGCGCGCGGCCAGGGCGCGCCAGCATCGACCTGGAGGACCGCAGCCTGCCGGGCGCGGAGCGCGTGGTTGCGGTCGCCGTGGACGGCTGGACGCAGGCGCGCGGCGCGCTGCCGCTCGCCTGCGAGGGCCCGGTCCTCTTCTCGCCCTACAACCCCAGGCGCGCGCCTCCCACCGTCTGCTCACCCACCGGCACATGCACTTGCCAGGGGCTTGCAGAGCGGCAGTCCTCGCCTGAATACGTCCGTCAATTGGACGCTGGATTTGTTCCTGGACGGGCTGAGGCCATGTACGTCGCCATGTGTGTGGCGTGCTGTCGGGCCCGGCTGCGCCGGCCAACTGCTCCTGACCTTTCAGTGGTCAGAGGATGTTGAGCCGTGGCAGGAGCAGGGTCGAACAACATGCTGCACGTCCGTTGGCTGCGCCGCCGAGAGTGCTTCCAAGCCGAGCGGGCGCAGAATACCCTGTCTGGTGTCTGTGACGGACCTTGGCCTGTTGCTGCTTGCCTCACACACCTTTGCAGCGGCACAGCTTCTTGCTCTGCGGCTTCTCAGACACACAGCATGACATCAGGGGCAGCGCCCAGACACCCGAGCGGCGTGCCAACCCTGCAGACCCTGGGTTCAGGGGCGCGGGCGCGGCCGAGCAGCGCCTGTACGCCAAGCTGGTCGCGGTGGAGGACGCGGCGGCGGGCATCAAAACGTTCACGTTCTCCTGGCCGGAGCCGCCCACGCGCGCCGGCCGGCCGCAGCCCTTTGCGTACCAGCCCGGCATGTACGCGTCGTTTGACTTCCAGGCGCGCCGCCGGGCTCGCTGGCCGCCTGGCACGTGCGGTCCAGGAGGTGGATGACAGGATTTCGGGGAAGTGGCTGGAGGCCTGATGAAAGGGCAATGCATAGAGCCGCGTGATGCACAGAAGATGTGCTACGTAGATCGGCATGGGCAGAGCATGTTGATAGGTCCGGGGAGCATGTTGCAGCATATCAGGAGTCCTTGTCTCTGGCCAGGGGCCGGACGTCTGCAGATGTGCCCGCCGCTTGCCCCACAGACCCAGTTTGGACAGAGGGTGGCCGTGCGCGTGTGGCATTTCGTGATAGTTCCTGCAGGCAAGCAGAGGATCCCGCCGTACAGCACAGTAGATGATGCAGTGGCGCCGCCGCGAGCAGGACGTGCCGGGCGCGGGCGCGGCCGTGCTGAACCGCACGTGGACCATCTCCAGCCACCCGGCCGAGTCGGCCGCCAGCAGCACGTTCTCCATCACCGTCAAGCGCGCCGGGCTGGTGACGGCCTACATGCACAGGCGCGCCGCCGCCCCACACCGGCGGGATCGCCGCTGGCCCGGGAGTGGGGTGAAGGTAAGGCCCTGCCGCAGGCTCTGACCTGTCCACGTCGCCGTCGCGTGCGGTGCGCTCGTCATCCTGCTGCACAATATCAGCCTGGCCACAGTACGGCTGTGGCCGGTTTGTCTGCAGCAAGGGCTGCCCTGGTGCAGCGTGTCCTTCATCGATTGCGCACAGCAGCAAGCTGCTCTCTGGACTCCTTTTCGCTCTGTTGATGACCTTCCCGCGCCCGTATCGGTAGGGCTCACCATCGCGGTGCGTGACAGAGGCAGAGCGCGGTGCGGGTCTGCGTTACTGCGGCAAGCCTGACGTGGCGGGGGCCCGTCCGCGCAGCACACTGACGCCGGGGTTCCCGGTCGAGTTCCGCGGCGCCCTCGGAGACTTTGTGCCGGTGGCCGGCTCCGGGCCGGGCCTGCTCATTGCTGCCGGCATTGGTGCGCGCGCCCGCGGCGCACTGCCCTGTGAAGGTCTGCAGAGGCCAGTCAGCGTCAGTGCGGGCATTTGTGCACCACCACCCCCTCGCCCGCGCATGCCTTCATCGCCGCATGCCGCACGAAGCCGGTCCACACCAAGCAAGCTCGGCCTGTACATGAAAAAAAGTAACTGGGCATCCATGTTGTGCTTGGTGTTATTAAATTGCGCTCGAGACAGCAGCGACCTGGCCGCCCACCTCGCTGCTGCTCCGCCAGCTTGCCCTGGCTGTACACAGAGCGCCCTCTTGTAGACCTCCTCCTGAGACTCCATCGGCTTCCCCAGGCGCGCACGCACAACTCGGTGAGGGTCACCCCAACCCTAACCGCACGGCGCAGGCATCACGCCGATGCGCACGTTCATGCTGGAGTTGGCGCGGCAGCGCCGACGCGCGGTGCTGCTGTACTCGGTGCGCGCGGCGGCCGAGGCCGCGTTCGCGGCCGAGCTGCAGGCGCTCGCGGCCGGCTCGGGCGGTGCGCTGCGCGTCGTGCTGACCGTGACGGGGCCCGACCCGGCGTGGGCCGGGCGGCGCGGGCGCATCGACGCCGCGCTCATCCGCGAGCAGGCGCGGTCCCAGAGCACGATGCTTGCGTGTTGCCGATTGCTTGCCGTGGCGCTGCTTGCAGCGCGCGGCGTACCCGCATCGTGCTCACTATGACCCAGCCTGGCTTCCTTGGCCTGTTTCGCGTCGCACTGACGCCGCTTTCGTGGTTCATGTTCACGGACACATTGCAGGCGCTCTCCATGGTCATGCTATCAAGAGTGCGTCACGCGAGGTCACGGGAGGTCAGGTAGCGGGGTTCATGCAGGATCTGCCCAGACCCTACCATACCCTAGACCTGGGTGAGCAACGCCGTCGCGGCGCGCGGCAGGTGCCGGAGCTGCTGGACCCGGAGCTGGCCGCGTACATGTGCGGCCCGGCCGCTTTCATGGCCGGCATCCAGGACGCGCTGCTCGCGCTCGGCTTCAATACCGCGCGCCTGCACCAGGAGAGCTTCAGCTTCTGACGCCCACGCTGCCGCTCCCGGCCGCCTAGCGGTCGCCTTTCCAGGAGGTGCAGCTCTGCACCACTTTGGGACGGACCCAGGGAGGGAGCCAGTGGTCGGAAAGTGCAAGGCGCGGCTGCGCCTGCCCCGTGGTCTAGGCGTGCTTGAATGTGCAGCCTTGCCACGGACACAGCATGCTCGGTCGCCACATGTTTCTGGCACTTCTTGCTCCTGCCTTTTTCCGTGCGTAGTAATGTCACTGCACCCTCTGTCTGCTAAAAGCATGAACACGGACTTTGCTGTGACAGAGCTCCCGCTGCCATTTGGCCCTGCTTTGTGTGACGCTGATGCAGCATGCCAGGCTTTCTGTACGCACAGTCAAGTAGTAATGAGCACTTGCGCAATTGTGGTTTACGGGCGGGTGTTACACTTGGTAATACCCCTGGAGCACTGTGAGGGAAAGCTGCTCGGGCAGTTGCCAGCAGTATGCTTGTACGTCAGATAGTACTTGCTTTCAGATAGCACTGACTACAGTCCTGGCCAAGGTTAGAGTCTTGGCCGATAGCCGATGTGTTGCTGTTCTTGTGGTGGCCTGCGTTGGGTTGCTGCCTAGTCGCTGGATTGTATGCTCGGTTTTTTGCTGCAGCCGGAACCTTGGCAGTAGTTCTGGACAGCATGCTGTCCTGCATGCAGCAAGATTGTGCAGCGCTTCCTGTGGCCAGCCAGGCCTGGCGAAGCATTGCTCTGTATGTAAGGGGTCATGTTTGGCATGCCCACCTAGTATAAGGAGGCGATGTAGCAGAGCTTCAAATACCAGCTCCTTACTGGGGCAAATTTGAATTCAAATCTGAACATGAGCAGGAAGTCCAAACATTTTCCTTGCGCAAGTTGCAACCATGCCACAGCGTTCCTAAACTACAGCAAGAGGAAAGTGGGAGGAGGGCTTTGTAGTTTAAGAAGCAGAGGCAGGCGGCGCCTGCCAGGCGCTGCCGAGGTCTGACCTGGCGACGCCTGGCGGGCGCGGCGGGCCGCCCTGTTGCTAGCGCCCGTGCAAGGCGCGCAGGTGCACCGACCTGTGCAACATGAAAAGTTCTAGGACAGGTACAACTTCGTAACGGCCCTGTCCGAGTGCCCGTGGCCGTGCACGCTATCGATCGCCATGCACGCGCTGCTGAAGAGGGAGGTTGCCGTGCTGTACAATGGTGCAACCGCCATGCTGGGGTGCATAGCCCGCTGCCGGGCGCGGTGCCCCTGGCAGGCTGCGCGCACGGCGCGAGGCTGTGAGCCGCTGGCGTGAGGCGGGGCTGCGCACGCAGCAGCGGGCTGTGCCCCGCACTGCCGCATTTGCACCTTTCTGCAGCTCGGCAATCTCCTTTTTAACGAGCGAGTGCATGGCTGTCGTGCGCGTGTACAGCCGCGGGCCCGCGGACAGGGCCACACGGTGCCATCACGGATATACTTTATCCTTGAACTTCTGTCGCCGTAGATGTCGTTGCACCTTGCCCAGCGAGCAATGTAGAGCTAACAGACGCACTAGTGTATGCCGTGCTCCTTACATTCCTTACATTCATTATCAACAGACAACAACGCGCGGCATACTGCGCGATAACTGAGCGCACCCCTTGTCGCGGCGGGACAACACTTTCATGAAGGACCAGGCTACCGTCACGAGACCCCATGCACAGAGGCTGCTTCGCTTAAGGCTATGCTCGGGTGCGAGTATGGGAGCGAGCAGGACATCCGTTGCCTGCTGACCCGGCTGCCAGCAAGGCATGCGCCGCCCGCACGCGGTGCAGCTGCACGCCCTGTCCGTCCAAGGTGGGGGCGCAGCCCAGGGCAACGCCGAATCAGCGCCCAGCAGCTGCGCCGTCAGCGCGGTCCACCAACGCGGCAACTTTGAGAAGAGAAACAGACCTACTAGTCTCAGACCATGCCAGTGGCTGGGGCAAAAGCAGGCGCTAGTACCTCAGCGTCGGTCTGCCCCGGGCGTGCAGCAGAGCCCCGCCCGCCCCCCTGCACGCCTGCGGGAGCCCGCGAGCGCGCACCGGCGCCGCCGACCCGGGACCCCGCTGCGCGCGTGCGGGCGGGCCAGCGGCCAACGCATGCGGTCTCCTCGCAAAGCTCCCGCCGCACCACCTCCAGCCACGCCTACAGCTGCATCTATGGGGCCACCTAGAGCGAGCCACACACCCAGCCGCCCGCTCCCCGTCCGCGCCAGCTGCCCCTGCTCAGGCCACGCCGACCGCCTCCTCGGCCCGCTCCAGCAGCTCCGGCGCGAAGTTGTTGGCGAACTTGGCCAGCGAGCCGAGCGCGCCCTCGCCCGTGGTCGCCGCCTGGACGCCAAACCCTGCGCGCGGGGCACCGGCCACCCGCCCGTGAGCCGATCGGCACAGGGTCCCAGTCGCACACACAAGATGCGCACATGCGGATTACGGCCCAACGCCAGAGCCTACACTTCGGCAAAGCCTTTTTGCTGGCCGCTCTCGGTGAGGGAGGCAAAGCGCGCTCGCACCCCAACCGTGCACACACAGAGGCAGTGTCGGGCATACCCATGTCGGGCATGCCAAGGTGCGTGTAGGGCATCACCAAGCATGGGCAGCAGGACACCGCTTTGCCAGGACAGGGCAACAGAGGCGCTGTTGCACAAAGGAGGTCATGTAATATGTGGGTGACGTTGGTTGAGAGCAAACGATGGACTTGCGTGGCCGCTGTGCGCGCACCTAGGAATGCAATCATGGCAAGGCGGCCGTGCTTCATCTCGGCGGTCTTGAGCTTGAACGCGCGGTCGTCGTCGCCGCTCGCAAGACCCAGCGGGTCAAAGTAGCCCCCTGGCGCGCCGCAGAGGCGCTCAGCCGCGCAGCAGGCCGGCGGCGACACACACACAGTGCCGAAGCAGGCTCCCTGAGCACATGGACGCCAAGCAGGAGCGTGCTACCGCGCTGACACCCAAGCTCGGGCGCACCGGGGTAGATGCGCGCGTCCGTGTCCAGCTCGCGGTTGCGGTAGATCTCCGCGCCGCCCACCAGGATCGCCTCGATCCAGACCAGCTGCGTGATGGAGAACGGCAGGCTGAAGCCCAGGTACTGCGCGCCGTCCAGCTCCACCTTGCCGGCGTCCACCCTGTGCGGCGCATGCATTAGGGTAGAACTTAGGGTTCACGCCGCGCAAGGTTACGCCCACGCACTGCGCGCCGTCCAGCTCCGCCCGGCCCGCATGCGCCCTGCAACACGCTGCTCCGCTCCGGCCCTGCTGTGCCCGTTCCGCAGACGCTGCCACAGCTGCGACATGCTGCTCATGTTGGGGACGCGCCAGCGCTTGCACAAAACAAGCACGAAGACGCACTGCTGTCATCCGCAAGCAGGTACACAGGTGGCCAGGCACCAGGATGCGCGCAGGCGTGCGCCAAAGCAGGCCACACCACACCAGCTCGCTGCAGACTGCGCTGCGGGACCTCCACTTCCCAGGGGGAGGCGGGGCACACCACGACACGCCAGTCGTGGCCTCAGCGACGACGACGCCCAGCGCACCCAGCATCGCCCAGCGCCTGCGCACGCAGCGCGCCCTCTTGAGCGGCCGGCGAGGGACCTCTGGCAGAGATGGGCTGCCAGGCAGCTTGTGGAAACATTATACCAGTGCGGCAGCTGGAACAGCAGCTGGGAGTGAGCGCAAGCGCGTCACGGTAGGCAGCGCGGGAGCCTGCGAAGGCCGTGCGCACCCGTGGATCAGCTCGGTCTCCCGGAACCGCTCCAGGCCGAACACCTGCGCGGCCCCGGCACCATGCTCGCACCAAGCCGCCCGCCAGTGCAATGCTCGCTGCCAACCGCTTTGCCGAGCTCCACGCAGGCGGCCCGCATGCGGCCCCTGGTGCACGCGTGAGGTGCGCCCGATCCAAGCAGCGCGGGCGGCGGCTGGGCGGGCCGCGTGCCTCGTCGTAGGGCTGCAGCGCATTGTCGCTGACGCCCACGCCGCCGGCCGCCTTCTGGAAGGCGCCGATGATCTGGCCGGCCTGGTTGACCGCCTCGTTCTGGTCGTTCTGGTCGAAGTCCACCTGCGGCCGCCCGGCCGTTTGTCGCGGGACGGCTCTGGCTGCCGTCCGCCGTGGCGAGTAGGCGCCGTCGGGCAGCCCCGCCATGCGCCCGCGTGGGGTACATGCGACCCTAACCTAAATCGTTATGCGCCCGCCCGGCCTTTTGTCGCGTGGCAGCTTTGGCTGCCGCCCGCCGCTTCCGCTGCCAGGGAAACGCGCCACGACGCCGCCGCACACCTGCAGGACGTTCTGCCCAGGCCGGGCGCCCCCTTTCGTCTCATATATGGAGCGCGCCTGGGCAAGGGGCGCGCCGGCAGGTGTTCAGACGCTTTTCGCAGGCCGGGAGGGTAAAAACTTGCCGCGCGAATCTACCCCATGCACTTGCTCGCCGGGAGGCTCTCATGCCCGGCGGGGCCGCGCCTGCAGGTACTCGTTCGGCTTGGCCAGGCCCAGGGGGTCAAAGCCGCGGTCGCCCGGCAGCGTGCCGTCCAGCCAGGCCGGCCGCTCCGTGTTGGGCAGCCACAGGTCCTCGCCTGTGGGGGCGCGGCAGGCACGCTGCACCGTCAGCGCGAGGCTTGCAGACCGCAGCCCATGGACATGCACAGCCGCTTGCGCACTCAAAGCGACAGGTCTTTGCCCACAGCTCTCCGACTTGACTCTGCTACAAGTACCAACTCATGCTCGCGCGTGCAGAGCCGCGCAGCATGCGACGGGAGGAGACAGCGTCGTTCGGTGTGCCAAGTAACAGGAAGCCGAGTAACAGGAAGGAGGGCCGGGAGGAGGGAGGTCAGTCCGGGGGGGCAGCCCCGGCGCAGGCGGGCGGCGGCGCGGCCGCACCCTGGAACTTCTTGAAGCCGGCCGTGCGCGTGCCCTGCCGGTTGGTCTTGGGCACGGCGCGCTTCAGCGGCGACGCCACCGCTTTCTTCGCCTGCTTGACCGGCCCCTTGGGCAGCTTGGGCAGCGACGGCTTGCTCGGAAGCGCCTTCTTCAGCTGCTTGGTGCCCGTCTGCGCCTTCTTGGCCGCGCCCTGCGCGCCGCCCCCGGCCACCGCTCAGAGTCTGGTCCGCTGCCAATGCCCAGAGGCTCAGAGCATGCTGCCGCTGACAATGCCCGACGCCTGGCGAGGCGCAGCGGGCCGCAGCTGCCTCGTGCGCGCCGGTGCCAGCACAATCTGTCTGCGCTTGCATCTCTTAGTCGGCGCGTCGCACGGTCTGTGCCAGGCATCGGAAACAGTATGCCTGTTGTTGCAACCTCGCTAATCACTGACACCAGGACTACTGACAGACACACCTCACGTAGACGTGTCGGCTAGCAAGGACCAGTACCAGCACACTGCAACAAAGATCTCTGGCTTGGGTGCTGGTCTCGGCGTCCTTTGCTGCGCCCTTCAGCTCGACCACAGAGCGGACCGTGTGCGCTCTCTTGCAGTGTGTGCAAGACAGTGCAATGCCGCCTGCCTGCACGCTGCCTGGGGCTGCATGAAGCAGGCAGGTTGCGCGCCTTGAACAGGGCAGAGACGCGCGTGCCATTGCCGCGGCCCAGGGCAGGCGCACTGCCGCAGAACCGCGCCTTGCCTGCGTCCAGTGCAGCCATTTCGCCAGCCATCCTGCAAGGGCGCGCGGGCACCTTGGTCGCGCTGCGAGGCGTGCATGCACAATCGCACAGGAGCAGTCCCCACACCTATACGTGAACAACAGCACAAGACACCACCTTGTGTCTGGGCGCAGCCACACGCAGCGCGCCTGCCCTGCCTGCCCGCTGCCTGCCGCCCACCGCCTCAAACCGCAAAAGATAAGGTCGTCTGGAACAGGCGACATGTTGCAACCATCCCCACTCCCGCTTCAGCAGCAGACTGGTGGTGACCCAGACAGGTCATATTGTGCCAGGCGCTCAGCGGTGGCGGGGCTTGCGCGGCACATCAGTATTAGCGCAATCCTGCCTGGACGCAGTGGGGCAGGACCAGCGCACCTTGCTGCTAGTAGATCACGGGTATTGTTGGGGGGCGAATGCTTCTGCCTCCGCGGCTCCCCAGGCCCGCCCACCTCCGTACAGTCCATGAGGTGCCTAATCAAGCTCTCGTGCCCCATGGGGCTGGCCGAGCACAGCCAAGATGCAGCCTGGCGCACTTGATAGAGTAGGAGTGGCAACTTGCACGCGCCTGGGATGTCCAATGTAGCGCCAATGCAGCACACAGCGGTGCCATCAGGCGGGTGCAGAGGCGCGGCCATGTAGCACATGCCCGGGCCAGCATGCCCCCCACCACCGCGTGGACCGCGAGCGTGTGGGGCAAGGCCGCGGAGGCCAAGCCCGCCGTGCCGCTCAAGGACGGCGAGGAGGAGTGCGTCATCTGCTTCGACGCGGCCACGCAGATCAAGTTCAAGCCGTGCAAGCATGGCGCCTGCCATGCCTGCGTGGACAAGCTGCGCGCGGCAAACATATTCAAGGCGCGCGCGCCGCGCCCGCCGCGCCTGCCTGCTGAGCATGCTGCGCGGCCTCGGGACCGCCCCCATCGACCCGCAACCAGCCACCGGCTCTTAGAGCCAGTGGCAGGCGGGTGCGCTGTACGCGAGTGTCGACGCACTCAAAGCGTGGCAGTGCCAGCGGAGTGCACACGTTGTGCGGCTGTTGATGCGCGTGTGCCCGAGGCGGTCCGTGCTGGCCGCAGCAGACATGGTCCAGGCACCGGTGCGCCTTGGACGGGCCTCGCTGTGACCCAGGAAGCGCCTCGCGCACAGGTGGACGCAGGCGTGCGGTGCCCCTTCTGCCGGCAGTTTGTGGAGGGCTATGACACGATGGCGGGGTGCGCGCGCACCACGCTCTGCTCCATGCAGCGCCTGGGTGTGCAGCGCCGTGCCCACTTGTTTTGAGCAGCAAGGACGGCAGAGCGCCCCTTGGGCAGAGCGTACGGTGTCAGTCGCTGCTGTGTGCGGAGGGACGCGCGAGTCTGCGCCACACGCCGTGCTGGCAGGCAGCGCGTCCGCGCCGCATGCTGCTGCAGGCACGAGCGCGAGCCTGCCGCGCCGGCGGCGTGCCAGCTCTCGCGCGTGTGACGCCGCGCGCGGGGCGCCAGGGATGGCGCGGCGCTGCCGTCGCTGCAGGAGGCCAACCGCGCGGCGCGCGCGGCCGCCGCGGCGCGCGACACCAGCGCGCGTCCGCCCGTGCGCCACGCCCCGCTGCACGCCGGGGCTCAGAGCCCCTGGGCGCGGGCTGCCGCCGGGCCCAGTGCTAGTGCCACGAGCATGGGCGGCTGCTGCACCAGGCCTTGCGATCAGCTCGCACCCGGGTCCAAGACTTTTAGCTGCAGGGCTCACGCAGTGCTCTGGGAGCCCGCCGCATGGCCGTGCTGCATCCAGGCAGTGTGCCGGCTCCAGGCAGCCGCAAGCGCTGCCCCCGCCCAAACGCATCGCGCCCCTTTCGCCGCGCTGACCCCAGCTGCGGCGCGCGCAGCCGCCGGAGGCGCCGCCGCCGGCGCAGGCGCTGCTGTCGGACTGGGAGTGCCCCGACTGCCACAACATCAACTTCAGGGCGCGCGCAAAGTGCAACAAGTGCGCGCGCCCGCGCCCGGCCTCGTCCGGCGGCGCGCCCAGCTACAGCGGCCAGCCGGTGCGGGCCCTGGCCGCCTGCTCAGGGGCCGCGCGATGGACGCGGGTAAGCGTGACGGCTGTCGCAGGAGCGCGGTCTGGGCTCTAGCCGTTTGCTTGCACTACGTGGTGGCTGTGTGATGGACACAGAGCCTCCTGCGCCGCGCGACAGGCTGCCCACTGCGTTGGTCTATTGAGCTTGGGAGCGAGGGGTGGCGTCCACACATGAGCAAGCGTGGGATAGTCATAGCGGCCGGGCGCGGTTGAGTGCATGTGGTTCCCCCTACATGTCGGCCTGCGCGGCTTGTCTCGGCTTGCGCGGGGCATGCTGTGCGGGAATGAACGGCCCCCCGCTCGCTGCAAAGCGATCAATGTTTGCTCCGGCAGTGCTGTTGCTGCCTCCCTGGCTGGGGGTCACCGCCTGGCGCCTCGACCACGCGGCGCAGCCATGACTGACGGGTGCCAAAGGTGGGGCAAGGTACGGAGCACGCATGGCCGTGCTCGGCGGCCGCGCGCCCGAAGCCAGGGCCAGGCCAGCACCCCTGCGCGCGCGCGCGGCAGGACGTGCTCAAGCTCGGCGCGGCAGAGCTGCAGGACATCTGCCGGCGGCAGTTCCACCCGGGCCTCGTGCGCGCGTTCGGCGAGGCGGGCATCCAGATCGCGCACGGCATCCTGGCCGGCCACACTGGCGGCACGGTCGAGGCGGTCGCCGCCGCGGCCGGCCACCAGGGCTATGAGCGCCTGCTGCACGTCATCGACCGGCTCGGAGGTGCCCCGCCCCGGCCCGCCGCCCGCCTGCCATGCCCGTCCCGCGCAGACGCGCAGATGCTGGTTTTCTGGCAGTTTGCAGCAGCTCACAGCACCTGCTCGACACCCCGGGCTCACGCGGGCGTGCTTGGCATGCCTGAGGTTCTGCACATCTGGACGCGCGCGCCGCGCAGAGCGGTGCTCCGGCAGGCGGGCTCACGCGGGAGGCGCGCGCCGCGCAGAGGTCAGGTACCTTGGCGGCCTGGCGCTGCACGTGCAGGGCAACTTCGTCATGCAGAACCTGCTGCACGCGGCCGCCAAGCTGCGCGGCGCCGCGGCGCTGCTGCGCGCGCGCGGCGGCACCCCGGACGCCGAGCTGGCCAGGGTCGTGGGCGCGGGCGTGGGCGGCACGGACGCCTTTGGCGCGCCTCCCGCATCTGGCCTATCCGCATTCCCTTTTTCCTGGAGGGGGGGTTGGCAAAACAGCGCCTGGGTGCGCTCACCGTCGGGAGTGTGAACCGGCGGGCGCTCGCCGCCGCGTGCGCGCTGTGCCGCGTGAGGCCCCTCACCCTGACCCTGCATTACACAGCGCAGACCCCGACCCCGCCCGCCTGCTGCCTGCGGGGCGCGGCATGGCATCTGCCGAGCGCGCCGCTGCGCACGGCGCCCTTGCGTCCGGGCGCGCGTGGGGGCAGGGCAGGTCCCGGCATGGACGGAGCTCTGGCCCGCAGCTGTTTCTTGAGAGGCCAGACTCCTGTTGCTGTGCTGGGCCCTGTAGCAGCTGTACGACGGATGGCCTGCCGCGACGCGCAGGCCGGCTGCTCGCGGGCATCGCGGCCGAGCTGCCGGCGGCCGCGCTGCACCCGCACGGCTTCTTTGTGCTCGGCCGCGCGCTCGAGCTGGCCGCGCCGGCCGACGTGCTGCTGCTCGCGCCGGGCCTGACGCGCATCGGGCCAGAGCTGGCGCGCGACGTGCGCGGCGTGCACCACCTGACCAAGCTCACCGAGCTGCTGGCGCGCCGCCCCCAGGGCCCAGCGCCGTTTAATAGGGCCCTACCCTACCCTACCCCTACCCTAACCACATGCAAATGCTGCCATCCCAGCCGCGTCGTGGCACTGCACGTCTGACGCCGCGGCGGCGCTGCCTGCGCCGCGCGGCTGCACGGCGGGCGGAGCCGGCGACGGGGGGCTGGGCGCCGCTCACCCAACGCCCCGCCATCGCCGGGGGCCCGCGCAGCGGCGCCCGCCTGACCGGGCCGCCGCGGCCGCGCGCAGGCGCGGCTGGCGGGCGAGGGCGGGGCGGCGGGCGAGCGCGGGCGCGCGCAGGCCGAGGCGCTGTGCGCCGCGCTGCTGGGCCAGGGCGAGGCTGCGATCGCGCGGCAGGGCGCGCATTTCTTTATCGGCAAGGCCATGGTCGAGCTGGCCGGCGCGCTGCTGCCCGCCGAGCCGGCCGCCCAGGCGCGCCCGTGCGGCCCAGGGTATGAGGTTATGGTCAGGACTAAGCCTTCCTGTACCGAGGGCACTCCTGCGTCACCTGCACATGCGGCGCCGATCCGGGCGTCGCCCAGACTCCCCTCACTGCACACAGCGTCCACGTTCGCGCACAGACAGGGCGTCTCGCCTTTGCGGGCCGAACGCTTGTGCTGAGCCGCCGCCAGCCCCGCCCTGCTGCGCGCAAGGTGGCGAGCGAGCGCTCCCCGCACAGCCGCGGAACGCCTTGCGCGCGCAGCCCGGCGGCCGGGCCCGGCGGCGCGCAGCATCAGGCGCCGCCCGCGCGCGCGCCTGCGCCCGGCGCATCGCCACCTTAGCGTCATCTGCCCCTCTATGCACCGCGCTTGGGTGTCTGTCGAGCCGGGCGCTGCCATGCTGACACCGCTGGCCGGCGCGCGGCGCAGGTGCTGGATGTGTTCGTAAATTCGGCGCTCGCGCTGAGCGAGACAAAGTCCGGCGCCAACACGCTCGCGCTCATCCTCGCGCTGCGGCCTTCCGATGCCACGTGCGCGTCATAGGGTTAGGGTACCTATCCTTGCCTTGTAGTGCTGCACGCGCGGGGGCTGTGCAGCAATTGCGCGCCGCAGGGCGGCGCCCTGCTGGGTGGCAGCGATGTGAGCGTCCCTGCAGCCGGCCAGCACGGGTGCTCTCCTCATGCGGCACGCCTGCCTCTGCCATGGCTGGGCTCCCGCGCGGCGGCTTGACACCCGGACGCACCCGACCACAGTCCCTCCCTGAGCGTGCTCCGGTGACGCGCGGGCGCGCGCGCGGGCGCGCAGCGCGAGCGAGATGGCGTGCGTGCTGGCGTGCACCATCGCGCAGAATCTGCAGCACTACCTGTGCGGCATCATGGTGCGCACCCGCCAGCGGCGCGCCTTCCAGCCTGCTCCGGCGGGTGCATGCATGCGGAGCCGCGCATCCGCCCGCCCCGTGCACAGCGACCCGGCCTGCGAAGTGACAGCCATGAGCCCGGCCCTCGCCTTGCTCTGTTTGCCTCGCTGCACTGTCTTCTCCGAGGCGGGCCGATCCCCTCGAAGGTGCGAGTCAAGCGGCCCATTCGCACCTGGACCGCATGTGGCGAGCGCCGCGCCCGGCAGCGCAGAACCGCAGCTGGGAGCCGCCGCTCGCGCTGCTGGGCCACGAGCTGGTGGCCAAGCTGCTGGCGCGCCTGGCCGGCGATGGCGAGGCCGCCTGGGTCTCCGCGCTGGCGGCCGAGCTGGCGACCGGCGCGGCCGCGCTGCGCGGCCGGCCCGCCGCCCTGCGCACGCTGGCCGGCGTGCTCGCGCTGCCCGCGCTGCCGGACGAAGAGGCGGTGTTCCTGGCCCAGGCGCGCCCGCGGCCCGCCAGCCGCGCGAGGCCCCTGCGCGCTGCCTCCCTCGGAGGTTGAGCGCGTGCTGCCATGGGGCGCGGAGCGTGTGCTGCCTCGGAGCGCTGCGGCGCCGGCCGGCCTGCCCCTGCCGTCCGCGGCGCCCCGCGCGCGCAGGCAGCCGGCCTGCCGGGGCGGACCAGGCCGCGCGCGGCCGCCTGAGGCCGGCCGCCGCGGCAGGGGCTGCGCATCTGGGCGGGCGACGAGGCGGCGGCGGAGATCATGAACGAGCTGGCGCTGCTGCGGCCCGCCTTTGTGGAGCAAATGGCGGCGGCGGCCGGCAAGGCCGCGCGCGTGGAAGCGCGCGCGCAGGCGGGCGCCCCGGGCACCGCATTTGGAACCCCAAATTGGCCCCTGCGATGCGCTGGCCGTGCAAGGCGCCGTGCCATGCCCGCCCGCATCCGCCACGTGCTGCAAACCTGCCTGCTCGGCGCAGCACGCCTGCCTCACTTCCTTTTTTTTTGGAAAATTCACGGCCGGTGCGCAGACGCGCCTTGCCTGGCGCGGCAGCGGTGCCGATGCGCGGCCGCCGCTGCGCCCCACTGCACAGTGAGGCGTGCACAGTGACAGCTCGGGCAAGCGCGCCTGGCTCAGCCAGCTCGCGCCGCGCAGGCCGCCCAGGCTGGGCTGCCAACGGCGCTGCCGCCGCCGCCGCCGCTGCCGCCGCCGCCGCCGCTGCCGCCACCGCCGCCGCAGCAGCAAGCGCCGCCGCCGCAGCAGCAGCCGGCGCCGGCGGCGCAGCCTTCGGAGCAGTGGCCGGCCATATCCCGCGCGCCTTCTGCGGCTGCAAAGGCCAAGGCTGCCGCAGCAGCGGCCGCTGCCGACGATGCAAGCTCGGATGCAGCGGCAGCCTCAGAACAGCGCGGCTCCACAAAGGCGTCCGCCAAGCACGCCGCGGCGACAGCCAACGGCACGGCGGCGATCCAGTTTGGGAGGTTCTCGGCGCTGCGGGCCGGCGACGACGAGGCGCCGTCGGACGGGAGCGAGTCGCCGGGCGCGCCGTCGCCGCTGCCTGATGGGCTAGTGCCCAGCAGCGCCGGCGCGCATGCGCACGCGGCGGCGCTCGCCACCCCGCCGCCGCCGCCGACGCCGCCGCCGGCAGCGGCGGCGCCGCCCGGCGCAGGCGCGGCGGCGGCCCTGCAGCCGGCGTCGCGGCAGGGGGCCGGGCATGGTGCAGCGGCTGCGACGTATTCCGTGGCGGGCCCGCCAGAACGGCCCCCACATGAAGGGCACGCGCAGGCGCCGCTGCCCAACGGGCGGCTGCCCAACGGCGCCGGCACACATCCGCCTGCGGCGGGCGCCGCTGCGCCGCCGCTCCCGCCGCCGCCGCCGCGGAGAGTGGAATGGCTGCCAATCATCAACCTGCCACCCGAGCAGCGGGCGGAGCAACTCCAGCTTCGCGCGGGAATGAAGGCAGCAGCGCGCTGCCACCCGAACTTGGTTGCTTTTCATGCGACCAGGCGCACGTCTTGGGCAGGCAGAGGCGTCTTTACTCTCTAGAACTTTGGACGTATTTGCTGTGCTGCCACGTGAATACATGCCGATGCTGATGTGCATGCATGGGGTGGTGATTCAGCGTTTCAGTGAGGGTGCCAGATAGCACCAGGCCTTTTAACGAGCTACTTGCTTCCACCATCACAGCTCCCTGTAATAGCCCAGGCTCTCAGGCCAGCAGGGTGAAGGGCCGCCTGCACTTCACCCAGACATTCAAAAAACTCACCACAGACCCATACAGGGACCCACAATCCAGACAGACACGCCCGAAAGCCCGAGACATTGAGCGCAAGCACGCCGCTGCGCAGCGCCCGCGCTGCAGGCTGCACCCCGCGCCGCTCACGCGCTGAGCGCGCGCGCCACGCTGCGGAAGTCGTCGGGCGCGAGCGGCGCCACGGACGCCACGGCGAGGTTGCTGTGCACGTGCGCCTGCGCGGGCCGCAACACGCCTGAGCTCGCTGCGCGCCTGGGTGATGGGCTGCACCGTCTGACACAGGGTATATCACCCTACCCCTATGTCAACGCATTCCAGGTAGCCCAGTATGGGTGGCTCTTATGCCCGAACAAGCATGCATGTATGGCGCAGAAGTAGCTAAAATAGTAGGCCCAACTTGCTCATCGCCAGCTCTACCGGCTGCAACGGTTTTATGCTGGCAATGGGACAGCACGTCCAGCCGGCGCCCCTGGAATTTGCAAAGAGGCTACCGGCCGCGGCAGGGCGAGCATGTGAACGGCGGGTGGCGTCCGGCGGGCCGCCTCACCGTCTGCTTGTGGCCGACGAGCGTGGCCGCGACCAGCGGCGTGCTGCGCACAAAGTGCAGCAGCTTGGGCCCCGCGCCGGCCACGCCGCCCAGCTCCGCGGCAGCCTCGGCGCGCGCCTGCGCGCCACACCCCCGCCCCCCTAAGCGCGCCGGCCTCGCATCGCACCGCGCACCAGCTCCCGCACGCAATGTGGAGCTCCTCGGTGACACTTGCGCACCAGGTCAAGGTGACAGCCCGCGTAGCAGTTTGGTTAGGTGTGTCATGACATTCCGACAAGGACGCTGATGCGCGCTGGGCCGCCTGCTGGTGCCAGAAGCACACTACGCGCCCGCGCGTCATGGCCGCCGCCAGACAGTGGCGCATGGCTGGCGGGCGAGGGGCGCGGCGGGCTGCGCCGCGCGAGGGCCGCGCCTTGAGCGTCTCGTTGCGCAGCAGCGCGCCCTCCGCCAGCGGCCCGGACGCAAACACGGTCACGCCCAGCCGCGCCGCCGCCTGCCGCGCGCCGCGCGGGCAAGCCCCTGGCAGGGTCAGCGCGCGGCTGCAAACGGCCTCCGGACCTGGCAGCGCGTGAGCCATGTGGGCTTGGAAGCATGTGACCTCGGCGCCGCCTCCCGGCTGTCCACCAGCAGTCCCCGGCTGGGTGCCCTGGCCAGCCGGGGACCCAGCCAGAAAGTGCATGCGCCGTCGTGACCCAGTCTTTCCACAATGGGCAGACATCTCTGGCGCGCCTCTTGAACCCAGGCGCGCTCGTCACAGGCTGTCAGTCCCACACGTGTGTGCAGGATGGGCGCGACAGGACCGCAGCGGGGCCACCTCTAGCAGTGTCATGCGCTCCTCACGGCCGCCGGCGCCGACGTGCTGCCACGCGTTCTGGTGCGCCTCCGGCATGGCCGCATTGATCGGCAGCTGCACGTACCTGCGGCCCGAGGACACGCCTCCTGCATCAGCGCGACCGCCACGTGCTTGACATGCATGTCCTGTGGGTTCAAGGCGCGGCTTCAAGGTCCTGGAGAGAGCCTTAGGCATGGCATGTCTTCCTGTTGCTCAGCACAGGTACTCCCGTACGCGCGCGCCGTGCGCTCGTGCCACCCGCGTCCCCAGCAAGCGCGCTCGCACCGGAAGCCGTGGTCGGCGCCGCCGGCGGCCTCGGCGAGCGCCACGACGCGCGCGAGCGACAGGTGGCCGGGCGCGCCGGGCGGCAGCCGGAAGCAGTCCCAGGTCGCCATGCCGTACCTGCACGCTGGCGCTCCACATCGAAGCCTACACCTGAACGACTGCTATGCGCGCACGCACATGCGATCTGCCATTTCTGCACCCTCTTCACGCGGCCTTTGCTTGAGGCGCCCTCCCGCAGCCCGCAACCAAGGAAGTCTGACTCCAGGGCGGCACGTACGGCTACAGAGCGCAGCGCACAGGTTCGAGGCTGCCGCGCGTTGACATGCCATGCTGCGCACACATGCAGTCCACATGGCCATGCTGGGGCGCACGCTTTGATCTGGCCCCGCTGCCGCGCCTCCTCAAGCCACACGAACGCGCGGCGGAGCGCCGCGTCGAAGGCATCCGCGCCTAGGCGCGCCAGCTGCGCCTCGGCCACGTTGTGCAGGTACAGCAGGTCCACCTGTGCGTGACAGGACAACGTCGGCGCTGCATGCCTCGTGGAACCCCCTTGCAGCAGGCGCGCGAGCCGCGCCGGCGCACCGTGGCGAGCCGGAGCAGGCGCAGGCTGCGCTCCAGGCTGGCCTGCAGGCACGCCGGCGCAATGCAGTGAGGGCCGTCGGCGACGTCCGGCGGCGCCGCCGCCTTGCCGGCCGCGGCCAGCAGCTCGGCGTCCACGTAGCCGGCCTTTGTGGACACGAACAGCATGGCGCGCTGGATCGTGGACACGATGCCCACGCTGCCGCGCAGCACCTGCGCGCGTGCATGCGAGGGTTTGGAGGGCCGGAGGGTGTGGAGGGCCGGAGGCGACAGCCTGCATGAGACGGCATGAGACGATGCAGCGGCGGGAGGGCCAGCGCGTACGCTGATATGCACACGCCGCGCGGGAAAGCATGAGTTGGAGTCGGCGTTGCTACCGGGAGTGGCAATCGTGCCAGGGTGTCAAAAAAACAAGGCCAAGCAGCGCATGCACAATCACACGGCCCATGGCACAGCAGGAGAGCAGAGCGCATGCAGCAGCGCAGCAGCGGCCGAGCCCAGGCAGGCGCGCGGGCGGGCGCGGGCCTGCATGGCCTCGCCGATTGCCGCCTCCGCGCGGCCCGGCCCGCGGTAGTTTGCGGCGGTGTCGACGACGTTCCAGCCCGCGTTGACGCTGTCAAGCACGGCCGTGGTCACCTGCGGCGCATGGGGGCGCGCCCGCTGCTGAGCCTGCTGAGCTTTGCCGAGCCCGCGCTCTGGACTGAGGTGCGCCTGTCTGCCCACGCGGCCTCCAGCACTGCTGTCCCTTGGCTGACAGCGCCGGCGGCTGTTACATCTTTGTAGCCGGTTCCGCCTTGCAGGCAGGGCACAGGGTGCCGCACAGCAGGCCAGGCAGCGCTGGCTTCCAGGCGGCAAGGGCCCTGTTCGCCTCCCCTGTGGTGCAGGGCCGCACCCGCTCGTCCGTCTCCTCGTCAGC
>JAABUV010003637.1_pt1 | contig 19389 bp, 23 predicted proteins | sample 5559971 | NCBI WGS metagenome assembly JAABUV01 (sample SAMN10711881, study PRJNA513362) | rock metagenome | isolation source: Antarctica rocks | place: Antarctica: Victoria Land, Knobhead nord | collected 2015-12-19
GGTTGACTGTCCAAAAACCCCTCTCCTGAGAGGACCTCAGCGCCCCGGCACAACACACCACCGCCCCAATCACGTCTTCTACTAACAATCGCATCCCGGCCAAAAGCTATTTCAACAAGCTCCTAGGCATTCTCCTGATCTCGTTCACCTTGGTCACGATCCTCAGCGGATTTGTCGGCCGCTACTTAATGGCCCAAGTCTCGCTCGATTTGAAGGAGAAGTATGCGTTGCTCGATCAAGCAAAACTCCAGTATGACCGGACAGTGGAGCAAGTACGCGGGCACTCCGATCTGGCGGCTAGAGTAGCGGCCCATGCTGGGTTCTTTTCGCGCTTGCTCGCGCCACTCACGTTGCAACCCCAGGGACAGGGGGCGGCAAACGAGGTCGCCGCGATTGAATCACGGGCCGTTCGGCTGGGCGAGACTGTCGCCGATCTTGAATATGCTGTCGAAACACATGAGCTGTTCAAACGCTGGTTTAGCCGTTGGCTAGCCTTCCACATCGCTGCTTCAGTCGCACTTTACCTGTTCATTATCTTTCACATCGCAACGGAAGTCCGGCTTGGACTGCGGTGGCTCGCATGAGCGGCACCGTCAGCAGACTGCTCACGATATCCGCGACCGTCGTGCTGGTTGCTGGTCTTTACGTGATGTTTGGCCCTCACGCTTCGACAAGCAGGCGCGGTTGGGAGCGCTGGTCAGAACCGGGGAAACTCTCAAAAGGGCACGCGCCTCTCGAAGGCAACTGCACTGCCTGTCACACCTCCCCGACCGGCGTTTCAGCAACCAAATGCATTCTTTGCCACGCGGATAACACCGCATTGCTGCAGCGGCAACCGAGCGCCTTCCACGCCAACGTCGGCTCCTGCAGTTCGTGTCACATCGAACATCAGGGCCTAGCAGCCCGCCCAATCTATATGGACCATCAGGCCTTTGCGACCGTCAGCTTGAAGCAGCTTCAGCGGGGCGCGTCCGGAGACCAGGAGGCGGCACACTCAATCGGACAATGGCTGAACGTCGTGGACCAGCCTGGTCATGTTCATTCCGCCTATCCTCTCGCTAGCTCCAAAGAGGCGTCTTTGAACTGCGCCAGTTGCCACTCCAATCAGGACCCTCATTTCGGATATTTCGGGAGAGATTGTGTGCAGTGCCATTCCACGTCTAAGTGGACGGTAGCGGGATACAAGCATCCATCGCCCCAATCGACACTCTGCAACGAATGTCATAAACCGCCTCCAAGCCATCTCATGGGACATTTCAACATGATGGATCAGGGAATGACGGGCCAGAAAGACGCCAAGCTCAGTGAATGCTTCAAATGCCACCAGACGAACTCCTGGAATGACATCAAGGGAATCGGCTGGTTCAAGATGCACTGAAGGAATATCGAGGAGAGTGACATGGAATCCTTACGAACGAAAGCCAGCGTGAAGTTGTTCGCCATCCTGCCAATCGGCATTTTCTTTCTCGTTTTGGTGCAGCACTCGCCGGTATTGGTGAGCGCCCAAACCGGTGCGGAAGCACATCTGTCGCATCGTGAGGTGAAGAATCTGGTCCAGACCGCTACAACGCGCGCGGATCACCTAAGACTCGCGGCGTATTACCGGGCGGAAGCGACAAAGCTCCACAAAGAAGCCGCTGAACATGCTGATCTCGAATCTGCCTACGCGAACGGATCGAGATATAGTCCGAAGCAGTATCCGAGCGCACATGAACATTGCAAAGGCCTCGCCGAAAGCATGGAACAAGCGGCGAAAGACGCCGATGCTCTTTCTGCGGCACACAAAGACATCGCAGGACAGGTGAGCCCGTAGCAAACATAACTGATCCCGCGTGAGCTGGGCTCGCACCGCTATACTTAGGGCGGTAAAGGTCCTACATGAATGACATAAAGCCACTTCTTTCGCTGTGGCGAGAAGATCCCGGCGGCACATATCGCACATGGTTTCTTTGGAAGGACAGACTCCGCAACTTCGGTGCGATTCGCCGCGGACGGACTGAGGTCGTCCGCGAGATCGAGGCCGGCACGTTCGGCAACCTCTACAAAGGCTCGGCTTTGGAGCCGGTCGTCAAAGCAGTCGCAGAACAGCGCCAGATCTTCAAGGGAGCGGATCACGCCTTTCTCTGGAAACCGAAGCTGCGTATTCCAGACATCTACGAAGATGCCGACAATCAACGAACATTCGGTATGTTTCTGGAGACCTGTTGCAACTGCTCTCAGGAACAGCACATGCTCGCCGCGATCCATCGGCTTGACCAAAAAAAGATCAAGGGCTTGGGTCCTGCAGCCGCCAATCTCCTCTACTTTGTTCACCCTACAATGGCACCACCGTCCAACACAGCCATCGTAAAAGGCTTCAATGCAATCGTGGGGCGCAAAGGTGAAGCTCGGTAGCTGGAGCGAGTATCTCGCCATGCGAGAACGCATTCTCAGTATCAACGATGAAAACCGAGCTTTGTTGTCGAATGACCTGGGAGCCATCGCCGGGTTCCTGTTCGATGTGGGAACGGGCAGGTACGACACGGTGCTCCACACAGCGTCCCCAGTCGATTCCGAGAGCTGGCAAGCCGATCTGGCCAGATTCCGCGAAACGGCGCTGAAGAACACTAGTGCGGACGCTGACAGCACTGCAGTGCAGCAATCTCACGGCGACATTCAGGGAATCTTGCGTGACCTCGGCTTTGCTCTTGGCTTTGAGGTATGGATTGCGAGCAACGACCAGTCTCGCCCTTATCGTGACGGCAATCTTGGAAAGGGCTGCTTATTACAGCTTCCAGCGTCCATCCGGGAGATCGCCGGTGGCGAAGCTGTACGACTTATCGATGTTCTTTGGCTGGAACGCGAGACGCACGCACCCGTAGCGGCTTTTGAGGTGGAGCACTCAACTTCCATCTACTCAGGTATTGTGCGAATGCTCGATTTAGCCATGGGCTTCAAGGAATGCGGCCGACACATCGGCCTATTTCTTTTCGCCCCGGATAAGCGAGCCGATGAAGTGAGAGCACAGCTATGCCGGCCGGCGTTCAGCCAGGTGCAGAAATCAACCTTTTTTTACATCCCCTACGGCGAGCTGCTAAAGCACAGCGAAGCGATGTCTAAGTTCGGGCAGGGTCTCAAGGCTGTCGAGGCTATCGCTCAGCGCCTTAATGCGTGACGAGCGATTCTCAAAGCGAAATCGAAACTATTGGTTGTAATTCCATACGGTATGGCGTTAACACCGAGCAGAACGCATGGAATTCATACGTTGGGTGCACTCGCATTTTCCCGGCACTTTCCAAGATCTTGCCAAATCGTGTCCCTCTTCCACGAACGATCAGTTTCGGCAGATTTCTCCAAAGCATCTCTACGCCGGGACTGTTCGATCATTGCAAACCGTAATAATGTAAATCGTGCGAAACCCAAGACACCCAAGCGAGTTATAGGCTATTGAAGGGACAAGCCATGGTCATTGGGTATGCGCAGGTCTTCACCGCCGAACAGAACCTCAGCTCGCAGATCGACGCGCTCAAAAGCCAGATGTGACGCATCTTCCAGGAACACATCAGTATCAAAAATGACACTCCGGCAACTGGACTGCGGACCAGCCAGTCGCAGCTTGATTCCTAAAATCCGGCTATTATAGACGCCGGCCTGAGTCAGAAAGGCCGAGGTCGCGGGCAGAGGTCGAAAGGGCAGAGGTCGCGGGTCCGATAGGGGTCCAATATGGGGTGCCAAGAGTGTCTCAGAGCGCTGAAAGGAGCCATCCGTTACGCATCGTTTCAATGAGTTACGGCCTTCCAGTTCACTGTCACGGCAGAGGTCGCGGGTTCGAGCCCCGTCGTCCCCGCCACGAAACCCGGACAAAAGGGTTTGTGGCAAGAGACCAAAGTGACAGTTAAGGTTTAGGGGTGAACTTCTACCACCCAAGTGCTACAGAATTTCCAAGGGACAGTGGATATGCTGCGGTTATGTTTCGTAGCTCTGTAGTTCCTCCGGAACTATTTACTGCCTACGCGAACAAGCACAAGGCCGCTCGCTTGCTGGCAATGCGTGATCGACTCAAACTGCAGGTGAACATGGCGGACGCAAGATCGAGGCCGCGGGTCAAAGCCCCGCTGGCGGATCGTCCTGTCGCTGTCGCGGGCCGTCGGCGCTGATTAGGTGTAGCCTGTCTTCGTGAAGAAAGAAGAAGCCGCCGAGGTGCTCTCGATCGAGGGACGCGAGGTTCGCGTGACTCACCCTGAGAAGCCCTATTTCTCGAAGCAGACGAAGCTTTCAAAGCTTGACATCGTGCAGTACTACCTGTCGGTGGCGCCGGGCGCACTTGCCGGAATCCAGGATCGTCCGCTGGTTCTTAAACGTTTTGTCAATGGCGCCGAGGGTGAGGCGTTTTACCAGAAGCGTGCGCCTTCTGAAGTCCCGTCCTGGCTGCGAACGGTGACCTTGTCGTTTCCGTCCGGCCGTACCGCGGAGGAACTAGTTGTGGATCATGCGGCTGGGCTGGCGTGGGTTGCCAACCTGGGCTGCCTGGAGCTGCATCCGCATCCGGTGCGCTCTGGAAATCTTGACCACCCGGACGAGCTTCGGGTGGATCTCGATCCCGGGCCCGGAGTTGGGTGGGAGGATGTACGCCGGGTCGCTCTCGAGGTGAAGGCGCTGCTTGAAGAGGTTGGACTTTGCGGCTGGCCGAAGACTAGCGGATCCCGCGGAATGCACGTCAACGTGCGCATTGAGTCGCGATGGAGCTTCACTGAGGTGCGCCGTGCGGCGTTGGCTCTGTCGCGTGCCGTTGAGCGGCGAGCGCCTACCCTGGCGAGCTCGAAATGGTGGAAGGAAGAGCGGCACGGTGTGTTCCTCGATTACAACCAGAACGCAAAGGATCGGACGACCTGCTCGGCCTACTCGATACGTCCGCTGCCCGACGCACGGGTCTCCACGCCGCTTCAATGGCATGAGGTTGCCGACTGCGAACCGGCTGATTTCACAGTGCTGACTGTGCCGAAGCGCTTCGCAGAGATCGGGGATCCGCATGCGGGCATGGACGGCGCGCCGGGGTCACTCGATGGGCTGCTTGAACTCGCGGCGAGGGACGAGGCGGGAGGTTTGGGCGATGCGCCTTGGCCACCGCACTTCCGCAAGATGGAGGGTGAGGCGGCACGGGTCGCCCCTTCGCGCGCCAGGTCCGCGTCCACGAAGCCTGCGGCCGCGAAGTCCACCGTGAAGAAGCCGCGATCAAAGATGCCGCTGGTGGTGATCGCGAACTCTCCCAGCAAGGACGACGCGATGGCGGGCCTGGAACGGTGGAAGAGCCGACATCCTGAAGTAGCCGGATTGCTGGCTGTCGATGATGTTCTGGTGGACAGGATGCGAGGCAGATCCTCACTGTGGACCCGCATTCGAGTGAACCTGCGAAATGTGCCCGAAGATATGCGGCCGGCGCAGGAGACGCCCGATCCGGACGACGATCCGACGCGAGATTGGAAGAAGAGGCTAGCCTCCGAGGAGGGCGGGTGAGCACGGCTGGCGAGCGTCAGCGATCAGCGGGAAAGATCTCCATCAACTCCTGGGGCGGAACGACCTCGAGCTGGGCATAGGTGCATTCGCTCGCGCGCTTGTCGATGCGCCACCTTCGGAACTGGGCCATGTGGCGGAAGCGGCTCCCCTGCATGTGTTCATACGCCACTTCGACGACCAACTCCGGCCGCAACGGCACCCAAGAAAGATCTTTGCCCTGGCTCCATCGGCTCTGGCCGCCTGGCATGCGCTGCTCGCTTCCACCGGCGGACGTTCCGGGTTCGGCCCAGAGCTTCCAGGGGTGCTGCGCGAGTGCGTCCTGGCGATAGGGATCGAGGTGTTGAACGAGATCCTGGCGTTTCGCTTGGGTGAAGCTGGCGCAGACTCCGACGTGCTGCAATGTACCGGAGTCGTCGAAAAGCCCGAGTAAAAGTGAGCCGATCGCGGTGCCTTCACCGTTCTTAAGCCAGCGGAAGCCGGCGACCACGCAGTCGCAATCGCGCTCGTGTTTGACCTTGAGCATGACGCGCTTGTCAGGTTCATAAGCGTCGGAGGTCGACTTCGCCATGATCCCGTCGAGGCCTGCGCCTTCGAAGCGGCGGAACCACTCCGAGGCAACGGTCGGGTCGCAGGTTGCCGGGGTGATGTGAATCGGAGGCGCGGAGGATCGAAGCAGCAACTCTAATTGCTTGCGCCGACCAGCGAACGGCTCGCCCGTGAGATCGCGGTCACCTTCTGAAAGCAGATCGAAGAAGACCACCGAGGCAGGGGTCTGCTCCGAGAGCAGCTTAACTCTGGAAGCGGCGGGGTGAATGCGAAGCTGGAGCGCCTCAAAGTCGAGGGCGCCTCCCCTCGCGATGACGATCTCGCCATCGAGCACACATCGCCGGGGAAGTTCGGACCGCAACGCTTCGAGCAGCTCGGGGAAGTACCGGTTCAAGGACTTTCCATCGCGGCTCTGGATCAGGATCTCGTCGCCGTCGCGGAAGATAAGCGTACGAAAGCCGTCCCACTTGGGTTCGAAGGCCCAGGTATCACCAGAGGGGATCTCGCCGACTCGTTTGGCGAGCATGGGGGGGACGGGAGGATTTACCGGAAGATGCACGCATCAGTTATACCGTGTCGCTTCGGTCAGGGGTTCTTAGACTCGGCCGCATAACTCTGCCGAGCGATCTCTGGCGAAGAGGGCGGGGATACGTGAGAATAGCCCGATGAGTTCTGTGCGCATAGATAAATGGCTGTGGGCCGCCCGGTTTTTCAAGACACGCGGGCTAGCTGCGAGCGCCTGTGAGCTGGGCAGGATCGAATCCACCGGGCAACGAGCCAAGGCCGCGCGGGAGGTGCGCGTTGGCGATAGTTTGCGGGTGAAGAATGAGGGCGGGGAGTTTCAGGTTGAGGTCCTGGTGCTGAGTGAGGTACGCGGTCCGGCAGCCTTAGCGCAGACCTTCTATCGCGAGACGGAGGAGAGCCGTGAGCTGCGGCTGAAGGTGGCCGAAGAGCATAAGGAGATGGTTCGACTCGGGATCATAACGGAAGGAAAGCCGTCGAAACGGGATCGTCAGGACCGCAGCCGGTTACGGGGTAAGGTGCATCGATTCTGACTTAGTCGGATATTCGCGACTTTCTGGAAGGAATGCAGATATGGTCCCGTTCAGGGTTCAGGTGCTGAAGGGATCGGCGGCGTCGGGGCTCCACCCATAATGCTTCGGCGTTCCTTTGAAGTCCCACCGCTCTGGCGTGGTTTCGGCGAGCCAGTCTGTAGCGACGCCGGTGGAATTGCCAGCGGACGCGATGGCAAAGGCCTCCTTGATAGCCGCCTTCTGTTCCGGGCCTATGGCGTCGGGGCCGGGCGAGAGAAATAGGCTGGTGCCGCTGCGGGCGAGGAGGTCTAGCCATTGCCGGTTTAGCTCCCATGGAATAGCCTTGGTGATTCCGACGCAGTCTGCATCGAGATCGAAGAACGTGCGATGTTGCGGGAGACGGTAGGCGAGGGTGTTGACTCCCATGCGACGCGTGCGCTCCCACTCGCGGCCGCTGGTGTCGTCGCCGGAACGCTGAATTTCGAAGAGGCCCGCAGCCTGGTGTGCGACGGTGTTGCAGCCAAGGAGCAAGGCCTTTTCACCGGCAGCGGCGCGAATGCTTTGATAGAAGTCGAGAATGATCTCGGCGTTGGTGCGGCTGCGATCGTGGAAATTCCAGTCTGGAAGGGTAGGCTGTGCGCCCATGTCGAAGCCCCATTGGCCAAGCAGGTCATAGGTGGAGAAGTCATGCTTGATCGCACCCGGTGAGAGCGGATCTGCTCAGCTAGCTTCGCCATATCCGGGAATCGCGGATTGCCCTCCCAACCTGCGTCAATTACAGAGAAGGGACGTGGACCGGCAGTGGGAGCGAGCGACGCAAGGAGGTCCGTATCGCGCAGAATGCCTTCCGCGGTGTTGCTGCCGTAGGCGTAGTACCAGTCGTTGCTTCCGAAGACAGGCTCTGCTGGGAGACGCGGGTGGGGGCAGAGGAGGCGGCACAGACCCTTGAGACTTCTGAACGGTGTCTCGCCAGGCTGGCCCTGCCTGGTGATGACGGTGGCCGCGGCGAGCTCGCGTCCCCCGAGAAGAACGCCGCCCCCTCCATTTGAGAGATCGAGCCAGAGCGAGACGCCTTCGGGGTCTACCTGCCAGAAGCAGAGTGCGGCGGCTCCGGTGCGCACACCGTAGTATGGGTGGTTCGGCCGTTGTGCGCGGCGAAGTACCAGGGGAGCACACGCTCGGGAGCTATGCTGCGCCACGCGAGCTCGCCGTAGCTGCGCTCCCACGCATCTCCCATGTACAGCGACGCGGGGGAGGGCTTCGCGTTCCAGCGGAGATGAATGCGAACAAGCGGAACGGTGGGAGCTGTGACGACAAGGGGAAGGGAATCGGCGGTCGCGACAGCACGGACCTGAACGCCGCTCGCCTCCCACGTCGAGCCCGAGCGCGATAGCACGGCACGTGAGGGCTTCTTCCCAGTGAAGGGTTCGGTGTAGGCAATAGCTTGATCTGGCGTCCGCAGAATTTCGAGGAAGTCGGTGGCGCCGTCTTTGCGTGTGTCGGGGATTGCCGCAGTAGCTTGCTTGCTCGCCGATGCAGCAACGAGAGCGGCTGCTGCGGTGAGAAAAGATCGGCGGTTTGCCTGTGCCAAGTTAACCTCGTGGATTCGCGATCGGTTTATTTACCAGGTCAAGCTTCCCATGAAAAGACGGCTCTGGCGAGGTTTGACAAAACGATCTTACAATCCTGTGTTATCCGGCATGAGAGTCTCAGAGCCATGTATCTCTTTGGCTCGCTGCAGTGTTCAGTTCCAGCACTCGTCTGCCAAGTACCTTCGGTTCGGATCGGATTATGTCTTTAGTCCGTCGGTGTTCAACCACTTCAACGCGGGCTTGAATGGGCTGGTGCTGCTAAGCCAGTCGAATGCAGTCAATGGCACGGACTACCCCGCCTTGCTGGAGATCAAGGGTGCCAGTGGCCCCACCTTCCCGGAGATTGGATCTACGAGCGATCGCTCCTACGGGGGGCTCGGGTATAACAACGACACAGTAGACCATGTGAACGCGCTCGTGGTTTCGGACAGTGTGTCTGCGATTCGGGGTGCTCACACGGCGCGCTTCGGTCTGGACTTGCGTCAGGAGCAGTTCTCACACGCCAACGTTGCGGGTGGCTCGGGTAGTTACGATTTTGAGCGCTACCTGACGGCGGCCGCGCCAGGCAGTGATCTCACGGGCGATGGCTTTGCGAGCTTTCTGCTTGGACAGGTCAATCAGGTCGGGTCCTTCAACATTTCAATCGCGTATTCGTAGAGAACTAGTATGCCGGGTATGTTCAGGATGACTACAAGATTGCGCGTAATCTCCTTCTCAATCTCGGTCTGCGCTATGACATAGAGACACCGGCATGAATCGCATGGAAATCTCTCAAATTTCAGTCCAACGACCCCGAACCCCGGGGCAGGCGGTCTACCGGGTGCGCTGGTGTTTGCTGGGAATGGTCCGGGACGCATGGGTGGAGGCGGTGAGTTTGCGAAGACGTGGATGAAAGACTTCGCGCCGCGGCTCGGGTTTGCGTTCGCTCCGGATTCTGGACATGGAAACACCTCCATTCGAGGAGGTTTTGGCATCTATTACGGCCCGCTCGATTACGCGGCGTTTGGGGGGATAAATCAGCTCGGCTTCTCCGCGCAGCCCACGTTTAATATTGGAGATAAATTCACGCCAGCCATTGCTGGGTCGATCGATGCTGGGATCCCCAGCTATCCCAAGCCGCGGAACCTCGATCCAACCCAGGCCAATGGTCAGTCAGTAGGGAACCAGTTTAATCCTGGTTACATCGCTGCCTCCTACGGCCGCCCGGGAATGACACTGAATTGGAGCCTCGAGGTGCAACAGCAGTTAGCGACTGACGTGATGGTTACCTTCGGGTACATAGGCCAGTCTTCCTCGCACTTACGTTCAGCGCTGGCGCAGATCAACAATGTAAACCCGACTTCTCTTCAACGTGACGAATCGACATCACTTCAGCCAGCCTGATACTACTTTGACCGATGCTACTTTCGGCTCGTACCAAAGTACGTTTGGCGACCCAAGGATTGTGCAATTTATTCTTCGGTATACCTTTTAGGAAATTATCGTCTCCACCATTGTTCTGGTAGAGATGCATTTGGCGCTCGGCTAAGAGTTGGAGCAAGACACCGTTAAGAAAGGGAGGCGAGGTCGGTGGAGAGCTTTTCCGTTCTTGATTGCGGTCGCCGTGTCCATCTCCGCTACGGAGGGCATGGCTCAAGTACAGGATCAGGTCCGGGCCGGCGCTTTGCAAGGAGAGTTTCAGCAGGGCACCGAAGCGCTGCGAGCAAATCGATTGGATGAGGCTATCGCCATATTTACAAGGATCACGCAGGCTGCGCCGCGCTCCGCTGAAGCCTACGAGAATCTTGGGTTAGCCCTGTCGCAGGCAGGTAAGAACGAGTTAGCAATTACGGCTCTCTCCCGAGCCGTCGCACTCAAGCCAGCGTTGGTTGGTGCGCATTTATTCCTTGCGATTTCGGAGTACAGGCTGGCTCATTTCGAGCCTGCATCGGCGGCGGCGCGCAAGGAGACGGCACTTTCTCCCAGCGATGCGCAGGCTTGGATGTGGCAGGGCATCATCGACCTTGCGTTGGATCATCTGGCCGAAGCGATGGATGCGCTCAACCGAGCTCACCACCTTGACCCGAAGAATGTGGATATCCTCTACCAGCGTGGACGTGCTTCGCTCGATCTCTCTCGCGAGAATTATGAGCAGATGTTTCGCGAAGATCCAAACTCCTGGCATGTGCACCAGGTGCTCGCCCAAGCAGATGTTGAGGCCGGCCGGGATCCGGATGCGGTCGAGCAGTTCCGCCTCGCGATCGCATCGGCACCGCCGCAGAGCGGGCTTCATGAGGCTGAAGGAACCGCGTTGTGGAGGCTGGGGAAGTTCGACGAGGCCGAGGCCGCATTTCGGGAGGCGCTTCGGATCGATCCCGCCGACCTCGTCGCAACCTACAAGCTTGGGTGCCTCGAGGTCGATCGGTCCAGAGCATCTGAGGCGAAGCCGCTTCTCGATCAGGTTTTGCGCAGACCCTTCCTTGAAGCTCGCGCGCTATTACCTTGGCCGGGCGCAGACAGCTCGGCGAGGAGGCCGCCGCCGTGAGCTCATTCCAGGAGACCGTCAAATCGGACGTGGATCCGGAGATCATTCGGCAGGCCTATTTCAGCTCTCGCGGGCTTACCGGCGTCTGCACCAGACCTCCCAGGCCGAAGCCGCGCAGGCCAAATACCGCGCCCTCGATCAGGAGAACAGGGAACAAGCTGCAGGGGCGCATGGAGGAGATACGCACCGCGACACGCGACTTCCGCCTCCCCGGTTGAACCGCCTGATCCTGACCACTAAGCAGGATGCATCAACTATCGTGCGGCTCTCCCATGTGCCGCACCGTCATGTGAGTAACGCGCATGTTCGTTGGCAGCACGCAGGCAAAGACGATGGACTCGGCGACCTCTGCGGCGTCCATCATGTAGGAGTGGGCGACTGACTCTTCGGTTCTTCCCCTGCCAATTGCGAACTCGGTTTTGACTCCGCCCGGACACAGGACACCCACCTTCACGCCAAAGGGTCGAAGCTCACCTTCGATCGCTTGCGCAAATCCGACCTGCGCGAACTTCGAAGCGCAGTACACTGCCTCGTTCGCGTAGCCTTGGAGGCCAGCGACCGACGAGATGAAAAGGATGATGCCCGAACGCTGCTGCACCAGGTGGGGTACGGCCGCGCGGGAGAAGACGAAGGAGCTGCGCATATTTGCGTTCATCAGTTCGTCATACTCCTCAACCGTAGTCTCGGCGAGTCGTTTATAGTTTCCCTGCCCGGCGTTGTTAACAACGATGTCCAATTTGCCAAACCGAGACAATGCCAGAGCAATAGCCCCTTGAGCGGTCTGCTCCAGACTAGCGTCGCCGGTGAGAAAGTCCGCCTCGCCTCCCGCGTCCCGAATAGCACTGCATAACTCCCGCAGCCGGGCCTCGCGTCGCGCTGTCACGATGACCTTTGCTCCTTCGACGGCCAGAGCTTTGGCCGTTGCCCAACCGATGCCGGAGCTGGCCCCTGTAACAACGGCCACTCGATCCTGTAGGCGTTCTCTACTCTCAAGCTTCCCTAAATCCATAGTGACCACTCCTCAGAAAGCTCCCTTGTTCTGGCGCAATCCCCTGCCCTTGGCGGACCTCAACCTACTAGAACCGGGATCTAGGTTCTAAACCGGGGCGCAGACCGTCCACCACTCGCTCCCTCTAATGACCTTCGGGTGCAGCGACACGCTCGAGCAGCAGGGCAGTGCTATCGTAGTCGCCGGCCAGCCGCAACGACACACCCTCATTCATCAACGCCGACCCGCTCACGACTTCCTCGCCAGCGTACTTCGCCGCATCCAGCGCGGATACCTTGTACCTCAGATTCGGCTCCAGCCCCTGTAGTCGCACGCGTCCGTAAGGGGATCCAAGCCGTTGCGAGTGAAGATAAGCCAGTAGGAGGGCCTGCTTTCCATCCTGCGCCACATATTCCACCGAGGACTCGTCGCCCGCGCCCGGTCTCGCCAGGCGGTACAGCAACCCCTCCTGAACCGTCTCGCGAACGCGCTTATCGAACTCTACCAGCCGCTTTCCAAGCTGCATCTCCTCCGGCGTCCAATGATTCAGATTGCCCCCGATTCCCAAAGCTCCCCCCATCGCAACCAAGAATCGAAATTCAAGGGGAATCACTCGTTTGTCGAGGTAATTAGGGGTGTCAGTGACCCACGAGACCATGGTCGCGGGTGCATAGGCATGGGTGAATCCATCCTGAATATCCAAGCGATCAAGCGCGTCCGTGTTATCGGAGGGCCAAACCTCTTCCGTATATTTGAGAATTCCCAGGTCGACTCTTCCACCACCGCCTGAGCAGGATTCAATCTCGAGCTCAGGGTGCGCCTGTCGAAGCCTGGCCAGAATCTCGTAGAGGTTCTCTACGTACTGGACGTAGATCTCCTTCTGCTTGTCTCTTGGAGCAGAAGCCCACCCCGGCTCCGACCAGTTCCTGTTGTAATCCCATTTGAGAAATGCAATATCGTTCTCACTCACTAACTTGTTAAGGAAATCAAAGACGAATTCCTTGACGTCGGCCCGTGCGAGATTGAGCACAAGCTGATTCCGCTCTTCCGTCGAGGGGCGCCCGGCAAAGCTCATGACCCAGTCGGGATGCGCTCGGTAGAGGGCACTGTCCGGGTTCACCATCTCCGGTTCGACCCATAGGCCGAAGTCCATACCCAGCCCACGAACTCGATCGACCACTGGTTTCAACCCATTTGGAAACTTCGTTCGGTTCACTTGCCAGTCGCCAAGTCCGGCGCCGTCGTCCTTTCGTTCGCCAAACCAGCCGTCATCGATGACAAACCTTTCAACGCCCAGCGCGGCCGCTTTCTGAGCCAGCTCAAGCTGACCGGTCTCGGTCACAGCAAACCCCGTCGCCTCCCAGGAGTTGTACACGATTGGCCGCGGTTTCGACTCCGGTGCTCGGGGCAGAATCACCTCGCGTTGAAACCGGTGCAGCAGGCGCGAGGCCCCGCCCTGCCCATGGGCCGTGAATCCCGCATAGAATCGTGGCGTCTCCAGAGACTGTCCCTTGTCCAATTTGTAACTGAAGTCGAACGGATTGTAGCCGCCCGTAACCCGCACCTGATCGAAGCTCGTGTCTTCAACCGCGATCCGCCAACTACCGCTCCAACCGAGCTCACCAAACCATACCGGTCCCGACTCCTCGTTTGTCTCCGACCTTCGCCCGATAGCAAACCATGGATTCGTCTGGTGTGACGTGCTTCCACGCCGGCTCTCAAGGACCGCGACGCCGGTCTCGACTAGCGCCGTGTGCATCTGCCACTCGCCTCCCCATCGCCCTGTTAGCCAGCTCCGTTCATAGTTCTTGCCCGGAGGCAGATTCCAGCTAGCCGATTCAGCTTGCTCAACCGTGACAACCTGGCCACCTCGATTTTCAATGCGTGACCATCGAGCTAAAATGCCCTGCTTGGGATACGACTTGTAGAAGAGGTGGACAAACACGGGCTGAACCGTGTCGCGCAAGGTGATCTCGAGCGTATCGCCGTCCTGCTTATATCCATCGTAGCGAAGCACAAGGGTACGATTCCCATCGGCGAACGTGACCTTCAACGCGGGCTCTGTGTACAGCCCTTTTCCCCAGCCCGCGTACTCGAGCGGTGTCGACGAGACCTCGGCGTCGAAGGAGGATCGGTCCTTAATGGCGAAAGCTGCTGGAAGCGATGCGTCGGTGGAGAGCCGTTGACCCCAGTAGAGCGTCTGCAGCATCCTCTCGTCATTGACGCCCAGAATGTAACTCATCTCTCCGGCCTCAATCGTCCATTGCTGTTTCGCAGCGTCGTAACGGATCGAGCTTTGGGCGAAGGAACAAGTCGCAGCAGCAAAAAAGCCGCACAGAAGCAGCAAGCGTCGAACACTCATTCGGGTTTACCTTCGGTTCAGAAGCTATGGAACGCTTACCGGACTTTACCAGAAGGGACCGGAACGGCACGCAACGTAGTTATCTCCGGCTGATTGCTGCTGGACGGCAACAGATGTCTCCACCAGCCGCCTGCCGGAGGGCAACGAGAGGTCACGAGCCAAGGCGCGGTCGTTCCAATAGTTCGAACGCATGACGTCTTCGGACGGTGGCAGTGGGTCAAGATCGAAGGGATATCGCAAGGCAAGGAAGAAGAGCACCAGCAGAGCGAGACACTTGATCTCTCCACCGAGGGTGACAGATCTCACAATCACCTCGGTCTCCGGGGCGAGCAACACCGCCATAGTCAGCAACGTAGGCAAAAGCCCCGGCACGGGCGCGCCGCGTTTCGCTGATCGGACGGCAATCAGCAACAGAAGAGCGCACGGTGCGTACAGGTGGATCAGGGTGTAGTCGAACGAGACCGGCGGCAGAAGGATCGACGCGACCGTCAGGGCAGAAATCTGATTCACGACTGGCAGCTTGCGAATGCGCGCGATGAAGATCACCGCGCCTGCCAGCGCAACCACCGGCGTGTACAGCCGCAGCATCAGCGCAACCTCAGCTGCGGGAATTTTCCGCGGTCCATGTTGCAGGAAGCTAACGACAGAAAAGATGCGTTTCCCGAGCTGGAAGAGAGAATGGTCGAAGCCGTTGATCGCTAACACATAGTGCTGGCGAAAGTACTCCAACCCATCGGAGGTGCCGCGCCAGGATGCTGCGACGGAGCCGGTCTCGAGCCAAAGGGAGCCCGCCGTCAGGGCTAGGCCGACAAAACATCCGAATGCCAGTTGCTTGTACTGCCGGCGTGCCACCAGCAGCCCGAGAAAGACGAAAGGGAATAGCTCATAGAGCCAGCGATGCTAAAACATGCAGCCGCAGCGTAGGGGCGGTCGCGCAAGAATGCCCACAAGCCAAGTGCGCCAATGAGCCACACAAGTGATTCGGAGTTTGCCTGCTCGATCTCGAACCACATAGGGAACGAGACCGCAAAGGCGGAAATCACCGCGAATATCCCGAAATTCGATAGACCCTCGCGGCGTAGAGCGCGAACAAACATCGCAGCCGCCGCAGCGAAACCGAGCAATATAGAAGAAAGAAAGGTTCGCAGCGGCCAGGGTGTGCGAAACAGTGCAGCAAAAATCAGTGCCAGAGGTGCCGGATAGGTGAACGGATAGCCCGGTGCGCTGAAGAAAGAACCCGTGTGGAAGGCCGCAAATCGCGATCTGAAGATAGTGAAATCTTCAAAGGGCGGGTAGTACGGCATCAACGGCCAAACATAGGGAAACCCATTGTGGAAGTGCAAGCGGCATACAAGCTCGGCGAAGCAACACACCAGAGATAGTGCCGCAAAGATCTGCAGCGCACGCCGGACGGAGCACGGCAGATCAATCGTCCCCTCGGAACGAGGCTTTATCATGCAGTTACCCCAATATTCCATCAACAATGGGAGCCCGGGGGAGTGGCACCATCATAACCGGCATCTCTGCTTCTGTTCCGTTAAATTCTAGCGGGCCTTCTCCCAGGCAATGGTGCTCTCAATGCCTTCCTGCTTCGAGACCTGCGGCTCCCATCCGAGCAGTCGGCCAGCCTTCCCGTTATCCGCAACGAAGTACTTCTGGTCGTTTGCCCGCCACGGCAGCTGGCGATAGTTCATCGTCACTTTGAGCCGCTCCTCCAGATGCTGGAACAACTCCAGCAGCGACATACTGTTCCGGTATCCGCCCCCGATGTTGAAGGCTTGCCCCTTACCGTGTTCGACATGCTCGTGCGCCGCCATGTAGCACCGCACCGCGTCCGAGACGTGGAGCAGGTCGCGTACCTGCTTTCCGTCGCCATTGATGGTGAAGCTATGCGCGGGGTCAGCCGCCGAGAGCATAGCCTGCTGGCAGAACCATCCGACCCATCCTTGATCGAAGGTTGAGATCTGCCTCCCGCCGTAGATGGTTGAATGGCGGAACACCAGCGCTCGCACGCCGAAGTTCCGAGCGTACTCGAGCATGTACTGGTCGGCGGCGCCCTTGGAGCAGCCATACGGTGTGAAGAACTCAAGGCGTGCCCGCTCGTTGATCTCCTTCGCACCCTGAGGTTCGTAGCGCGTTGCAGTCTCCTCGAGAACGCAGTCTTCAAGCTCTCCGTAAACCTTGTTGCTGGAGGCGTAGACCACGGTCGCGTCAGGGGCGTACAGCCGAACCGCCTCCAACACGTTGATAGAGCCAAGCACGTTTACTTCGAAGTCGCGTCTGGGGTTGGCCAACGACGTCGTCATCGCCACCTGCCCGGCCAAGTGAAAGACGCACTCTACGGGAACCGAACGAAAGATCGCATCGAGATCGGTTGCAATGCGTGTGTCCGTATGGAAGAACCGGAACTCGCCCAGTGTCCGTAACCACTCCAGATTGGTGTGCGTTCCGGGCCGGGTGAAGTTATCGACAACAACGACCTCCTTACCCTGTCGAAGCAACTCCGCCGTCAGGTTGCAGCCGACGAAGCCACAGCCGCCCGTGATGAGATATGCCACTTACCTGCCTCCGCGTATTTGGGTCTGCTCGGCCTTCAGAAACCGGCGCATCTTCTTCATCGAACTCAGGTAGCTCAAGGCGAAGGCGCCTAGCTTGCGCTTACTTTCGCCAGCCTTGCGCCGTTCAAAGGTTACCGGCACCTCAACCGTCGTCGATCGAGCCGGACCGAAGACCAGCCGGATCAGAATCTCTTCCACAATGTCAAAATCGTTCGACTCCAGCCGCAGCGCACGCAGTGGATCTCCGGTGTAGAGGCGGAAGCTGTTGCTCACATCCTTCACCTTGAGACCGAACGCGATGCGGTAGACGTGGTTCAGCATGCGGCTCATCCAGATCAGGGTCGCCGGATTTTCCGTCTGGCCGCCACGCACGTAGCGCGATCCGATCACGATGCCATACCGGCCCCGCTCGGCCCAGAGCTTCGGCAGATCACGCGGGTTGTGGGATCCGTCTCCATCCATAAACAGCACATACCTGCCGTGCGAGTGGGATATACCGGTGCGCACCGCGTCCCCGTAAGAGTTGCCACCCGTGCGAAAGATGTGTCGCGCTCCCGCGCTCAAGGCTACCTCCCTGGTGTCATCGACCGGCTCCATCGTGTCCACGACAAGCACCTCAAACGATGGCGTAAGCTGCTCCACGTCGCGGACCAGTGTCGGTAGAAACTGCTCCAGGGCGCGCGCCTCGCGGTACGCAGGCATCACGACGCTGAGCTCGCAAGAGGTCTGTGGGTCAGACGTAATCAGGTTGGAAGATTCGGCCATGGAGTGTTGTCTGGTTCCTTTAGGTTGAGTTCCGGTGCGATCTCCTGCGCGAGCTGCCAAACGGCATAGGAGAGACTGATCTCTGGCTGCCAACGAAGCGCTTGGCGGGCCAGGGCCGTGTCGGCCACAAGGTGATGAGGCTCATAGGCATGTGCCTTGCGCACCCCAAAACGGAGGTTGGTGCCAAGACCGAGTTCCGCGACGACGCGCTCCACCAGGTCGCGAACCGTGCGGGCCTGTCCGCTGCCGAGGTTGAACTTCTCCACCAAACTCTCCTGTTCGCGATCCACGGCCGCGACTACGGCGCGCGCGATGTCGTTCACCGCGCAGAAGTCTCGCACCTGCAATCCGTCCGTCATCTCCACCGGGGCCCCTGCGAGGGCAGACGTAAGGAGGTGCGGAAAAAGTCGGCCTCCGCCATCGTGCCGACCCGTAAAGGAGAAGGGTCGCAGGATCGTAAGCTGCCTTCCAAACTCTGAAGCCGCCGCCTGCAACATCAGATCCGCCGCGGCCTTGCTAGCGCCGTAGGGATGCAGCGCCTCGATCGGATCGCTCTCCACCAACGCCCGGTTCTGATTCCGGTACACCAGACCAGTGCTGATATAGATGAAGCGGGACTTGTGGTTGAACCGGCAGTTCATCTGGAACAGACCCAGAGTCGACTCCACGTTGAAGCGCATCATGTCGAACCACGTCCCCTTGGGCGGGCGAAGGCCGCTCGCAGCACAGTGCAGGATGACGTCTGGACGGGCGCGCTCGAAGATCTGCGCCGTATGCACGGCGTCCGAGAGTTCGTGTTCAATGAAGTGCACAGACCGCGGGAAGTCCCGGAGGCGCGGGTGCGTTCCGCGGATCGGAGCGATCACATGAACGTCGGGGCGCGCGGCCAGCAGTTTCAGTACGTTATATCCCAGAGTTCCGGTCGCCCCGGTCAGCAGAATGCGTTTCGGAGAGGACCTTATTGGTGATACGTCGGAGATCGGGTTCGTGGCCTCCTCCATGGCGGAGGTGGGCCCGAGCAGCCGCTCATTTCGATCTGAATTTGTCCGCCTGCTCAGGTCCGTATCCAAGGTCAAATGATATTTGAAAGCCCACTATGATCGGTCTGGCTTTGGGTGAGTCTACCACCGCACGGATGAGCAACGGATCAGGACCAGCGCTCTCCCTCAGCGTTTCCTAGATAACGGGAGGAACGTACCGCAATCACCACAAAAATATCTTTACCTGATCCTGACTTGACACATACACGAATGCATTTGGCATCGGTCTCGCTTTGCATCATGTGCTTCTTGCCACACATAGAGGCAGAAACCTTGCCGGTGAATGTCTGGTCGGCCTGAGCCCCGGCCAATGATGCTGAGAGTGCGAGTGCGGACGTGAGTGTCGACAGGATGGTGCGTCGCATATAGGTTCTCCTGTGGATGAGATCACAGCGGTTCTGGTTGAGCTTTCGGTGGAAGGATGCCCTCCGTCTGGGCGCTGGCGTGAAGGGTGCCTTTGCGAAGCGAACGTTCCTTCATCATGACG
>JAABUV010003639.1_pt1 | contig 19380 bp, 17 predicted proteins | sample 5559971 | NCBI WGS metagenome assembly JAABUV01 (sample SAMN10711881, study PRJNA513362) | rock metagenome | isolation source: Antarctica rocks | place: Antarctica: Victoria Land, Knobhead nord | collected 2015-12-19
CACGCTGCTGGCCCACGACCAGGTCACCGCACCGGCCGACCTCGACCAGTGCGACACACAGGTCGCCTGATGGGGCGGCTTTTCATGACATCTCTACTGTTCAAAGTTCGCTTGACAGACTACTAGCTATAAATATCGAAACACCGCGCGCAGCATACGATAGCCGGCCAGGACGCTGCCGCGCACGGTCCCCGATATTTTCGAGACGCCGATGCGCGGCCGATACGAAACGGGGACTCCGCGGACACGATAACCGAGCCGGGCCGCCCGCGCGATCGTCTCGACGGGCCAGCCGTACGTCATCTCGCGCAGGCCGAGCGCGACGAAGACCGGGCCGCATACGGCACGAAACGGACCTGGGTCGACGATGGTGACGCCGTAGAGGAGGCGCAACAGCAGGGCGACGAGCGCGTTGCCACCGGCTTGATGCGCCGCCATCGCCCCGCGCCGCCGCAGCCGCCGCACGCGCTCCCCGATCACCACATCGGCTGTGCCGTCCTCGAGCGGCGCCAGCAAGCGCGGGAGCTGGGTCGGGTCATCGCTGTAGTCGCCGTCGAGGAACACGACGATCCCGGCGCCCTCGGCGATGGCCCGCTCCGCTCCCGTCATGCAGGCGCGCCCGTAGCCGCGCCGACGCTCGACGATGACGGTCGCGCCGTGCGCCTCGGCGACCGCGACGGTGCGGTCGCGGCTGCCGCCGTCCACCACGAAGACGGGGCCGTGATGCGCCGTGCGCAGATCGGTGAGCACATGCGGGAGCGCGCCCTCCTCGTCGATGACGGGGATGATGACCGCTACCTGCTGTTCGTCCATTATGATCCTACTCGCTCACTGAAATTTGCCCCACACGCTGCACATGCTACCATACAGGCGAAGGAGAAGCCCTTGACTGAAAAAGGCGACACGCGCCAGTCATTCGTCGGCGTCATGGCCAAAGCGCCGCGTCCGGGTCACGCCAAGACGCGACTGACGAGCGCGCTGCCCCCCGCTGTCGCGGCCGATCTGTACCGCCATTTCCTGCTCGACACTATTGATGTGGTGCGCCTTGTCCCCCGCGTCGTAGCGGCGCTGCTCTGCCCCGCCGGCGACGGCGCCGAACTCGCGCGGCTGGACATCGGGCTGCCGATCATAGAACAGCGCGAGCCGGGCCTGATGCAGGCCCTGGCCTTCGGCGTCGCGCACGCTCTCGGCGAGGGCTATGGAGCTGTCGCTCTCATCAACGCCGATAGCCCGACGCTGCCGCCCGCGCGCATAGTCGACGCCTTCGCGGCCCTCGCGACGCACGACGTCGTCTTCGGTCCGACCGCCGATGGCGGCTACTACCTCATCGCCTCGACCGTGCCCTGCGCCGAGCTCCTCCTCGGCGCGCCCTACCCGGACGGCACGACGATCCTGCGCGATACGCTGGACCATGCCGCGCGGCTGGGCCTACGCGCGGGCACGATCGCCCCCTGGTTCGACATCGATCTGCCCGCCGAGTTGCGCGGCCTCGCCGACGCGCTCGCCGACGCCCCGCCCCACCTGGCGGCGCACACCCGGCGCGCGCTCATCGCCCACGCCCCCGCGCTACGCAAGCTGTAGTCTCCTTCCGCGCGATATGATACCCTACGTGAGGTTATGTATCCCGCGATGGTAAAACCCTTTCCACCATCGGTTAGGGGAATGAGGAGGAGACGCATGCGATTGACACGGATCGCCGGTTTGGCGGCGGCGCTCGCCCTGGCGGCTACTACGGCAGCGCCCGGCATGGTTTCAGCCCATGAACGCCCGGTTGAGGGCGCGGGAGGCATCCCGACATATCAGCACATCTTCGTTGTCGTGATGGAGAATCACAACTATCAGCAGATCATCGGCAACCCCCACGCGCCTCGCATCAACAGCCTGGCGCGGCGCTACGGCCTCGCCACGCAATACTATGGGATCACGCACCCGAGCGAGCCCAACTACGTCGCCCTGATCGGCGGCAGCAACTTCGGCATTCAGAGCGATGACCCCTACAGTGACACCGCCGCCCTAGCGTCGGACCACGTCAACCACACGATCACCGCGTCCAACCTGGCTGACCAACTCGAGGCGGCGGGCTTGAGTTGGAAGTCGTACCAGCAGTCGCTGCCGTATCCCGGCTACACTGGCACGTACTATCCGAGCAGCGCCAACCCGCTGTACGCCTCCAAGCACGACCCCTTCCTGAATTTTGCCGGCATCCAGACCAACCCGGCCCGGCTGCAAAAGATCGTGCCGGACACGCAGCTCTTCACCGACCTACAGAGCGGCGCCGTGCCCAACTTCAGCTTTATCGCCCCCGATCAGTGCCACGACATGCACGGCGGCGCTCCTACCTGTCCGTACGCCAACAATGCCGACGACCCGAATGATCAGAACGATATCTTCCTGGTGCAACAGGGCGACGCCTATGTGGCGAACCTCGTTGATACGATCACGTCCTCACGCACGTGGAGGCAAGGGAACAATGCCATCGTCGTGACCTGGGACGAGAACGACAACTACGACAACCAGAACGATCCCGCGTCCTACACCGGGTGCTGCGACGCGCCAACCCCCCATGGGGGCGGCCAGGTCGTCACTATAGTGATCGCCAACCATCTGCACTACGGTCCCCACGGCATCCAGGACGCCACGCCGTACAACCATTACGCATTGCTGCGCACGATCCAGACGGCGTTCCGCCTGGGCTGCGTGCAGTATACCTGCGACGCCGCGAACGTGCCGCTCATGACCCCCCTGTTCGGACATCGTACCGATCATCATGGGAATGGGAGTGGCGATTCTTGATGCTCCGATGAGCGCCGAGACCGCGCCGGTGGGCGCCGGCGGCCCAGCATGGTACATGTCGCTCTGGACACGCGATCGTCCGGCCCTGTTACGGGGAGCAGCGCTCGGAGCCATTCTGCTGTTGAGCGTTGTCCTGCAATTCTACCGGCTGAACGACTGGCAGTACTTCTCGGACGATCAGGCGACCCAACTCAACGTCATGCATGGGCTGCTCGTTGACCATCATGCGCCGCTGCGCGGGCTCGCGCTCATCGGTGGGCCAGGCGCACATTGGGCCGCTATTCTACTATATGCTGACCCTGCCGCTGTGGCTTGGCCAGCTCGACCCGACCGCCGGCGTAGCCATGATCGGGCTCTTCCAGGCCGCCACGGTCTATCTGCTGTACCGCCTGTGCCGGCGCGTGGGGCTACCCTGGGCCGGCCTGTGCGTCGCCGCGCTCTATGCCTCCTCCGAACTCGTCGTCTACTGGTCGCGCTTCCTGTGGCCCAACACCGCGCCGTTCTTCGTGGTCCTGGCGCTCTACGCGTTGGTCGCCCTGGCGCAGGGGCGCGGGCGCTATCTGGTCCTCCTCGCGGGGAGCCTGGCCGCGGTGGTACAGATGCAGCCCACGGCCGTGCTGATGGTCCCCGTCGCCACCGCCTGGGTAGCCGCGCTCCTGGTCACACGCCATGTGCGCGTCACCAGGAGGACGGTCCTAGCGTCCGTCGGGCTCGCCCTACTGCTCTTCGCGCCCATCATCGCCTACGACCTAACCCATGCGTTCGCCGAAACGCGCGCGTGGCTGGCCTACGGGACGACGGTGCAGCCGGGCGCGACCCAGCAGCGGGGTTTGCGCCACGGCGTGGCCGCCTTCGAACTCTTCGCCTGGCGCCTGGTCGGCTTCCGCACGCGCGGGCCGGTCGACCTGCTGCTCGGCCTGGCGACGCTCGCCACGGCCATTTCGGCGACGGGGGTGTTGGGGCGTGGCCGCGCCGTGCTGGCGCGCCTGCTGCTCGTCACGGGCGCGCTGTATCTGCTGGCCTTCAGCCTGTACCGCGGAACTCTGCACCCGCACTACGCGGAGCCGATCTACGCCGTCCCCTTCCTCGCCATCGGCTTGCTGGTCGACCTCGTCGTATCTGCCCCGGCGCGTGTCGCGGACGCCCTCGGTCGAGGCATGCCCGCGATACGCGCGGCCCATCTCTTGCACGGACGCTGGCGGCAGGCTGTCCCAGGGCTCGCGCATTATCGGGTGAGCGATTCTGGGAGGCGCACGACGGGGGCGGGCGGGCAGCGCACCGCGCTCCCAGATAATGCGCGAGTCCCGCGGGTTGTGCGGAGTCTCTTGTACGTGGGGACGGCCGTCGTGGTCCTGGGGCTGGTCACGGCGAACGTGCGGCATCTGTGGACGAACAACTTCGCGCTCGACCTGTACCAACTCGATAGTCCCGCCGACGCGCAGGGCAATCGCACGGGGCTGGGCGAGATGCGGCAGGCTGTCGCCCTGATCGCGCGCGACGCCGTCGGCCGCCCCTACGATTTCCTGACCGCCGTGCGCGACGGATCGGGCGGCGGCTACGAGTATCTCGTGCGTCACAGCGAGAACCCGCCGGCCGCCACGCCCAATCTCCCGCTACAATACCTCCTGGTACAGCCGGCCGATAGGCCACCCTGGTTGTGGCCGGTGGGGACGCGCGCCAGGTGGAGCGTCGCGTCGGGGGCATTCGCGCGCCTGCCGCATCTTCTGCTGTGGCGCCTCTCATCCGGCCACGGCCAACCCCGCGCCGTCACAAGCCCATGGCGGACCACCGCGGATGTGGCTGGCTTGGCGGCCACGATTGCCGTAGACCCCAGCGCGACGGGGACGCTCCTGGCAGGGTATCTCGGCGGCGCCGCCCGCTCGACGGATGGCGGGCGCCACTGGCAATCGGCGCGCTGGCCCGTGGGGGCCAATGGGCTGGCCGTGATCTCAGGTTTCGCCTGGAGCGCGGCCTGCCCGCGACAGGTCTACGCCGGGACCTTCGACGGCGTCGTCCGCTCCGCGGATGGGGGTAGAACCTGGACACCTGCGGGAGACCAACAACCAAGCGCCGAGGTGCTATCGATTCGGACGCCGCCCGGCGCGTGCAACACCGTGCTGGCGGGGACGCGCGCGGGGATCGCACGATCCGTCGACGGCGGCCACTCCTGGCGCCTGGTCGTCGTGGGGGGGCAACAGCATCTAGCCGTCCACAGCCTGGTCGTGGGTCCCGACGGCCACACGCTCTACGCGGGGACGACCAACGGTGTATGGGCGACCACGGATGGCGGGCGTACCTGGCGCGCGCTCTTCGTGCGCGGTGAGCCCCGCCCCGCGCTCTCCCTCCTCGTCCGCCCCTTCGGCACGCCTGTTATCCTAGCCGGCACGGGGTCGGGGATCGTCTACTCCGGCGACGGCGGCCGCACATGGGGGCCGACTGGAGGGGGCCTACAAGGCACGGTGTACGCGCTGCTCGCCGACGGCCGGAGCCGTAACCTGCTGGCCGGGACCGACGCGGGACTCTATCTCTCGCGCGACACCGGCGCCTCCTGGCACAGGGTAAGTGTGCCGCCCGAACTGACAGTGAGCGCGCTGACCTCGGATAACCAGCGCGCCCTCTACGCCGCATCCAACCAGGGCGTCTACCGCTCGCTCGACGATGGCGTGAATTGGGTCCCGCTGCACGCCACTCGCTAGGGTGAGCGACAACGGTCCCGCGCTATAGGTGCAGGCGTGCGGATGGGAAGGTCTTGTTCTCGAAACAATTCTCCTGTGTGGCCACGTAGTAGAACGTGTACATGCCGCTCTTGACACCGCTCGTCGAAAGGGCGCCATCGTACTGGTCGGCGGCGCCATGTCCAAGCACGACGAGGCGGCCAAGGCCAGGTGAGATAGCCATCATCTCGAAGGAGAAGGGGCCGTTGCCCTTCACCGCGCGCATCCCAAAGTGCGCCATACCGTCGCTCTGGGGCGGCATGGCGGTGAAGGAGAGAATCTTGGGGTGGACGACCGACGTCGTGTCGCGGGCCATAACATGCGAATATGTCGTCACGCCGGCGTGGATGGCCGAAAAGCCGTGGAAATAGAAATATCCGGCCTTGAACGCGTACGCGTCGATGCCTTTCGTAACCGGCAGATCCGTAATGCTGTAGCGGCCGTTGGCGTCGGTTTCGCCGGCGCGCTGATAGCCCTTGGTCAGGTAACCGACGGTGAGGAGCACGCCAGCCATGGGCTTGTGCGTGGTGGCGTCCGTGATGACGCCACTGAGCGTGCCAGTCGCGGCGGCCGGTCGCGCCGACGCTACTTGCGCCCGCGCGACTGGCGCGCCCATAATCAAGGGAGTTGCCGCGCCGACGAGGGCGAGCGCCGAGATATATCGTTTCATAAAATCCTCCATGATACATAAAATACGGGTTGCTGTAGCGCCACGTCAGCTAACGCGCGCGATTGGCGGGTATGTATTAACATACCACCAAATGAGCCGATGGCGGTACACTGAGCCGAGAGGCGTCGTCGCGACGGCTCCGTGACCGCCGCGATACCCGTGGCCGGCGCCGGGGGTATGAGGTATAATGGGCGCGATGACGAGACGATTACTGATCCCCGGACTTGGCGCCGTCGCGCTTGCCCTCATCGCGTTCGCTCTCCTCGCGCTCACCCCGCGTCTGGCGCCGCCGCCCGCGACCGCGCCCTGGTGGACGAATCACGCCGCGATCAACCGCGGGGCGTACGACTTCGCGACGGGATCGTGCATCTCCTGCCACGCGCTCGCCGGCGTGTCCAGCGCTAACGCGGCCACCGACCTGACGCATGAGGGCCGCCGCCGTGCGCCGGCGTGGCTCCTACACGAGATTACCCACCCGACGTCGGACCGCCCTGCCACACCGCCGGGTCAGGAGCGCGACCTGGCCGCCTACCTGGCAAGCCGCCGATAGCGCGCGGTCTTGCGCTATCGCTTTAGACCGTCAGGTGAGCCATGCCGCCGTGGGTTACCTGTAGCACCGCCCACATACCGGCCGCCTCATGCCCCGGCACTCCACAGACCAACGCGTATTTACCGGCGGTCGTCGCCACGAACGAGAACTTCTGCGTGTGCCCCGCCGTGGTACCGTTGATCCAGTTTGACGTACTGGAACCTTTGAAGGCCAGCCGATAGGAGCCTGCGTTATCCTTTTGCGCGTAGGGAGTGAAGACAGCACTGTGCGGAGCGGCGCTCCGGTTGCTGAAGACAACGTTGACGCGGTAGCCAGCAGGTACGCTCAACACCATCTTGCCGTTGTCGTCGCCGTTGAAGTTGAGCCCGTCGAGCGCGTTTGTGTAGCCGGCGATGAGAATAAACGTGACGGCGTGCTGCTTGCTGTTGACCGTCAGCCAGTGCGGCGCCGCGGGCCGCGCCGCGCTGGCGCTAAGGCTCGATGATGATAGCGCGAGCGCGAGCGCGGACGCCGCGACGACGGCCGTCGTCGCGCGCCTAGAAAAGCGTTGCATGAGTCCACCTCCCGTCGACAGGATATATGACATGCCGCCGGATCGTTACGGAGTACATGGTCGACATCTATAGCATCGCACAAAATAGTTACACGCGCCTTAACAAAGTGTTACAAATAGATGGTAAGCAGTCTAAACGCCGCCGGCCAACGTCACCGCGTAATCGTCGGGCAGGTTAAGCACGTCGCGGAAAATGAGTTCGATGAAGCCCGGCAGTTCTTCGACGCGGGCGCGCGGCCATTCCTGATAGGGGTTTTCATCACCGCCGGATGGGACGCTGAAGCCGTAGCGGCGGAGGGCGCGTTGCTGTACCGGCGTCAGCGCGGTATCAGACGGTTGCGAGGATACCTCCCACCACAGCGGGCGTCCTTCGGCGCTGGCGATTTGCGTATAGGTCGCGGGGTCCCGCGGATCGGCCAGGATGATGTAGCCCTCCGACCCAAACGCCAGCTTATCGGGTAAGGCGTCGAGCGCGGCCAAACTCTTCACGGCCTGAGAACTCTGCGCGCTGTCGTCGGTAAAAAGCTTGAGGGCATTGGTAAAAATCTGCGATCGCTCGTCGGATGTCATCGTTTGTTCCTCCTGTCGTACTCTATCTTAGTGTACGAGATACGCGCCCTGCCTTTGGACGTAAGCCGCCGCGTATCTTTGTTGGCCCGTGGCGCGTTAAGAGGGTAGGGACACAGCGGCTTGCGGAGGACATAGATGGGCATATGCGCATAAGATACGCGGCGGCGTTGGCCGTCGTGACAGTGGCAATCATTGGCATAGTGATGAGTGCGCGGCGCGGAGACAACACGAGCCTCGTACGCACCATGGCGCTAACTCAGAACCCCACGGCTGTCGTGGTGGACACGCGCTCCGACCGCGCCATCGTCGCACTCGAGGCCGACCGACCCGGTACGTTGGGCCATGCGCTTATCCTCGACGACAAGACAGGGGAGTTGCTACACACGGTCGACGTTGGCCTTGCGCTAAGCGCGTTGACCATCGACGAGCGAGCGGGGCGTGTGTACCTCGCCGATAGTGTCGCTCCCGCTGGGCTGCCCAGCGCCACGGCCACGTTGTACGCGTTGGACGAGCAGAGCGGGCGCGTCAGCCGGAACATGGCGCTAGACGTCCCCGTCGTCGCGATGGCGCTGGACAACAAGAGCGGGCGTCTCCTCACCGTGAGCAGGGGCGCTCTCGTCAACGGCGCGTACGGGACCGGGACAGTTGCCGTGCGCGACGCCACGACGGGGACAGCGCTGTACACGGGTACCGTCGGCATGTACCCAACCAGCATCGCTATCGACGCGCGCTCACAGCAGGTCTTCATTGCCAACCTCCTTGACAACAGCGTGAGCGTCCTCGACGCCCGGAACGGCCATCCCCTGCGTACGATCACGCTTGGTCCGCCGCCCGGCAGGGCCGTAGCGGTAGCTGTAGACGCGCGTGCCAGACACGTCTTCGCGCTCAGCTTACCACCCACCATCGCGGGTGGGCCCCAGCCAACGCTTGGCGGCCTTGCCATGATCGACCTGGCGACGGGGCGCCTCACGCGCGTGATAGCGCTGCGCAACCCCGCCGCGCTGGCCGTGGACGAGCGCACCGGGCGCGTCCTCGTCGCGACCGGCGGCGGCATACAGGTCCGGGACGGCGTGAGCGGGCGTCTGCTGCGCACGATCTCTACCGGCGTCAGTCCATCGGCGCTGGCCGTGGACGATCGGTTGGATCGCGCGATCCTGATCAGGGGTGACGGCGCGGCGCACGACTCCGACGCCTGGGCGTGGGTCCCAGGCTGGCTGCGCGCCAGGCTGCCGTTCGTCCCACAGACGTCGATGCACTTCCACGCCATACCCGCTAGCGTCAGCATTTTCGATCTGACACACTGACGCATATACGGCGCGGTACGAGCATTGCGGATCGCGTATCTTGTATATGCAGCTGTGACAACATACATGAAACCGAGGAACGATACATGCCTGATGTAGACCTGGTGGCCCTGGCGCGTGAGCGCGAGGGGGAGTTGGTAGATTTCGCGCGCCGCTTGATGCGCGTGCCGAGCCCGTCGGGCGAGGAGAGCGCGGCCGCGGCGCTGGTGCAAGAGGAGATGCGCCGCCTCGGCTACGATGACGCGCGCACGGACGAGGTCGGCAACGTGATCGGCCTGATCCGTGGCGCAGGCGGCGGGCATTCGGTCATGCTCAACACGCACCTCGATCACGTCTCGCCCGGCGACCCGACACTGTGGACCGATCCGCCCTTTTCGGCGACAATGCGCGACGGCGCTATCTACGGGCGTGGCGCCGTCGACATCAAGGGGCCCATGGCCTGCCAGGTCCACGCGGGCGGCCTGCTGTTGGCGGCGGGCTTGCGGCCTGCTGGCGACCTCTACGTCGTCGGTGCGGTACTGGAGGAGCGCGGTGGGTTGGGCAGCCAGCGCCTGGCGCAAACCCTCAAGACCGATCGCGCTGTGATCGGCGAGCCCAGTTCCAACACGTTGCGGCGCGGGCACCGCGGCCGCGTCGGGCTCGTCGTCGATATCCATGGGCGCGCGGCGCACGCCAGCGTCCCCTCTCGTGGAGTCAACCCGCACTACGGCGCGGCCGCTTTCCTGACGCGCCTGGAACGCCTGGAGATGCCCTCTCAGGAGCCCTTCGGCCCCTCGTCGGTGGCGCCGACGCTGTATACCACCGATAATACGAGCCCCAACGTCATCCCCAGCGCCGCGCATGTTTTCCTCGATTGGCGCAACATCCCCGCGCAGTCGCCCGACGACATTCTGGCCGTGCTGCGTCCTCTGCTGGATGAGTCGATCCGGGCGGCGCTGCCGGAGGGCGCGTCGGGTGAGGTACGCGTCGATACGGAGAACCTGACCTCGTACACGGGTGTGGCGGAGGACTTCCCCTCCATCTTCCCCTCGTTCGTGCTCACGGAAGACGACCCCGTTCTGCTGACCGCGCGGCGCGCGCTCGAAGAGTTGCTGGGCCGGCCGTTCCCGCCGGACATCTGGAGCTTCGCTACCGATGGCGGTCACCTCATGGCCGTGGGCATCCCCACCGTGGGGTTCGGTCCCGGTGACGAGACGCAGGCGCATGTAGCCGACGAGCACATCGAGATCGCCCAGATGGTCGAGGCGCTCGCCGCCAACGCCGCGCTGGCGCTGGCCCTCAGTCGTGAGTCGTGAGTCGTGAGTCGCGGGGTGCGAGTCAAGTACGGCGCTTCGCCGAGCGTCAAGTGTTTGTCCGCTGAAGTGCTGATTGGATGGCTGTCCGACTCACGACTCACGACTCACGACTCACGACTGGTTGAGGTCCACCAGCGCCACGCCGGGACCGAGCAGCTTGAGATGCTGTGCGCCGTTGCGTACGAGGAACACCAGCGTGTCGTCGGCGGCGCTATGCGCGGGCACTTGCATGCCGAACGGCACGCCGTGGTACAACTCGGCGGCTTCCGCGCGGAAGTCGCTGTCCGTGATGTACATGTCAGGGTAGGAGAGGCCCGCGTCATCGGTTAGCGCGAAGTTTTCGATGCGGACGTGGTGCGGCCGGGTCAGGTGATTGAACAGCCGCAGCCGCACGACGACGTAGTGGTGACCGAACGGGGGGAGGTCGATCCCGCCCGGCAGCGCCGGCGTCGCGGTGACGCCCAGCACGCGGTAGGTCCAGTTGCCGTCGCGCACCGTCGTGTTCCGCGACACATGGTGGATCAGCGGCGGAGCCTGGCGCGGGGCCGTCAGGGCCGCCGCGTCCATGATGCCGCCATAGGCAAGCGCGGCGACGACAGCCGCGAGGCCGAGCGGCGCCAATCCCGCGATGGCCGCCGGCGCCGCTGTGCGGGTACGCGCCGCGATGCGCGGCGTGGGAGGCGTCCGCACGAGCGTACCGCTCCCACCACCAGGCCCCTCAGCCCCCGACCCCGATGCCGGCGGTGGAGTATCCAATGGCTGTGTCACATCGAGACGCGGCAGCGCGGCGATATCAAGCGCCTCCGTCTTGCCGTGTCCATTGCCGTTGTCGCCGTGCCCGTTACTCTCTTGACGTACCTGGATTGCCCGCGCGCCGCCGTACCCAGCCGGTAGAGCCTCTGATTCTCCGAAAGCGTCCCCCGTCGCCCCCGCGGTCAGGTTGAGGAGAAGCACAAGCGCGGCGCCGCTGGCCAGGAACACGCCCAACAGCGCCAGGGCCAGGACAACCACGGTACGTTCGGGCCACCAGGGATAGACGTGGACCCACCACATCGTGAAGGTATTCCAGTTGGCGTCGTAGCGCAGGTCATCGAGATCTGTGAGGCAGATACTAGCCTGTTGCCCATACAGGCGAAACCCGCACGACTCGTCTGGATTGGAGAGCCGCTCCGCCGCCGGATGCTGCACCAGTGGCGCATGGTCGACGTATTTTTGCGTGATGTCAGCGATGCCGGTGAGCGAGAGCAGCACCGGCGACTGCTCAGGCGCCCAGAAGTAGTTGAGGTTTTGCCCCCAGCTATGGTTCTCGACCTGGTCATAGTGGTAGCCGTAGATGTAGTGCCAGTGCCGCCAATAGCTGACGGAGACGGCGGAGAACTGCACGAGCAGCGAGGCCGCCAGCACGCCGACCAGCACCCCGCGCAGCGGGAGGCGGTAGGTCCGCCAGCGCCCGAACACCTCGCCCAACGGCAGGATCAGGTACGGCAGCGTCGCGTAGAGGTAGCGCGGCCCCCACGCCGGGTCACCGTGCCAGTAGTTCACGTTGCTGTAGAACAGCAGGTAACCGCCGCAAATGAGGGCGAACAAGAGCGCCGGACGGGGGCAGCGCCGCCAGAACGGGCGCGCGGCCAGGACGAGCAGCAGCACGGCGGGCGTATACCACAGCAGCCCTTTACCGGGGCTGATGAGCAGGTCGGGCAACCCCAACCAGGGTGGAAAGCCGAGCGATTGGTCGGGTTTGGTTGGCGGGTTGGTGAGCAGGGGCGAACCGAAGCGCACGGCGTCGTATACGGCATTGACGACGACGGCGGGGAGCGCGCCCAGGCCGAAGAGCGCGAGGTCGCGCGCGAGAAGTCGGAAGTCGGAAGTCGGAAGTCGGAAGAAGGATCGCCGGGCAGGCGTCTGCCCGTGCGCTAACGCCTCACCATCGACCGCTAACCGCCGCCCTCCGATCGTCCCACTTCCGACTTCCGACTTCCGACTTCCGACTCTCCGCGTGTGGAGCGCCACGAGGTAGAGGGCAAGCAGGGGCAGGGCGATCACACCGGCCACGCGCGTGACGAAGACGAGCCCCGCCGCCAGCCCCATCGCTACCACCCACAGCCGCCCACTTCCGACGTCCGACGTCCGACGTCGGACGTCGGACTGACGTGTGTAGCGCAGCGCAGCGTAGGCCGCCGCCAGCAGGAACAGGCTCTCCATGGTGTGCTCTTCGTTGGAGAGCACGTCGGGCCAGAGCGAACTCCCAAAAGCCAGCAACGCGGTGAGGGCGAGCGCGACGCGGCGGCGATAAGCCAGTAGACGCGCCGTAGCATAGAACAGCACGGCGAGCAGCGCGCCTAGAATGGGGTCGAGCAGCTTGCAGGTCAGCAAGACGATGGGCGGGGCGACCGGAGCGGCGCAGTCGGTGTGCGCGAGGCCGGCCAGGCGGCGTCCGAGCAGGTACAGCGGGATCATCGCCGTGGTCTGCCCCAGCGTGTATTGCGCGTACATCTTGCCGCCCACGCCGGGGCCGGTTCGCCCATCCTCCCGATACGGGTGTATGGCGAACGTGTTCTGTTCAACGATAGTACAGGTCACCGTATAGCGGATGTACCAATCGGCGTTGTGCGTCGGCTTATCGACGTTGTAGGAGAGTAGGTAGCCGGACAGGATGCAGATAAAAAGCAACGGCCCGACCAGCCAGGGCCGGGTCAGCCGCGCGGCGGCGCGCCGTGTCGTCGCGTAGACCGCCGCGCTACCGATTCGATTCTTCAGCACAAACCATTAATCCACTACTTATTAATATATACAACGTGACATTGAGCTGCGACGTCAGGCCGCTGCCTGTCAGTCGCAGGCGAATCCTACCATTAAGGATATAAAACAGCCCTCCTGACCGAGGCGTCAGGAGGGCGCGGTGGGCGATCAGGGACTCGAACCCGGGACCTCACGGATGTGAACCGTGCGCTCTAACCAGCTGAGCTAATCGCCCCAATTACGTTGAGTAGTATAGCAGATTCGCGCTGTCCAGTAGCGCGTGACTAGTTTTTCTAGCCACGCGCCATCGGCCACTCGTCGTTGAGACCGCGAGGATAAGCGTCGTTGGTTATCCTCGCGGCGCGCTGGGAAAATCGAGCCCTGCCAGGTTTATCCCGGCTTCAAAGGGCTAGAATCGGCGTGGGGGCGCGGGACGCCGGTAGCTGTACCCGGCTACCTGCTGCACGGGGGCGCTAGTCGAGGCGATGCGAATCGCTCCGACGAGACGCGGTCCCCAGTATCCGTCGTATACGTTATCGACGTGTACGCCGACGCTGAAGTTATCCGCGCCGACCATCTGGCCGCCGCCGATGTAGATAGCCGCGTGCGAGAGCCCGGCATGGAACGTGTTGGCGAAAATCAACACGTCGCCGGGTATCAAGGCGCCGGTTGAGACGTGCGGGTAGCTGTAGTACAGCGCTCCGACATCCTCCGGCGTGGAGTACCCGTATTGACTGTAAACCCAGTGGACAAAGCCGGTGCAGCTGAAACCCGTTGAGGGGGTGTCGCCCACGTACGCGTAGCGATAGCCAACGTACGAGAGGGCGGTGCTGACGAGGCTCGAGCCCGAGAGGCGGGCGTAAGAGGAGGGGGTCCGGGGAGAGGCCGCATGGGCCCGAGGGGTGAGGACTGGGGTAGCAATACTCGCCACGGCGAGAGCGCCGGCGAGCGCGAGGCTGATGGACGTCTTGGTCAAAGGTTTTCCTCCCTAAGACGAGCGTGTCTTTCACGCCCGTGGGGTCCCAGCACCCCACGGCGCGAAACACAGGGACTAGCCTAGCACAACCACCTCTCGCTGTCAAATCACCCCAGGCCGCGACGGATGGCCGCGAGCAGCCGCGCGTCGCTCGCCTCGAGTTCCTCCTGTGCCCGCGCGTGCTCATCGGCCAACCCCACCAACCCGTCCAGCGTCTGCCCCTGCACGCGCGCCAAACGGCTCCCCAGCCCGTGCCTGGCCTCTTCCAACGTGCGCGCCGCCTCCACGAGCGCCGCCACCTCAGCGTCCCGCGCTTCGCCAAAGGGCACGAGCGCGGGCCCGGTCGGGCGTTCCGCGCGGCGCGCATGTTGGCGCGCCGGACGCGCCGGCGTAAGCACGTCGTCCGGCGCCGGCGGGGGCGGCAAGCCACGGGCGCGCGCCTCACGATAAGCCGCGTAGGTCCCCGGATAGACACGCATGACGCCATCCTCGACCGACCAGATTGTCGTGGCTACGGCGTCGATGAAGTAGCGGTCGTGTGACACGAATACGATGGTCCCGTCGTAGCCGCGCAGCACGCCCTCCAGGGCGTCGCGCGCCGCGATGTCGAGGTGGTTGGTCGGCTCGTCGAGCAGCAGCATGTTAGCCTGTCGTAGCGTCAGGCGCGCCAGCGCCACGCGGCTACGTTCGCCCCCGCTCAGATCGCCGACCCGTTTGAACACGTCCTCACCCGTGAACAGGAAACGTCCCAGGTAGCCGCGCGCCATCTCCTCATTCATGGGGCGCGCGTCCTGGACCTCCGCCAGCACGGTGCGGTCGCGCCGCAGTCCCTCGTGCCCCTGCGCGTAGTAACCGACCTCGACGTTGGAGCCCCAGGCGAACGATCCGCCCAGCGGCAGGATCTCGCCGACGAGCGTGCGCAGCAGCGTCGACTTGCCCGCGCCGTTCGGCCCGATCAGGGCAATACGCTGGCCGCGTCCCACCTGCACGTTGGGCAGCGCGAGCAAGCTCTTGCCAGGGTAGCCCACGCGCAACCGCACGGTCGAGAGTACGACCTCGCCGCTGCGCGTCCCCGCGCCGAGACGCAGTGATCCCAGGGCGTCGCGCCCTCGTGGAGCCCCTTCGACGCGCTCCAGGCGATCCAACTGCTTTTGCCGCCCACGCGCCTCCTTCGCGCGCTGTCCCGCGCTGTTGCGGCGGATAAATTCTTCCGTCTTGGCGATACGCGTCTGTTGTGTCTGGTATTCTTTCTGTTGACGGCGGTAACGTTCGGCGCGTAGGTAGAGGTAGCGGCTATAGGGCGCGGGGTAGCTCTCGGCCTTGCCACCGACAACCTCGACGGTGCGCCGCGAGACTTTGTCGAGGAAATAGCGGTCGTGCGAGACGACCACGAGGCCGCGGCGCCAGCCAGCCAGGAACGTCTCTAGCCACTCCGTCGTTTCGAGATCGAGGTGGTTGGTCGGCTCGTCAAGCAGCAGGAAGTCGGGTTCCTCCAGCAGCAGACGCGCCAGACGCGCCCGTGTACGCTGTCCGCCGCTGAGGGCCGTCGCCGGCTTGTCCCACAAGTCGCGCGCGAAGCCAAGGCCGCTCAGGACCTGCTCCACGCGGCCCTCGTAGGTATAGCCGCCGCGCTGCTCGAAGCGCGCCAGCAGGTCGGTATACTCCTCCAGCACCGCGGTGTCCCACTCCGCCGGGTTGGCGCCGCGCTCGCCCAGGCGCTCCTCCAGTTCACGCAGACGCTTGGCTCCCTCGCGCAGGTCGTGGAAGACGGCCAGGAGAGCCTCACGCAGGGTGCGATCGGAGCGGAAGTTAGCCTCCTGAGGCAGGTAGCCCAGGCGCACGCCGCGCGCCACATGGACCACTCCAGTGTCGGCCTTTTCGCGCCCCGCGATAATGCGCAACACGGTCGACTTACCAGCGCCGTTGGATCCCACGAGGCCGACGCGCTCGCCGCGCTCGAAGGCCACGCTGAGCCCGTCCAGCACCGGCGTGTCGCCGAACGATTTACTGATGTTTTGCAAACTAATAACGGCCATTGTCGATTTTCCCTGTACCAGTCTGGCGCGGCCACAATAGCAGGCCACACCCCGATTAGACTGTAGCATATACATAGGCGCGCCTCGGCCTTGTAGTACCGTCATGCCCGGCTGGCGCTCGGCTCCGTCGGGCCAATCAATAGCCACAGCTACCCTGTTTCCGACGCCCACTATCCCACTGCGAGTAGGGTGTTGTGTGGGGCGCCATCACATTTTATCCTGACCGCAATACCTTTTTGAGGAGAAGCCGAACGTGACCGACCAGCAAACACTGCTACCGCGTTTTCAACGCGCGATCATGGTACACGACGCCGACTATGTGATTAGAGACGCCCTGGAAGAGATGCACAGGGAGGATTACTCCCAGGCGGTGGTTCAGGTCGAGGGGCGACTGCGTCTGCTTACCCACGACGGACTCGGTCGGCTCATGGTGGACGCGTGGAATAACGATTACGTAGATCTGAAGCATCCCGGCATCGGCGACGCCCTGCGTTACGAGTCGCTGGGGACGATGGTGGTGATGGCGGGAGACCGAACGGTGACCGAAGCCAGAGAAGTGTTCGCACGACTAACCACGCCGCCTATGGACCTGTTCCACAATAACTTGAACAGTTATGCGCCCGATCCGGGCACCGATCGTGGCCCCATGAGTTCAAGTTATTCCTTGACGGGCCCTATGTATGCCATCGTGATAACCAATTCCGGTGATGATCGAGGCCGGCCGCTCGGTATTGTGACCCCCTGGGACCTGGGCAGTCCATAATAGATCTCCAGTACACTAAACACTAACGAGAGCGGTTCCTCACGCGGAGGTGATTCGGTACGTTTCTCCCGTGGGGCGATATAACGCAGAGGAGGCGCGCAATGGACACTATCGACACGACAGACTGCTACCTCGTCCTCGCGTGTCCCACGCTGGCAAACGGGACGACCAGTTGGGATCTGCATATCCTCGAGAAATGCTCCATTTGGAACGAGAACAAGCAGTATATGGGCGATCTTATTACTGCATGTTACGACGCGCCTGATGTCATGGACTACCTGGCGCCTGTCCCAGGCAAAATCGGAGAACGGGTCGTACGACCCGATTGGGCGCGGATGGTCCGCGAGAACACTATCCCAAATCAGTCGGAGCGGGCGCGCGAGAATATGTCGGTGTACGTGGAATGGGCCAGGAAAGAACAGTGGAATATATGGGTGAGCGAGCGGTAAGCCTTCGGGGCCAAGCTCGCTTGTCGCGAGCGCGCGCCTGACGGCCGTGACATGCGTATCGTGTGGAGGAGTGGGCGATGAGTAAATCGCGCCGTAAAACGCCCATAGGGGGCGTGACGACAGCCGGCTCGGAGAAGTAGGATAAGCGCGACTACAACCGTCGCTATCGACGGGTCGCCAAGCAAGCCGTCGAGGCCGGTGACGAGAGCAAACCGCTGCCGATCTTGCGTGAGCATAGCGACCCGTGGGGTATGGATAAGGACGGGAAGGTGTCGTTCGACCCACGGAAGAACCCACGCCTCTTGCGGAAGTAAGATGCACGTCTCGGCCCCGATTTCCGCGTGGCTGTCGAGGACATCCTCGCGGTCTAGCCGCGCGGTGGCGTCTACACAGGAGAACGCGCGTGGCGGAGTTCGTCCCTGGGCTTGAGTTGGCCCGATCCTTCTACCAGGATATCCTCGCCGACATTGTCGGCGTGGTTCCGCACGCGGCGGCAGCGTTGGGCGAAGGCTCCGAGATCCTGGGCTTCGACACCGAGCGCTCGACGGACCACAGTTGGGGTCCGCGCGCACAAATTTTCGTTGATGCCGATGCTGTTGACAGCCTACGAGCACGGATCGACGCGCGGCTCCCCGACACCTTTCGGGGGTGGCCGGTGCGCTTCTACCGCTGGCAGACCGACAAGGTTGAGCCTCACGTCGAGGTTGCGACGCTGCACGACTGGCTCCAGGGCCATCTCGGCCTAGACCCTCGCCCGTCGATGTCCACCAGCGCATGGCTCGCCATGCCCCAGCAACTCCTGCTCGAAGTCACTGGCGGCCTGGTGTTCCGCGACGACACAGGCGAGTTGACAACGGTCAGGGAGTTGTTGGGATGGTATCCCGACGACGTCTGGTTGTGGATGATGGCCGCCCAATGGTATCGCCTCACGGGGAACGAGTCATTCATCGGACGCACCGCCGAACTGGGAGATGACCTGGGCTCACGCGTGGTCGCCACTCGCGTCGCCCACGACGCCATGCGTCTGTGTTTCTTGCAGGAACGCCGCTACGCCCCTTATGCGAAGTGGCTCGGGGCGGCTTTCGGCCAACTTGGGGCGGCGACGGAGGTGGGACCCATGATTCATGACGTATTCGCGGCCGCAGACTTCGCCCACCGTGAACACACCTTGCTGCTCCTGTATGAAGCTCTGGCGCGGCGCCATAACGTCCTCGGCGTCACGCCGCCCCTGACCACGACAGCGGGACAGTTCGAAGTGGGGATCAACGACGCGGTGCGGCCTTTCCGGGCGCTCAACGCCAACCGCTTCGTGCAGGCGTGCCTGGAGTCCCTCGCCGACGAGGCGCTGCGCCGCTACCCCGTGGTCGGGTCGATCGACCAACTCACCGAACCGACGGATGCGCTGATCCATTTCACCGACTGGCCACAACAACTCCGGGCGATCTACCACCGCCGGCTTGGACCGAAGCCTGATATGCCCGACCGCCGTCCGCTTTCGAACGAAGCGACGGGTGAGCCCGACGCGCCGACCGATACCCATGAGACCATCTACGCCGATGTAGGTATCGGTGAGCCAGAGCAGCAATCTTAGCTTCTTAAGCGTGTCGACCAGCCAGTTGTCGTACCGCGTATGGCGCGCAGCAGAGGTGGAAAGAGCGGTCTTCAGAGTTGGGAGAGCCCCAACCTCGGGAGATAGGTTGGGGCTCTCTGGTGTGCGCTTGAGACACGGCGTGGGATGGCGCCGCGGACGGCCTGCGGCGCCGCAGTGGCGGCTCAGGCGTTGCGCGTCGCCTCAATGTGCAGCGTCACCTTGACCTTGTCGGCCACGACCGCGCCGCCGGTCTCTAGCAGTTTGTCGGAGAGAAGCGGGCTCTCCATCCCGCGCATGGTGGTACAGTAGGAAGCATGAGTAGAACATTCAAAACCGTGGACTATGAGGCGGCGCTCGACCTGACCGTGCGTTTGGGC
>JAABUV010003640.1_pt1 | contig 19379 bp, 24 predicted proteins | sample 5559971 | NCBI WGS metagenome assembly JAABUV01 (sample SAMN10711881, study PRJNA513362) | rock metagenome | isolation source: Antarctica rocks | place: Antarctica: Victoria Land, Knobhead nord | collected 2015-12-19
TGATGGTCGGATCATTCCTCGGACGGTCTCGCGGACGCTGTTGGACAATGACGAGCGTGGAGGATCATCGCCCGAATGCAAGTCCCGAGCACCCCGACCTGCGTGACTACGTGGGCTGGCACGCGGCATACGACGATCCTGAGTCGAGCCTCTCGGTGCGGCTACGCCACGTCCAGCGAGCCATCCTCGACTGGCTCGACCGGACACCTGGCCCGGTTCGCGTGCTCAGCTCATGCGCCGGCCAAGGCCACGACATTCTCGGCGCGCTCGAGGAGCGCGGCCCACAGGACCGTGCCCGAGTGACCGGAGCCCTCATCGAGATCGACCCGACGAACGTCGCCATCGCGCAACGTCACATCGCTCGCCTCGGACTGGCCCTCTCGGTCGTCGAAGCCGACGCGGGGACCACCGACGCCTATGCCGGGCTCGTCCCTGCAGACCTCGTCATCCTGAGCGGGATCATGGGCAACATCTCCGCGGCCGACATCGAGCGCCTCGTGCACGTGTCTCGTCGGTTCTGCGCGCCAGCAGCGACGATCATCTGGACTCGCGGCGCGCAGGACCCCGACCTCGGACCCGACATCCGCCGATGGTTCAGCCAGGCGGGGTTCGAGGAACTGTCCTGCCAGGAGTGGATCGAAGGCACTGGAATGCGGGTCGGCGTGAACCGCCTCATCACACCACCCCGACCGCTCCACCCCGACCGCTCCGCCCCGGTGAGCGGATCTTCACCTTCTACCGCTGAGAACATGCCCAACCCGATCACCGTAAAGGGGATCCGCTAACCGGGGAATCACCTTGCCGGTACTGATTGTGCTGTGGGTCACCTTCACCGTGCGGTGGTGGCGAGCAGGGTGGTCACGGTGTGTAGTGCGGACTTCGCGTAGGCGCCGAGGAGGGTGGCTTCGGCGAGGTGGTGGGGTCGCACCCCGGAGATGGCGTCGTCGACGAGCAGGACCCGGTAGTCGCGTTCGCTGGCGCCGTAGAGGGTGGCCCGAGGGCAGTTTGGGTAGTTGCACCCGGCCAGCACGACGGTGGTGCTCCCCAGACTCTGAAGGTGGTGGTCGAGGGGGGTGCGGTAGAAGGCGTTCCACCGTGGTTTCCACACCACTGACTCGGTCGGGGTGAGCTGCTGGAGGTGGCCGGCGATCAACGCCGAGGCATCGAGTGGGCCTGCCGCGTTTGGGAGCAGCGCCGCAGCGATCTGTGATCCGGGGGAGTCCGGTCGCACGATGGGGGCACCGGCGGCGATGGCGGTTCGGCGGGAACGGTCGACGTCGTCGCCGGTGTAGAGGCGCACCACATGGACGATGGGCAGTTCCATGTTGCGGTACGCGGTCAGCAGCCGGTGGATCGTGGGGAGCACCCCGGTGGTGCCGGGGATGGGGCTGGCTCCTTCGTCGCAGAAGTCAACTTGGGTGTCGATCACGATCAGCGCTGACCGGTGGAGCTCGGGGGCCGTGTGGGGGTCGTCCCCGCTCGTGGCCGTCATCGTCGTCCCTTCTTTTCGTTCACCGGCCGCCCCGGGGCGGTCGGGATCCCGCTCGGTAGGTGTCGAGCATCGTATTGACACGCCTCCGTAGGAATGAGGGTCGCGTGGTGGAGGAGTGGGGGGTCGAGGAGGATCCGTACAGCCGTTAGCGCTAAGCGGTCCGCTGATCACCGTCCGGTCGTCTGGCCGGTGCGGATGTGGCGGTAGATCGTCATCGGGCTGACCGCGCAGGATTGCGCGATCTCGGCGATCGTGAAGCGGTGTGAGTCGTACATCCGCTGGGCTTTGTCGACCAGCGCGGGGGTCATCTTGGGTTTGCGGCCGCCGTGGCGGCCGCGGGCCCGGGCGGCGGCGAGACCGGCCTCCGGAGGGTAGCTGTCCGGGGTGCCATCCCAACCCAACCCAACCCTTGTGAGTCTGGTGCGCTGTTCTGATGGGCCCGCGCCACAACTGTGACGAGGACGAAGTCAGGAGCCTCAGAATCGGTGGCCTCGGTGAACGTTAGGTGATAGCCCATCACTTCGCCGAGCACGGGTAGCTTGGCCTGCCCGTCTGATACCGCCAGCCCCTTGACCAAAACCGGAATGACCCGGTGTTCGGGAGGTCGGGCAACGAGATCTTCCATCCAAGCAGCATCCCTAATCGAGGGCCTATCCCCGTGATGATTGGAGGCCTATTAACGGCGTAAAGGTGAATTGTGCACGACCCCGGTGAAGGCGCCACCTGGCGGCTAACTGACCCTTTCTATCGTACTCTTTGTGCCAGGCCAGCTTATCAACATGCGCCGCGGTTCTCGTACAGGCCGTGGTCCCGGAACCGTTCGCGGTACAACTCCACGGCCCGTCCCACGCCGCCCTCATCCAAGCCAAGGGAAGCGAACTGGTCTTGGAGCGGCGGTCCGATGAACGACCGGAGTTGTCGCTCCTCCAGCCGCGGCAGGCCCAGGCCATCGAGGGCGTACGTAACGCTCCTCGTGATGCCGTCATAGGGATCGGTGAGGGTCCCGTCGAGGTCCAGAAGAACAAGCACCCACCCGACGGTAGTGCCCGATCTATTGCTGGGCATCGACGCCCCGCAGAACGATCCGTATCTGGGTCAGGTGAGGCCGCCGTCTGCGCGGATGTTCTGGCCGGTGATCCAGCGGTGATCCAGCGGTGATCCGAGTGGGCGAGTAGGACGACGAGTTCGGCGATATCGGCGGGTTGGCCGATGCGCCCGAGCACGGTCATGCCCTTCTCGGTGTGTCATCGTGGTTGGCATGGACGTTCCCGTGGCGCCGGTCAACGCTGCTCAGCTCGCTGCGTGGGATGGTGATCAGGGCGGGTTCTGGAGCGATCGCGCAGATCGTTTCGACGACGGCGTCGCTCGGTTTCAGGCCCACCTCGTCGACGCTGCAGCGGTTCGACAGGAATCGGTTGTGCTGGACGTCGGCTGCGGTAGCGGCCTGCTTAGTCGCGACCTCGGTCGCGGCGCAGGCGGCGGGTCGGTGCTCGGTGTCGACCTGTCGTCCCCGCTGCTCGAGCTCGCCCGTGAGCGCACAGCGCTCGAGCGGCTCAGTAACGTCAGATTTGTTCACGCCGACGCGCAGAACTATCCGTTCCCTGCGAAGTGCTACGACCTGGTGGTCAGCAGGCACGGCGTCATGTTCTTCGGGGATGTGTCGGCGGCGTTCGCCAACTTCCGCCGCGCGTTGCGACCCCGCGGAAGGGTGGTGCTGTTGACCTGGCAGGCCGCTGACCGCAACGACTGGATCATGGCATTCCGGGCTGCCCTCGATCCAGGGCAAGCGCCGCCGCAGGCTGCGGGTGCGGGCCCGTTCTCGCTCAGCGACCCCGAGCAGGTGCGTAGCGTGCTCGACGCTGCAGGGTTCGTCGACGTCACCCTCACCGATGTGCGTGAGCCAATGTGGTTCGGTCAAGACACCGACGACGCCTTCGGCTTCCTCGCAGGCCAGTTCGCCGCCGCTCTCGCCGGCATGCCCGCAGCGGAACGAGCTCGAGCCGAGGAGTCACTCCGGACGTCGCTGCGCTCCCACGAGAGACGCGGCGGCGTGCAATACGACTCTGCCGCGTGGTTGATCCAGGCTCGGCGCCCATGACGACCCCAAGACACGACTTCGAGCCCCCTTGCCGCACGTCGATAGCGAACCTTCTACGGCGCTACTCCGGCCCGGCGCGGAAGGTATCCGCGAGGCGGTGCACTCGTAACCGATCGGGGATCGGCGATCGGTTTAGTCGCGGCAGCCGACGTCAGCTCGGGCGGCGAGCGGCGAGCAACACCTGCGCCCGTCCGGACGGGTCAGCCGATAGCCGCAGCTCGGCAACCGGCTCCAGGCCGGCTTCGGCGAACAGGACAGCAAGCTGCTCGGGCTGCCACAGGTGGGTCGTCCAAGTGACCGGCACGCCGCCATAAGCCTCCGTGCGCACGACGTCGCCGTCGCCAACATGCGTGCCGACGAGGACCTGACCGCCGGGAACGAGCGCTCGGGCGAACGAGACCAGCACGCCGGGCAGCACGTCACGGGGCAAGTTGAACAGGGACCACCAGCCGAGGACGCCGCCCAGTGAGGCGTCAGCCAGACGAAGGTCGGTGGCCGACGCCACCGAGAACCGCAGTCCGGGGTGGAGCCGCCGGGCGTGCGCGATCATGCGTGGGGACAGGTCAACGCCGCAGACCTCGACGCCGAGACCGGCGAGATGGGCCGTGACCGTTCCTGGGCCGCAGCCGACGTCGAGCACCGGCCCGAGGCCGTTGACGTCCTCGGCGAACGCCGCCAGCGCGGCACGCAGCCACGGCGTCGGTGCCAGCTCGCCGACGCCCATTGCGACGTAGTTGTCGGCAACCCGGTCATAGGACGAGCGGACGACCTCGAGATCGGCGGGCTGCGCCATGTCTTCAAGCACAGGGAGAAAGGCTAGAGGTCGTTCATCGGCGATCGGGCTCATCGCTCGCGTGTCCGGGCCTCACCGTTTGAGGATCGCCCAGCGGGAACGGCTGGCGGCCGTCGTCAGGTTGATGTTCGCCCGCTGCCCCCGCGGGTCTACTGGCTGGCGAGTACCTCGGTGATGAACGCGGCTTTCGCGCGCGTGTATGCCTCTCGGTCGGCTCGGTGGGCAACGGCCAGTTTCGTCTTCAACTCGGCGTAGTCGGCTGCGAGTGACGGGTCGGAACGCAGCGCATCCCGGAAAACGAGGCGAGTGGACCATTGCGGGACGCTCGGGCCCAGCAGGTGCAGGTGAGCGCGGCGGCGGTCTTGGGCCACCTGGACGAAGAACCGCTCCCTGGGCGGTGATCGAGCTCCACCGGTACCCAGTGACACCCGCGGGAGCCCAACACCGATGCGATCTCGGGAACGCACCCGAGGTCGTCGACCTTCGCTTGGAAGTCCAGAACGGGCTTGGCCGCAAGCCCAGGAACCGCAGTAGACCCGATGTGCTCGACCGGAGAGATCAACCAGCCCGCCAGCTCCCGCTCGAGGTCACGGCATTGCTGCTCCCCACGGTCGTGCCACCCCGGATCCGGTGGCACGACCTCGATAGCCTCGGTTGCCCACGCGGGCCACTCCTCATCGGCCACACGCACATCGTGTCAGGCCCTGGAGCCCGCTACCGACGATCTTCGTTTGGGGATCGGCTTGCGGGTCGTCTTGCGGCGATCTTCTATCGAGACAGCGCCTGCCGGCGCCCACTTGGTCGTGCGACACCGGAAATTCTGAGATCCTCGGACTGGGCGGCATATCTGCGAGTGCGCGGCTGCCGCCCGTGGGCTCGCGCCGGTCGGTGTGGCCTTGTGGAGGTTCGGAACCTGATATTCGTTAGCGTGGTGCCGGTGGCGCACGGTAGAAGGGCCTCGACGTGGTTGCGTTGGTTGGTGGTGTGAACGTCGGACCAGGTGGAGGCGCCGTGATGAGCATTCGTGCTGCAGAAGAGTCAGACGTGGAGCGGCTGATCGCGTTTCCATCTGACTCCGGGCTGCGGGCCATCGAGCGTGACCAGCTGCGGCGTGACTTCGCCGAGGGCCGCATGCGCGCGCAATGGTCGTGGCTGGTCGAGGACGAAGGCGCGCTGGTGGGGCGCGCCTTGTGGTGGGGGAGGACGAACCTTGCGCTGCCGCTGTCACTGGACGTGCTGGACCTGGGAGAGCACGTCGACGATCGCGCTGGCGTTGCTGTTGAGCTGCTGTCCGCCGCCCACGCAGACTTCGCTGAGCAGGGCGCGAAGAAGCCCGTGGAGTGGGTCGATCGCCGAGACAGGGGCAGACATGACCGGTTCCCCAGCCCCGCCCATCTTGCGTCGCAAAGTGGCCACCTGCGTCAAGTGTTCAGGCACTGTTTACGAGCTTCTAAAGGCCCGACTCGCCTATTTACATTTATCAGACGAAGTATGCAAAGGGCGAATAATGCTAAGCTTCCGAATATCAATAGTATCCGTAGTATTGCGCCGCTCTGCAAAGTCAGGCCAGCTACCAATATAGACACTGCGGCTAGCCCATACAGTGATGTTTTCTCACTTGGGGCTGTGTGACTGATGTGACTGGCGGTGTGGGCGTGTCGTGAGCGTGAGACGTGGGGTCCTGGTCTGAGGATCGGTTTCGACCAAGAAGCCGAACCCCCAAAGGACCCCACGTGTTCACCTACTCTGCCATCTGCGACGTGCCCGAGGAAACCCTGCGGATCGTGACCGGGTGGTTGCTGGCTCATCGGCGGGAGATCGGCACCCGGGTCGGGCGCCGCGCCGGGTCGGTGCGTGACCAGGCGAAACTGGTGCTGCGGTGGTTTCGCGACGACGCCCCGCTGCGCCAGCTCGCCACGGAGGCCGGTATCGGGGTTTCGACTGCTTACCGGTATCTGCACGAGAGCATCGATGTGATCGCCGAGCGGGCACCTGATCTGCACGACGTGCTGGCCCGCGGGCGCCGGGAAGGGTGGTCGCACGTGAGCCTGGATGGGACGTTGATCGCCATCGACCGGGTCGCCGCCCGGAACGAGAAGGGCCATCACCTGTGGTACTCGGGCAAGCACAAGACCCAAGGCGGCAACGTGCAGATCGTCGCCGACCCGAGGGGGTTTCCCGTCTGGTCCAGCCCCGTCGAGCCCGGCAGCGTCCACGACATCGCCGCCGCCCGCGCACACTGCCTGGGTGCGCTGTATGCGGCAGCCTCCGCCGGGTTGCCGACCCTGACCGACAAGGGATACCAAGGCGCCCGGATCGGGGTGCATTCACCGGTCAAGGGCGGAAACCTGCCCGTGTCCAATGCCAGCTACAACATGCTCCTGACGGCCCTGCGGGCCCTCGGGGAACGCGCCAACGCCGAACTCAAACAACGCTGGAAATGCCTACGCTGAATTCGCCTGTGCCCCAGCCGCATCGGCGATATCGTCGCCGCCGGCATCGTCCTATCAACCCTCCAACGAGGCAACTACTGAGAAAACCTCAATGTCAAAGCACCGATATCTGAAGGCATTATCTTACTGCTCATTTGCTTGCCATCCCTGTTGGTGATATTCAGAGTAGTGGCTGGCCAGCAGTGCTGGCAAGAATGTCAGGGCGTACACCGCCGCCGTAATCAATCTTGAGCTAGTGCGGACCGCGGCGGTCGTAGCTGTGCCCGTGCTCGGCAACGACCGGTCGCAGCCAGTCCTGGCCACGTTCGTGGACGTCGCGATGCTGTTGGCGGTTCTGCAGGGCGCCCGCGACTTGCAAGCCCGAAGAGCTCAAACCTGACCGCGAAACCACTACCGCGATCCGTCACCGGAGAACGAGTTGCCCCGGCGAGGCGGCTTTGCGAAAAGGCGTCCCGGGTAGGTGGTCGTGTCGGTGTCAGGGGCGGGTGAGGGTGTTCGGGGTGAGGGCGGTGGTGGTGTCGGGTATTCCGGTGTGGCGGGCGTGGCGGTCGGCGAGGGCGAGGAGTCGTCGGATGCGTCCGGCGACGGCGTCTTTGGTCATGGGTGGGTTCATCATTTGGCCGAGTGCTTCGAGGGACACCTCACGGTGGGTGATCCGCAAAGCGGCCACAGCCGTTAAATTGTCGGGCAAGGCGTTCCTGGGTTGAGGCGTGGAGCCGTGGTTGTATGGGACGCGTGGTGGACGACGCGGCCGCCGAAGTAGGGGGGCGCGGGCGGGCTGGGTACCGTCGCGACGGCTTCACGTGGGCGGCTTTCGGGGCACTGGGCGGGTTCGGTTTTCTCAACGCGATCCTCGGTCCCGCGCTGCCCTACCTGCGGGCGAGCGAGCACATTTCCTACGTGGTCGGGGCTGCCCACCAGGTGGCTTTCGCCCTTGGCGGAGGGCTGGCAGGGCTGTTGGCCACCCGGGTTTCGGCTCGTCCGAGCCGGGCGGTGATCATCCGGTTCGGGTTGGTCGCCGCGGCCGGTGCCGGGCTCGGGGTGGGCTACGGCGACCGGGTGGCGGTCACTGTGGTGGCGGCACTGTTGGTGAGCCTGCTGGGTAGCTCGGCGATGATCAGGCTGTGGGCCGCGCTCTCCGACGCGCACACGGGGCGCCGGACGGTGGCCATGACCGAAGGAGAGGTCGCGGTCAGCCTGGGCGGGATCATCGCCCCTGTTCTGGTTGGTGGGCTGGCTGCCACCGCGCTGAGCTGGCGTTTCGCGTTCGTGATCGGCGCCGTGCTGGTCATCGTGACGGTCGCGATCTCGGCCGCCGTGCGCATCCCCGCGTGGCGACCCACACCCTCCGCGCCGGCGGTCCGCGCCGGCACCGCCGCTGGCTCGGGCTGGCTGAAGCCGACGCTGGTCGTGGTCTTCGCGGTCGTCGCCCTGGAGTTTTCGTTGAGCTTCTGGCTGGCCAGCTACCTCAACGACAGCGTCGGGCTGTCCCGAAACCTCGCGGTGATCATGGTCGCTGGACTGTATGCCGCCAACCTTCTCGGCCGTCTGGGCGCCAGCCGCCTGGGCCATTACACCACCACCACGCGCCTACTCACCGCCGCGATCGGCGTGGGTCTGGCCGGGCTGCCGATCCTGCTGGCCGCCACCAACGCCGCCGTCGCGGGCATCGGCCTGGCCCTGGTCGGCGCCGGGATCGGCGCCACCTTCCCGCTGACATCCGCGCTGCACATCGCCGCCAGCCCGCACCCCGCCGATACCGCGGTAGGCCAAGTCTTCACCGTCGCGGCCATCGGCCAGATACTCGGACCGCTGGCCGTGGCAGGCATCGCTCAAGCCGCCGGGCTGCGTATCGGCCTGGTCATCCTCCCGGCCCTGGCCCTGCTGGCCATTGGCGCCCTCGCCCGCCACCACGCCACCACCCCGGCACCAGCATCGCGATGAACCGCCTCCACAGCGGCCGAGTCAACGAACCTCATGCGGCGCGACTCGGGTGACGCCGGCCAGGTCGGCGAGACGCATCGCTCGTCACCGCCAACCAAGCTGGCGTCGCCATCGGACCCGTCCCGTAGCGGATGGTCTTACGGTCCGGCTTCAAGCCTGCGTTTGGGCTGCGGTGTCGAGCACGGCGGTGAGCCAACTGGTGAGCGTGGCGGTGTAGTCGGGGCTGATGGCGGCGACGGTCCGACCGCCCCGCAGTGTCGGGTAATGCTCAGTTCCGGGAAGCTGTTGGATGGTGAGTCGGGTGGCCTCGGAGAAGCGACTTCGCCAGATACCGATGCTCTCGGCTACCGGAACCCATTCGTCCTCGCCGTAGAAGGCGAGGACTGGACAGTGGATCTGGCTGATGGCCTCGACCGGATCGAAGTCCATGTCGTCCCAGCGGGGTTCCTGGGGGAGTGTGGAGGGGACCCAGCTCAGGTGAAACCACGGCCGACCGGCCAATTGGTTCACGACGCTTTGGGCGGCCTCACGGGAAAGGTGCCCTCGCTGGTAGTCCTCCCAAGCGGTGCGCAACCGGTCGAGCTCGGCGAGCGGTTCGACTCCGAAGCCGGCACGACGCAGTTGCTGCGCCGTGCCGTACCGCATCTGTCGAGCGGGACTGACCGCGCTGCACCCGACCAGAGCCAAGAAGGCCAGTGACGGGTCGGCGGCGGCGGCCAGCAGCGCCACCCAGGCGCCCTGGCTGAAGCCCCACAAGCCAGTCGGGAGTGGTCCCACCTCGCTTTGCAACACCCGCAGGGCGCGCGAGAGGTCATCCACCTGCACCAGGTAGGGGACGTCTTTGTCGCCTCGGGCCGCGCGTCGGTCATAGCGCAGCACGGCGACACCCCGATCGGGCAACGTCCGCGCCAGATGCCGAAACAGGAACTGGTCGCGGCCCGGCTCGTCCGCCGGGTGCAACAGGACCACCGCGCCGCGGCAGTCTGCCGCCGGCAGCGTCAACTGCGCCGGCAACGCAGCTCCCTCGGACCGGATGGACAACGTCGACTCGGTCACGATTGCAGTCCACCATCCTTTCGCAGGACGTGAATGTCACGCAATGCGATACGCTCTGTCGGTGTGCGGCGAATTGTGGTGGCCGGCCGCGCAGGCCGACCACATTCGGGGCCGCCGCGAGCGCTATCCGGGTGCGGTCGCGATCGAACCGACCTGGACATCGGAGGCCGCCGCAGATCCTCATCGGATCGTGCGCGATCCGGACCCCGTCAGCCGAACCGGTGCGGTGCGGCTCATCGGGTTCTCGACCAGTGCCGGCTTCGTGCTCACGGTGATCGTCGACCCGGTCGACGGTGCCGGGATCACCGCCTGGAAGACCAGCGGAGCCGATCTCCGTGCCTACGAAGGAGGCAGAAGTGACCGATGACGAGCAGGTGCAGTCGCGGCGAGAAGCGATCCTCGCTGAGTACGCCGAGGAGGAAGCCGAGGCGGCCGAGATCGAGGTCGCCGAGAACGCCGCAGCACTGAACGTGCCGCTGAACTTGCGGATCACCAAGGGCTTGGACGCGCAACTACGCCAGCGTGCCGCTGCCGAACAGATCCCGACATCGGCGCTGGTGCGCAGACTGCTAGCAAGTGCAGTGCAGGTCGCTACGGCGCCGGTGTTGACGGTGGAGCAGGTCGAAGCCATTGCGCGGCGCGTCGCCACAGAACCTGTCGTCTCAAGATCTTGAGCAGGTCGCGCGACGAGCGGGGCGCAGCACACCTGTAGCGGGGGCCGAGCGCCCGTGAGGGGATCCACCGGCGGGACGCGTCGATCAGCGGTCGTCGGGGGGGCTCCCACAGCTCAAGTCGGGTTCCGGCGGGGTCCCGAACATGAGCGAAGCGCCCGATACCGGCCGCCTCGACAACTTCGTCATCAGGGTCGATACCTGCGTCGTGTAACTGGGCGAGCATCGCGTCCGCGCGGCTCACAACAGCTTCCACCTCGACGCACGCGCACCCCAGCCGTCCCGCAAGCCGATGGCGGACTGGGACGAGTCTGCCTACGACGAGCCGGGAGATGGACCGAAGGCGGTTGCGGGCGACGATATCGACGTTCCGCCGCCGGGGTTGGTGACTACTTGTACTGAAGCACGCCGATGACGTTGTGTGCTGGGTCGGTGAACCAGGCAGCCCAGGCGAAGCCGAGGTCGGCGACATTGTTGGTGGTGCTGAGGCCTGGTAGGTCGTAGTTCTTGAAGGTGACGCCGCGGCTGCGGAGCTCGGCGAGTTCGGCGGTGAGGTGAGCCAGCAGTGGGCGTGAGGGCTGGGTGCCGGTAAAGACCTTGGAGGTCCCTGGCTGACCCGTCGCCTCAGTCGTCGTCGTATGTCAGGTGCGGGCTGTCAACCGCGCGGGGTGGTGGCTGCTGTCGAGATCGCGGTGGCGAGGTCGGTGGGGCGGCTCCACATCGGCCAGTGTCCGGTGGGGAGGTCGATCAGTTCGAGGTCGCGCAGGGTGGCGACCTCGGCCATCATCGGGTGGCCTTCGTGGGCCATCTGCATCATCACCTTGGAGGGGAAGGAGCAGGCGATGATCGTGGCCGGGACGTCGCGGCGGGAGTCGTTGCCCAGGCGTACTGCCTCGCGCATCACCGATCCGGGTTCGGGCACCGCTCGTTGCCGGAACCGCTGCAGGTCGTCGTCGCTGAGGCCGTCGAGGCTGGCTGTCTGGCTCAGCTGATCGAACGGGGGCAGCTCCACGTCCTCGGTCTCCGGGGGTAGGGAGGCGTCGAAGACCGCACCGTCAGCGGACGGCCCGCTGTCGACGTAGACGACCCGGGCGACCACGGCCGGGTCCCGATCCAGGACGACCGAGACCGGGTGCCCCGAGCCGCTGTGCGCGACGAGGACGACGGGGGAGCCCTCGGCGGCCGCAGCGTCGACCTCCGCGCGGACGGCGTCTGCCTGCTGCGCCAGTGTCGTGGACCCACGGTGCGGGTTGTCGGGCTCGAGGCCCGGCAGGGTGAGCGCGGTGACGTGGTGGCCGCGGCCGCGGAGGTCCTTCGCGACGGCGTCCCAGGCCCAGGCGCCGAGCCAGTGGCCGGGAACGAGAACGATCGAGGGTGCGGTGGGTGTGGTGGTGTCCATGCCCTCAACTTTCCCGTGTTGGGTGGACGACCCCATGTCACTATTTCGGTCATCATTTGGGGGACGATCGAGGGGTGAACCGCACCGAACGCCTCCACGCCCTCACCGAGTCGCTGCGCCGGGCAGGTGCACGGTGTCGCACCGCGGACCAGATGGCCGACGAGTTCGAGGTCACCAGCCGCACCATCAAACGAGATCTGGCCGCGCTGGAGGCCGGCGGACTGCCGATCTGGGCACGAACAGGTCCCGGCGGTGGCTATGGGCTGGCGCAGAGCTCCTCGCTGCCGCCGGTCAACTTCACACCCACGCAGGCACTGGCGCTGAGCGCCGCGGTCGCGGTCGCAACCCAGGCACCGTTCTGCGGCTCGGCGCGCACCGCCACCCGCAAGGTGCTCGACGTCCTCGATCCGGCGGCCCGCCGCCGAGCCGCCGACCTATCCCAACGGATCTGGGTCGATGTCGCACCCAGCGCTCCCCGCCGGGTGCTCTCCGTCCTCGAGCAGGCTCTCATCGACCAGGTCACCATCAACCTCGCCTACACCGACGGCAACCGCGCGCTGGAGACCATGGGCTTCTCGACCTTCGGCTACGCCGGCGGGCGCCCGGACGTGTGGGAGCCTGACGAGGACGTCTACTGGGGCCCGGAGCAGACCTGGCTCGGTGACGAGCGTTATGACTCCGAGCACAAGCTGACCGGCCCGCTCGCGGCCGTCCAGATGGGACTCATCTACGTCAACCCCGAGGGCCCCAACGGCAACCCGGACCCGCTGGCCTCCGCGCGCGACATCCGCGAGACGTTCGGCCGCATGGCCATGAACGACGAGGAGACCGTCGCGCTCATCGCGGGCGGGCACACCTTCGGCAAGACCCACGGTGCGGCCGACCCCGAGCCGCACGTCGGCCCCGAGCCCGAGGCCGCCGGCCTCGAGGAGCAGGGCCTGGGCTGGCGCAACACCTTCGGCTCCGGCAAGGGCCGTGACGCCATCACCAGCGGCATCGAGGTCACCTGGACCTCCACCCCCGTGCAGTGGTCGATGAAGTACCTCGAGAACCTCTACGCCTACGAGTGGGAGCTCACCAAGAGCCCCGCGGGGGCGCACCAGTGGCAGCCCAAGGACGGCGGCGGCGCGAGCACGGTGCCCGACCCGGAGTCCGGCGAGCTGACCCGGCCGCCGACGATGCTGACCACCGACATCGCGCTGCGTACGGACCCGGTGTACGAGGAGGTCACGCGGCGCTACCTGGCGAACCCCGACGAGTTCGCCGACCAGTTCGCCCGCGCCTGGTACAAGCTCACCCACCGCGACTTGGGGCCCAAGCAGCGCTACCTGGGCCCGCTGGTGCCTGCCGAGGAGCAGCTGTGGCAGGACCCGGTCCCCGCCCGCGGTGACTACACCCTGACCGACGCCCAGGTCGCCGAGCTCAAGAAGCTCGTCCTGGACTCCGGCCTCACCGTCGCGCAGCTGGTGAAGACGGCGTGGGCGGCGGCGTCGTCGTTCCGTGGCAGCGACAAGCGCGGAGGCGCCAACGGTGGCCGCATCCGCCTGGAGCCGCAGCGCAGCTGGGAGGTCAACGAGCCCGACGAGCTGGGCCCGGTGCTGAGCACCCTCGAGGGCATCGCGTCCTCGTACTCCGGGACCGTGTCCTTCGCCGACCTGGTCGTCCTCGCCGGCTGCGCCGGGGTCGAGAAGGCCGCCGCGGACGCGGGCCACCCGGTCACCGTCCCCTTCACCCCGGGCCGCACCGACGCCACCCAGGAGATGACCGACGAGGAGTCCTTCAGCTGGATGGAGCCGTCCTCCGACGGCTTCCGCAACTTTGTGGGCAAGGCCGACCGGCTGCCCGCCGAGTACCTGCTGGTGGACCGGGCGAACCTGCTCACCCTCTCCGCGCCAGAGATGACCGTGCTCGTCGGCGGCATGCGCGCGATGGGGGCGAACCACGGTGGATCCACCCAGGGCGTGCTCACCGAGCGCCCCGGGCAGCTGACCAACGACTTCTTCTCGAGCCTGCTCGACATGCACACCACCTGGGTGCCCGCGGAGGACGGCTCCTACGAGCGCCGCGACGCCGCGGGCCAGGTCGTGGCCACCGGTAGCCGCGTCGACCTGCTCTTCGGCTCGAACTCCGAGCTGCGGGCGGTCGCCGAGGTGTACGCCAGCGACGACGCGCAGGACAAGCTCGTGGCGGACTTCGTCAAGGCCTGGGGCAAGGTCATGAACCTCGACCGCTACGACGTCAGGGCCTGACAGTCACCTGATCGACCCCGGACGCCCGGGTCGGCCCTTCCCCGGGGCGACCCGGGCGTCCGCACGTCATCGGCGCCGGGACTCGAACCTCGGGGGTGGACGAGGATCTTGACGTTCTCGTCCTTGTTCACGATCAGCTCGGTGAAGCCGCCGGAGACGATGTCGTCCACCGCGATCCGGCCGGTGATGAACAGCTCGGCCGGGATCTTGCCTTGCCGCAGCAGCTCGATGACCTGGGCGTGCTCGCCGCAGTAGGCGGCGGTCCCGATCAGGTTCAGCTCACCCAGCACCAGGCCGAACATGTCGATCTCGGCCTTGTACCCCCAGATCAACACGTTGACCACGGTGCCACCGTTGCGGGTGCCGTCGAGCACGGACTGCAGCGCCGGCGAGGCGCCCACGCACTCGACGGAGCCGCGACAGGGTTGCAAGTCCTTCCCGCGCGCCGGCCGGGCCCGTGTGCGCACAGTGCTACGGTCACGCACATGAGCGTCGTGGCCTCGCGGGACCTGCGTAACCATACCGCCGACGTCCTGCGCCAGGTGGCCGACGGCGAACACGTCACGGTGACCGTGAGCGGCACCCCGGTGGCCGAGATCTCCCCGGCACGATCGGTGCGACCCCCGTTCTTCCGTCGCGCCGAGCTCCTCGAGGTCCTCGGCCGACATCAGGCGGACCCGGGCCTCACGGCAGACCTGGTGACGCTGGCAGGCGACACGACCGACGACCTCGACCCGCTGTGAGCGACCCGCTGAGGTCCCCCGGGACCGACCGGCCCGGGCTGCTCGACACGAGCGTGCTCATCGCGCGGGAGAGCGGCCGACGGCTCGACGCCGACGCGCTCCCCGAGCGGACCGCCGTTAGCGTGGTCACCGTCGCCGAGCTCCACGCCGGGGTGCTCGCCGCACCCGACACCGCCACCCGCGCCCGCCGCCTTGCCACCGTGGACGCGGTCTCGGCCGTGCAGGCGCTCCCGGTCACCACCGAGGTCGCGCGGAGGTGGGCGGAGCTCCGGGTCCGGCTGGCCGACGAGGGCCTGCGCGCCAAGGTGAACGACCTGTGGATCGCCGCGGTCGCCGCCGCCCACGACATGGACGTCGTCACCCAGGACGCCGACTTCGACGCGATCGAGCGCGTAGGCGGTCCGCGGGTCGTCCGGGTCTGACACGGCCCCGGACCGACGGCGGTCTGTCCCGACGACGACCCGGAGGGCGGGTGCGGCCAGCGTTGGGCCGTTCGTGCGGTGGCTCTAGGGCCCCGCCTGACACGTTGGTGGCTGTCGGGACCGAATGGGTTGTCGAATCGATCGTCGAGTTCGTTGTCTGTCAGCTGAGTTTGGACTGGCCCCGGGATGAGGGGCTGGCATCCGACCGGAAAAAGTTGGCCCCACTCGAGGTGGCCGGTGGTGACGGCTTGATGAGGCTGGTTATGAAGACGAGTCGTGTCTGGCACTGGCCGGCGCACCGGTGGACCCGCCCAGGGGAGGACCGCTGGGCGGGTCCAGTGTGAGTGAGTTGGTGGTAGGGGTTTCTTGCGTGGGCGTCACCGACTTTCTGTGTGTGGGTGTTCGAAACGGTCGGCATGTTCTCGCTGCGGAGGGGCGCGTTGGGTGGGGAACGCGGTGGCGGTGGGTGCTGGTCGCGGTGACCATCGCGCACCACCGCTAACCGTGTGGGCCGGGCCCGGGCCGCGGGCCGCGGCTGCGGGGGCGTACGTCGTCTGCGCTGGTCGGCGCTGCTGGTCTGCGGTGGCGAGGAAGTCCTCGAGATCGGCGACCAGCATCTCCGCCTCCAGGTCGAACCATGCCTGCTCGGCGCTGTCCGCCTGTTCCGGTCGGTCGGGTGCAGTGGTCATGCTGCTCATCGGTCTCACCCCCAATGCTGTGTTCGTTCCTTGTCGGTCACCTCAGGCGTTGATCACCTCCCTCTGCTGGGGGGTGTTGGTGATCGCTACCTTGCGGGGCTTGGCTTTCTCCGCGACCGGGATCGTCAGGCGCAGCACCCCGTCTTCGTAGCGGGCCTCGATGTTCTCGGTGTCGAGGTTGTCGCCGAGGAACAACTGCCGACTGAACATCCCCGTCGGTCGTTCGGAGGCCACCATTTCCTGGGTTTGGTCCCGAGCCGGTCGTTCGGCGTGCACGGTGAGGGTGTTGCGCTCCACATCCAGATCCAGTGAGTCAGCCGTCACCCCGGGCAGGTCGAACTCGACCACGAACGCCTCGCCGTCGCGCCAGGCGTCCATCGGCATCGCCGCCGGCCGCGCCGCGGTGCCGAACACCTGCTGGGTGAAGCGGTCCAGGTCCCGGAACGGGTCGATACGCATCAGCATCAGTCCCACCTCCACAAACCTTTCCTGTGTGTCGTTGCGTGAGCAGGTCATCTGTACTGCCTGCTACAGCTTTGTTGTACCACTGATGATACGGTTGGGCAAGAGAGAATCCCGACACGGACGGAGGTGGTGATGGAGCAGGAAGCACCCTCCCAGCGCGGGGTGTACGGCATCTCGGTGGCCTCCGAGCTCTCCGGGGTGGGCCCGCAGGCACTGCGCTTGTATGAGCGGCACGGGCTGCTGCATCCGGCACGCACCGATGGCGGCACCCGCCGCTACAGCAACGCCGACCTGCACCGGCTGCAGCGCATCACCGACCTCATCGACGCCGGGGTCAACCTCGCCGGGATCGCTCAGATCCTGCATCTGCAAATCACCAACACCCAACTGGAGACCGACAACGCCCAGCTCCGCGCAACAAGGAGGCCGACCATGGTTGAGCCCACCCCGCCCGACGGTGAGGTTCCCGAAGTCGACCTGATCGAGCAGCACACCCCCGTCGAGGACACCGCAGCCGACACCGACGATGCCGCCCGCCTCCTTCCCACCCCGATGGACGCCACGTGGGACGCCGACGAGGCCGATCAGCTGGAGCAAACAATCACCGTCCCGTTGCCCGACGAGGACGATCACGACCCCGGACTCGACCGCTGACCCGCACCCCCGCAGACCATTCAGTCCAGTCCGCCGGTGACTGGCAGACCTGTCCCCACTCGGGTGCCGAGTCCGCACTCACCCGAGTGGGTCTCTCGGAACGTGCCGGGCGCCACCGGACCGGCTCGGTAGTTGAGGGATTTACGCGGTCCTGCGGTGTTGTCGCCGGGCGGGGTAGGAGCGTCGTTTGTCCTCATACATGGCCTGATCGGCCTCTCGGAGGGCGCTGGCCAGCACCCCGCCAGCGGGTAGCACGGCGGTACCGACCGCCACCGACGGCACGAGGCTGCAGTGCGCCTCGGGCAAGCACAGCGGCGTCGCGGCCGCGGTGCGCACAGCGCGGGCCAGGGCTGGGGCGGTGACCTTCTCGGCGGGGGCGAGCAGGACGAACTCGTCCCCGGACAGGCGTGCGATCACCCAGCCTGGGCGTGCCAGGGCGGTCAGGGAGCGGGCCACTCCGGCGATCAGGAGGTCACCGGCGGCGTGCCCGTGCAGGTCATTGGTGGCCTTGAGCCCGTTGACGTCGATGAGCGTCACCACCAACTCGGGGATCGACTCATGCGATCCTGCCTCCATGCACGCCCACAGCCCACGGCGGTTGAGCAGCGCTGTCAGCTCGTCGTGATGGGCGGCGTGTTCCAGGCGGGCCAGGTGCTGGTGGTGGGTGGTCCAGTCCTCGATGATCACCATCACCACCGTCTGCCCGTCCTGATGCAACACGGTCTTGCGGACCTGCGCCCAGATCGTGGACCCGTCCTTGGCGACGAGCCGCCGCTCGGTGGCCAGGTTGCGCTGCTGCCCGCCGATCAGGCGCTGCGCGTCGGCGTCGCGCTGGGCACGATCGTCGGGATGGATCACCTGCTCTGCTGACAAGGCCAGCGCCTCAGTGTGGGTGTAGCCGAGCATGTCGGCGAAGGCCTGATTGGCCTCCACCACCGCCCCGTCCGGCCCATGGATCACGACCGCCAGAGGGCTCTCGACCAGTAACTCTCGATAGAGTTGTGCGTCATACCCCACGTCATCCTCCGTCACTTCCCGACCGCCTCTGCGGTCACAGAACCACCATATGACCCGCCCCGAACCACGATCCTGCACCTCACTATGCACTTGATGAAAAACCGAATCGTCGGAACCGCGAACCCGCGAAACGCGCCTGGACCATGGACAACAGGAGTGAGCCTCTGACGCGCGCGCCGTGGCGACGGAACTCGCGAGTGTGCAGCGCCGTCCGCGGCCCAGCCGCGGAAGGTCTTATCCGCGAGCTGTCCACCGCAGCAGGGGCACCAGGCGAACACCGTAGGCGGCACGAGTCCATCGTGCGCAGTCGAGGCCGGGACTGTCGCAACCAGACCGAGCCGACCCGGATCCGTCCCGCAGCCGGATCCTCATCTGACACATGCGCGGACCCGATGCCGTCGATTCTCGTGGCCTGCTGATCGGGTAGGTGTCTTGTGACAGTCGACCTGGGTGTCGCGAACTCGTGTCAGATACTTCCGCCTGATATGTCCGGTCCGAACTTTGGCACGAGTTTCCAGGGCAGTGCCCCGTCGCAGGGGAAGCACGCCGTCGCTACACCTGACCATGCGTGCCGCGAAGGATCCCCAAATGACACAGCTGCCGATGTTCTCAGCAACCTGAGCGATTCTCCGACGTCCAGCGTGCCCGCACGCGCGGCAGCCCTTGCACGGTGTCTTACACCCCGGTTTGGCCTGCACGGATGCCACGGGCGGGCGTCGGTAACCGGGACAGACAAGTTGCTGCGATGCTCGCCGAGGAGGTACCGCGAGTGCCTTTCCGGCCCCAGCCCCGGCTGCCCACCATCTCAACGGACGTGCCGTACTCAACGGCCCGCACCGTGGGACCGTCGGCCGTGGGCGGGGTTGCGGTACGGCGACTTCGGGGGAGGGCGAGAGGAAACGGCGGGTGGGGCTCGACCAGATCAACATTGCGGTCCCGCGCCATCGCATCCATCGGTTACCTGGCCGAACACGCCGCCCTCGCGCGGAACCTCGCGTTGGTCGTGAATGAGCTGCTCACGGCAGGAGTGCTTCCACCAAATGGCAGCCCAACCGAGTTAGGGTCGCCTTATATTAAATACAAGGGCTCGTTGGCTCATTTTGGCTGCATCTCGACAACAAACCAAGCAATGCAAGGGAGCGGGCGGACCCGCTAAAATCGGCCCCGTCATGAACCTCTTCGAGAACCCTTCGGGGCCGATTTTAGGGGGGGCGTCAAGCGAGCA
>JAABUV010003641.1_pt1 | contig 19374 bp, 22 predicted proteins | sample 5559971 | NCBI WGS metagenome assembly JAABUV01 (sample SAMN10711881, study PRJNA513362) | rock metagenome | isolation source: Antarctica rocks | place: Antarctica: Victoria Land, Knobhead nord | collected 2015-12-19
GGGCGATCACGGGCTTGCCGCCGACCGGTGACAGGCCGGGCAGCGAAGGGATAAGCTCAACTTTGGCGGGCATGGCGCTCCGGATCCGTAGAATTGGCCTCGAGAACCATATTCTACGCTGGATCAAGGGCTTGTACCATGCCCGCCAACCCTCGTGAATTATTCAGGTTAGTGGAAAGGACTCAACCAACCTGCCCAGCCGGCAAAGTCTGCCGGGTGACTTGAACAGTCTGCCCGCCCTCAATATTAACGATGAACCGCTCGTTGATGGCCTGGTACTGAACCTGTGCGTCCGACTGCACAAACCCAAGGCTAGTCCGCCCCGGCGGATTGTTGCTCAAGTCGCAAATCACCGTAAACGGCTGCGCCCCACCGGTCGTCCCAAGTATCCCCTGACCCAGCAAAGCCTGCAGGAAGCTCAACTGCGTGCTCCGTATCCGCCGGAACAGCCCAGAGCTGATCACCTGCCCCACATACTGCCCCATCCCCGCGCTCAAGGTCTGCGCAATGAAGTTGGTCAGCCGCGTATAGTTGTCCCCATTGGTCGCCGCATTCGAAGACGAGTTGTGCCCACCCCGCACCCCCCAGAAGCTCCCGGCCGGCTGCGGATTGGCGATCACGTCCAGCCCCGCTCCCAGCAAGACCGTAAGCTCCGCCGTGCTGTATCCGCTCGCCTGCGCCGACCCCGGCACCCCCGCCCGCTGCGTCCCCACCACCCCATACAGCGGCTTGTTCAGGCTGCTCTGCTCCGGGCTCAAGTTCGCCAGCCGCCCCGCCACAAACCCCTGCGGACTCACCAGCCGGATCACCCCTCCCACCGGATCGGACCAATAAACCCAATCCCCGAACATCAGCTTGGCCGCATAGCTGTCCAGCCCCGCCCCCTGCTTCGCCACCACCGAGGCCGGGATGCCCTGCCCCATCGGCCCCGTCAGAATCGCATAAAGCCCTTCTTGCACCGCGAACCCGGCCTGCGTCACCCAAATCGCTGGGTCGTCCGCGTCCGCCAGCAGCATCAGGCTGCAAAGCTGCCCTCGCAGCGCGTACATTCCCTGCCGTGGCAGCCCATCCTGCCCAACCAGCGCCTGCGCCGTCACTCCCGACGCCCCATCCGCACCATTCAGCAGGCTCTGCCCCGACAACCCCGCCGGCACCGTCCCCGTCGCCCAGGGCCATTCAGTTCTAATTTTTTGGTCGCAAATGGGCATAGCATGTCGAAGCTGGCGCTGTGAGTGTGAAGCGTCTTGCTGCTGATCCGGGCCGATACCCTGGGTCGTTAGGTTAGAACTGAATGGCCCTGCCCCGTCGCCTGCCCCAGGCTCGCCACGCAAAGCTGGCTTGGACCCCGCAGCGCCCCCAGTCCCTGGTTCACCGCGTTGACCAGGTTCTGCCACAACACCTCCGGCGTCGGCGCAGCCAAGTTGTCAAAGCTCTCCACCACCTGCCCCGCCAGCCCCAGCGTCAGCCGCCAGGTCCCCACCGCCGACCCAGCCGACAGCGCAACTCCAATCCGGTTCCCTAACGACCCCGTGTAGCGCCCCGTCAACAGCACCGGATACTGCCCGTTCGCATACGAAACAGCGTAGCTCGCCGCCACGTCCGTCCCGTCCGTCACTCGCACGCACCGGAACGACTGCGCGCCTTGCTGCACCGCCGTCGCAACCTGCGTCCCCATGTCGAAGCGCCGCGGCTGGATCGGCCCGAACGCCCGCGCGTAGTCCGCCATGGTCGCGACAATAACCGGCTGGTTCACCGGCCCCCAGCCACCCGACCCCACGACCCCGATGACGTTCGTCGGCACCCCGTTCAGCACCAGGTTCTGCGGCGGCACGACCTGCACATACAGGTCAGGCACCACCAAAGCCGTCGTATTCAGGCTTCCCGCTTGCATGATCGGCATGGTCAGACCTCCTCAGCCGGTTTAATCCGAACCACGTGCCCCGCGTGCTCGGACGCCAGCACCCGCTCGACCTCCGCCCCATCGCGCACGACATCGCCAACCCGGTACGGTCCAAAAGACCGCACCACGACCAATAAGATCATGACAACTTTCCTATCTAAGTTCCCCCTTCCTCCAAAGAAGGCCGGGGTAAAGGCTGTTCAACAGCGCAAGCCCGAATAGTTGCGGTTAGGCGCTGGCAGAAATCCCATTCGCCACAGCAACCCCAAACAACATGGAAGGCAACGAACTCGCCATCACCGTCGGGTACTCAATACTGTACAGCAAGTCGCGCCGCCAAACTCCCGCCGCCGACCTCGTCCACCCAGGGCCATTCAGTTCTAATTTTTTGGTCGCAAATGGGCATAGCATGTCGAAGCTGGCGCTGTGAGTGTGAAGCGTCTTGCTGCTGATCCGGGCCGATACCCTGGGTCGTTAGGTTAGAACTGAATGGCCCTGCTCGTCCACCACGGACCCGCCTAGGACCCGCATCCAGCACCCCCAGCCCCCCACATCGAGGAACTGCATCCCCGCCAACGCCAAGTCCACGCACCCTGCCACCCGGTCCCGCACGCCGGGATCAGGGCACCAGGCCACCACCCGGAACCCGACCCGTTGCCGCCGCAGCTCCGTCCCGCCAAACCCATCCGTCGCCACTCGCGCCACGATCCCCATGCCGCCCGGCAGCAAGAACCCATCCCCCTGCAGCTCCGCCGGCCGCTCCACGCGCACCAGCTCCGCCAGCACCGCCGCCACCACGCCAGGGGTGTCCCCAGCCCGCACCCGGTAAGCATAGGCCGCCTCGTCCACCAGCACGCCCGCCACCTGCCCGACCGCCGCCATGCCCACGAACCTGACGGCCTCGCCCTCCACCGCCGCAGTCAGCGTCGACGCCGGCGCAACTCCCTGCCACTCCGCCGCAAACCGCGTCGTGTCCCGCAGGCTCCCCGCCATCGGCTGCACCGTCACATGCGCCACGCCCGCCGCCAGGTCCGCCTCCAGCGCTGCCGCAGTCGGCCACCCGCGATACACCCGGCAAACGCTCTCCACCGCGGAGGCCTGCCCAGCCCCCAACGGATACAGCGCCCCCGCCACCGCCGCAGCCAGCGCCTCCTCCACGTCCGCCTGATCCGGCATCGCTCATGTCCCCACATGCCGCAGCGAAATCCGCCAGCCCAGCTCCGTCAGCGCCACGGCGCCCACCACGAACCGCCGCCCAAAATCGTCCACGACAACATCCGCCCCCTGCAACCCCGGCGCCGCCAAGGGCAGCAGCAGCTCGAACTCCCCAAGCTCGCCATCCCCCGGCAACCCGCCCGTCCGCCCTCCGCCCCCCGGCAGCAACTGCCCCGGCCATCCCGACATCACCGGCCCCATCCGCTCCGCCAGCACGCCGCCATACGGGTTCAGGCCCACGCTTCCCGGCCCTGTGGGCCGGGCCCCGCGCACCACCGCATTCGTCAGCACGCACAGCGGCCGGTTCAACGGCGGCAGCATCGCCACGAACAGCACCCCGCGCCCCCCGCAATAAATCCCCCACCCGCAAGTAGGCGCTGTCGAACGTCCCCCGCAGCGCCCGGTCATACCCCCGCGGTCGGCGATACCCAGGGTCCCCGCCGTCAAACGCCGCCGGCAGCCGCAGGAAACGCAGCTCCAGCCGCAGGGGGTCGCCATCCCCCCGCGGCCGGAACGCATCGTACGGTGTCCCGAACACGCGCGCCGCCGCGCCCATCCCCCGGCTCAGCCGGTCGGCCAGCGTCGCACCATCCATCACGAACCTCACACAATAAGCGAAACGGTCGACCCACTCGCCAACGAAGGCCCCGGCGGCACCCCCAGGAACGCGCACAGCCGCCGCCGCCACCGGTCGAACAGCCCCTCCCGCTCCGCCAGCTCCCCAGGGTTCCGCACCCACCCGGCCGCCGAGGCCGTATCAAGCCCCGCTCCCGTTCCCGGAATGGCCTGTTCCAACCCGCCCAAGGTCGTCAGGTACCCGCGCAAGACCTCCTCCTCCGACCCGGAAAGGTTGTTCAGCCGGTACTCCACCGCCCCGCTCGCTTGATAGAACCGCCATCCCATGTTCCCCGCCCGGTCCGCGCCAAACACCGGGTAGCCCAGGAACCGCCGCGTATCCGTCTTCTCCGGATCAGTCAGCATGATCCCTCCAAAACCGTGCTCTCCACCCCGCCCAACTACCCCACATGCCCCACTACCCCACATGCTCGACCATGACCGCCCGCTTGAACGCCGCGTTGGTCGCTGTCGGCACCACGCTCGGATTGGTCATCGTGTCGCTAGGCGCACAAAAACCGCCGATCCAGTACCAGCTCTGCGCAATGATCTGCTGCAGCCGGTCGATCGGCTCCCGCGTCACCATCACGATCCCGTCCACCAGGCTCACGATGCTGTCCGCCGGCGCCACGTCCCGCTCCGTCATCCCCGCGAAGTCGCCCTCGATCAGCGCCCCCTGCCCCACGATGATCGGCCGCCGCACCACCCCCGCCAAGGTCGGGTGCGGCTGCACATAGGCCTCCGTCGTCGGCACGAACCGCAATCCCAGGAAGTTGTTCACCATCCCCTGCCGGAACACCTGGTTCGAGCTCGTCGCTCCTTGGAACAACTGCCGGAAGTCACCATCCGCGAACAACTGCCGCGCGCTCACCGGGTCCAAGTAGCAGTTGTAGGCCCCGTCGATCTCCGGCACCGCGTTCAGCCGCAGCTTGCTCACCGCATCCAACAGCACCCCAATCGTCAGCGTGTCCCCCACCCCCAGCGCCGCCGTCGTCGCCGCCCGTCCCCCAGGCCGCACCACGACGCTGGCGTTCGCCGCCTGCACCGCGCTCCCCAGCGATCCGTCCGACACGCTCACATTGCTCGAACACGTCAGCGTCCCCGAGACCCCGCCCGGCGTCGTCGAGCTGTTGACCCCATCCGCCGTAGTCCCAACAACAGTGTAAACATCTTCCCCAATCGTGACCGTCAAACTCGCCGTGGCCCCCACCGGAGTCTGCACCCCGTTCACGAACGCCGTCGTGAACCCGCGCAGGTCGTCCACCGCCACCACCGGCCCCGCCGAGGCCAGCGCAATCCGCACCCGGCTGTTCCCCCCAAAATACGGCGCAAACAAAGCGTTACGCGCCAGCTCGTCCAGGCTCCGCGCCGCCTGCTCCCCATTGATCGCCGCGTTCTGCAAGAACTGCCCGGCGATCCCCACCCGCGACGTCACCATGTTCAGGTCCGTCGTCGCCGCGTAGTGGTTGATCGTGATGGTGAACTGCTCGACGCCCCAGCCCTGCGGCACCAACCCGTTGTCCAGGTTGGTGTTGGTCGCCGGCGCCAACGGCACCGTGACGCTCGGCTTCAACCCGGCCCGCGTCTTCGTCAGCGTCTCGCCGATCCCAACCGCGAACTCCTGCCGGTCCGCACAAGCACGGTATCCCAGCCGCGAGCTCATCGCCGCCTGGAACTCGCGCTCCAAAAAACCCTGCTGTAAAATAGGCTGCAGGATCGCCGGGAAGTTCTGGATGCCCATAAGTGTCGTCCCCATGCCAAAACGTAAAACCCGCCGCGGCCAAAGCCGGGCGGGTCAAAAACCAATCTGAAAGCATCAATCAGCCGCTCCAAGCGGCCGTCGCCATCCTACGAAAGACTCATCGAATTCCTGGGGCGCCGAAGCAAGCTTTATTTCCTAACTTCTTTTTCGTTCCAGAAAAAATCGGAGTAAGGGTCGGCAAACAGCGCGCCCGTCATCGCCCCGTCTTCTACCACTGCGTCCTCTACCGCCGCCGCAACAACTCCGCCCGTGCTGCCCGCCACTCCTCCTCCGACATCTCCATCGCCGTCTTAGCCTTTACCGCTGCCACCACCGGCGCACGCCCGGCGCTGCTGCTGCTCGCACCCACCCGCCCAAACAGCCAGGGCTTGGCCTCCCGCATCCGCGCCATCAAAGCCGCTCCGCCCTCGATCCCGTCCGCCCCCAGCACCAACGCCGAAACGTCGACCAGCCTCACCCCATCCAGGTCCACCATCCCCGCCCGAACCGCCTCGGTCCGCAGTTCCGCCTGCACCAGCCGCGCCCGCAAAGCCGTTATCTCCGCCGTCGCCTCCGCCGGAACCTCGACAACCCCGTCAACACTCTCGCTCATGCCGCATTCCCCATTTCGCTATCGACCCGAGCCTGTTCGCCCGCCACGTCAACCAGTCCCCAATCCGCCGCCAGCAGCCGCCGTGCCGTCTCCTGGCTCAACTGCCCGGCCGCCACCAGTGCCACCAGCGTCGTCGCGTCCCGCGCCCGGTCCTCGCTCGTCGTCGGATACCAAGGCGGCCAAACCAGCCGCAGCTCCGCCTCCGCGTCCAACGCCCCAAGCCCCCGCCCGCCAATGGCCAGCGGATAGACCAGCCCCGCCCGCAAGATCATCCGGCACAACGACAGCAGCCCCTCGCCGTAGCTCACCCGCAAGCTGTCCGAGAGCCAAACCAACCCTTGGTTCATCAGCTCCAGCGCCCGCCCCGACTGCGGCGCCCCCAGCCGGCTCGCATCCGACCGGTTGCCATGCACCCCTTCCAGCGCCAGCTCCCGCAGCACGCGCACGTAGCCCAGCACCGCCTCCGCCGCAGTGCCGCCGATCTCCAGCAGCCGCGCGTCCCCCTTCTCGCTCACGATCAGCGCGTTCCCGGCGCCCCGTATCAAGTCGCCCTCCATCCCCGCCGGCTCCTTGATCAACAGCGTCGGATCAGACGAGTACTTCAGCCCCCGCCCCGCCTGGCTCAACTGGTAGTCGATCTCGATTCCGGTCTCGATCGCCGCCCGGAACGTGCACGACCCGTCAGGCGCCTCGCCGCCCGGCAGGTTCCGCACCCAAACCAACGGCACGAACCCCAGCCCATGCCGCACGCTTCTTGCCTCGTCCACCACAGGCGGATCGGCGCTCCCGACCACCTGCGGCAAGAACCAGGTCTCGTCCGCCGCGTCCCACCGCCGCTGGAACCAGTAGGCCAGCGCCTCATCCGGCACCGCGAACCCCGCCGCCGCTAGATCGCCGCCCGGCACCTTGTAGCGCTCTGTCACACTCGAAAGTGTATCCGGCGCCTCCACGTCCCAAACCGGCACCAGCCAGGCCGTGTCCAGCACATCCAGGAACACCCGGCCCCGCAAAATCCGCATCAGCAAGCACGCCGACCCCACGCTCCCCCGGATTGCCGCCTCCGTCATCACCTGGTTCAGCCGGCAATCCCGCCCTATCGCCGCCAGCGCGTCCCGCACAGGACCATCTGTGCTCGCAATCGTCGGCATATGCCCATCGCTGAACAGCAGCGCGACGCTATCCTCCACTACCACCCGGCTCAGCGCATACCGCACGCTCGGCCGCCGCCGCCTTAAAGGAATGTATTCCCCGGAACTCGACCGCTCCTCATGGAATTCATACGGTAGTACGTCATACAGCGTTCCCTCCAGCACCCGCCGCATCACCATCAGCCGCCGCGCCCGCACCGAGCAATCGGGATCAGCCGGAATCAAGTCGCAGATCGCCTGAAACATGCCATAGCCCCTAAAATATCGGAGAAGGTTCGCTCGGCCCTAGTCCAAAGTAGTTCAGACTGGAAATCACTCGGAAATAACTCGTCGATGCGAGCAAGAAGAACTCGTCATTGCGAGCCGGCTTCGGCGCGGCAATCCAGGGCCAAATAGGCCGACGTTCATGTGCTTGATTTTGGATCGCGTCATCGCAAGCACTCGCAATGACAAGGGAGAACTTTGCACAGTCCGGGCGATGGCAACCCAAACCGCCAATCGCCACCTTATCCCAGAGTCCTGGAATTCCTGGGGCACAAATGCAAGGACTTTTTACCTATACGCCGCGAGAGACATGCCAGTTGACAGCACGGCACCTCCAATTTAAGCCAATACGGCTCCGTCAACGGCGGCAGTCGCTCATGGTTCCAGCGCGTCCAACAGCAGCCTCGGTGTCCCGGCTTCACAGCAAGCAGGCCGCCACATCGGGCAAGCAAGGTCAGCCCTACCCCGCGCACCGATCCCCGGCACACCCAGAAACCTCCCATCCACGCGCCCGCAACAGTGCTACCACCCCCTCCACTCCCGTCAGATGTCCCGCCCCAAAAGCCGCGAACGCCGTGCCAGACTCCTCCAGCGTCGCCTCAAGCCGGGGCATCCACGCTAAATTCCGCTCCGTCAGAAATGCTGTCCTGCTCCGGTCGCTCTGCGCCAGGTCGACCGCCTCCGCCCGCCAGGCTACAAGCCCGGCCAGCATCGCCCCGACCTCCCCCGCCGCATAGCGTTGCCGCAACCACGCCCGGAATGCCGACGCCCCCGAACGTCTCCGCAACGCGAGCCGCAGTCCCGCAGCCGCCCCCTTCCCATTCGGATCGGCATACAACAGCCGCTCCAACATCCCGGCATCCGCGTCCTCCAGGCCGCGCACCGGGATTGATGCACTTCGCGCAAATCCAATTAGATTCGCATCCACGATCCCCATTGCCGGCAGGCTCCCCGCCGGCACCGCCTCCGCCTGTTCGCCGATCAACCGCGCCAGTCCAATCAGGCTAAATCGCTCCAAGCTTCCCGCCGGCAGCCCGGCCGCGTCCAACTCTCGCCGGGTATCGGGGTCAAGCTGTCTCACCGCCACCGGGCTTGCCCGAAGCAGCGCCTCGCGCGCCGTCGCGGCCATCGCCCGCCGCACCGGAGCCGCAATCCGGTCCAGCACGACTTCTGCGCTCACGCTTGATGCCGCCGCGAACCGCTGTCGTATCGCCCGAGGCATCACCGTCGCCTCGTCGTATCCAGTGTGCCACGTCCCCCACAGCAACCCGGCCAGTCGGCCATCCCGGCTTACCGCAAACGCCCGCGCCTCCCCGTTCACATAGTTCGCCGGTTGCCGCGCCATCTCCCTCGCCGCCGCCGCATCCATCTCCCCCGCAACCGCGCCATCCCCGGCGCACGCCGCCAAGGCGCCCACCGACCACAGCACCGCGCGACGTCCAAGCCTTGATGCCATCCCCTTATCCCCGCAGCATCGAGCCAGTGCCGCCCGGTCACAAAGCCCTCACTCAATCAGCCTCAGCGCTCCTCGCCAAAAATCCGCCGCAGAGCGCGCAAGCTCCCGCCTTCACCGCTCCCCCCAATCCACCCGCGCCACCCGCGCCGTCTCCACCGGCCCCACCACCATCCCAAACGCCCGAGCCAACGCATCCACCTGATCGTCGTAGGCCCCCCCAGGAAAATCCTCCAGCTCCGCCAGGAAAACCCCGTTCCACCCCCCCTCCAACACCGAAACCGTCCCCACGTTCACCTGCGACGCCACCGGCATCGCCCGCGTTCCCTTCGCCCCGCTCTCCGGCGAGCTCGTCACCCGCCACCCCGCCAGCCGCGCCGTCAGGAACGCCACCTGGCTCCGCCCGGCCTGCCCCGGATCCTGCGGCAGCCCGATCGCCACCTCGCGCCCGTCCCGCTCCGCCGCCGCCCGGATCGCCCGCACCACCTCCTCTGGTCCCCCGCGTATCCGAACCACGTCCTGCACCTGGAACAGCCCCTCCGCCGACCGCGCCAGCCGCACCCCCGCCGTCCAATCCCCATCGGCGCTCGCCGCCAGGTCCCAAGCCCGCACCGCCGTCCCCAGCAGCCGCTCCCCCACCGCCGCAACTCGCTCCACCTGGAACAGCCGCCCGCCCGGCGCCCGCGGCGACTGCTGGAACAACGCCCCCCAAGCCCGGTCCCCCATCACCAGCCGCTTCCGCTCCAACGCCGCGACATCCTCCCACTCCGGCCACAAAGCCTCCCCTACCCCGCGCCCCATTGCGTCCCCCAACTCCGCGATCGCCGGCAGCCGCACCACCCGCCAAGGCTCCGGTCCCGCCAGCAGCCGCCCCCCCAGGTCATCCGAATGCCACCGCGTCATCGCCAGCACGACACGTCCCCCCGGCTTCAGCCGCGTCACCAAATCCGACCGGTACCAATCCCAAAGCGCGTCCCGGTGCAGCCGGCTGTCCGCCTCCGCGTGCCCCTTCACGGGATCATCGATCACCAGCAAATCAGCCCGCCGCCCCGTCACCGGCCCCCGCACCCCCGTCGCGTAGTAGGTGCCCCCCGTCGTCGTCCCAAACCGGTGCGCCGCCCGGCTCTCAGGGTCGATCCCCACTCCCAGCCGCACCCGGTGCTCCCCGATCAGCCCCCGCACCCCTCGCCCAAAACCCGCAGCCAGCTCCGCCGTATGGCTGACGCAGACCACGTGCGCCCCCGGATGCCGGCTCAAGAACCAAGCGGGAAACAACAAACTCGCATACGTTGACTTGGCCGAACCCGGCGGCAGCAGCAGCATCAGCCGGTCACAGCTCCCCAAGGCCACCGCCTCCAGCTCGCCAATCATCATTCGATGGTGCCGCGCTGGAACCTGCCCTTGCGCCGCCAGCGCCAACGCCGCCCATTCACTCAGGCTCGTCCGTACATTCGCCCGCAACCCCCGCTCGGCTTCGAGCGACAAGTTCGTCCAAATCGTCATCGCTCACCTGCGCTAAATCGTTTGCGGGCCGCGCAGCCGCTGCCTTCGGATGCACATACGGCGCCACCGCCTTCGCCAGCGCCACTGCCCCGTCCTCGTCCCCCTCCCGCCACTTCCGGCGCATGACGGTCAGCATGACATGCAGCGGTGAGGCCTCGACCATGGGCCGAACTCCTATAATATCGGATTAAGATGGAAACCGCCTGCCTGCGCCTGCGCCCGCCCTGCCCCGGCGACGCCTCCGCCATAGTGGCAGCAATGACCCCAGCCATCAGCCAATGGCTCGGCCGCTGGCCCGTCCCGTTCACCCTCGAAATGGCGCAGGCGCGCATAGCCGAGGCCCTGGATGCCACTGCCCAGCACCGCGCCCTCGTCTATGTCGTTGAACACCAAGGCCAGCTCGCCGGTTGGATCGGCGGCAGCCGTGCATCCGGCACGCATCGCGGCAACTTCGGCTTTTGGCTCGGTGAACCCCACCACGGCCAGGCCCTGATGCAAGAAGCCGCTCCAGCCTTTGTCGCCGCCATCCGACGCCATCTGGCGCTACACAGCATAGAGGCCGCCTGCCAACCCGAAAATCACGGCAGCGCAAAAGTCCTCGCCGCCTGCGGCCTGCGTCCCATCGGCAGTCGCATGGAACCTACTCCAGCCCGCAACCGCAACGAACTGGTCAACGTTTGGGAACGCATCTGGATCACCCGGCAACCCGGCAGCCCAACTCACTGAATACCCCAAATCGGGGCCACCCGTCAAGGATTATTTCCCTAATGCGCCGCAGTGAAAACAACGTCTACCAGTAAGCTCGCTCAAACATCAACCGCATGCTTCAGAGCAAACCCTCGAAGTCCCTCTGCCTTCCATAGCCCTAACGCTTAAATACCAGTGCCAGGAAAGGCAGACCTCAAAGGAAAGCTTCCTGAACCACTATCGGCAACACTGCCGGTGCCGCCCCGGCCAGTCCATGGAGCCAGCCAAGCCAACCCTCAAAACAGGGCACAAAAGGATCCTTGATAGATAGGAGTATATGCGCGTAGTCTGATAGTGTTTTGGAGGGGCGGGTATGGTGCGGCGGGTTCATCCGGCTTGGGTAGTAGCGGCTTGTACGTTCCTGGTTTTGCTGGTAGCAGCCGGGATCCGGTCGGTGCCGGGTGTGCTGATCGTGCCGCTGGAGACGGAGTTCGGCTGGTCGCGGGCCACGATCGGGTTCGCAGTGGCGGTGAACATTGCGCTATACGGCCTAATCGGGCCGTTCGCGGCAGCGGTGATCGAGCGTTTTGGGCTGCGGCGAACAGTAGGGACCGCGCTTGCGGTCGTAGCACTTGGGGTAGCATTAACGCCGTTCATGCGGGCTTCATGGCAGTTGGTGGCGCTGTGGGGCATCGTCGTGGGCAGCGGCAGTGGAGTGACCGCCCTGGTGCTGGCGACCACGGTGGCCAGTCGATGGTTCAGCACGCGGCGTGGGCTGGTCGTCGGCATACTAACAGCGAGCACCGCCACCGGGCAGTTGGTGTTCCTGCCGATGCTGGCCTACCTGGCCGGGCACTTTGGCTGGCGCTGGGTGAGCGTGCTGATCGCCAGTGTGGCGGCAGTGCTGATCGTGCCGGTTTTGGCCTTCATGCGGGACCGGCCGTCCGATTTGGGAATTCCACCCTATGGCGCCGCCGCGGTGGTGGTTCGGGTCGCACCCACTGTGAACCCGGCAGTTCGAGCACTGCGGGCCCTGCGGACAGGAGCAGGGTCGCGGGACTTCTGGTTGCTGGGCAGCTTGTTCTTCGTTTGCGGAGCGAGCACCAACGGGCTGATTGGAACGCACTTGATCCCGGCCTGCGTTGACCATGGCATCCCGGAGGTCTTGGGAGCCTCTTTGCTCGCGGCCATGGGCGTGTTCGACATGGTGGGGACGACGTTGTCTGGGTGGTTGTCCGACCGTTGCGACAATCGGGTGCTGCTGGCTTGGTACTACGGGCTGCGTGGGTTGAGCCTGCTATTCCTGCCATTCGCCTTCGATGTTGGGTTCGAGGGCACGGGCTACGTGGGCCTAGGCGTGTTCGCGGTGTTCTATGGGCTCGATTGGATCGCGACAGTACCACCGACGGTACGGCTGGCGGCGCGTTGCTTTGGTGAGGAGAATGCACCGGTCATGTTCGGATGGATCGCGGCGATGCACCAATTGGGGGCAGCATCGGCGGCATGGTTGGCCGGATTGGTTCGAGTGGGAAGCGGAAGCTACCTAGCGGCGTTCATGGCGGCTGGAGCCTTATGTTTGGTGGCAAGCGTATTGGTGACGTTCATTGGAAAGCGGCATACCGGATTTGTTGAGACACAGCCAGCCTGATGCAGCCCCTCCAATGAAGTCAGGTGGCTCTAGCCGATCGTTGGACAGCTTGGAACTGGCGCACCCGATGCGGACGCAGGCCGTGCCTGCGCCGGGCGCAGTGTATCGAACCGACGCTGGTCGCACAGGTCGTCGCCATCGCGGCAGCCCTCAGGGGATGGCCTGGCCGGGCGGTTCGGTCAACGTCAGAGCGGCAACCTGAGCAGCAACTGCGTCGCCGAGCGGAGGGGTGCGTGAAGACCGCGTTTTGTCCCGAAGCATCCCGTCCACGCCCGCCAGACATGCCTTTGCGGGCTGTTCCGATCCGCCAGCCCCTCCATGAAGCGTGCATGGCCGGCAGGTCTCAGGCTGGTGGCAATACCGTTGCGCACCGCCTAGGCTGGCATCGCACGTCCGGAACGGGAGTCCAGCAGGACGCTTCCGTCAGAGTCCATCCAACAGGGTATTGATTTCGATTAGTTAATGGTATTTGGTGCGCTGGAAGCGGCGGGGCCGGTTGGAACAGGTGATCTAATGGACAAGCCAGGCAACCATTGCACCCAGGGCAGCAAAGGCGCCGAGCAAAATAACGGCGCGGGCAGCGGCTCCTTGCAAGGTAGGGCCAAGAAACCTTCGCAGGATGGTGTCGCTTGGGTCTGGCATAGTTTTCTCCAACAGCTTTAGGCCGCTTTAGCGTAGGCGGGTTGCTGCTGGCAACGTCTGGATAAATCGTTCAAGCTGCCGCCGCGGATCATGCCCGCAGATTTGCAGCGCTGCAGCGTTTAGGCATCGGGTGGGCTGCTGCGACCGCTGGCGGTTGGGAGAGGGTGGGGATGCGTGTCGCTGCCCTGACAATGGCGTACAACGAGCCAGTTTGGGCAGGAGTTTGGGCACGGCACTATGCCGGCCAACTGGGAGCCGAGCACTGCACTATTTTGGACCATGGCTCTGACGATGGCAGTGCGGACAATTTGCCTGTGCGGGTGCGGCGGCTAGGACGGTCGGCACTGGATGAGGCTTGGAGGGTGGCGGTAGTCGCGGAGGAGGTGAAATCTCTTTTGCGCCGGTATGACGCCGTGGTCCACACTGACGTGGATGAGTTGCTGGTGGCAGACCCGTCATACTACTCTGGATTGCATGAGTTTGCAGAAGTGGCCACAGAGCCGGTGATGACTGCAATCGGGCTCGACCTGCACCACGTACCGGATCGGGAAGCGGCACTGGACTTCACGCAGCCAATTGGTGCGCAACGCAAATGGGTTCGATTTCCGGTAGTGTCTCAGTTTGAAATTGAACGTTGGTAAGCGGTCGCTCGCCTTTCTGCCATGGCCTTGATATGCTTAGCGCAAAGCATGGAGAGGTTGCATGGCGAAGACGTGGCAAGGTCCTTTTACCAGCGGTAACGCGCGGTTCCATACCGACATAGATCAAGGGCATCCGCATGGCACTGATCAGGTCAAAGGTAGCTTTTTCCCTCATCCGATAAAGCTGAACCCCGACGGGTATAGCCTGTGGCTAGAGTATGTAAGCGATAGAGATGGGCCTGGCGGCTGGAGCCCGGCACCACTCTGGTTCATGTGGTATGACCCCAAAGGCAATCCGACAATTACCCATAGTGCTACCTTCGACATCTCAATGATTCGAGACATCGTTGGGAGGTTCATCGTCTGATGCCGAAAGGACCTAAAGGCGAACACCGTCCCGCCGACGTGATCGGTGCTGCGGTGAAGGTGATGCGGATCGCCACTGGCGAGGAAGAGGACGCGCCGCCGGATGATGGCAAGGACGCGGCGGCGGTTTCCATGGGCCGGAGAGGCGGAGCCGCTCGTGCCGCAGCTATGACGCCGGAGCGGCGTGCGGAGATTGCCAAGAGAGCGGCTGCCAAGCGTTGGAATAAATAACGTCGAGATTCAGTTTTTCTGCCTAGGCGCATCATAAACGCAAACGTCCAGTTGACTCACGAATACGCTCCACCTTATAAGCTGCGCATGACCGAAATCGTTTCTACCCTTCGTCGCGAGCTTGTAGCCATTGAGGCCGATGTCGCGAAGCTTGAAACGGAGACGTCCAAGTTGCAAGCGCGTCTGCGTTTGGCGTTGGACAAGGCTGAGAAGGTTAAAGCAGTTCTGGCAATCTATGCTGGCGAAGACACATCCGAACAACAGCCGCGTCTGTTCGCGCCTCTCTCAATGGGATCAACAGTGACGGCTGATGCGGTGCGAACGGTCTCGTCGGCAGGCACCTCAGGCAAGTCTAAGGCATTCCAGATCAAAGCTGAGGTAAGTGACCTGCTTAACGCGAGGGGCACAGAACACCGTCAGAAGATTTTGGATCATTTGGTTGGGAAAGGGCTGATGGGGCACGAGAAAGACCCCTTGGCCAGTCTGGCTGCGTATCTTTCAAACTACAAAGACGTCTTTATGGCTGACGGCCGCGGTAATTTTTCCCTGCGGCGTGGAAGCCATCGTGAGCCGCCCCCTGCACCGGAAGGCGCGGGTTCTGCGGAGGCGGAGGGGGCCAAGAGCGGCTTTTCAAAGCCTTCTACCATCAACATGAACGCTATGGAGGGACAGGTATCGTGAGGAGGGTCGGTCTAGCCGCAGAACACGGCCACCGCTGCGGGTCGGCCTAACGCAAGAACCGCCCTAACCCCTGCCAGGGAAGGACGGTTCATGGTGGATACAACACACTAGACGGATAACTGCGGCGGTGTTTAGCACCGCCGCTTTCTTTTGTACAGCACAATCTTATGCTTGACGATAAGCATATAAGTTCATATCATGCTGGCATGAACAAGCTCCCACTCGCCAAGCGCGTCCAAATCCTCTCCATGCTGTGCGAGGGGTCATCCATGCGGTCGATCTCCCGCGTCGTGGACGTGTCGATCAACACGGTGTCGGGACTGCTGGTGGATGCGGGTAAGGCTTGCGCCAAGCACCACGACGAAACGGTGCGGAATGTCCGCAGTAAGCGCATCCAGGCCGACGAAATCTGGTCGTTCTGCTACGCCAAGCAGAAGAACGTCGCCACCGCCAAGGCCGCTCCCGAAGAGGCTGGCGACGTATGGACGTGGACGGCATTGGATGCCGATACCAAGCTAATCGTCTCATACCTGATCGGTGGACGCGATGCGGGCTACGCAAACGAGTTCATGCAGGACGTAGCGGGACGGCTGGCCAACCGGGTGCAGCTCACCACGGACGGCCTGAAAGCTTACCTGGATGCCGTAGAAGGCGCGTTTGGGGCCGATATCGACTACGCCCAACTCATCAAGCTCTATGGCGACGCACCCGGCCCGGCAGGCCGTTACAGCCCGGCTGAATGCACGGGCATTCGCAAGACGCGGGTGGAGGGCAAGCCCGACAAAGCTCATGTCAGCACCAGCTATGCAGAGCGACAGAACCTCACGATGCGGATGTCCATGCGGCGGTTCACGCGGCTGACCAACGCATTCAGTAAGAAGGCCGAAAACCACGCGCACATGGTCGCGCTTTATACGACCTGGTACAACTTCGTGCGTCAGCACAAAACTCTGCGCGTTGCCCCGGCTATGGCGGCTGGCCTTTCTGCTACGCTTTGGAACATGGAGGACGTGGTTGCGCTGATCGACGCCCAAGCTGAAGCGTCGAAGCCGCGCGGTCCCTATAAGCCACGCGCGCCGAAGAGCATCCTTCTGGACTGAAGACCTCTGCCCTTTGCTACAAGGGTTAGGTGAAAGACGCTATCCGGCTAGACAGCCGCGTCCTAGCCTTCGAGGGCGATGCCGTATAGCGAATCGGAACTTGTGCTACCTGCCCTGGAAACGCTGATCATGCGGGGTCGGACGAAGGGGACGGGAACCAGTGAGTTGATTACGGCTTTGCGTGATCGGTTGAAGCCGGAAGGCGCTGATCTCGTGATCCTCAAGGGACGCCAGGATGACCATTTCAGCCAGAAGGTCCGTAATCTTGTGTCGCACAATACCCTTGTAAAAAAGGGCCTTGCAACTCACCAGAAAGGAAGCCAACAGACTATATTTATTATTACGGATAAGGGCGAAGAATACGTTCAACGTAACGCAATCTGCTTTGATTACCTTATTGAACAAGGTTATACTGATCGTCAGCGCCAGAAAGCGGCGGAAACTGATTTTGCGGAGCTTGTGATTGAGGAAGGCGCGCTCAAACAGCGTAGTGGAACGGTGTATGAGCGGTCGAGAAAGCTGAGTGAGACGGCACGCAGGCAACTCGCGGATGCGCAGGGTAAAATCACATGCGTTGGCTGTGGGTTTGAAGGCACCAACACATATGGCCAAGCTGGATTAGGGATGATTGATATCCACCACACTCAGCCGCTTTACCTTGGCGAAGGCATTGGAGAGACAAAGGATATGTTGACGGCTCTAACGGGTGTCGCTCCCCTTTGTCCGAATTGTCATCGCATCGTCCATAGGGTGCGAGGACGCCTGATGAGCATCAAGGACCTTTGCAAGCTGACCGGTCATGTGCCGCGTTAAGGAGTGATCATGCAATCAGCAACCAAGGTCTTTGGCCAAGGTATCGGAGCAAAGCAATACGGCGTCATCTACGCCGATCCGCCATGGGCGTTTGAGACGTTCAGCGCCAGCGGCCACGGCAGAAGCGCCGAAGCACATTATGATTGCATGACCCTGGACGGCATCAGAGCATTGCCGGTTGCGGAAGTGGCCGCAAAGGATTCAGTCCTTTTGCTGTGGGCTAGAGACCCCATGATCCCGGCAGCGCTCGATTTGATCAAAGCTTGGGGCTTTGAGTTCAAAACTATCGGGTTCTACTGGGCTAAGCTGAACAAGAATGCCCCGGGGTTGTGCATATCCTCAGAGGATTTTTTCACCGGCATGGGTTACTGGACGCGGGGCAACGTGGAGCAATGCTTGCTCGCCACGCGGGGCAAACCTTCGCGAAAGAGCAAGGCGGTTCGTAAGCTGGTGATCTCGCCGCGCCGGGAACACAGCCGAAAGCCAGACGAGATGCATGGCCATATCGAGGACCTTGTTGACGGTCCCTATCTTGAATTGTTCTCGCGGGCCAATCGTCCAGGCTGGGATAGTTGGGGCACCCAAACCGGATTGTTTGACGCGGGACAGGCCGAAACACGGCGGCGTTCTTCCTACTCCAAAACCAAAGAGCCGAAACTAGCTAGGCCGGTGGTTGAGCGCGAGGAATCAACTCGGAATTTCGATGATATCTGGGCAGCGCCTGAAAGCAGCTAACGCTTTCCCCGTTCGTCAATTTCAAACTGAGACACTACCCGATTTTCGGCAGCGTTGTGCAAGCCGGTGCTGGTGCGCCGTGCGGTCGAGTGGGCGCCAGGGTTTCATTGCTGCGATGCTCCGATCGTGCTCGACCGCCTCTATCTGCTGCACATGAGGTATGCTGATCTAGGTGCCGGGTTGCGGCGGTTGGCGCGGACCCGAGCGCAGACGGTGCTCGATCCCGCAGGGTCGGAGCATCAGCGGGTGTCCGATGTGGATTTTGAGCAGATGATGCGGGCGATTGCCGGACTCCCCCGGCAGGACGGGGTGCTCGACCCCTGGCTTGCGCCGTTGTCGGGGTGGCTTGATCGGCTTCGGGCATCGCGTGTGCCGCGGGAAGCGCAGGTTTACAAGCTTGACCTCGGCTTGTCCGGCGACGTGCTATGGCGGTTGGCGCCGGGCATGCGGGCACTCATCTAAGGCCAGCGGTAGGCAATGGGTGCATTGGGAAGCCGCTGGTTTTCACGAATGGGTGTGACTGGGCCTAACAAGCGTTCAAGGGCGTTTGGTTCGCAATCTTTGTAGGAGATGAAGATGCAAGTGCAGTCCGGTGCTCAGCAACGGCGGCCAGCAAAGTTGGCGCCATGGTGGATTTTGGCAGCCGGATCATTGGGCTTGATGTCAGTTTGGGCGCAGGCTCTAGCCGCACCGGAGCAGGAAACACCCGTATCGCCGCGGTCAGGCGAAGGTCAGGAGCTTCCAACGCCGCAGGGTAGAACCCCGGCGGCACCATCGGATGGTTCGCGGCCGGTGCCGGATCTAGGAGTTGTGACGCCCCCGCCAGTAGGCGGGTCGACACCAGTCATCCGGCCGCCCTCGATGGGAACAATGCCAGTGATCCCACCCCCAGGAAGTCCTGGTGGAGATAAAAGTGTTATACCGAAATAAAACCTAATCGCGTGCAAGTTGGATGGAGTAGGTGCATCTGGGAGTCACATAAGTACCCGACACAGCCTCTGCGGTCCAAGTGCCGGTGAACCGAGTGAGGTAGGGCTGTTTACTTGCGCCACGTCCAGTGCGTTCGGCTCGCAAGGTGCCGTTGTGGTCCGCCGTGCCGGTTAAAGTCCAAGTGGCTTCATTAGGGACAAACAGGACATCACCATCGCGCACACGGAGGGCAGCTCGACCAGGTTTGCAAAGGTCGCTGGGGATCATCGGTGTTTCAGAGCCGACATAGCGGGCATTGGGCGTGGTAGCAGAAGCGCAGGCAGTTAGAGCGTTTTCAGCCTGACTGGCCATAGCCACAGTGCCGGAAGTAGTTGACGCATTCCTCTCGGGTCAGGGATTGCGAAATCTTGCCGAGAGCCCGCCACAGCGCATCGACCGTCCGGATGGC
>JAABUV010003642.1_pt1 | contig 19371 bp, 32 predicted proteins | sample 5559971 | NCBI WGS metagenome assembly JAABUV01 (sample SAMN10711881, study PRJNA513362) | rock metagenome | isolation source: Antarctica rocks | place: Antarctica: Victoria Land, Knobhead nord | collected 2015-12-19
CGTATGCGCTCGTAGTCCCGCACAATCCCCATCCGCTGCAGCGCCATCAGCCGGCTGTAGGGGTTGGAGTCGACCACCTCGGCGCTCATCTTTGCGATTGGCGTGCGGCCCGCCTGCTGCAGTCATAAACGCTATTGCTGATACCTACTCAATAGTACGTAGTGCTGCTTTGCAGGACCAATCACACTGGTGAGGGCGTGCCGTGCCCGGCGAGCTTGATGCGCTCATCGCGAAGGACTTGGAGGGCTCCCAAGAGCCCTTCGCCTCAAATGCTTAACGCGCTGGTCCGATAGAGCTCTGGCTGCCACTTGTCGTGTGAACACGGCAATGCTGTACCTCAAGATGGTGCACCTCAAGACCTGCGCTGCCTTGACAACGAGCAACGCTCCAGGAGGCTTCCAACTGAGCGCTGTGCTGCACACGTATGTTAAGTCTGCAATAGCGCACACACGCGTACGAAAAGCAGTCCAGCAGCGGCCGCCGCTACGGACTAGGGCTGCTCAGCGCCGAAAGCCTGAACCAGTTTTTAAAATTTTAAATTGGCTGACGGTTCACTCACTCATTTATTCAACATCCTGCGCGGCCTGGCCAGCTGCGCATGAGTTGTCAAGCTCTCTGAAGGTGACGTGAAGAATATGGCCTTCTTGCAGGCGCGGAGCAATCAACCGTGCTAGGTCAGATCCCACTTGGACACGAGTTCACTGCCTCCAAGGCAATCAACAACGATCTCGCGTGTCATCCCAGCGGGGCTCCCACACAGGTGACTGCGCTCCGCTGTCTTCTCCGGCAACCGTTATGAGGTGGGCCTACAGGCTGCGACTACCTATATTTTGGCTTGTGCCCTCCCTGTTGCCATGAACTGTGCCTCCAGTGCGGGTGCAGTACCGCGCACGCTCAACACTCAGTCGTGCCACCTCAGTATGCAAACGTCGAGATGCCATGGAACCCAGTAGCTATAGGCCAGTGCCGTGGGCAAACCTATACTTGGCCTGTACGCCAGTGACACTGCGCGTTGCGTGAACACACAGGTAGAGTCTACACACCTTCGTGCGCCCACACAAGCTGAGTGCCGGGCGCAGGCGCAGGGTGCCGATAAAAGACCAGCTCTTCGCACTCAGCTGTGCCACCACCCGCGCCCGACAAGCAGGTAAGCCCCTACACTGCTGGATTCATTACAGATTGTATTTGACCAGCTACCCCGCACACTGCTTTGAGAGGCCCTACAGTGGCGCGGTGTACTTGTACTGCTGCATTGTCTGTTTCAGCGCAGCCCTTCCGCACGTCCAGACGTGGGGCGCAGCTCCCCCGCGGGGCGCTTCACTGAATATTATTCAGTGAATGATATCTCGCACGTCTTATCTATGCTGACCTCCAATCCTATACTGCTCAGTTAATTGAGCGCGACATCTAAGACTTGCTGCTGCAGCTCTCTCAGAGTGTTTTGCCAGCAGGCAAAAGTCATTCGCATAGCCTAGGTCATGCAGCGTGTCTAAATAATTTGTGACCAGCTGGTTGTTGAGCCAGGGGCCATTTTATGCGCACTGGTCAGCATGAAATGCAGCCCATGTAGCAGCAGCCCAAGGAGGGTGGGGCTGAGTAGACACCCTTGCTTCAACCGGTGCTCGATACGCACGAGGAAAAAAAATCGACCTGGGTCATGACGTTTGGTGAGTTTCCCCGCGCTCTGACCCCTTGCTCAACAGCCAGCTGGCAGCAGATCATTTGGACACACTTTAGGACGTAGGATGACTTGTCTGTTGGCGACACGCCAACAGAGCTTCAACAAGTGCTAGATGTAGCGTGCAGTCACCTCAGCAGCACAGGCACAGTCACCTCACTGTGGCATAGGTGAATGAGTGAATGAATTACAACCGTGTATCAGCCAACTTGGCTGCCTACCTGGGGGGGGTGTAGAAAAGACTTGCATATAGGGTGTTGGTGAGATACCCTGCGGGGAGCCTCGCACCCTGTGTGGACGTGTGGAAAGGCTGCGCTGAAAGAGGTGCGGCGATACACGTGTCTGGGCCTGGTATGTTGTCACAAGCATGGCATTGCTGGTGCCTTCAGCGAGCTACAGAATTGCATGTTAGAATCTAGCAACAGACTGTGGGACAAATTTGACAAGCTGCACTGCAGCACTTAAAGACACTGCACTTGAACCTGTTTCTGGAGTCTGTTCAGGCATGCATCATATGACAGTGAACCCTGGGGTTTATTGCGATTGCTGGGGGGGTTGCAAAGTGAGCGCGCAGGCCTGGCGAAGCGGTATATGCGCTGCGTGCGCAACCTGGTCCGCCTGGAGCCAAGCGACAGCTACAATCTAGTCCTGCGGGACCTCGGGGTAGACATGTTGGAGACATAGCTTGCACGCGGGTCCTGGAATCTACTCGAGTGCAGGGGCGGCCAGGGTCAAGCATGCACGCTGGGTTGCGCAACTCGAGGGGCATGCAAGGACCGGCACATGCGCTCAACCTGGGCTTGAAGCGCACTCGTATGGTGCACAAATTGAGTTTGGGCGGGATGTGTAACCTGCCTATATACACATAGAGGACAGGAGCGGCTCTGTCAGTGCTGCAACTCTGACGCATGGGTGGTGAGAGGCTACACGAATGCAGTGCGCTGCAAAGCTAGGGACTGGTATGTGCACCTGTTTGGTTCATTGCGCACAATTGAAGGGACTACATGGCAAGAAGACCTGCATGGCGTTGCCTAATTTTTTTTGCGCGTACACGAGTTGTCATGCATGATAGGATTACAAAGGTTGGACGCTCATCAGCCTAGCTGCGCAGTGTAATAAATCTATCTATTATTCGCAAAGCCCATAGCACGCAGGGGCCGCGCCGCATGGTGCGGCAGCTCAGCCGGCCACATGACGGGGCCACAAGCGGCGGACAGCACTTCCGAACTGGGTTGAGCCAGTTGTGGATGGCCGCATTGGGGGGCCCGCCACAGCGGCTGCGGGCGGCAATACCTTAGTGCTGGGCGGTGGCCGGGAGCGGCGCAGCCTCTCCGCCGCCCTCAGAGGCACACCGGTGCTGGTACTGCCAGGGCTTGGGCACTGGCGGCCGGCCTCACTTGAGAGCGCCGGCGTGAACCAGGCAGCGCGGGCGGCGGGGAGTCAGACGCCGCTCTGGCGGTGGCGGCAGGGCATGCACAGCGCAGCCGGGGCTGCTTCTGACTCTCCGCTGCCCGCGTGTGCCTGATTCCACCACGGCGCTTTTGAGTGAGGCCGGCCGCCGCTGCCCGGAGGCCTGGCCGCGTCAGCACCGGTGTGTCTCTCAGGGCGGGGCTGCGTTGGGCGGCACTGTCGCCCACAGGCGGTGGCGGCAGGGCATGCACGGCGGGCTGCGGCAGAGGGAAGGTGGCAGGCGGCGACAGGCCCTGCCCGAACTACCTGCTGGTCTACTACACGGGTGCTCATCAGTCGGCCGCATCGCATGCACTTACATGCAGGCTGGCTTTGACATACATGCAGTAAACAGGGCCGCGTGCCCACCGCCTCTGCAGTTCCTGGCAAGACCCACCTGTACGGCGCGCCAGCGCAGGGAGGCCGACGCTTTGCGGAGCGATCCATCGCTGGGGCTCCTGCTCGCAAAGCGCGCGCGCGCATGATCATCCTGTATGCGCACGCTACTGCAGCACATTATTGTGGCCACAAGCCACCAAGAAGCAGCCAGGACGGTGCAGTATAAAGATTTCTGATTTCTGATCAGAGCGTGTGCTTTGCGCCTGACGTAATTCAGATGACAGGGCAGTGTGCAGGCGTCTGGCGCCATGCGTTGTCACTGTGACGTAGCAGGGCGCACCCACTGTGCACAGCTCAGCCACAGCTAAGCACAGCACAGTGGGCTGCCAGCAACGAGCAGTGGCCGTGAGCAACGAGAATGTTCTTGCCTGTTGCCTGGCACGCGACAGTGCTCCCACCGCGCCCACGGTGGACCCCTGTCTGTGCAAACAAGGAATGTCCAAGGGCAACCAAGCTGAAGTAGGCAATAGAGGACTACAGCGCGCTGTACACACGAGATACGCACAGCAAAGCACAGCACAGCACAGTGGCCTGTTAGCAACGCCGTGGCCGCAAGCAACGAGCACTTGCTTGCCCGAAGCCTCGCACTTGGTGCAGCACACCTACCACGCCCGTTGCGAGCGTAGGCGCGGTAGGAGCACTGGCGGGTGCCAGGCATCCAGTGAGTACTCGGTGCTAACAGGCCACTTCTCGTTGCTAAGAGGCCACTGTGCTTGGCAACTTGTCAACCTTGGACACTCACTGTTTGTGCAAACAGGCCTGCCTTAGGGCTGCGCCCGTAAACGACCGTGGGCTAATACACATTCATCTGCCGTGCATGCTGACGCACAGCTTCGGGCGCTCCGGGAGCCCGCAGTCATGCTAGAGGCGCTGTGGCAGCGCCTGCGGCTGCTGCCGGCGACGCTGCTGCAAGTCTCAAAGCTGCTCGGGTGGCCCGTGTGGTTTCTTGTCCTGTTTCTGAACTGGTGCAGGGCGCAGTTCCTGTCGCCGGTCGGGGAGTGGTGGAACACCACGGTGCTCGGTACCGTGGAGGAGAGCGTCAAGTCGTTTGTGCGCGAGAGCTTCACCAAGGCGACCAGCGCTGTCAACAGCCTGTTTGCTGGCCTGGTGTCGCTGTTCGTGGACAAGAGCTATGCGCAGGTCCGGCGACGCCGTGTGACTACAGTTTGCTTGCTTGCACTTGCTTCAAGCACGGCAATGGCTTGGTAGCCGCTGCATCAGTGCTGAGCTCGTCCCGGCCTAGCTACGTCTGTTCCAGCAGTGGTGAGGACAGTGCAGTCTTTGATTGACAACCAGCAAATCTGCCTGCAGACGTTGCGCACCGGGTACAATCGCACGGCGGCCTGGCAGTCCTGGTGGTCCAAGGCTGAGGGCCGGCCTGGCCTGTTCAACGAGATTGTGCACCGCGACGCGGCGCCGCCGCCGGAGGCCCCGCCGCCAGACCCGCCGCAACCGCAGAGTGCGCTTTGTCCAGCGCCCCCTTCCCTGCCTGGTTTCACTTTGTAGTCGCTTGATGCTGTGGCCTGCAGTGCAGCATAGGCTGTTGGTGCGGAGCAGGCATGAGTACTAGCTGTGTCCTCCCTATGCATTCCTTCCTGCCGGCCTGCTGCAGGCTGTCTCAAACCTTGCAAGCTGTACAGGGTGCAGGCAGCCTACTCAGCATGCCCATGCTCGTGAGCTGTGCAGCAAGTCTGTCAACGCTAGCAGGGCATAGGCAAAGCGTGCTGCCTGCTCACAGGCGCAGACTTGTCGCTCGAGGAGGAGGCGCCGCGCGCCGCGGCCGGCCTGCCAGCCAAGCCGCTGTGGTGGCGCGCCGGCAAGGCCCTGCAGCGCAGCGGCGCTGGCGCGTGGGCGCGCCTGCGTCGCCTGGCCGGCGCAAAGCCCGCGCCGAGCCGCGACAGCCGCCAGCGCAGTCTGCGCCGCTGTGGCAGCGAGCTCTTCGACCGGCAGAGCGGTGCGTGGCACCCCTCATTCACCAAGCTATGGCATTGCATGTTACCAATACGGCCTAGCCTGTACGCGTAGTCACGGAGTGGCCTGAAGGCCATACCAGTTGTACATACTAAGCAGTGGCGCTTGATGCGGGAGTTGGCTTGCAAGCCATCTTTGCAAATCGAGCGGCTGCTTACTTGTCCGATAGACAAGTAGCCAGCGCAAGTGCCGTGACTGGCCACCTGACATGCCACCGGTGGCAGACCGCTGCTACGGACCTATCAGACCCCGGCACCAACACGCGCAGGCTGGCCCGCGACGGACGGCTTCAAGAAGCGCGGCTTCTTGGAGGACTTCCGGCTGGGCTGCGAGCTGGCGATCACGTGGGTGTTTGACAGCTTCCGCTGGGCCACACGCAAGCTGTGTGGCATGCCGACGCCGCCCTCCTCGCCGCTGGTGCCGCCGCCGCGCCACGCGCGCCGCGAGACTCCGCACGAGTTCGCCGATGCGGTGCGCCGCTGCTCTCGAGGGAATGTTGCATTGAGGCGTTCAACGGCGTCGACGCATGAGAAACACTCCCTGTGGCAAGCAGCATACCAGGCGCAGTGCAGAAGATGCAATCGATTCCAGCACTCTTGTTAGTGCTAATTGACATGCATGTTTGCCACGCGGACTTCATGTGGATTGGCGCCAGTTGCAGCTTCTCGGAGCAGAGTTGGTCCTGTGCATGGTGGCGCCAGGCCGCGACGTGGGAGGAGATGGCGGCGCGGCCGCGCGCGACGCGCTTCCGGCGCTCCGCCAGCTTCAGCCACAACGCCAGCTGGGAGGCGCTGCACAGCATCTGGACTGCCGCGGACATCATCAAGCAGTCCGGGCGCGCGCCTTTTGGCGCAGCCATAGCCCTGTGCATTCTGATCTGTGCCATACAGGCCTGTGTATGCGCCCTCGTATCTGCCCCAAAGCTCACCCTACCTGTGTTGCCCTATGCCAGTTCCTTGGATGAGGTGGAGTTGCCATTTCTTGTAGGTACCCGCTGGAGGAGCACTGCGTGACGACGTCAGATGGCTACGTGCTCAAGATGGAGCGCATGCCGCGGCGCAGTGCGCCCACTTCCGTGCCTAGTCTTCACTGGCACAGACATCACTGTCACTGGTATCGATCACTGCATCCTGCGGTCGACGTCCGCAGACACAGACAGGGCGGCTTGCTGCTGCTGGCTTCCCAAGGTGTTGCATCTCTCTCGTGGACGCTCCCCGCGCTTCAGCACTCACATCAGCACACATAACATCGCTGAGTGCGCTCGACTGGCGCGCGCAGACGCGCGCGACTGCGTGTTCTTCATGCACGGCGTGCTGGACACGTCCATGGGCTGGGTTTCAAACGGCATCACCGGCTCGCAGGCCTTTGCCGCGTACGACCAGGGCTTTGACGTGTGGCTCGGCAACTCGCGCGCAAACCCGCCGCGCGATCACATCGGTGCGCAGTCGCACAGCCACACAAACTCTGGCCTGGCAACCGGCCACTCACTTGGTGTCATTGCCACTTTGATGTCATACTGAAGATTACCTAGGTTTCCAGCTGTATGCTTGCATGAGACTCAAGTGCGCGAGCGCTTTCGGGGCCCTCAACGCTGTCAGCGGCAGCAGATCAAGGTTTCCAGCTGTATGCTTGCATGGAATTGAGTGCGCGAGCGCCTTTAGAGCCCTCACCGCTGCCAGCGGCTGCAGACGAGGGCCGCAAGGGGGCGCGCTACTGGTTCTTCACGGCCAACGAGCTGGGCATGGAGGACGTGGCCGCGCAGATCGACCACCTGCACATCGTCAAGTGCGCCGAGCTGCGCACGGCCGGCGCCGGCTTCGTCGCCGGCCCGCTCGCCCACGGCTTCCGCCGCCAGGCCGCGGCGCGCGGCGCGATGCGGCGCTCTGCCAGCGGGTGCGCACGTCGCGCTCGGTCGGCGATCGGGCGAGCCGGCGCAGAGCGGTGTGCGCGCGGGGCGCTCTCCGTGTGCGCACATTGCAGGTTCTGAACAACTTACAAGTCGATCAGATGTTCTTCTCATTAATTGATGTCAACTTGGCAGTTGAAGGCAAGGACGTAACGTTGTGGTCGATTCTGCCCCACCTCTGCTTGTCTAGCCCACATGACACCTTTGCATCACGCAGCCAATGAACTGTGTTGCAGACACTCTGGCGCCGCTTGCTGCACAGCGCAGACAGGCTGTGCATGAGCCCCACCTCATCATTTTGCAGACGTGGGCAGCTGACGCGCGCCGCGCGCGCGCGCGTGCCCAGAAGCATGCGCGCCTCTAGCAGCCTCACGGCGCTGGACAGCCTGGAGCACGTGTACTCCGGCCCCATCCCCGAGCCGCCCGCGCCGCCGCCCAATGAGGCGCAGCTGCGGGCGCGCGCGCGCGCCGAGGCCCGCGCCACCAGCCGCGGCCGCTTGTCAGGCGCCGGCGCGTCCCTGCGCGCCGCAGCGCCTGAGCACGCGCCGCCCGCCGCGCCGCCCCCGGCTGCGCCAGAGAGGACGGCCTTCGCCAATGGGGCCGGGCCGGCCGAGAGCGCAGACGCCCGCAGGGAAGCAGGGTCGGGGCCAGGGCCCCTGCCAGGGCCCAGCGGCCGGCTCAGGCTCAGCCTGGACGGCGCCATGCAGCGCGTGTCAGAGGAGGAGGCCGGCTGTGAGGCCGCCGCGCCCGCGGCAAGCGGTGCTGCTCCGGCGCGTCGGCTGCCCCTGCGGCCGCCTTTGGAGGACCGTGGCAATGGCGGTGCAGCGCCGCGCATGGACCCGCCCCCTGAGGGCGCTGCTGGCTGCGGCGGCCCAGAGCACGCTGACTGTGCCGAGGCGGCGGGCGCCAAGGATGAGGGCAGCGCTGGGACGGTGGATGTCGCGGCCAGCGCCGCCGAGCCCGGCGCTGCGGATGGGCCGAAGGATGCAGGCGCCGGCGTCTCCGTTGCGTCCTCAGAGCCTGCAGACGAGTCCGACGACCCTGGCTCGTACTCTGAGGCGCAGCGGAGCATGCCGGAAGCTGCCAGCAGTGCGCCCGCGGAGCTGATCCCGTCTGTGGCGGAGCTTGCCTGCTCGCCGGGACGCGCCAAGCCGGTGTGATCTCGTCTGCTCCTGTGACGGCGGTTGCATGATGCTGTAAGCAATGCACCTGAACTGATTTCTATGGTCTTTCGTTGTGCTGTTTTGTCGACCCACACTTCCTAGGCTTGTGATTGCACTGTGAAGGAAACTGTGCATGGACACCACACAAAGTAGCGTGTGTGTGGTGCATGCGCCTGTTGCGCACAACTTGTGTTCTTGCCTACGGTGTGCATGTGTTGACGGGCTGATCAACACTCTTCTACACTGCTGCTGTGATAGTGTCTGGGGCCGGCCATCCACACTGCTCTCGATCAACGTGTCTGGTGATGACCTGGCGCGGTGGACATCGCTGCGCCCATGCAGCATGCGGAACCTGCGCAGGGCCGCCTCCGCATGTTCAAGGAGTACTGGGCGCGCCGCGCGGCGGGCGCGCCTGCACCAGAAGAGGCGGACAACACTGTGATGGATGCGCGCACCCGCAGCATGGACGCCAGCGTGCCGCGCCTGCGGCGTGGGGCAGTCAATGCTCGCCTGGCGGCGCCAGACCCGAGCAGCGACTCCAACCCAGACGATGACAGCGATTATGGCTCACCCAGGTACGCGCGGCGCCCTGCACCCAACCTGAACACCGCATGTGTTTTAGAGGGAGGCTTGTTGCAGATACTGCGCTCCACCGAGGACAGCAAAGTAAGCAAGAAGTGCCCGCCTAGGGTTGCGCAGCGGCTGCACAGAGGATACATCCGCCATTGTCTTTTTGTGGCAGCTAAAACCTTTTACGTTTGCTAATGAAGTACTTCATCGTTAACATGCCCTTGTTCTCGCATTACTTGTGTGAAGACTCCTGAAGAGCGCTGCTCCTTGCGCGACAGGGCGGGACTGATGTCGCCGCTGCTGTCTCCGCGCCATGACGCGGTCATCCTGTCGGACGAGTACCTGTCCCCCGGCGAGGCATTCTCGCCGGCTGTACCGCGGCCGCAGTCTGGCTCCGGCGCCTCCGCGCCCGCCGCCCCCGCGCCTCCGGCCGGCCTGCGCTCGCCGGACGCCCTGCACGTGCCAGAGACTCTGCGAGATGCCAGCCCTGAGCCGCTGCCCCGCCGCCCCGCATCGCCCGCTGGCAGCAGCAGCACGGGCGGCGAGCCCGCGCGCCACGCTGACAGGGCCGGCGACGACGCGGCGGCCACTGCGGCCGCCGCGCGGCAGGCGCAGGTGCGCGCATGCGCTGTCAGGTGGTGGCAGGCGCAAGCACACCTCTGCTGGTTCCTGGACGGGCGCAGTACCATCATCGGGATTCCTTGAGGTTGCAGGCTTGCATGGAGCGGTTGCGGCGGCCGCCTGAGACTATTGATGGGATACCTCTTTGCGCTGGCCGGTGGTGCAGCTGCAGGCCACACCCGGGGCAGCGCAACTATGTGCAGCTGTCCAGACTCTAGATTGGGACTTAGAGCCAGCTTTGAGGATGCTAATAGAACCACAGTTGAGATCTACTGTTGGTGATGACGACTGTTGTATATTTAGGAGCATGACACAAGAGCGAGCCCGGCGCAGGTGGATGAGGACCTGCGGCACGCGGCGCGGCAGACGCCTGACCGCTGTGCGGTGGGCGGCGTGGAGGCGCCCGGCGCACAGGACCTGCCGCCTACGCCGGGCGGGTGTGGCCCGCCCTGTGCCTGCAGTGCTTGCCTCTGCATGCGGTGTGCGCTGCCTGCGCATGACAGCTGCGGTGCGGGCATGGTCCTGCTGCTGGTTGCAATGCCTCGTGTCCATGACTTTGGCTGCGCGTCACAACGTGTTAGCTTCCAGCCATGCGGGCTATCACTGCCGACTCTTGAGAGACGGTCTCCGCGCTCCCCGCGCGGCAGGCGCGGGGCTGCCAGCACCCCTGGCGGCCGCGCGCGCGCGCTGCGGCGGCACGCCGCGGAGGCGGCCGGGGGCCTGCCGGAGCCGTACCGCCTGCGCGCGGTGGGCCACTCGCTGGGCGGCGCGGCGCTGCTGATCTACGCGGTCATGTGCCGCAAGCTGGGCCGCCCGCACCACATCTACCGGCTCATCCTTCTCACGCCGGCCGGCTTCCTGCAGAAGCTGCCGCTGGTGCAGAACCCTGCCCCTGACCCTGAGACTCCTGCAGAAGCTGCCGCTGGTGCAGAAGCCTGCCCCCAACCCCCCAGGCTTCCTGCAGAAGCTGCCGCCGGTGCGGCCTGTGTTTGGAGGCGAGGACTGGAGCTGTCATGCGGAAGGGCACGATGTTTCTTTGGCCACATAGCATGGCTCGAGTCTTACAAGGTCTGGTCCCAAGCCACCTCTGCGGGTAACAGGGCAACTCATTTATAAGGCTGGACCGGCGATGTGGGCACCGGGAGTGTGCCTAAAATTGCTGTGGTGGAGGGAGTGGAGGTGCTGCATTGCGAAGGAGGCGTGTAGCGGCCATGCCGCCATGCCGCCACAGAGAATGGTCCGAGTCGGTTCACAGTATAACATGAGCAGCTCTGTGTGCCCCTCCTGCCCTCAGGTTTGCAGCAGTTCGTACCCACCATGCCATCTCGCCGTCAGTGAGCACGCGGCCAGTGCAGGTGGCCATGCCCTTCCGCACCATCCTGCCGTGGGTCACATGGATGATGGCGCGGCTGCGGCCGGGCTGCGGCTCGTCGGTGTACATCCCGTCCTCGCTGCTGCGCTACCTGACCTTCAAGCTGACCTGGGACCTGCAGGAGGCGCGCGCCCGTGCTTGCCAGCCGTGCTCCTGTCGTGGGACCAACATACCCCTCCCTTGCAAGCGGGGCTTCTGGCTGGCTCCTACTCGCGGTGCACTGCAGCGAGCATGCCCGTCCGGTTGCGGCTTGACGCGGTGCTTGGTCATAGCTGAATCAGGAAGATAGGGTCTGCACCCTCGCGCGCAGCTCTGCCACCATACCTGTCTTGTACCGGACGCGCGGCCTGACAAGCGGGCCGGCGCAGGTGCCGGTGGTGCACGAGCTGGCCAATGCGGCGCTGAAGATGATGTTCAGCGGCGACGCCAGCCAGTGGTACCGCGCGATGCAGATGCCGCACTACAACACGCGCTCCATGCCCGCCATCTCGCTGCACACGGGCATGCACCTCATCCAGGCGCGCGCGCGGGCCCCGCGCGGCTCCGCCAAGGCGCCCGGCCCAGACCCGTGCATGCTCCAGACGCGCAAGCCCCTCTGGTCCTTCACACACTGGCTGGTGCGCGCCGCTCCTCCTGCAGCGCGGCTGGCCTGCATGCGTGCGCGCCGCGCTTTGCGCGGGCGCGCCCCGCGCAGCGGCCGCAGCGCCCGACGCGCATGCGCGCGCGCGCGCAGTGGGCGCAGTCCGGCAGGTTCCAGCTGTACGACTACGGCAGCGGCGCCACCAACCGCGCGCACTACGGCTCGGCCGTGCCTCTCGACGTCGCCGGCAACTACCGCCTGCTCGACTTCCCGGTCGACATCATGGCCGGCCCGCCCCGCCTCCCGCGCCTCCTGCTGCAGAGCCGCTCGACCCGCTTGCTTATATTCTGTCTCGCTACCTGCACTTCAAGCGCCCTCAAAAAGTTTGCACCTGAAGGGCACGAAGGCGACCATGCCACCAGGAGCCGTGTGCATGTGTTTGTAGCCCACTGCAGGTGCCTGTCTTTGCATGATGCATGTACGTGGGGTCTGCATGGCACTTTACAGATTATTCAGCACCCTGTGTGCACTTCATACTCCCCATACCTCTTGGTGACCCGTGGGCAACATACTCTACTGCGATTGAGGACTCTTCTCAATTGCTGGCTGGGATGTGCAGGCCGTGCGGACGGCGTGATTGCGCGCGAGAACGTGCTGGAGCACTATGCACACATGCGCGACGCCGGCCTGAATGTGACCTACAAGGAGTTTGAGGCGTTCGGGCACCTGGACTTTACGTTTGCCATCAAGGATGACCTGCGCCACTACGTGCTCTCGCGCCTGCTGCTGCGCCACTGATGCGGGCAGCAGACGGGCGGCAAGCAATTCAAACCTAAGCTCCTGTACTGGCCCCTTCAGGGTGTATGGTGTGCATATGCAGTGCTGCCGCCAGTGATGCCATGCTGTGTCTAGTGCGTGCAGGTCAATCTGCGTGCTGGTAGAGCCTTTGCCTCTAGATCAGGTCGCAGGGCATTCAAAGGCATGGGGCCTCAGTTGGCAGCACGTTTGTGCTGCCAAAGAAGCTTCAGGCGTTAGCAGAGGATCGTAGGCCGAGCGTGTGCTGTGGGGTGAGCATGGAGCAGACAGCCTGTGTGGCAAATGTGTTAGCAAACAGTGGTGTGATGTCGTAGTCGTAGCTAGTCTTGCGAGACAGTTTGTGTCTGTTAGCACAGCGAGTCTGTGAATGGCATGACTTGACTACCTGGGGGCTGCTAGGCACTCTCAAGCTTAGGGGAGTGTTCACAGGTCTGGCATGTGCGAGCTATTCTGCATATGCCATGCCCTTAGCATGGGCTCACAACCCATGCGCCTTTCATACTCTCACGGGGAGCTGGGCTTGCATTTCGCTTACATTGCGTGGTGCCTGTAACTTACATGCGGCAGGAATTGATGCAGCAGTGCTGACTGCCTCCACAATCTAGCACAGCAAGCATGGCACCATGCGGGTCCACAGCTGCGCAGTATGCGATAGGGCGCTGACCTTGACTTGCCGAGCGCCAGAGCTAGCGGCAAGGCGTCTGCCAGTGCACCTGCTTCAGGAAGGCAGTGGTCAGGGTCATGTCCACTCCACAGGCGCCATGTCAGACGGCGTCATCCCACAAAGTCATTCCAGCCTTCTTCGACTCCCCTGTCACCCTCACATCCAGCTCCTCCCTCGCCCCTGCAGCCTTCCAAAACATGCTCTGTCGCCCCGCTAGGTGCTCTGCTCCCCGTAGCCAGCTCACTATCCTCCCCTGCAGCCGGCGCACAGTCTCTGTGCCGCCTGCTGCGCCCTGCATCCTTGATGCCCCTGCTGTCTGGACCACGCGCGCGCGCCGCCGCTGTGGGCTCCAAGCCCGTCTCTGCTGCAGAGCGCGCGGGCGGCCGGCCTTCCTGCTCTCCTGTACACGCTTCCCTGCTTGGCGCATGTGCACCATCAGCACCTGCGCGGGCGCAAACACGCCCGCTTCAGCCGACTTTATGTGCTTGGATTGAGACAAGTCTACATGGCGCATCGGCAGCAGCAAAGTCAGCACACGACCTGCCCTCAGAACCAGTGACAGTCCAGCATCCACACAAGGGTGCACATGCTTGCAGGAATTGAGCTATGTGTGTTTCAGCTGCGCGCTTGCTAGTCTGCACACAAAAGACGCTCACAAATCTGGATAAGCCGGGTGTGTTTCAGGCGCGCCTGAGGAGCCAGCTCGCAAGGGTGCAGCGCCGGGCGGCGGCGATAGAAGAGGCGGGCCGCCGCCCGGCGCGTGTGCCACGACCGCCGCCGTGCCGGTCGCAGGCGCCGCCAGCGCGCTCAGGCTCAGCCCGGCCGCTGATGCACGGGGCTGCGAAGGCACGCAGCCTCATCCATGTCAGCATGCATGCGCACAGAGGCTGCAGGCTGATGTCCATGCTGCCGCGCAGACATGAACTTAAACCAAGCCAGAGCACATTGCTCCACTCCTGCGCTCCTGGATCGCAGACATTGGCTGTGCTTGGTCACCACGACAGCCGTGCTTCATAGCGTTATTTTGCGGTCAAGGCGATGCGCGTCTCATGAGCAGGTACCCTCTGTGAAGCAGCAATTCATCATGCACAGGTAGCCGCACGCCTGAGGCAAGCCCATCTCACAGAACAAACGCGAAGAGGAGTTGACAGAAAATTGGCAGTCCCCACCTTAACTGCGCGCAGCATCAGCGTCTCGCCCGGCTTCAGGCTGTAGCTGCTGCCCGCGCCAGGGCCCCCCGCCGCCGTCGCGCCGGCGGCGCCCGGCCCGGAGCCGGCCGCCTCGGTCGCGGCGCGCATCTCGGCCGCCGCGGCCGCGCGCAGCAGGTACTGCCGGTACTCTGCCAGCGCGGCGTTGAAGTCCGAGGCGGCTTCGCGGCGCCTGCGACGCCGCGCGCACACCTCGGCGACCTCTGCAGCACGTGCACCAGGCGCCTTCCATGCTTGCACCGGGCGCCCCGAGCGCAGCTATGGCCACGTAATTGCTGCTTCACCTCTGGGCTCGCAGCAGGTTTACAGGTTTGTGCATACTTTGCGCAGAGCCCCCGCAAGCCCTCGTGTACAGGTATAGCATGCGCGCAGCCGCGCTTCAAGACTGTGGCACACCGTACCATGAAGAGCCTCACGCGCACCTGAAGCCCAGGCCGATGAAGGCGTGGCGCCCAGACGCGCGGTCCACCAGCCGCAGCGCAAAGTAGCGCGACGAGTCAACCACAGGCTCCACTTCCTGGCGGCAGGTACCGCTTTAGCCTGCTGCACGCTTGACCGGGTGCAAAGGCTAAGCTCTGCTCCAGCAGGCGGCTCGCACGCAGAGGTGCCATGCCATATAAACTGAACCAACTACGTTGGTGTGCTTGCCAAAGAGGGGGTCGTTCGCTTTGCCGTTAGCGGGGCAGGTAGCATCCACTTTGCCCCAGATGCCGTTCCAAGCGCGTGAGCAGCAGGAGCAGCAGGCGATCAAGCCCAAGCACTTCACATGGCCGTGTCTATTGCACAGCGGCACACCGTGCTCATAGGCTGCTCCTTGGGGACGGGGCACTCAGCAAACAGGTCGCCCGTGCCCTCCACGGCGAGCCGTACTGTGCAGTCGTCGCCGCGCGTCACCACTGAACAGCTCACCTCCTGCGCTGGTCGCGCACTACCTTGACAGCAACACTGGCAGGACTGCTTGGCAGTTGAGCAGCCCGCCAGGACCCGCAGTGTCTCTCAGCAGACAGGGCGCAGTGCGCAAGCAGGAGTGCAAGTGCGCCCGTGCCTGCAGCCAGTCGTCCACGCCCCAGGTATCAGCGCGGTGTCCAGTCGTGGAAGCTGGAGGTATTCTGTAAACATAAGCCTCCCTGCTTGTGAAAACAACCAGCTCAGCCCGCTCGGACGCGCCATCAAGAGCTTCCAAAGCTTTGGAGTGCAAGGACCACCCTCCAAAGAGCTTCCAAAGCTTTGGAGTGCAAGGACTGCAAGCACAGAGTGGAGGAGCAAATTGCTGTCTGCAAGTGCGGGTCCGTGGCGGGCTGGTATACAGTGTGCAGGGACTGGAAGGCAACGCCATGCTCTCGCAGGTCAAGTTCAGCTGCTCCGGTGCTCGCACGTCGCCCTTGCCTGGTATTGACTCAGCCGTGCGCCAGTGGCAGGTGGGCTGCGGCACCCCTCAGCCCTCACTGCTGGAACGGAGCACTCCAGCACGGTGCAAACCAAGGCTAGTGTGGCTAGTCTGTGCTCAGGAAGAGTGTCATTTTGCCGTGCTTGCCTGTGCTTGGTTAGCAAGAGCTACACTCTCTCACACTTGTCCCACTGCTCAGACTGCGTGGTGGGTGCAGGGCCAGCCGAGGCCAGCGCGATGCTTCCCCGTCCCCAGGCGCAGCAGGCCGCGCCCGCATCTGCAGCCAGGGCAGCCGGTGCGATTTAGAAAGTCGCTCTGTTGGTGGAGGCCGTGCTCAGTGCTGCCCTCCATGCACACGTCGTTGCTGACGCCTCTGGTGTGCACAGCTGGCCTGCTGGCCGGCCACCGAGCAGTGCGAGGCGGTCGGCTGTGAAAGAAACGCCTGGTACAACTTCAGCGGCTAGCCCGCTCGCTTCTGCAGAGATGCTGGAGGGCATGGTGAGCGTGATGGCTCAGGGCGCAAGTACACCTGAAAAGTGCAGATGCACCCCAGGGCAACGTCCTGGCGGGGCAACGTCCCTGCAGATGTGCGCATGAGGCAGCTTGGGCACGTGGTTGAACTCAGATTCATGACGTGACCTTTACCGCGCGGCTGCAGGCGCGGGCGATTGTACATTTCCATCCGCTGCCGGCCGCTGGTCAGCCTGCTGTTACGCGTGTACGTGCTGTGGTCGTCCTGGATCCTCATCCAGGACGTGACCCACACCGCCCTTTGCCCAGCAGGGAGCGCGCCACAAGCTGACTTCTGCATCAATGGCATGTTGGGTGCACCCTCAGCATGCAGCAGAACGCGTGACTGTGCGGCGAGCCAGAAGTTCAACATTCCCTTTTGGTGCGTGTTCTCTGCTTTGCGCCCCGTTAGAAGCCTTGAGCTTACAGTGTTGCATGAAAGACTGTAAGAGCACATCCTTGTGCAGAGGCACCTGTATCTTGGTATGAAGTCGCTCGTTCAGGCGCACCATGACCCTGCGGCTGTGCGCTGGCTGGTATGCAGGCTCGAGGGCCAAGCGTAGCTCTTGGCACGCACCAGAATATTTGCGAGGTTCGCCAATATGCAGCGCCTGGTTGGCAGCCGCCGCCGACAACAGCGCCATGCTCATCCCCGCCATCCCTGCCGGGCTGCGAGGCACGCATCCTGCGCGCATCCCACCTGGTCGTGGCTGCCTGGCCATTGCTCTGCTGCGCTGCAGCGGCGGCTATGTGCACCCGCCATGCTGGCGACAAGAGAAAGGCATCGATGAGACGCTTATGCGCATGCGGGGATGGACTGGCGCGTTCGCATGGCGAATGAGTGCTGTTGCAGCTCGGCGCAGTGTACGCGCTGATGCGGAGTCAACACACCGATACTGGCGGGTGACTGGCTGTGCCTGGCGCCGGTACGCAGCCTCCCCAGACCATGGACCCTGGCTAGCCCGCAGGACTGGTGCGTGCTGGGCGCTGAGGCCGCTCAGCAAGTGCAGCACTTCACTTGTGCACCATGCCAGCTTTGCAGCGATGCGCAATGCCGCCTGTGCGCGGTGTGCATCATAACAGCATGCTGTGAGCCTGGCTTGCATGCAGGTGCTAGGGCCATGCATTAGATGTGCACGTTTCCAACCCTGGCTGAAGTGCATGCTTACACCTCTAGCCTTCCATCGTGCCACCCCAGCACTATCGTCATCTCCTTGAGCTGCCTGCTGTCTTGAACTGTGCCAGCTGAATCTGCTGTACGAGCGGCCGCATGGCTTCCATGCTCAAGAACATGAGTGGCAAGATGCTTGCAGATGTGATTGTGCGTGCACACTCCTGCCTTCAAGCTCTGCTCTGCCACGGCTGGTTGCAGGATGGCTGGTGGCCAGGCAGGGCTCCTGGCAGCTATGCTGGCGCTGCCTCCAAGCAGCTGACACAGGCGTGAGCTGTGCTGCCTGCAGGCGCTTGCGGAGGAGGACTTGGTGCGTGAGCAGCAAGAGCTCAAGCAAAAGTATGAGCAGGTCGCGATTTCGCAGAAGGTGCTCACGGAGCTCAAAGCGCGCCAGCAAGAGCTGGCAACCGGCAAGGTTCGCCGCGGGAGCCTGGCCTGCACATGCTTTGCGTGCCAGGGTTGCATGAGCACCTTGAGCTTGCAGGCGGGGTGCACAGCTGGTGCCGGCAGGGTCTGTCGCGGGAGCCTGGCCTGGACATGCCTTCATGTGCCGGGAGTTGTGAAGCTCAAGCTTTGAAGTGGGGTGCAAATTCAACACAACAGTTGCACAGCTCGCCTCAGTGTTGAGCTCAATCACAGCAAGCTTAGAACATATGTGGTCTGTGAAGTGCTGGGTTTGCTGGTTGCTGGTTGCTGGTTGCTGGTTGCTGGTTGCTGGCTGCTGGTTGCTGGTTGCCGGCCGCCGGTCGCTTGCCGATTTAAGAGCGTGCCAGCTCGCAGCTTGCAGGCAGGGTGCTGTGCCGCAGCAGGACATTCATGGCAGAGGCGCTGACCGAGGTGTGCATGGCAAGCAGGGTGGGCCTGCTGCTGGTGCTGCCGCCGCTGCCGCCTCGGGGCCGAGCTCGAAGGACATGGCCGCAACAGGCCTCGGCCGGCCCAAGGTGCGCCATGCATGTGATGCGGAGCCTGGCTATGGAAAAAAGTTTGTCGCAAGCAGGGCATGTCACAGCAAGCTCATTGCAGGCAGGCCTGTGTGCTATGCCTGCTGCTGCGCGCAAGCGCGTGCGCTCACAGCCACTCCCCGTGGATGGCCTGTCACCAGCCATGCTGTCACTGTAGAGCAGCGCATGCAGACTCCCGACCCAGCTGTGCATGACCTGGCGCCTATGCCGACGTGCGCAGGCAGCCAAGCGGCCGGCGGACCTCTATGACTTCTAAGCAATGCACAACATACTATATTTTACGAGACCTCCCGTTCACTAGTGTCATATGCAAAATCGGTACTAATACCAGTACCAGCACTCTCGCTAAGTCCACAGACGCTGAATGTATTTGAAATGACCTCTGCTGAGATGCGAGCTAAGTCACAGCACCATGCACAGGCGACTTATGTAAACATACAGAGCAGCGTCAGCTGGCCGGCGTCTGCGCCAGCGGCTGAGCGCCATATGTCGCGAAGAAGTAGCGCACGATGTCGGCAGACTCGCCAATCGACACGCCGGTATTGGGGTCCACAAGGAAGGGCACGCGCGCGCCCGGTGCAACGTCTGCAAGCTCCGCCCTGAGCGCCCCATGCCAACAGCATCAGCCCGCCGGCTTGCGGCCCAGGCCCTGGGCGCTTGCTGAGGCAGCGACAAGGCCTTTCGAGCTCTCCCCAGTCGCTGAGAGCCGTGTCGGCCCAGGAGCAGCCAGTGTGAGCAGCAGCGCACACAGCAAGCCGCCACTGCACATCACCAGGGCCCCAGCATGCCGACCAAGACTTGCGTGTGGCAGCATGCTGCGGCAGCTGCCATGAGAAATGACCCTGAAAAGAAACGGCGTGAGTACCAGGTGGCGGAGCGGACCTGTGCCGGCTGCCCTTCCCGCAGCTCACAAGCTCGTATGGCAGCTCCAGCTCCGCGAGCGC
>JAABUV010003644.1_pt1 | contig 19356 bp, 17 predicted proteins | sample 5559971 | NCBI WGS metagenome assembly JAABUV01 (sample SAMN10711881, study PRJNA513362) | rock metagenome | isolation source: Antarctica rocks | place: Antarctica: Victoria Land, Knobhead nord | collected 2015-12-19
CTCGATCCCGCGAATGGGCATGAAAGGTTCTGGGCATCATGCGACTGGTCCGGATGACGACGAGGCGTCTGATGATCTCGGTGGCCGTCGTTGGCCTGCTGTTCGCGACCAAGAACAAATTGGAACGGCGTTCCCATGTTTTCCACCAGTTGTGCTTGATGCATAGCGATGAAATGTGGCGGTATCGGCCCGGCTTAGAAAAGCGGCAGGGGTCGGAAAGAATCCGTTACTCCAAGATGGTCTACTACTATCTCGAATTAAACCAGAAATATAGACGCGCCTGCCGGTATCCCTGGTTACCGGTGTCCTCCGACCCTCCCCGGCCGCCCGAACCGTGATCGACCGCGACGGAACGAAGCCAATTGTTCGCCGGTCGCCCTTCACTGGGCTTTCGGCCGGAGGTGAGTGTCGAAGAATGCGAGGAGATTCGGTGTCATTAATTTCCCCTTTCCCCCTGCCAGCCCCACCTATCAAGGTCGCGCCCGCCCGGTGGCCCTCGGTCGCTTGACGACGCCGTCCGGCGCGTCGTACAGTGAATCCACCGGATCCCCAATCGAATCGCGACGCGCGGCCTGATCCCGGCCGCTCGATCGGCCTTGCCGCCTTCCCTCCGATGGAGCCGTCCATGCTCCGACGCATCCTGGCCCGGGCGCTCGCGCCGGCCCTCCTGCTGGTCGGGCTCCCGGAGGCCCGGGCGGTCGACGACCCTCGATTCGCCGCCGACTTCGTCCAGGGCCTCCGCGAGCGGGGCTATTACGACCTGGCGCTGGAATACCTCGACGGGCTCCGCCAGGCCCCCTCGACGCCGGCCGACCTCAAGAAGTCGATCGACTACGAGGAAGGGCGGACCCTGATCGAGGCGGCGACCCACGCCAACGATCCCGACGCCAGCAAGGAAAAGCTCGACCAGGCCAAGCTCAAGATCGAGGCGTTCGTCAAGGCGAATCCCGACCTCCCCCAGACCACCGAAGCTCTGGTCGAGCTGGCCCACCTCCTCTACGAGCGTGGACTGACCGAGGTCGACCTCGCCGGCGATGCCCGGAACCCGGGCGAGAAGGACAACAAGCTCGCCGGGGCCCGCGGTTACTACGACAACGCCCGCGACGCCTACAACCGGGCCTTCGAGCGGCTCAACGCCAAGCTCGGCTCCTACCCCAAGTTCATCCCGGCCGACGACCCCGCCAAGAACGACCGCGAGCGGGTCCGGAACTCGCTGATGCAGGCCGAGTTACAGAAGGCGGTGGTCGACTACTACGAGGCCCAGACCTTCGCCGCCGGATCCAAGGAGCGATCCGACCTGCTCGATAAGGCCCTGGTCTCGTTCGAAGACCTTTACCGGCGTTACCGCGTCCAGATGGCCGGCTTCACCGCCCGGATGTGGCAGGGCAAATGCTACGAGGAGCAAGGCAAGCTCGGCCCGGCGATGGGGATCTACAACGAGCTGGTCGACCACCCCGACCCCAGCCTCCGCCGGCTCCAGAGGCAGGTCGATTACTTCCGGATCATCGTCATGGCCAAGCGCCAGGAATATGCCCTGGCGGCCGATGAGTGCGTCCGCTGGCTCGCCCTCTTCCCCAAGGACCGCCGCTCCTTCTGGGCTCTGGGCGTTCAGTTCGAGCTGGGCAAGAACATCCTGGCGCAGCTCGCCAACCTGGCCGGGCCGGAGCGCGACCGCGCGGTCCGGACGGCCACCGACCACCTGGCCGACGTCGTCCGGGTCGTCTCGCCGTTCAAGCCCGAGGCGATCGCCCTGCTCCAGAAGTACCGCCCCAACGCCATCCTCAGCGCCGTCGATGCCGCCAAGCTCAATTCCGACGAGGCCATGGCCCAGGCCGAGCAGGCCATCGCCGTCCTGGAATACGAGAAGGCGATCGCGCTCCTGAAAGTCGCGATCCGCAAGGCCGAGCCGTCCCGCGACCCGGCCAAGGCCAACAAGGCCCGGTTCACCCTGGCCTTCTGTCTGTACATGACCAAGCGGTACTACGAGGCCGCCGTGATCGCCGAACACGTCGCCCGCCGCTACCCCAGCTTCGAGTGGTCCGCCAAGTCGGCTGACGTCGCCATGCAGTCGATGGTCGAAGGCTACAATACCATCACCGCCGGGAACCGGGCGACCGACCTCGACCGGATCATCTCGATCGCCAAATACACCGCCGAGACCTGGCCCGACACCGAGCAGGGGGATTCGGGCAAGATGACCATCGGCCTCGTCGCCCTGGGCCGGGGCCGCTATCCCGCCGCCGTCGAGGCCTTCGAGTCAGTCCGCTCCGCGTCGAGCAGGTTCATCGACGCCCAGGCTTCCTCGGGCGACGCCCACTGGAAGCAGAGCCTGGTCCTCCGCGAGAAGGGCGACGCCAAGGCCGCCGACGCCGAGGTCCCGAAAGCGATCGCCAAGCTCAACTTCGCCCTCAACGCCCGCCGCGAAGCCAAGGCCCAGGAGACCGACTCCGCCTTCATCGGCAACGCCTGCGACCTCGCCGGGATCCAGTTGGAGATCAACAAGGCGCCCGAGGCCCTCGCCCTCCTGGAGCCGATCGCCAGGAAGCTGGCCGCCGTGACCGCCCGGTCCCCCTCCGCCAACGCCGCCTACTCCCGGGTCGTCGCGGGGATCCTCCGTGCCCACGTCGCCACCGGCAAGACCGACCTGGCCATCGCCGACATGAAGACCCTCGAATCGGCCGGCGGGACCGGCAACGGTGCCGCTCAGCTCTACTTCGAGCTGGGCAAGCTCCTCGAACGCGAGATGGAGGCGCTCAAGAAGCGGAACGACCGGGCCGGCCTGGCCCGGACCCAGCAGGCGTACCAGAAGTTCCTCCAGGCGCTGGTGGCCAGCAAGTCGGGCCAGTCGTTCCAGTCGCTCCTCTGGGCCGGCGAGAACCTCCTCAAGCTCGGCGCCACCAAGGATGCCGGCGAGGTCTTCGCCCGGATCCTCGACTTTTACTCGAAGGACGCCGACTTCCAGAAGTTGCCCAACGCCGCCGACAAGCTCCTCCGGGTCCGGATCCGGCAGGTCGCGGCGCTCCGGGGCGAGAAGAACTTCCCCGAGGCCGAAGCCAAGCTCGCCGACATCATCAAGGAGAACCCGCGGCTCCTCGACCCCCAGATGGAGAAGGGCTACCTCCTCGACGCCCGGGCCGAGGCCAACGAGATCAAATGGGCCCTGGCCTACACCTACTGGCAGGGGCTCGCCAAGAAGCTCGCCGGCATGAATCCCAAGCGCGATGAGTACTTCGAGTCCTGGTACCACGCGGCCGAGGCCGTCCGGAAGGATGGCAACCCCACCCTCGCCCGGCAAACCGTCGCCAGCGTCATGCGGCTCTCACCCACCCTCGGCAACCCCGAGATGAAGGCGAAGTACCAGGAACTGGTGACCAGGATCGGGAAATGAACAATTATGGCAGATTGCAGAATTTCAGATTTTAGATCTGTGCAATTCTTCCTTGAAATCTAAAATCTTGGGATCTGCCATCCCTCGAAGCATTGAGAAGGGATCGACCCGCAATGTCGCACCGCCGCCGCCGGCTCCTGACGATCCTGACCTCGTCGCTCATTTTACCGCTGGGCTCGCTCTCGATCACCCTGGCCGACGTGGTGACCTTGACCTCCGACGCCACGACCAAGGGGGCCGCTGGCGGCCTGGTCCGTGGCCAGGTCACCGCGGAGTCGCCCACCAAGGTCGAGGTGAAGCTGGGGAACACGGTCACCTCGATCCCGACCAACGAGGTCGTCTCGATCAACTACGACGGCCACCCCGCCAGCCTGGAGCAGGCCCAGGCCAAGGAATCGGCCAACGCCTTGGCCGAGGCGGCCGACCTGTACAAGAAGGCGGCGACCGAGTCGGCCAACAAGCCGTTCGTCGCCCAGGACGCCACCTTCGGCCAGGCCCGGGTCCTCGCCGAGATCGCCCTGAACGACGCGAGCCGGGCCCCCGAGGCGATCAGCGTCCTCGAAGGGTTCGCCCGGACGTATAAAACCGGCCGCCACATCGGACCGGCGCTGGAGTCGCTGGCCAAGCTCCAGATCGCCCGCGAGAACTATCCGGGCGTCGAGCAGACCCTGACCCAGCTCGCCACGCTTCCCAAAGGGGACGAACGAGCGGCGATCCTCCGGATCAAGATCCAGATCAAAAAGGGCCAGCTCGACCAGGCGATTGCCGACCTCGACAAGGTGATCGCCGGATCGGCCGACGGCTCGACCAAGAAGCGCGACGCCCAGCTCGCCAAGGCCGAGTGCCTGGTCAACCAGAAGAAGTATGCCGACGCCGAGGCCACCGTCCGGGCCGTCATCAAGGAATCGGCCCCCGAGGACGCCGCCACCCAGGCCGCCGCGCACAACACGCTGGGCGACTGCCTCCACGCCGCCGGCCGGAACCGCGAGGCGCTCTACGCCTTCCTCCACACCGACTTGCTCTTCAGCAAGGAGAAGGACGAGCACGCCCGCGCCCTCTCCCAGATCGCCCGGATCTGGCGCGAGCTGAACCGCCCCGACCGCGCCGACGAGATTCTCGAACGCCTCAAGCAGGAATACCCCCGGAGCCCCTTCGCCTCGGCCGCGACGCCCAAGTAAGGGCGTCGCTCCGGATCGCCCGATCCCAGACCGGTCAAGGGAGGAGCTGATCGAGGCCGATCAAGCCGATCGGCTCGCGGCTGGCGAACGGTTCGGCGTGGCGGACCCCGACCGTGTGGCCCCAGAATCGGTTCCGGTCGATGACCGAGTCGATCACGCCGGGCTGACCGGGCGGCTGATTGTCGACGAGTTGCGAGCGATAGGCCCGGATCGCCCGCTCCTTGGTCCCGACCTGGTCGGAGATGTCGACCAGGAAGCTGGGCCGCTCGACGATCCGGAGGTGGACGCTGAAGTAATACAGGATCCGGGCCGGGTGGAAGGGCTCGCCGGGGATGTCGCTCTTGGAGAGTTTGCTCCAGAACCGGGCGTCCTCGACGAGCTTGGTTGCCGCCGTGTGGTCGGGGTGGGCGTCCTCCCAGAACGGGGCGAAGAGGAACCGGGGTCGGACCTCGCGGAAGACCGCGGCCAGCGACCGGCGGTGAAGCAGGGTCGGCTCCAGGCTCCGGTTGGGCAGGCCCAGGTTCCGCCGCCAGGTCAGGCCGAGGGCCCCGGTGGCCTCGGCAGTCTCCCGGGCCCGGATCTCGGGCGAGCCCAGGGGCGTCGGCTCGCCGCTGGTCAGGTCGAGGATTCCCACTGACCAGCCCTGGCCGATCAGCCGGACGATCGTCCCGCCCATCCCCAGCTCGGCGTCGTCGGGGTGGGGCGCGATCACGAGGGCGTCGAGCATCCGAGGCGGTCTCCGCGAGAATCCGAGGGCCGAGGAACAAGATCCCTGGTCAGCCCTCCGCCGGTTGCGTTAAGCTAGCCATCCTCCGCCCCGGCCCGGTCGCCGGGGTCCGCGCGCCCCACCGATCCCGAGGTCTCCCATGCCGTTCCGGCCCCGCAAGAAGAAGGATCGCCAGGCCAAGACCCACAAGTGCAAGCGCTGTGGCGGTGGAATTCGCAAACGCTCGTTCCGCTGCAAGAAGTGCAGCGAAGTCCAGCGCTGAACCGTCGATCGCTCAAAAGGGCGGCCCGCGACGGGTCGCCCCGTTCCGTCAATTCCCCTGCCAGGCCCCGAGCCGGGCCGCGACCCAGGAGAGGGCCAGGAACGGCCCCTGCGTCGCCCAGACTATCGCCGCGCTCGCAACCTCGATGACGGCCATCAGGTAAACAGAGGAGACGATCCCCTGGATCCCCTGGGCCAGGAGGTCGCCGAAAACCTGCGTCGCGACCGTCCGGGCGACCAGCAAAGCCGAGAATGTCAGGCCCCCCGCCAGGCAGGCCAGGAGCCCCAGGGTCAGGGCGAGGATCCAGGAATTGGTGGAGCGACGCGACACCGGTCGGCCTCCTGGCGGGGTCAATCGAGCGGACGGGGCCCGGCGGCCATCCCGGACTCGCTGACCCGGCCCGGCACGCCCACGGTCAGGTCGGATTCCACCCGGACCTGACAGGAAAGCCGGATGTCGGGCCCGAGCGTCGCCTCGCGGGCCAGGCGTTCCCGCTCCAGGTCGCCCATCGGAGCGAGTTCGCCCGAGACGACCTGGACCTTGCAGGTCGTGCACCGGGCGTTACCGCCGCAACGGTGCAGGATGTCGATCCCGGCGTCTTCGAGCGCCAGGACAAGCTTGACACCCGGCTCCACCGGAAACGATTGGCCACCCTCGACCGTCACGGTAGGCATGCAACTCCCATCCTCAATTCGATAACGATCGGCATCGACCCGACGGCTTTGAGCCTAACGGCCCAGGCGTCGGCCCGCAAGCCGGGCGACGCCTGACGGGCTCAGACCTTGTCGATCATGATGGCCTTGGTGGCGCGTTCGGTTCGGGCCTGGTGCCAGATCAGGTCCATGATCTGCTTGGGGTCGTCCACCCCGGTGAGATAGAAGGTCGGCAGGTCTTTCGAATCGGGGACGACGACCACCGTCCCCAGGCCGAGCCAGCGGTCGAAAAGACCCTGCTGACGGGTGAAGACATCTTTGACCTTGAGCAATTCTAATTGATCGCGACGACGCTCGATGATCCCGGTCGAGAGGAACAACCGTCGGTTCGTGAGCCGATAGTAATGGCTGTAATGGGCCTGGATGATCCGGTAAACCAGCGCGACCCAGATCACGGCGACGACGGCCCCGAGGATCCAGGTCAGGACATGAATGTCGTCGTGGCCCATTCCCCAGGTGTAGATGCCCAGGGCCACCCAGGCGATTGTGAGCAAGGACCGGACGATCAATCTCCCGATGAAATTCCTCTTCGAGTAGCGAGCTTCCCAGACGATCACCTCGCCGTCGACGCCGTTGCCAGGATTCGGGTCGGTGCTCTCGCCTTGCTCGGCCCGCTGCTCGGTTTCGGGGCTGGTGCCGGTCGGCTCTGGGACGCCCGCCGGGTAGAGGTCATCGGGGGTGGCCTCCGGAGTCGTCCCGGGGGTGGCCGCCTGCCCCGATCCGAGGTTGGCGGTGGTGACCGACGTCAGCGGGAGGGCTCCCTCGGGGTTGCCGGGATTGGTCGAGGCCATGAATTCATCTCCCCATTCGGCCAATGCCCGGGGGGACGACGGGTCCGCCACCGGCTCTGCCGTGGGGATCCAAAAGCAAATCTCGGACCATCAGCGCGGTGTCACTTCGATCGCGCCGGAGCTCGCCAACGCTCCGATGGCGACGGGACGTGAGCGGCCAGGCCCCTCCGCGTCCCAGGAGTCGAGGAGGCGGCGATAGGCGTCCTCGTCGATGTCAAAGTGGGCCCGGGGAAGCGTGGTCGAGGTTGGGTGGAGGCGGACCTCGGCCATCCACTGCTCCTGGCGGGAGATCCGCCAATCGCCCTCCGACCATCCGACCAGCACGACACGGATCATCGATCGCTCCTTTTTGAGACTCTTTCGCCGCCGACGGCCGGGTGGTTCGCCCCTGGGCGACCGGGGAATGTCTGGCATTTCGCCGAGGATCCGCGATACTATCCGCCTTGCGATATCGGCAAGGCCGGGACCGGTCGGGCGGCGAGCATCCATCATTGCGGGGGACGAGCATGGTCGGACAGGCAAGAGTCGTCGACAAGCTGCGGGAACTGGCTCGGAACCTCTGGTGGGTCTGGCAACCGAACGTCGTCAGCCTCTTTCGCGAGATCGACCCCGCGCTCTGGCGTGCCACCGACCACAACCCGATCGAGTTCCTCAAGAAGATCCCGCCCGAGAATCTCGACCGCCTGGCCGACGAGGTCGCGCTGCACTCGCGGATCGACTACGCTTTCCGGCGGCTCTCGGAATACCTCAAGAATACCGATTCCTGGGGCTCGGTCTACGCCTCCAGCCTTCGGGCCCGACCGGTGGCCTACTTCTCGGCGGAGTTCGGGCTCCACGAGAGCCTGCCGATCTACTCGGGCGGCCTGGGGGTCCTGGCCGGCGATCACCTCAAGAGCGCCAGCGACCTGGGGATTCCCCTGATCGGGATCGGCCTGCTCTACGCCGAGGGGTACTTCCGCCAGTCGCTCAACGCCGACGGCTGGCAGCAGGAGAGCTACCTCAACAACAACCCCGAGATGCTCCCGATCGAGCCGGCCAAGACGCCCGACGGCAAGCCGCTCCGGGTCGCCATCGAGACCAATTCGGGCGTGCTCCACGCCCGGGTCTGGCGGGCCGAGGTCGGGCGGACCACGCTGCTGCTGCTCGACTCCAAGGTCGATGAGAACAACCCATCCGACCGCGCCCTGACCTCGCGGCTCTACGGCGGCGACGCCAAGGTCCGGATCCGCCAGGAATTGCTCCTGGGCGTCGGCGGCGTCAAGGCGGTCCTGGGCTTCGGCGTGAACCCCTCGGTGCTCCATCTCAACGAGGGCCACAGCGCCTTCGCCGGGCTGGAGATGATCCGGACGATGATGGAATCCGAGGGGATCCCCTTCGGCGAGGCGGCCCGCGACGTCGCCAAGATGACCGTCTTCACCACTCACACCCCGGTCGCCGCCGGCCACGACCGCTTCCCCGCCCCGCTGGTCGAGGAGCATTTGGGCAAACTCCGCGAGGCGTTACAGCTCTCCTACGACGACTTCATGGGCCTCGGCCGGGTCCACGTCGGCGACCTCACCGAGCCGTACTGCATGACCGTCCTGGCGTTGAAGCTCGACCGCCACGCCAACGGCGTCAGCGCCTTGCACGGCCAGGTCTCGCGGCAGATGTGGCACCCGCTCTATCCGGGCCGGCCCGAGGAGGAGGTCCCGATCGGGCATATCACCAACGGCGTCCACGTCCGGAGTTGGGTCGCGCCCCAGATGCACCAGCTCTTCGACCGCCACCTCGGCGCCGAATGGGACCGGAAGATGAGCGAGCCGGCCACCTGGTCCGGGATCAACCTCATCGACGACGCCGAGTTCTGGGAGACCCAGCAGGTCCTCAAGGCCACCCTGATCGATTTCGTCCGCCGACGGCTGGTCGCCCAGGCGACCCGGCGCGGCGAGGGCGAGGTCGCCGCCCAACGCGCGGGGACCGCGCTGGAGCTGGACGCCCTGACCATCGGCTTCGCCCGACGGTTCGCCACCTACAAGCGGGCCGGGCTGGTCCTCAAGGACGTCGAGCGGCTGGTCGAGCTGGTCAACGGGTCGAACCGGCCGATCCAGTTCATTTACGCCGGCAAGGCCCACCCCGAGGACCACTTCGGCAAGGAGCTGATCCAGGGAATCGCCAAGCTCACCCGGGATTCCCGACTGGAGCGGAGGCTGGTCTTCGTCGAGGATTATGACATGAACGTCGCCCGCCACCTGGTCCAGGGCGTCGACGTCTGGCTGAACAACCCCCGACGCCCCCAGGAGGCCAGCGGGACCTCGGGCGAGAAGGTCTTGCTCAACGGCGGCCTGAACTTCTCGATCCTCGACGGCTGGTGGGCCGAGGCCTATGATGGGACCAATGGGTTCGCCATCGGGACCGGCAAGTCGCACACCGCCCCCGCAGTCCAGGACGAGCGCGACCACGCCTCGTTGATCGACACGCTGACTCATGAAGTCGTCCCGCTCTACTTCGACCGCGACGCCTTCGGCCTCCCCCGGGGCTGGATCTCCCGCCAGAAGTCTGCCTTGCGCTCGCTCGCCTGGCGCTTCAACGCCGACCGGATGGTCATGGACTACGTCCAGAACAGCTATCTCCCCGCCGCCGGCGGCCTGTCCTGCCAGATGCCCCGTTCCTGAAAGTCGGAGTTCCCGGTAGGGCAGGGCAAGCCCTGCCCTACCGGGAGACCGACCCAGGGCCACCGCCCGATCGACCGCCGCGAGCGACCCAGGACGACACCATGATCGGCCAGAAGCTCGGCTCATTCCGGATCGAGGCCGAACTGGGCTCCGGCGCGATGGGGATCGTCTACCGGGCGGTCCAGGAGGGGAAGGACCGGCAGGCGGCCCTCAAGATCATCGGGGCCGACCAGATGGGCAAGGGGAAGTCGTTCGAGCGCTTCCAGCGCGAGGCGGCGATCCTCGAACAGTTCCGCCACCCCAACATCGTCCGCTACCTGGCCCGGGGCAAGTCCGGCAAGACGTACTACTACGCGATGGAGTACGTCACCGGCCCGACGCTCGACCGGGTCCTCCGGGACAAGGGGACGATTCCCTGGCGCGAGGTCGTCCGGCTCGCCATCCAGCTCTGCGACGCCCTCCAGTATTCGCACGAGCACGGCGTCGTCCACCGCGACCTGAAGCCCTCCAACCTGATGGTCACCGAGTCCGGCCAGCTCAAGCTCACCGACTTCGGGATCGCCAAGGATCTCGACGCCACCGCCCTCACCGGGACCGGGCGGACCGTCGGGACGGCGGCCTACATGGCCCCCGAGCAGATCCGAGGGACCCCCGAGATCAGCCACAAGACCGACCTCTACGCCCTCGGCGCGGTCCTCTACCAGATGCTCACCGGCGAGCCCCCCTTCACCGGGGCCACCGCCGTGGTCCTGATGCACGCCCACATCAACGAGGAGCCTCCCCGACCCAGCCGGAAGGTCGAGGAGATCCCCAAGATCCTCGATGACCTGATCGTCACCCTGATGGCCAAGTCGCCGACCGATCGCCCCTGGGACGCCACCGCCGTCGCTCAGACCCTCCGGGAGCTCTCCGAGAAGGCCGAGAAGAACGAGCCGATCGCGATGGTCTGGCCCGAGCCCGGGACCGCCGCGTCCATGCCCACCCGCGCCGGGATCCTGGCCGAAACCGTCGCCGGCCGGACCATCCGGTCCAGGAAGCGGAAGCGGGCCGGGCTCGCCTTCCGGCTGGAGACCCTCGGCCTGGGACTCGCCCTGGTCGCCGTCGCCGCCGGAATCCTTTACCTGGTCTGGCCCTCCAGCGCCGGCTACCTGCACCGGAAAGCCCAGGCCCTAATGGCCTCGGCGGATCCGACCGACTGGATCCGGGCCCGCGACGAGTACCTCGAACCCCTCGACCGTCGGTTCCCCCGGCACCTCTTCCGTCAGGAGACCGAGGGCTGGCGCGACCGGATCGACCTCCGCGACGTCGCCCGGAGGGCCGCGATCCTGGAGAAGCCCAACCTCGCCGCCTTCAGCAAGCCCAACAACGAGGCCGAGGCACTCTACCGCCATACCTTCGAGGAGGCCGACGCCGCCCTCAAGCTCTCCCACGATCGTGACGCCGAGGACCTCTGGCGGGTCATGGCCAAACAACTCGGCGGCGAGGGGCGGGCCGATCGGGGCTGGATCCTCCTGGCCACCTCCAGGGCCGACGAGCTGGCCGCCACGATCCGCCGCCGCCGCGAGACCGTCGCCGGGCTCCTGTCCCGGGCCGCCGTCCCCGCCCAACTCGCACACACCGAGGCCGCCCGGAAGTACGCCGGCGACAACCTCCGCGACATCGTCAAGCGCTTCGACGTCTACCCCGACGTCGCCGACCTCGTCGCCCAGGCCAAAGCCGGCCTGGCCGAGCTGGAGCCCCCGAAGGCCGCGTCCCCCCCGAACCCGGCCGACGAGCCGGGCAAGGCCGCGCCAACCTCGCCCGACTCGCCTTCGACCCCGAAGCCCTGATCGTCGGTCAGCCCTGGGGTCGGGAGCCGGGAAAACATCCCCCCTCGGCCCTCCCGCTTGGCTTGGGAGGGAGTCGTCACGGGCTCCCCCGCTGGTTCCCTCCCCCCTCCGTGGGGGAGGGTTAGGGAGAGGGGGCCGAGGACGCGGCCCCACCAGAAGCCGCGATCACACCTCCCGGGTCGCCAGGCGCGGCGGGATCACCATCGGATCGATCGGGGAAAAGGCTGCTAAGGGCCACCCAATTCCCACGATCTTATTGGGGAGCGAAGCAAGATCCCCATGAATCCGTCGACGTGAGACCGCCCCCATGATTTCCATCGAAGCCCGGACCGCCGCCGCCCGAGCCAATGACCTCAAGCGTCCCTCGCCGACCCCGACGGTCCGGACCCGCACCGGCGCCGGGTTCGTTCCGTCTCCGGCCGACTCGGCCGAAGTCGATCGCCGGTCCCTGGCGATGCAGGCCGAGATGGTCCCGAAAACCGAGATCGGCCGCTTCTTCGTCCACCGACTGGCCGAGCTGACCGTCCGGGTCGAGCGCTGCGCCCGCCAGGAGCGGGCCGCCACCGAACTTCGTGTCACCCACGCCGTGGCCGACTTCGACGAGGCCCGACTCTCCGAGGTCGACCACCTGATCTCCTACATCGCCAACGAGCCGGCCACCTTCGTCCGGAAGCTCCGATCGATCCCCGAGGGGGTCGACCGGATGATCGCCGCTTTCCTCGACCTCCGCGACGAGCTGGAATACGGCGATCAGACCCGCTGGGATTGGACCTACGGGATGAAGCTGGCCGATCTGACCAGCTCGCGCTACATGGACGTTCCGGCGACGCCGGTCCACGCGCTGACGCAGGCCATCGGCGGCGACTTCAAGGAACTCCGGTCCGGCGACGGGGAGGGCCTGCCCGACGTCGACCGCCGGGCCTGGGCGCGCGATCGGCTGGCCGAGCTGATCGACGCGGAGGTTGAGATGCTGCTCGGACACCGCGAGACGCTGGATATCGAGGCGATCGAGCGGGACCGGGCCGGGGCGGCCGACCGCGCGGCGTTCGACCCATCCAAAGAGGCGACGCTGGCCCGGAAGTACGAGGCGGCGGCCGAGCGCGAGGTCCACCGGACCCTCCGGGAGCTCCGCCGGGTCGAGGCGGCCGTCGCATCCGAGGTCCCCCAGGAGGAGGTCGAAACTTCCTTGGGTTCGTCTGGGATCGAGGCGATCGAGGCGGCCCCTTCGTCCCGCTCGACGTTTCCAGCGCGTCCGGGTTCGACCTTCGGGCGGGTCGAGCGATGCAACGAGGGCCCGCAATCCGTCGGTCCGCCTCACGGGTTCGCCTGAGAGGCTATCCGGGATCGAAAATGATTCATGGCCAATGAGTTATGGTCGATCAGCGGGACGGCATCCGATGCCATTGCTGGGGAAATCTCCGGGTTTTCTCATTCATCAACAATCGTCGATTGGCCATAACCCATTGCCAGGTCAAGGGACTGTTTCCGGATTGCCTCTAGCGTCGGAAGTCTCCCGGTCTCGTCGGCGTCACCTCCCCCGAGAGGTGGCCGTCGCCCGTCCCGATCCCAAGGCGTCGGTCTCATCGCCGGTTTCCGGGCGAGAAATGCCCGCCTGATCCGATGATTCGTTAGAATCCAAACAGCCCTTATAATACGTATATCACTGATACTTCCCGTATCTCCAGTCCTTCTTAAGTTCCCCCGTTTTACTTCCGATATCAGATCGCAGTGAGAGTGAGGTCGGATCAGTGAAGAGGCGGTCCATCGAGCCCGGCAGGGGCCGGTCGATGGGGCCGGCGGATCCCCCACGCTCCCGGCGCTGATGGCGCGATTGGGCCCGGAGACCGGCGGCGGAGGCCGTGGGGCACCGGCGTCCGTCCTTTCACTTCCCGATCTCGCGGCCCGACGTGGAGCGAACGGCTCGCTTTCGAGCGACGGGGCCAGGCCCCGCGGACCCCGGCCCGGCCGGATCGAACCGACCTCCGGGGCGGACCCACTCCCGAACGACCGACGACGAGGATCTTCATGGCCCGTATTCGCCGACTCCGCCGAGACACGGTGCAGAGCCCCCTGGAGACTTACCTCCGGGAGATCAACGAGACGGCGCTCCTGACCGCGGACGAGGAGAAGATGCTCGCCCGCCGGATCGCAGAGGGCGATCGAATGGCGCGCGATCGGATGGTCCGGGCCAACCTCCGCCTGGTGGTCAATATCGCCCGGGGATACGTCGGCAAGGGCCTGGCGCTCCAGGACCTGATCGAGGAGGGGAACCTCGGCCTCCTCCGCGCCGTCGAGGGATTCGACCCCAACGTCGGGACCCGATTCAGCACCTACGCCAGCTACTGGATCAAGCAGTCGATCAAGCGGGCGCTGGTCAACACGGCCAAGCCGATCCGGATCCCGGCCTACATGGTCGAACTGCTCTGCAAGTGGCGGCGGATGGCCGCCGAGATCCAGGACAAGTTCGGCCGCCCGGCCACGGTCGAGGAGATCGCCACGGCCCTTGAGATTCCCAAGAAGAAGCTGGCCATTGTCAAGAAGGCGATCAAGGTCTACAACCTCGTCCCCCAGACCGACCAGCCTGAGAACGGCTGGAGCCTGGGCGAGATGCTGATGGACGAGCGAAACCGTCCGCCGGACGTCGAGATGGTCGAGGCCGACAACCTCAAGCTGGTCCTTCATCGGCTCGACGAGATGGACAAGCGCGAGGCCACCGTCCTCCGGATGCGGTTCGGGCTCAATGACGCCCCGCCGAAGACCCTCAAGGAGATCGGCGAGTCGCTCGGCCTGACTCGCGAGCGGGTCCGGCAGATTGAGAATGAAGCTCTCGGCAAGCTCTCGGCGACCTTCGCCGCCGATTGAACCGGGCTCGGACCCGTGAATCGATGGGTGCACCTTGATCGATCCAACAATGGACACCCATCGACCTTCGGGGCCGGACCGCCCGGGCTTGAAGCTGGACTCTGAGCCCCGTTCCCGGCCAGGCTCAGGCCGCCAGGTCGCTCGACGCGATCCGCCGCCGCCCCCGGTAGAACAGCCCGGCCCCGCAGGCGATGAAGACGACCAGCGCGGTCGGCTCGGGCGCGGGGGTCGGGACGATCGAGGCGAGCGGGTGGGTGTTGGTCAGCACCTTCTCGCTGGAGAAGTCGCCGCTGAAAACGCCCCGGAACGAGCTGTTGGCATCGACGGTCACCCGGATGTAGGCGTCCGGCCCGTAGAGCGAGGCCATCGATCCGCCGGTCACCTTCAGAGTCATGTCGAAGATGTCCTCGTTCCCGGTCATCGGCTTCAGCGAGAGCGAGCCGAATCCCGTCGGCGTTCCCGAAAGCAGCAGCCCGGTATACGTCTGACCCCCGACCTGGACCTTGCCAAAGAGCTGATAGGAGTTCAGCGGGCTGTCGACCATCTGGCCGCTGGAGTCGAGGACGGCGGTGACCGTCTGGACCTTCATATTCTGGTCGGTCGCGGAGACGCCCGACTCGACGAATGTCCCGTCCGAGCTCTTCCCCTCGGTCACCCAGAACGGGACGTTGGAGAGCTGAAAGACGCCGGTCTTGGAGGCCGGGTCAAAGGTGTACGACTGGTAGCCGTTGGCGAAGGCCGTGATGTCGGGGTAATCCCGGGTGTCATTGGGCCGGATCAACGCGGCCGGAGCCGAGGGGGCGACCGCGGCCAGGAGCAGGGCGGAGAAACCGGCGGTCAAGACGAGGCTGTGCATCCGGTGCATGGTGGGTTCTTCCTTGGGTGCCGGCCGTCGTTCGGATCTTTCCCGGTTGCGAAATCGGTGCGACGGAAAGATGCGAATCACGGTGCGACGGCAAATGGTCCGACTCATCCGAACCTGACCGGGCTCGGCCGACTCGCGGGGATTCCCGCAAGGGACCGAGGCCACGCCCTCCGGGCGCCGGCGGTTCGAGGCCAATCAAGGGCGAGGGAGACGACGAGGCGACTCGGGAAGGTCGGCCCGGGCGGGCCGGCGGGATCTTCAGCGAGTCTTTCGTTGGTGTCGGCCGAGATGGGGTGGACCATCCGGAATCCGTTCCTGGTGCTGCCTGCTCCTGGGGCGACGCGGACCTCAGTCCCTGAAGGGCGTCGATCGGGCGACCCAATTCCTGCTTCTTCGCCGGACGGGTGCGGAGCGGCGGTGATTAAAACCGGGTTCGCCCCGGGTGTCAACGCCGATTCTCCGCCCCATCGAGAACCGACCGGGCCGGGCGACGGGGCAGGTCGCCTTGTCGGGGCCGCCCCGGGGTCGGATAATGATCCTCTGGATCCCCCCGATCGACCGAACCCGTCCCGGAAGGCCCGCCGTTGTCCACCGCCGAAGCGATCCTGACCCCGAAGACCACCCCGGTCGCGAGCCCCGAACTACTGGCCCCGGCGGGGGATCGGACCTGCATGGTCGCCGCCATCGAGAACGGGGCCGACGCCGTCTACTTCGGCCTCCGGGGTCACAACGCCCGGGCCCGCGCCGCCAACTTCGAGCCGGCCGAATTGCCCGAGGTCATGGAGTTGCTCCACCGAAGGGGTGTGAAGGGTTACGTCGCCCTGAACACCCTGGCCTTCCCCCGCGAACTGGTCGAACTCGAAGCGACGATTCGAGTCGCGGCCGAGTCGGGCGTCGACGCCCTGATCGTCCAGGACGTGGGGCTCGCCCGGCTGATCCGAGCGATCACGCCGGACCTGGAGATCCACGCCTCGACCCAGATGTCGGTCACCGGGGCCGAGGGCGTCCGGCTCGCCCGCGAACTCGGCTGCTCCCGAGTCATCCTTGCCCGCGAGCTATCGCTCCGGGAGATCGCCAGGATCCGGGAAAGTGCCGAGCTACCCCTGGAGGTCTTCGTCCACGGGGCCCTCTGCGTCGCCTATTCGGGCCAGTGCCTGACCAGCGAGGCCCTCGGCGGCCGGTCGGCGAATCGGGGCGAGTGCGCCCAGGCCTGCCGGCTCCCCTACGAGATCGTTTGCGACGGCGACCTCCGCGACCTCAAGGACATCAAGTATCTCCTGAGCCCGCAAGACCTTGCCGCTTATGACCTCGTCCCCGAGCTGGTCGCGCTGGGGGTGGCGAGCCTCAAGATCGAGGGTCGTTTGAAGATGCCGGAATATGTCGCTAATATCACCCGTCATTACCGACGGGCGATCGACTCGGCCGTCGCCGGCCGCCCGGTCGAGATCGACCGCCGCGACGTCCGGGAGATGGAGCTCTCTTTCTCCCGGGGGTTCAGCCACGGCTTCTTCGATGGGAACAACCACAAGGTTTTGGTTCGCGGCGACCACGCCAAGAAGCGCGGGGTCTTCGTGGGCGAGGTCGCCGCGATCGTGGGCAACCGGGTCCGGCTCGACCTCGCCGCCCCGGTCAAGCCAGGCGACGGCCTGGTCTTCGACGGGTCCGAGGACGCCGGGATCCCCGAGCAGGGCGGCCGGATCTACGAGGTCGCCCGGGCCGATTCACGGAGGCCCGGCGTCCCGGTCGGCCCCGAGGGGCTGTCCGCCGGCCCGGCCGAGCTGGGCTTCGGCCGCCGGGATCTCGACGTCCGCCGGCTCCGGATCGGCCAGAGGGCCTGGAAGACCGACGACCCCGAGCTGACCCGCCGCCTCCGCCAGAGCTTCGAGGGTCCGCCGCGACGCAAGCTCTTGCTGGACTTGCGGATGACCGCCATCGTCGGCCAGCCGCTCCGGCTCGTGGCGCGGGCGTCGAACGGGGCCCAGGCCGAGGTCTCCGCCGATGCGCCCCTGGCCCCCGCCGACAACCGGCCGGCGACTCCCGAGGATCTCCGGGCCCAGTTCGACCGTCTGGGGGGCACGATCTACGAGCTATCCAGCTTCGAGGCCGAGATCGAAGGGGGCCCGCTCGTTCCCCGGAGCGTCCTGAACGCCCTCCGCCGCGATCTCGTCGATCGGCTCGCTGTCTCGCCTCTCGGTCAGCCCCGGTCGATCGCCGGTTCGCCGGTCCTTCCGGCCCTCCGCCCGACGGTCCCCGAGCCGGTCCCGGCCGAGGGCGGACCCCGGCTCTCGGCCCTCTGCCGGTCGACGGCCCAGATCGAGGCGGCCGTCGCCGCCGGAGTTGGGACGATCTACGCCGAGTTCCAGGACATCAAAGGGTACGGCGAGGCCGTCCGGGCGGCCCGGGCCTCCCAGGGGACGACAATCTTCCTGGCCACCCCCCGGATCCAGAAGCCCGGCGAGGCCAATATCTTCCGCTACCTGGCCGGGCAGGGGGCCGACGGCCTCCTGGTCCGGAACGCTGGCGGCCTCCTGTATTGTGCCGATCGGGACGTTCCCTTCGTCGCCGACTTCTCCCTGAACGCGGCCAATGAGCTTGCCGTTGAGTACTACAAGGGCCGGGGTGCCCTGAGGGTCGCGGCCTCCTACGACCTGAGCTTCGAGCAGCTCGACGACCTGCTCCGGGCCGTCCCGCCGGACTGGCTGGAGGTCGTGATTCATCAACAGATTCCCATGTTCCACATGGAGCACTGCGTCTTCTGCGCCTTCCTCTCGCCCGGGACCGACAAGACCAACTGCGGCCGACCCTGCGACCACCACGACGTCAAGCTCCGCGACCGGGTCGGGATGGACCACCCCCTCAAGGCCGACGTCGGCTGTCGGAACACCTTGTACAACGCCGTTCCCCAGACCGCCGCCGAGTACCTCCCCCGGCTCATCGAGCGGGGAGCCCGTCACCTCCGGATCGAGTTCCTCGACGACGCCCCGGAGGCCGTCACCCGGACCATCGGCCTTTATGCCGACGCCCTCGTCGGCCGCCGCGACCCCAAGAAGCTCTGGCGGGACCTCAAGGCGACGGGCAAATACGGGGTGACTCGCGGGGCTCTGGCCGTGCTGAATTAACGAACCTCGGCTCACCGTTCGCGTACTAGACTTAGTAAAGGCGTTGTGCTGAAAGTGTGCTAAAGAAGCGGTGAATTGACCGATATATTACGGTCGGGCGGTGAGCAAAACCGAAGAATCGAGTTGACATGCTTCCCAATCCTGGTAACAATCCAATGCGGTAGACAGATTGAGATCGCGAGGTGGATCATGGTGCCCAAGCAGAAGGTTTGCGGACCTGCGGAGCCTACCGCCCGACTCCCATTGATTGACTCGCATCAATCTCCTCCGGCGACCACCCAGATGCGTCACGACATGCAGTCTCCAATGCTTGCGAACACGAATCAGCGGCCTGTTCCCGGTCCGGCTATCGAATACGCCGATCGGGATGAAGTCATTGCCTCCGCACTCCGGATGATGCAGATTCACGCTGACACGTTCCGCAAGCTCGCTGAGTGAAGTTGGCTACGTGAATCCCAAGTTCATCCATCCTGATCAGGTTCTTGCGATTCATTCGTTCCATGTTGATCAGACAGGTGGATCCGAGGGTATTCGCGATTTAGGACTTCTTGACTCAGCATTGTCTCAACCGGCGGCAAGCTTTGGCGGAGATTTCCTTCACGAGGACATCTTCGCCATGGCTGCCGCTTATTTATTTCATGTCGTCAAAAATCATCCGTTTGTGGACGGGAACAAAAGAACGGGTCTGGCGGTAGCATTGACATTTCTGGAAGTGAACGGGGTCTTGATCAACAGGCCATCTTCGATACTGGAAGATTCCACGCTTTCTGTCGCGGAAAATTCGATGTCGAAGGAAGACTTGGCTGAGGTTTTGAGGAATTTGGCGATCCGATCCGATGAGGATTGATCTAAGAGGCTATCCGGGAAGTGGACTTGGTCCTAGAATTCCCCTGGTGGCCGAGACTTGCATCATCGCTCAACCCACGATGCCTCCGATGCGTAAGCCCTACACGACCGACCTGACCGATCTC
>JAABUV010003645.1_pt1 | contig 19355 bp, 26 predicted proteins | sample 5559971 | NCBI WGS metagenome assembly JAABUV01 (sample SAMN10711881, study PRJNA513362) | rock metagenome | isolation source: Antarctica rocks | place: Antarctica: Victoria Land, Knobhead nord | collected 2015-12-19
GACTTTTGTCGCGAGGAGCGCACGCGCGAACAGGCGCGTGACCGGATGAGAGCGCTACGGGCGCGTCGGCCCCGGTGACATTTTCACTGGACACTTATGGGTGACAGAATCACTGGACATTAACACCCCGCGATAGGGATGGTGATAGGGATGGGATGCGCCCCACGATTGTGAGATGTGTCCTGGCCCTAAAGGACCATGGCAGGGCACGGACCCTGAAGGGTCAGCATGGCCGGCCGGTGTGCGGCCAGACCACCCGCGTCGCCGGCGCGCAGACCTTTTAAGGTCCGTGCCCTGCCATGGTCCTTTAGGGCCAGGCCCACGACGCTCACCATCACAAACGTGGCGCGCACCCATAGGGATGGGATGCGCCCCACTTTTTCGCGTATCTACTGTGAGCGCTGGCTGGAAGCCGGCGCTCACAGTAGATACGCGCCAACCGCTCATTGCAGCCTCGACGGACTACTAGTGCAAGCTGGCCCCATTCGGCGATGGGGGCAGCGTCGGCAGGGGCTTGCCCGTGAGGACGCTGCCGCTGCCCATCAACTTAGACGACTCTTCGGCGCGATGGCAGGACACGTAGTGGCCCTCGCCCATCAAACGGAACGCCGGGACCTCGGTCGCGCAGCGGTCGATGGCGATGGGGCAGCGCGTGCGGAAGCGGCAGCCCGACGGCGGGTTGATCGGACTCGGCACGTCGCCCTGTAGCACGATGCGCTGCTTGCGCACCGACGGGTCGGGGTCGGGGATGGCCGAGAGCAACGCCTTCGTATAGGGGTGCAGCGGATTGCTGTAGAGTTCGTCAGCCGGCGCCAACTCAGCCATCTTGCCTAGGTACATCACCGCGACACGGTCGGAGAGGTACTCCACGACCGAGAGGTTGTGCGCGATGAACAGATAGGTCAGCCCGAACTCCCGCTGGAGATCCTGCAGCAGGTTGAGCACCTGCGACTGCACCGACACGTCGAGCGCCGAGACCGGCTCGTCGCAGACCACCAGCTTGGGCCGCAGCGCCAGGGCGCGCGCGATGCCGATGCGCTGGCGCTGCCCACCCGAGAACTCGTGCGGATAGCGGCGCACCCACTCTTTGCGCAGGCCGACCACCGAGAGGAAGTACTGCACCGTCTTCTCGCGCTCGGAGCGGTTGGACATGCCGTGCACGCGCAACCCCTCACCGATGATATCGCCGACGGGCATGCGCGGGTTGAGCGATGAATACGGGTCCTGGAAGATGATCTGCATGTCGGCGCGCGTCTTCTTGAGGTCGTTCGCCGAGAGCGAGAAGACGTCCTTGCCGTCGAACACCACCTTGCCCGCGGTGGCCTTGTTCAGACGCAGGATGGTGCGCCCCGTCGTCGTCTTGCCGCAGCCCGACTCGCCGACGAGCCCCAGCGTCTCACCCTTCTTGATGTCGAACGAGATATCGTCGACCGCCTGCACGTAGCCAACGGTGCGCCGGAAGATACCGCCCTGGATCGGGAAGAAAGTCTTGAGGTTCTGCACCGAGAGCAGCGTCTCGCCGTTGCCATCACCCGTGTTCGTGGGCGTCGCCGGCGCCGGCTTGATCCCCTCTGTCACAGCCATGTGTGTCTCCTTCGTTAGTAGTCAGTTGCCAGTTGTCAGTTGTCGGACGGTATACGCTTGCCGGTACACACGCAGAGGTTTTGCACGCATAAGATGACTTGCGGCTCAAGTATTCTGGCAACTGGCAACTGACTACTGGCAACTACGTTAGTACAGCCAGCAGCGCGCGGCGCTGCCATCATCAAGCGTCTTGAGGAGCGGTTCCTGCTCGCGGCACACCGCCATCGCGTGGGGGCAGCGCGGCGCGAAGGGACAGCCTTTCGGCAGGTTGAGCGGGCTCGGCACGGTGCCGGGAATCACGTTGAGGCGGCCACCCTTCTGGCCGATCGACGGGATCGAGTTGAGCAAGCCCACCGTGTAGGGATGCTTCGGCGTCTTGAGCACCTGCTGCACCGAGCCGTGCTCGACCACCTTGCCGGTGTACATGACCACGACCTCGTCGGCCATCTCGGCCACGACACCGATGTCGTGCGTGATCAAGAGGACGGCAGTGTTGTTCTTGGTGCGCAGGTCGCGTATCAACTCCAGGATCTGCGCCTGGATCGTCACATCAAGCGCCGTCGTCGGCTCGTCGGCGATCAGCAGATCGGGCTGCAGGGCCAGGGCCATGGCGATCATGACGCGCTGGCGCATACCGCCCGACATATTGTGCGGGTAGTCCTTGACGCGCCGCTCCGGCGAGGGGATGCCGACCATGCGGAACAAATCGACCGTGCGCGTGTCCGCGTCGGACTTGCTGATCTTGCGGTGCTCGGTGATGGCCTCGCGTACCTGATTGCCCACCGTGAAGACGGGGTTGAGCGAGGTCATCGGCTCCTGGAAGATCATCGAAATCTCGTCGCCGCGCACACCGCGCATCTCCTTCTCGGAGATCTTGGCCAGGTCGCGACCTCTGAACATCAACTGGCCGCCGGCCAGGAAGCCGGGGCGGTCGACCAGGCGCATGATGGAGAGCGAGGTCACGCTCTTGCCGCAGCCGGACTCGCCGACGACACCGAGCGTCTGCCCCGGCTTGAGCGAGAAGTCGACGCCATCGACGGCCTTGACCGTGCCGTCCATGCTCTTGAAATATGTCTTTAGATCAACGACATCGAGCAACGTGCCATTGGGGTTGAGTGTCTCGTTTCTCCGTGCGGTCTTGGTTCCCGCTGTAGCCGTTGGTGCGCTAGCCATGTGGTCCCTATCCTTTGATAGTGTCTATATATAGAGTTTACGATAGCATAACATAATTGACTCGTGATCCCAACCGTATTCGCCATACGGGGTGCGGCTGATTTTTGTGTATGCCGCGTCACGCCTTAGTGTCCAAGCGATTGGACCGATCCCACCGCCGCCGGCGGTCGTCCCACCGCACGCGCCAAAGCCGTGGCCACATAGAGATTGATGCTCACCCGCTGCTCCTCGGCCACGCGCGCTAAATCGCGATGCACGTCCGCGGGGATACGGATGAGCAGGCGGCCGCTGTACTCCTTCTCATTCTCACTACTTGGAGTCGGGATGGGCAGACCATCCGTGATGGCCCCCTCAATCCACAACTCCTGCGCCTCTCTGATATGTTCCAGGGCATCCGCGGGCGTGCGCCCCTGACTGAGGCACCCTGGGAGATCGGGGATGCTCGCGACCCAGGCGGTCTCACCCGGAATCAACTCGATGCGGTAAGGCAGGGCCATATAGCGCGCAACCTCCGCCGCCACGTCCACAGCAACCCCACCGTTAGCCACTGAATCCACCTTTTATCCCTCCTCATCTATGCTCGATCTATCCTGATCGATAAGATCAAGGGCTTGCTTGACGTACGCGACATCGAGCGGATCGTGCTGAGGGACGACCAGAGCATCAGCGCCGCGCCGGTATCTCCTGTGGCAGCCTTTCTGCCCTGCCACTACGAACCCCACGTCTCGTAAGACGACATCTAATTCCTCGGGATGTACAGTTCGTGGGTTACGTCGCAGCGCCTCAATCCTCTTCTCGCGCTTCGCCATCGCCCTCCATCTCCATCCTGCTATTATAGTATCGAATGCAATATCATGCGGTCTGGTCCAGCGCCTCACGCGTGGTCAAGCCGTTCTCGATCATCCACGCCTCGAACTCATTGCCGGTCATACCCTCGTCTGGATGCGCGTCATCCTCGGCAATGGCCTCTTCGATCTCACGCACTTGCCACAACTCACGCTCGATCACCTCTTCGAGGGCCTCTTGCACCCAGTAGGCGCCGCTGCGTTCGGTTGCTTGGGCTAGGGCATCGAGCCTGGCGACTACGTCGGCCGGCAGGCGAACGGTAATCGGCATGGTCGCTGGCGTTGGTGTAGCGCTCATACTATCCTCTCCCCTAACGTCATCATGTGTACACATTGTACGCGACACCGCTCTTGCCATACAACGCCTGATCGACCCAGGGGTGTACCCCGTGATTGTGAATTATTGTAGGGGCGTATGGCATACGCCCATGCGTTCGAGACCACGGGCGTATGCCATACGCCCCTACACCACGCCGGGAGCCTTGGCATCACGGATAATTCACGATCCCTGCTGATCGACCATTGATGATGGAACCGCTAGCCTAGAGCCCATCGAGGCTGGCCGTGGCGGCCGCGCACTCGATCAACGCGTTCAGAGCCTCCTCGTCGGCCGCGGCGATGCGCTGCTCAAGGGCCTGGGGCAGGACTCCGAAGCGCGCCCGCAGCAGCACCCGTAGCGCTTGACGCTGCCCCCTGGTCAGGGTTTCTACCAACTCCGCGCCAACCTCGCCCTCGTGCAACTGGCGGCCACCCTCGCGTGTGTAGACGGTCGCCATCGCCCCTTCCAGGCCAATGGACACATCGATCTGGGCGCTGCGCCAGCGCCCCTCCGCGTCCGGCTCCTAAGGCTGATACACCCCCTGCTCCAGGCGCCAGGCGCGCCCTCCCTCCGGCACGTAGGCGCTGGTCGGGTCGAGCGCCAGGTATTCCCCGACGCCCGCGTGGGCGTAGCTGTACGCCTTGCCCTCCTCCACGCCGAGGTCGACGTCATAGGTCGACTCACTGAGCACCTCGATGATGAGGATGGGCGGCCCATCGAGCCCGACCGCGAGCGACGGGCGATTCAGATCGATAGGGCGATCGTAGACGAACACGTCGGGCAGCGTTTTGTAGCGCGAGCCATCGGCGCGCGCAAAGCCCATCACGATCGTCTGGCTGAGCGCCTGCCAGGGAATCTCCTCACCAGGCGTCAGGTGGAGGCGGGCGATCTCGTTGATGCCCCAGCGCAGGTTGGTGATCGTCATCTGGTGCAGATTGGTCCCCACCACGCTCTCCTCGGTGTCGTCAGGTGGCCACGCTCCCATGGGGAGGGCCCGTCGCGGCCGGATCTCTGTCTCGCTCGCCATCGTCATGCCTCCCCACCTGTCCGACACGCCCTGCTATGTACCCTTGCTTGTCTATGCCTGGGCTACCGATATGCTACGACGCACGGTCGAGACTGACGCGGAAGTAGGAAAGCTCATGACCCTCCGGCATCGGTTCATCGTCCCCTTCCAGGGTGAAAAAGATAGCTTCGCGGGCCTCTCGCTCGGCATCTTCCCGCGTCTCGCCACTACCCACGATGTGAAGGCTTGGCACGACAAAGCCCCAGTTGTGTGATTCGTCGTCGTAGAAATATTCCACGCGCAGGTCCATCATTCCCACCTTATCCTCGGCTTACAGCAACTTTCGCAGTTCGTCAACAGTATATCCGAACGCACGGGCCAATTGGACCAGTTGGGTCGTACCGAGATCGCGGCTATCATGGTGTGCGAACGTTCCCGCCTTATCGCCCTTCTTCAGACGTCGATGTGAGCCCTTACGCCGTACCTCTCGCCAGCCGTCGCGCTTGAGCGCCGCTAGCACTTAGGATGCTTTGGGCATGCTTACACTTTCGAGCGCACGTCGAGCGCATCACCGAGGCCGTCGCCCAGGAAGTTGATCGAGAGCACCGTCAGCACGATAAAGACGCCGGGGAAGGTCGGCCACCACCAGTTGCCGGTCCCGAAAGCGTTCTCCGCGTTGGCCAAAATATTGCCCCAACTAGCGTCGGGGTAGGCGATACCGGCGCCCAGGTAGTCAATCGCCGCCTCCACGACGATGAAAGAGGCTACGGCTAGTGTGGTCGCCACGATGATGGGACGCAGCGCGTTGGGCAACAAGTGGCGGAAGATGATGCGGCTGTTGCTCACGCCAACCGAGCGCGCCGCTTCGGTGAACTCCTGCTCACGCAGCGAGAGGAACGACGCGCGTGTCAGGCGCGCGACGCCCGGCCAGGAGAAGATCACGAAGATCCCAATAATAATCCAGAGGTGCCCTTGCCCGAACAGATCGGCGACCAGCAGCAGCAACGGCAGGAACGGTAGGGTTAAAAAGATGTCGGTGACGCGCATCATCGCGGTATCGACCCAGCCCGCGAAGAAGCCAGCCACGGCCCCGACCAGGATGCCGATCAGCGAAGAGAGGAAAGCCGAGACGAAGCCGACGGTCAGCGAGATGCGCGCGCCCCACACGATCTGCGAAACCATGGTGTGCCCATTGTCATCCGTGCCCAGAGCGAAGTACCATGCCGGGCTAAACCGCGGCGACAAATTTTGGTTGGTCACGTCATAAGAGAATTGATTGTAGGGACTCTCCGGCGTGATCATCGGGGCGAATACAGCCATTAGAATGAGCAGGATCAGAATGACCGAACCGATCATAGCCGGCTTGTGGCGTCGAAAGCGAATCCAAATCAATTGCAACTGCGAGAGCTGCCTGGTCGCGATATCGGACTCGGCGGCTGACGCCGCCGTGGCCGGCGCCGTTATGACAGCCTCGTTGCGTTCCACGAGTGCGGGGTCTTGCATCTCATCCTCTCCTTCTCGCGCGCCCTAGCTGTAGCGAATGCGCGGATCGACCACGCCATACATGATATCGGCCAGCAAGTTACCTATGAGCGTGAACAGCGCCGTGAACAACAGCACCGTCTGTAGCGCGTTGTTGTCATGGTTACCCAGCGCGGTGTAGAAATACTGGCCCATGCCCGGCCAACCGAAGATGCTCTCGGTGATAATCGCGCCGCCGACAAGCGAGGGGAGAAACAGCCCGATGTTGGTGATGATCGGCAGGAGCGCGTTGCGCATCGTGTGCTTCAGCACGACTTTCATAGGCGCCAAGCCTTTGGCCCGCGCTGTGCGCACGTAATCCTGGTTGATCACATCGAGCATACTGCCACGCATGAAGCGGCTATCAGCCCCAATACCAATAATGGCTAGCGTCAGCGCAGGCAATACTAGGTGCCACACGAAATCACCAATGGCCGTGCCAGGGTGCTGGCCGAGGAAAGACCAGTAGGGACCGGTCCCGAAAGGTGGAATGAGCGAGGAGGGGTTGGTGATACCCCCAGGTGGGAATATGTTGATCTTGACCGCGAAAACCAAAATCAACATCAAACCTAACCAGAACGTCGGCAGCGACAGGGTAAAGTAGGCGAAGAACGTCAACGCCTGATCGACAAAAGTGTACCGTCGCAAGGCGCTGATCATGCCGAGCGGCAACGCGATCAACTGTTGAAAAATATAGGAAATGCCCACGAGCAAGATCGTGGCGGGCAGGCGCAGCCTGATCGTATCGAAGACGGGCAGGCCGGTGTAGTCGGTCCCGAAGTCACCGTGGAGAGCCAAGCCCACCCAGTGGACGTACTGCACCGGAACGGGGTCGTTGAGGCCGCGCGCGCGGATACACGCGTCGTACTGCCCCTGCGAGTTAGGGCTCGGCGTCGCCAGGATGTGGGCGCAGGGGCCACCCGGTGACGCGCGCAGAATAGCAAAGAAAAAAACGGTCAGTCCAATCAGGATCAGCACGGACTGAAGAACGCGGCGTACGATAAAAGTAGTCATCTTGTTACTCTACTACTTAATTACTGTTTTGCGGTGTCAGCCCTCATCGCCCATTACGGCAGGGCTCGTGCATTATCGTAGGGGCGTATGGCATACGCCCGCACGTTCGAGGCCACGGGCGTATGCCATACGCCCCTACACCGTCCTGGGCGCTTTGGTCCCACGGATAATGCACGAGTTCCGCCCACCATAGGCGCCCAAAGCTGCTGGATCAGCGTACGGAGGAGACAGGGACGGCGCGGCGCCCCTGTCTCCTATTCACCATCACGCCAGCGGCGTAGCTAGTACCTCTAGCTACTTACTTGACGTACCATTGGAAGGCGTTCCACTCATTACCGGCCTGGGTGGGATTCGGCGAGTAGTTGCCGATCTTCCCATTGTCCACTGTAATGTTGGTGCGCGTGTACAGCGGAATCCAGAACACCTGCGACGCCACCCGTTGCTGCCATTGGTTGAACAGGGCGTGGCGTTGCCCGACGTCGAGCGTGTGCCGGGCCTGAACGAGCAGGTTGGTCGTCACTGGATCGTTGATGCCGTTGTAGTTCTCCTCACCACCTCCGTGCAAGGTCGCGGTGGGAATGAATTGCGGCAGGAAGTTTCCCTCAGACTGCTGCGGATCGGGGTACGTCGAGTAGGCGAACAGGGCGATGTCGTAGCGGCGCTGATAGAGGAGACCGTTGAGGTTGTACGGCGAGAACAGCCCGTTGTTGGCCGACGGCGAGCCGCTGGCGAAGGTCGGGCTGACGTGGATGCCGACGTTGGCCCAGTAGCGGCTCAGGATCTGGAAGTCCTTCTCGCGTACAGGAGCGCTCGTCGTGGCGAAGCGCAAAGTGAGGTGCTTGCCGGGACCGTTGTAGTCGGTCGCGTAGCCGGCCTGCTTGAGCAGTTGCTTAGCCAAGGTAGGGTTGTACGGGCTAATCGGAATACTCTTGTTGACGTAGGGCGACACATTTGGCAGGATGGTGTTCATCACGAAGCTGTCGGGGTTCTTGAGCGTCGGGAACAGATCGCGGATCAGGGCGTGCTTGTCGATAGCGTACTGCAGCGCCTCGCGCAGGCGTACATCCTTGAGCGCGCCGATCTGGTTCAACTCCATGTGCTCGTAGAAATACGCGGGCTGCACGGTGACGCGGTACTTGCTGTTATAGAGCACGGGCAGGTCGCTCGGCTGGAAGTCCTCGGCCTTATTGATGCCGGAGTTGGACGACTGCAGCGCCGTGGCCAGACCCGACGCGTTGTCGGTGACGTTGACGAACTTGATCTGCGCCGGGATCGGATGCCCACTGGCCGGTGGAAGAGCCGTGTAGTAGGGGTTTGGCGTCAGTACGACACTCTGGCCGTTGGTGTACGACTGGATCTTGTAGGCGCCGGAGAAGACATCGCTGGGGCTGTTGTAGGAGTCGTTGAGGAACTTGGTAACGAGTGTGTTGAAGTCGGTCGTGCCGTACTTCTTTTGCAGGTAGCTCTGCGGAGCAAACAGCGCCGGCGCGCCGAACGCGATGTACGGGGCATAGATGCCCTTGTACGTCACGCGCATGGTGGTGCTATTGAGCACATTGATCGTGCTGATCTGATCGATGCCAGTGGTGTTGCCGATGGCGATATTGAGCTTGGTGCCGAAGACGAAATCCTGCGGCGTGATGGCGGAGCCATCCGACCACTTCAGGTTGGGCTTGAGCGTATAGGTGACGACCAGATTGCCGTTGACGATCTTGGCGCCGCCGTTCGCCTGCGTGGGGACCGTCGTGGCCAGATCGGCGTAGTAGTTGCCTTTGCTGTCGACGCCAAACAGGCTATCCAGCATGGGACCGCAGATCTCATTGTCAACGACCGACGCCGCGCCCAGTCCGCAACCATTGGGGAACTGCCAGTCGGTGATCGTCACCACGCCGGACGCGCGCACAGCGCTACGTGGAGTGGCGCCATGGACCGCGCCCGCGCCGAGCGTCACGCCGGCTAACGCGGCGGCGGCCGTGAGGCGCAAAGCCTTCTTAGCTACCATAATATGTCTATCCTCCAAAGAATCAAAGAATCCTGTTAGACGGGTCGCATAACACCCGCCAAAGAAAGGGGACTAAAGACCGCGAGTGGTCCCGACGAGTCGCGCATACTCCTACATATACGCGTCCTACCTCCTTCTACCTACCTAACGGTACCCGCTTGCTGCCCGCCATAGTATGGGGCAGGGACCCACGGCTGGATCTGTTTCTCAGATATACCAACTGCGCTCGTCTATGTCAACTATGACGGCGCCGTGGGCGTTGCGCGGGCACTCCTCCCGCTAACTACAATCCAGTTATGACAACTTGGATTTGACATAGTATGACAGGTTTAGGGTGAATCGTGCATGAACGGCAGCTTAAGGGGATATTTCTAATTGTGATGGCGTCCCCCCAGGGCCTGACCTTCACGAGCCCTCGTGGCCGTTCTCGCCACGCTTGGTTCCGCGGCGTCGCCTGCGCGCGTCCATAGGCGCGCCGGCAAAGAAGCGGGCGACCGGCGTGCGAATGGGCAGCGTGGGTGAAACGAGGTCGGCCTCCGCCTCGACGAGCGCGCTGCTCGTGTAGTCCCCGAGCGTGGGGTCGGGCGCGCTCAGGACCAGGACGTCGCGCGTGGCGGGGCGCACGATCCAATACTCAGGGACGCCCGCGCGCGCATATGCCTTGCGCTTCACAGCGGTGTCAGTATCGGGGTTGCCCGGCGAGAGGATCTCGATCAGCAGCGCGGGGATGCCCTCGATGCCGTTGGCCGTGACGATGCCCAGATCCTCCGTGCGGATGACCAGCAGGTCGGGCTGGACGGGGTCACACTCCGGCATGAACAGCCCGATGGGCGACCACAACGTGACGCCGATATCGGCGTCATCGATCTGACTGAAGAAAACGCGTGCGATATTGCGAATAATCCACTGGTGGCTGGGGCTGGAGGCGGTCGACATATAGAGAACCCCTCCGATAACTTCATAGCGGTTGCCATCGTCCGGGAGTTCTTCCTCCCAACGCGCGCGGTTCCAGACCGCGTCGAGCGAGCGTAGCGTCAGGACATCGGGAGCGATCATCGTAGACAAACCTCCGGCAATAGAGCGCTGAACTGCTTACACCCTAACAGTGAGGCGGCGCGGCGTCAAGATAGTCGCTGCTACATGTGTTATTTAACGCCTTGTAAATGCCGGGGTCATTGCTTATTATGAAGACAGTTAGCGTTGTTTTATATGGCGAGGGGCGGGAGGGGATTATGGCGCTATTGGCAGCGGACATTGACAGCGGCGACGACATGTCTATCTTCGAGCAGGTCCATGCGCAAACGGTGCGCGCCCCGCTCACAGAAATGGCCGATGGATTGTATCGGCTGCTGACGGGGCGGCTCACCGCCTATATCGCGGGTGTGAAAGATGTGCGGACCGTGAGCCGCTGGGCCAGCGGAGAGATCACCGATGTGCGCATCGAAAGTGAGCAGCGTCTGCGCGCGGCCTATGAGATCATGGCGCTCCTGTCGCGCTTCGATGGACAGGGGACCGTGCGCGCCTGGTTCATCGGTATGAACCCAACCCTGGGCGACGACTCTCCCGCCGACGCTATCCACGATGGACGCTTTCAGGAGGCGATGAGCGCGGCCAGGAATTTTATCGCGTATGGATGAACCCGTTTCAACGATGAGCGGGGCTGCGTAGGATATGGCGGATGTACACACCGCGATGATCGGGCTCGCCCCCATGTTTCGCGTTGGCCGCATCCCCGACCCGCTCGCGCCGCCCGACTGGCGCTTCGCGTCTCCGGATGGGACGTTTGACGGTCGTTTCGACGACCCACGCGGCCGGCACGGCGTCCCGTCACGAGACCGCTACCGTGTGCTATACGTCTCCTCTCAGCCAGCCGGAGCCTTCGGAGAGACCGTGGCGCGGTTCCGCCCCAGCGTCAGGATCTTGAGCCAGGCCGGCGGGGCTAATCCCTTCTGGCGCGCTGGACGCGGCGTTATCCCGCGCGACTGGCGCGTGGCGCGCCGCATCGGCGCGACCGTTTTCTTCGTGACGCGCCCGTTAGTTGATCTGGCGCATCCTGAAACGATGCAGGCGTTGCGGCCCACGCTGGCGCCCATGGCCGCGCGCCTGGGACTGGCCGACATCGACCTGAGCGCCGTCACGGGACCGCAGCGTGAACTGACGCAGGAGGCCGCCCTGCACGTCTACCAGCAGATGGACAGCGCCGGCGCGCCGCTGTTTGGGGGACTGCGCTACGTCTCTCGCTTCAATCCGCAGTGGGAGTGCTGGGCGGTCTTCGTGGATCGTTCGCGACAGCGTCCACTAAAAGTCGATGCAATCGCCGCCGATGATCCTCACCTATACGACGCCGCCCGCCTACTGAACCTTGCCATCGAAGACGACAGGGGCGGCGTGATCGTCCCCTCCTAATATGGGGGACAAGGGATACTATACGTCACGACGCACTGACGCTCAAGCGCGCACGGTCCGCGCGCTTAGGGCGGACCACGATGACGACGTCGCTGTCCAGCGCGAGCAGCAAGCGGAACAGGCGCTCCAACGAATAGCCGCCGAAGCGCCCACGCAACAAGGCCGAGACCTTGGGCTGGTCCAGCCCCAACATATCGGCTGCCTGCGCTTGCGTCAGGCCGCGCTCCTCGATGAGGCGGGCGATGCGGCCGACGAGCTGCGCCTTAGCCAGTTCCTCCTCAGGCTGCTCGAAACCAAGGTCGGCGAAGACGTTGCCGCTGCTGACCGTGTAGCCAATCTCCTCGCTCATATCTTATCCACTTTCTGCTGCCGCGCGCGTTCGGACTCCAACTGCTCGGCGCGCGCCAACCGCGCTTTGACCAGGTCTTGGCTTCACCCAGCGAGGCGACAGGTGTCCGGCGTGATCTCGATGTGAAACCGCATGTGCAACTGTCGCGCGAGGCGCGCAAGGGTGGCTATCGAGGGCTCGTGCTCGCCCGCTTCTAGGCGGGCAATGGCCGACTGCTGCACGCCAAGGATCCGTGCCAACTGCGTCTGTGTCAACCCATGCTCCACCCGGTAGGCCAGCACACGCTGCGCGACAGTCCGTGCCAGCGCCAGGCGATCCCACTCGTCCCGCAGCGCAGGGCTGCCATCGAGTTGCGCGGCAAGCACCGCGTCAGCTGGTTTCAGGTTGGATAGCTTCATTTTCGTCTTCCTCGGTGATCTCAATTTCCGCACAGCGTTGTTGGGCCGCAGCGATAGCCCGCGCGAAGCCGCGTGGGTTCGCCTGCGCCTCTGGCCCGATGGCCGCGATCACGAACACGTCGCTGCTCCGGCAGTAGAAGGCTCGCCAGGGGCTCCGTCCCTGGCGCGGCCGTAACTCCCGGATGCCCACCGCTCCCCGTACAGCGCTCTGATGCGGGAAGGGGAGACTAGGGCCAAACGCGCGCAGTTTCTCCACGGCATTCAACACAGCGGCCTTTTCCGCATCCGGCAAGCCGGTCAACTCCTGGCTAGCCGCGTCAGTATAGCGGACATCCCACATGCAGGCATTATAACATGTTTGTTATAGCCACTCTCACTCTCGTCCTAATCCTATAGATGCGGACGAGGCGCGTGCCTGCGGAGAGCGTTTCGACGATGGGGTTCGGGGTGTTAGGAGCGCAGTGTTACCGGCCCTGCCGTCCGCGGCGGCGTGGCCGTTCCGGACACACCTGCGCGACAATGATGCTGAATCCTGGAAGGACAGCGCCTCCGTCGAGCGTGTCGACCACTGTCAGGATGCGCGGCGCGGCCGCGCCCGGCTGCCACACGTCTACCTCTCGCCGGCGCGGCCAGACCACCCACACCAGGCGGACATCGCGGTCGAGCCAACGCCGTGCCTTCTCCGCCATGCGCTTGCGGGTATCGCTGGGCGAAGCCACCTCCACCGCGAGGTCCGGCGCCACGCGAGGAAAATCGTCCGTCTCCGTGAGGGGCGCGTGCTCGGCGCGGACAAAGGCCACGTCGGGCGCCAGGACGGTCTCCCGACGCTCGCCTGCCCTTGTGAGGTTGAAGCCGGTCTCCGCGCCCAGGACCACGCCCACACCGTGGCTCGTGGCGTAGGTCCACAGCGCCCCATTGAGATCGGAGGAGCGGCGTCCGTGGGAGCCGCCGGTAGGCGACATCCTCACCAGGCGGCCTTCCACCAACTCGTAGCGGTGGTCCAAATCATCGGGCATCACCCGCAGGTCCGCGGACGTCCACACCCGCGCACGCTCCGGCACGGCAACCATAATGCTCCTCCCCTTTAGAATCGCTTAAAATCGCTTGCACAACGGTCTCGCGCTGGTACAGCGGCTGATACGCCTCCGGCAGTATGTCCACCAAGGTGTCTTCGACTTCCTGTACGTTGACCAAACGAAACTCAACCTCTGGGCGCGTCGTCATAGCCAACGCTACGACCTGCGCTTCGTAGATCGGGCGCCTGACGTTTGAGTCGAAAGGCGGCGCGGAGATAATGGTCCATATGCGCGCGGTAGGCGCCGTTCCTTGGAGCGCGACTATCCGTACCCATGGCAATTGCTTGACCGTGTCTACAAAACGATACACCGCGTCATCGACACCCACCTCTTGAAGTTGTGACTCAGCCATCTCTACCTCGTTCCACCGTATTGGCGTCATGGTTGTCTTGCAACGTACGCCTCGAAAGAGCGATACGGCCACTCATCCTCGACAGACTCGTGATAGGAACCCAGCACCCCCTGTAGTAAAAGTGCGAGTTCTGGATCTCTAATCCATCTATCATGCCACCGAAACATACGGATCCGCACGACTATTAAAGCCAATTCCTCGATTATCTCGGCCCAAATCTCCGCATGAAGTCCGTCGTCGCTCTCATACATTTGATGACCAAGAGTAGGATCAGAAACAACCCTGTCCCTAAGGGAGCGTAATTCCATGGTCTCGCGAACCGAGCGGTCGCGCCTTTCGTCATTATCAAGATCCTGGTAGTCGTCCGACGTAGGGTATAGGCGCCCTGACCGTTCCCACTGTACGGCGACATTATAGAAATCATTACGGTCTCCCGAGATATGGATTCCCGCAGCCAGAAGCCACAACACATCGTGCTCAATGTCATACCATGTAGCAGCACGGTATCGACCCGCATGTAACGAGTAACAGGAACGTTGGCGCAGACCATCGATGAGTTCGCCAGACTCAGGCGCTTGCAGGCGCTGTTCTAACTTGTCTGCAAGGGTGGCTGTCACTTCGAGGGATAAGGTTGCGAGATCGGCTGCACATCGAGCCGTGGTACGAGCGCGGATCACCTATCCTCGGGCTCGGACACGCGACCCTGCTGTTGACGTAAACGCGCTAAAACGGCGCGGATGTCACCACCTTGCGCTTGATAGTGTTGCCCGAGATCCCGCGCAAGACGGGCGGATAACTCGACGCCCGCTAAGGCCTTTTCATCGGAACCTTCGGCTGCATCCAGAAAAAGACGCGCCGCTTCGAGATGCGCGCGATAGCCTTCCGAGCGTACAGCCGACTGATCGCGCCCTCTTCCGTCATGCATAGACTGCATAGACTGTGGGCCGCGCGCGCTACCCACTGGAGCAAGCAGGGACGAATATGCCGCCGCATCTCTTGTGGAGTAATAATTGCGCATCGAATCTTTCGTTATGACGACATTGCAATGCTCATGTGATTTATAACCCCGCCGTGCATCCTGCCATGGAGCCTCCCCATGCGTCAAATCCCGCAACTCTTTCGCCGTATACCGTCCGTAAAAATCCCACACCCTATCGAGCATGTCACATGCCCGAGCATCCGCCACATTGATGACGATGCCCTCTGAACGAGGAATAGGTTGCCAGCCGAAACTGCTGTAAGCGCGGTACAAATGCGGGATGACCGGACCATGTATCCATCCTTGGAAATCGTCTTGGAACAATGGCTCCCCCACGGCGACGAGATGCCACGCTTGGGCATAATAAACGAGTTTCTGCAAGCGCAGATTCGTCATCGCGTCCCCTAAACGCTCACTACTTCGCAGCAGAAAATAGTTGGCGACTTGCTCCACTGTTAGCACTATCACACCTTCTCACACGAGCAACGTGGCCCTGATTCTATCACCCTGTCGCGTCCGAACGCGTAACATAACCATGCTTATTATCACATTATGCCATGCGCGTCAATAGGACGCTAGTCCTAGGACTAGGGGTGCACCTTATTATTGTGGGATGTAGCCTGCGACGGCGGTCGCATGGCAAACGAGCGCCGACTGCGGTCGGGTGTCGCCCTCGGATGTGGCGCTCCGCTGCACTCGCCCTGGCACCGCAGTGCCCGTGGTCTGCCATGCGACCGCAGTCGCGGGCGTCGCCAACGCATTCCACTATTTTAAGGCGCACCCTAGTCCTAGTCGCCATATGACAAGGGCCGGGGGCGCACGACCGCGTCGGCGGCGGGGACGGCCGCTTCGGTCGCGGCATGCGCGCACAATGCCAGGCTCATCAGGAAGTCGTCGTGGCCCGCGGCGTCGGGCACGTAGAAGGTCATCTGCTCGTTGGCGCGCATCTCGTAGCGCGCCGCCGCGGCCTCGGCCCAGAAGGCGCGATACTCCTCCGAACCGTCGCCCGCGTACACGCGGCAGCGCCCCGTGTTGACCATGCCCAGCAGCGTGAAAGCGAGGCGGCTCTTGCTCGGAGCGGTGAAGACGAACTGCTCGACCGTTGGGCCGAGCTCGGACGCCAGCCACGAGGCGATGCCCGCGCCCACGCCCGTGGCGTCGACGGCCACGCGGCGGCAATCCCACACCTCGCGCAGCAGACGCCGCAGCGCGGCCAGTTGTCCCTTGTGGTCACGGCCGGTCCAGCGGTAGTGCTCCACGACCTCCAGCGCCGGCTCGCGCTCATCGTCCCACGAGACGCGCCCGACCGTCACCACGGTGGAGTCGCGGCGCGGACGCAGCGCGCGCAGCGCGGCGTCGGACGCCTGCTCGTCCTCGCCCGCCACGTCGACGCCAGCTACGTAGACCTCGCCAGACGCCGGCACGGAGAGGCGCGCGTGCCGTCCCGCCAGCAGCGCCTGCTGTGTAGGCGAGAGGAAGCGGCCGAGCCCCGCGATGGCCTCCAGGCGATATTGCGTGCGGATGACGGGGTGGTCGGCGCCCAGGCGCGCGATCTCGCCCTCCACGAAGCGTTGGTAGGCCGGACTCAGCCGCGCCAACTGTTCCCAATCGTACTCGAAGTGCAGGCGCCGCCCCAGGCTCCGTTGCGCCTCCAGATTATGCCGGCGCGCCCGTTCGAGCAGGCAGTCCTCCGTCCAGGCCGTGCCATAGAGCACCGTGGTGGCGTTGGTGGTGCTCGCCATGGGCCGGAAGTCGCGCAGGTACTTGTCCTCGTCGACGTCCTGCGCCTCGTCGATCTCCAACAGGATGTCGGCGGTGGCCCCCACGACGTTGCTGGCGCGGTCGGCCGAGAAGAACAGGATGCGGGCGTCGCCCACGCGCAGGGTGTAGCCGTACTCGGGCCGCCAGCGGCCGGCGCAGAACGGCGCGGATAGCTCACGCTCGAGGCGGATCTTGCTGGTAACGAGCTGCGGCGTGAACGTCGGCGCCGCCTTGACGATCTGGCCGCCCGTCCCCGCGAAGAGGTTGAGCAGGTAGAGTTCCAGCGCGGCGGAGGTCTGGTTCTTGCCCATTTGGCGGGCCATCATGACGCTGATGACGTCGCCGCGGCCGGCGCGTACGCTGGACACGATGGCCCGCGCGGCCTCGACCTGGTAAGGACGCAGCGGTCGCGTCCCCGCGACGGCGGTAAAACGCTCCACGTCGGATAGCAGCGCGCGCACGCCCGCGCGCCATTCGGTTGTCTCGCGCATGGGCGCCTCCTCTACGAAGTTGCCAGTTGCCAGTTGCCAGTTGCCAGTTGCCGGTAAAAACTGCGTGGCACACGCTTGTCGGGACCTTTGCGCGTCTTGATAGTGAAGTGCTCCCACCACGCAAACGACTATCCTGTTACTGGCAACTGGCAACTGGCAACTGGCAACTGGCAACTGGCAACTGGCAGCATTCTTGCTACGTGTCTCTTGCCCGCTTGCGTTCGGCCGTGAACACAGCGAGTGGTACTCTATAATAGTGTCGAAGAAATCATGAGCGATGACAAAATAGGCGGGGCGCTGGGCCTTTAGAAGGATGATTATGACAAAGGGCACGGTATTGGTCGTCGACGACGATCCGTTCATCGTTGACTTTCTCGAAACGGCGCTCGAAGATGAGGGCTACCTGGTGCTGGCGGCGGTCAACGGCGGGGCGCTGCCGCTCGCCCGCGACCTACACCCGGACGTTATCTTGCTCGACATTATGATGCCGGGCATGGATGGGGTGGAAGTCAGCCAGCGCCTGCGCGCGGACCCGGTGACGGCCGACATTCCGATTATCGTCATGTCGGCGCAGGATCGCCTCCGCGCCACCTCAACGTTGATGCAGGTCGACGACCGGCTGCCCAAACCGTTCGATCTCGATCGCCTGTACGCGATCGTCGCGCGCTGGACAGGCGCCTCATGAAACGGCGCGTGTGGCGGCGCTGGAGGACGGGGGAGACCCAACCGATCATACCCGTGGCGCGCCAATCGCGCGACGCCATGGGAATCACGACGTGCCCCGTCTGTGCGAGTCACTTGGTCGTGAGGTGGAAAGTCGAGGAGGGTCCGCAGGGACCCCAGCGCGTCCGGCTCCTCCGCTGCCCCAATAAGGAGTGCCCGCGCAGTAGGCTCGGCGAAGGGGCCGAATAGTTGCCGGTTGCCAGTTGCCAGTTGCCAGTTAGGATTGTTAAGTTGCGGCTGACAATTCTATAGATCTCCTTGCACGGCAAACACCTTACTGGCAACTGGCAACTGGCAACTAAAAACTGTTAGTCACATTATTGAGGGACGTCGCGACGGCCGGCTCGAAGAAATGAATGGCGACGACGACAATGGCGGCGAGGAAGCCGAGGATCGCGGCATACTCGACGAGCCCCTGCCCGCGTTCGGCCCGCCGCGCCGCTTCCCACAGCGCCGCCAGATACAGCGCGATACGCGCATACTGGTCTTTTATCATCACATATAGTCCTTGCTCTATCGGTCGCCACTATCATAGCATCGGTAAAGGCTGGACCGCAGCCCCCTTTCGGCTGGAACCATGCCCTCCAATTAGTTACTTTTACGACATCTTCCGCGCATCTACTCACGCGTGCGCTCGGCTGAAGGCGCGTCGGGACTCCCCTCACGGCTCGTGCATTATCGTAGGGGCGTATGGCATACGCCCATGGTCTCGAACGCACGGGCGTATGCCATACGCCCCTACGCCGCGCCAGGCGTCTCGGTCCCGTGGATAATCACGAGTCCTGAGGACGCCCCTCGTCGAGCAAGCGCAGTCCCTCGGCGCGCACCGCCGCGTCGAGCGCCGCGCCGGCGTCGCCCGTCGCGCTGTCATTGCCTGCTTGACCATGTAGCGCACGGATCAGGGCATGGACCGTGCGCGGGATCTCGCCGGGCCGCTCCTCATCACCGCGCTCGACCAGCCGCAACAGATGCAGGCGCAGCACCGCGATCTCGCCCGACAGTCCCTCCTGCGTGAGCGCCTCCGCGTAGTGTTCCCGCTCGGACGGCTGTAACGCGCGCGCATAGAACGCCGACGTGGCGTGGACACGGCAAAAGTGCGCATCACCGGCGTGACGGCGGCACGGACGTCCCTCTCGGGTGACGCCACGACACCGCCGCGCTTCTCGCTCAGCATCCCCCTTCATACGCCTCGCCACCTCCTCGCGCAACCCAGGTTCCGCCACACACGTTTAGGGTATTACCTACAACTTAACGGTAGAGGGCGGTCTGTCAAGGGGAAAGAATGATCGCATTGTCGTACTATAGAAGTATGACAACTGACAGACACCCCAGCGACATCCCGCGCCGTGCACGGAA
>JAABUV010003647.1_pt1 | contig 19353 bp, 33 predicted proteins | sample 5559971 | NCBI WGS metagenome assembly JAABUV01 (sample SAMN10711881, study PRJNA513362) | rock metagenome | isolation source: Antarctica rocks | place: Antarctica: Victoria Land, Knobhead nord | collected 2015-12-19
CCCTTCGGCGTGGACCGGCGGGCAATCGCGGCCGACCTGGGCATGGTCGGCGGCGTGTGCCCCAACTCCATGGACGCCGTGTCGGACCGCGACTACGTGTGCGAGGCGCGCGCCCGCCGCGACCCTGGCCACATGTTATCAAATTGCGTAAGATTGTGTTGTAGTTTGCGGTGTGCGCTGCGGTGTGTCGCTCTCGGCCTGTTCACGTATGGTGTGACAGTTCAAACGATGAGTGCGTAACGCCACCCTGTCGGCACCGCCGGTGCACAAGCGAGTTCCTGTTTCGACCGGCCTGCGCAGTGGGTACTGGCCTGCGCCAGGCGGCCCGGGCCTGAGGCGCGGCGGCCGCGGCTGCGCGCGCGCGCAGGCGCTTTTCTTCGCAGCGCTGCACCTGGTGCACCTGTCGCGCTGGGCGGAGGACCTCATCATCTACTCCTCCGGCCTCTTCAAGTTTGTGCAGTGCTCCGACGCCTACGCGACAGGCGCGCCGCCTGCGCGGCTCGGCAGGCCGGTGCTGCGGGGCGGTCCCCTCGGGCCTGTTCATTTGTGCAATGCTCGAGCGCCTACGTGGCAGGTGGGGGCGCCCGTGCGGCCCTGCCCGTGCGGCAGGTCGACACTGCGGGACGGGCTGAACGTCTCAAGGTAGGGGTGGCTCCGGCATTTGCCAGAAGGCGAGCTCTGCGCTCCGCCGAGCCGGCCTGCTGCCCAATGCGGCGCGCGCGCGCACGCAGGCAGCAGCCTGATGCCGCAGAAGAAGAACCCGGACGCGCTGGAGCTCATCCGCGGCAAGGCCGGCCGCGCGCAGGGCAACCTGGCCGGCCTGCTGGCGACCATGAAGGGCGCGCCCACCACGTACAACAAGGACTTCCAGGAGGCGCGCGCCCCGCGCGTCTCAGGGCCTGCGAACGAGCGCCTAACCGCTCTTGACTTTCACTAGCGCAAGCACTTTCAGGAGAGTGTTTGCCTCATGCACCTGGCACTTGTTCGTGTGTCAGCGTATTTTCAGGTCCAGGACAATGTGCACCATGGCAACTGCGAGGCAAGGAGTCATCGTCATGGCTTGACATGACCTGGCGCCTGCCGCCCGACATTGGTTGGGTGGGGGGGGCGGCGTCTCCGTGAGCGGCCCGCTCAGGGCGTGCCGCGCGCAGGCCTGGCTGCTCATGTTTGACAGCGTGGACACCGTGAACGACTGCATCCGCATCGCGACTGGCGTGCTGTCCACGATCGCGATCAACCCGCAGCGCATGCTCGCCGGCCTGTCCGCCGACATGCTGGCCACCGACCTGGCCGAGTACCTCGTGCGCAAGGGTGCGCGAGACCAGGCAGCTGCGCGTGTCCAGCGGGGTGCTGGGCGCGCGCGGCGTCAAGCCTCGGCCGGGTGCCTGTGCTGGCCATCGGCGATGTGCTGTCCCCTTGCTATTTGCCTTGTGCCTGGGTGGGTGCCTGCGCGTCAAGTGGCTTGCATCGGCCGGTTTTAGCCATGCTGCGCTGGCGGTCGCCTGCATGCGTCACGCGCCTGCATGTGCATGGGCGTCTGACGCCCTGTGCGCCGCGGCTGCCCAGGCGTGCCCTTCCGCGACACGCACCACCTGAGCGGCGCTGCGGTGAAGATGGCAGAGGAGCGGGGCTGCAGCCTGTTCGACCTGATGCCGGAGGACCTGCGCGGCATCCACCCGCTGTTTGCGGACGATGTGGCCGAGGCGCGCGCCCCCTTTTCCGCATCATATTTTCTTAATGAGCTGAAAGTAACTGAAGACTGCATGCGGTTGCTTGCCCATGTGAGCTGGATGCCTCGCGTATCATGTGGCTCACTGTCCCGCGAGCAAGATTGCAAGCAGCTGTGTTGGCCTGAGGATATGACATGTGCGAGGCAATGTCTGCATAATGAGTGCGTGGCGCCGGAGTGATGTGCCGGGCCTGAGCTGTCAGTGGGGTACTAATGCGCGTGGGCATGCAGGTGTGGGACTACCGGAGGTCTGCCGAGATGCGCGACACAGAGGGCGGCGCCTCCAAGCGCAGCGTGCTGGAGCAGGCCAAGAAGCTCAAAGCGTACCTGGCTGCCGAGGGGCTTGAGTGACAGGGGTGGTCTGATATACACACAACTGTTTTGCTGTTGTGTGGGAAATCGTAATGGTCTGTTGTGTTTAAGAGTTTGAATTGCAATCTCGTGCTGGCCACAGCAGGGTGTTATATTCACATGAATCTGACATAAGCGTGTCTGATGCAGCTATGCAGTGCCTTGCAGGGCCAGGCATGCCCATGTTAGTCTCCTGAACAAGAATTTGCATGCCTCAAATTTCTTCAGGCAAACATGACAGATGCAACAGCATGCACTGGTACACCTGACATGCACATCATGCCGCTTTGCTGACTCTGAGGACACAGCCTGCTGATGCGTCACTGATGGCCTGAACAGAGGAGAAGAGCTGTGTGTCTTTGAAAGGATGTCCCTGCCTGTCTCGGCTCTCACATACGGCTCTCACAAGAGCTTGATCATCAGCCTTGATAGCTGGAGAGCTTAGTTTGGTCCTGCCTACAGAAAGGGTCCCTAGGCTCAATGTTTTTGAGCCTAGCTGTTTTTCCCTCACCATGTCTGCCTTCAGCGTGTCCCGGGCGTCCACTGCATTGTTCAGCCAGACAGTGCGCCGCTCCATTGCCTTTCGTGCCGCAGGCCCAGGCCACAGGCAGGTCTGCAGGATGAGCATCGTGAGTCAAAACGCCAAGCCCCTGTACGACCTGTATGTGAAGGGGTCGCCCGAGAAGGGAGAGCTGGGCGACTGTGCGCCCCTCCTGCGCCTGCCTGCGACACTTTGATTGTTATTATAGGATCAGCGCACTGGCCACGCGTTGCTTCCAGCAAAAGTTGGAGACGCAGCAAGGCCTGCAGCTGCTTTACCGTGTCGTTCCTTGTGTCATCCGCACTACGCAGTGTATGTCCTAGATATCTTCAGCAGAGCTGGTCATTGCGACTGCATGCATGCACATGTCGCAACAATGCCAAGCGGTGCTGCTGTGTCCGTGCAGGCCCCTTCTCTCACAGGACGATGCTGACGCTGGAGGAGAAGGGCGTCGCGTACAACAAGCTGCTGCTTGATGAGAGCAGCATCCCCGAGTGGCGCGCCACCTTGGCTGCATTGCGCTCTTGCTTCACGCCTTTGCTTGGCTGCATTGCACTCTTGCTTATGCCTTCTTTTTGCCTTTGATGCTTCCTATGACTGGCTGTGCCGTGCAGGGTGGCCGAGGTGTGCGAAGGCCAGAAGCAGATCCCCTTTGCCTTGGAGCTGGAGACCGGCAAGTGGTGAGCCTGCTCCCTGCTTGAGCAGCAGGCCTGCACAGTGGGGCAGCCTTGGCACTGGTGTGTGAAGGCCGTGCGCTGGCGCAGGCTGCACGACTCGGACATGATGATCCCCTACTTTGAGGACAAGTTCCCGCAGAAGAAGCTGGGCAAGCCCGACGAGCTGCCGAAAGTGTACGTCCCCGCCCTGCTCTTGTCAAGCACGGTCCTGTTGAGCGCAAGCAGTCAGCGCTTATGGTGCTCCAGTGTGTTTCCGCAGACAACGCAGATTCCTGCATGCCACCCTGCTGAGTGCTGCGCTGTTGCAGCCCATACTCATAGGCTGTGACACCCAGATCCCCCAATTGCAAAGTTCAGGCCCTTGTGCCGCGCCGCGCAGGGGCGAGAGCCTGTTCCCGAGCTTCATGAGCTTCCTGCAGGCCCAGGGCGGTGAGCAGGGCGAGAAGGAGCAGGAGCTGGTGGGGCAGCTGCGTGAGGTCAACGACGCGCTGTCCAAGTCCGACGGCCCCTTCCTGGTGCGCGCTGCGCCTCTCCAGGCCCAGGCGCACCTCAGCGCTGCGCATGCACCATCAGTACCATCAGCCTGCCTGGTGCAGGGCGTGATCTAGTTTGGCGCGCAGGGGGGCAAGGAGCCCAACTCGCTGGACTGCAAGCTGGGCCCGCAGCTGAAGCACGTGTTGATCGGCGGCAAGACCATCAAGGTGCGGGCCCGCTTGCGCGCATGCGGGCACGCATAGTTGATCATAGCGGGCAGGGATAGTTGACGGAAATTGGGCGGCCCTGGCGTATGTGCGTCCATGGGCGCTGACCTCGCACCAGGCGTCTGGTGGGCAGCCTGCTTGGGAAGGCTTGGTAAGGCAGGCTGCGCTGTTGGAGTTGAGCTCCAACCTGTTCTGCTGCAGGCCCTGTGTTGGCCCGATGGCCTCACAGGCAGGAAGGGGTTGTGCGGCACAAGGCCTGTGCCACAACAGCACTTTTGCTGATATGCGAGCAAGCACTGGCAGCTCGGCAAGCACACATGTGGCGCCGCCTCAAATGCGTGCAACCTCGCGAGCAACGCTGGACGCGGCCTGCGCGCTACCTGCTGCGCGGGCCGACTTTCGCAGCGCGCGACGCCGGCCCCAACATGGAGTGCCCGCGCAGAGCTGGACGCTGCCGGCGGAGCTGAACAAGCTGCCGGGGTACCTGTCGGAGTGGGAGAAGCGGCCATCGTGGGAGGCGTCCTACTACACGGTGCGCCTTTCAAAACTCGACTTGTGCAGACAATTCCTGCGACGAGATGGAATAAATCCAGACCTGGCTAACAATATGATGTTTTTGGAAGCGAGCAACCTGCGGTGCTTGAGCATAGTTACGAAAGTAGTGCTGTGTTTGAATGTACTGTATGTGTGGCACATAAGCAAGTGGTGCGCCTGCGCCTGCAGGAGCAGTACGTGCAGGATGGCTGGAAGGTCAAGATGGAGAAGATGGCCTCCTCGTGAGCTGCACAGATGAGCCTAAAGAGGGCAGCCGTTGAGCAGGCCATTCTTCGCAGTATCTGTCTGTGCTCCGCTTTCCACTGCGGGTGCAATAGGTTGGACCAGCACGCCCATAGGTACTGACCAGCATGCTAATGAGCTCTGGGTCTGCATCCTCTTGTCAGCGCACTCGATCCTGACCGGTGTGCTGCCGCCTGCCTGCTTGCCGTCTGATGTGCATGATTCTTTGCCAGGCTTGTCCGGCTGGCATTCACGCAGGCATGTTGGTTGTCTGTTCACACGTGGGCATGATACCTGCAGGCTGTGTAAGAAGTTAATATGGTACATGCTCTCTGCCAGCTGTGCGCGCATGCCGACCTGCATGTGTTGCTTGACATGCTGTCAGCAGCAAGCAGTGGGAGGCGGCTCGCATGGCCATTGTGCGCTGCTTGATACTTTACATCGTATGTAATCAGAATTTTGACACGTTCATCCGGCTGCGCGCGTTGGCGCAGCACCGCGCCTCCTCAGACCGCACGCCCCGTGCGCCCATACGTCCCCCGCACGGGATAGTCATTTTCTTGAATGAAGCGGATGCCTGCGTGGCACACCCCAGCAAGCCTTGGCCGCCATATCTTCTAGACTTATGCTTGATGGTGGGGGCGCTTATGGCACCCCGCGAGCCACAACAACAGCCATCAAACACTGCGTAGACTGCGCCGCCTGTCCTAGAAAAGAGACATGTAATTTGTCCAGAGAATGTAGTTCGCATTTGATCACCAGTATGCGCTTGCAAGGCATAGGATGAGGAAAGAAGGCATGCAAACAGCATTGTGCAGACAGCTACATCGAGCGGCGGCGGCGCTGCTTATCATGTGCGGCATGCAGCGCACCCTCCACCAGGATGCGCAGGTCCGGGCGCGCGAAGGGCGAGTTAGAGTAGTCGATGATCTGCAGCTCGCCGTCCGGGTTGAGCACGAACAGCGCCGGCTCCGGGAACGGGTGGTCCGCCTCGCGCTTGCTGCGCGCGCGCCCTGCCCGTCAGGAGCACGGCCGCCTGGTCTCGCACAAGGGACAGCCTGAAGCAGCGCTCTGTTGTAAGCGCGGCCGCTTGCTCGGTCGCGCAGCTTAGCCTGAAGCAACACCGGCCTTGTTATGGACCGCTTGCCTGTGGGTAACGTGCTGAGTGTACCGCCCTGCACCGCGGTGCGCGGCTCGGCACCCTACGCCGGCCACCTGCTGCACCTCAGCCGGTGAGGAGCGCGCAGGCCCCGAGTTGCAGTCTGCAGCAGCCCAGCAGCGCGCGCGCGCCTGTGCGGCTCGCTGATGTAGAGGCCCCACTTTACCATCTCGGGCAGCGGCAGGCCGTACGCAATCTTGAAGGACACCTCCTTGGCCTCGGTCGTCGCCTTGAGCTGCTCCAGCTGCGCGCCCTCACACGCAACTGGCATCAAGCACCCAGGCAGCGCATGTCGCTCGAGTGTTGCTTGAATTTAAACCTTGACACCGGTCATACTCTCAGACACGGAAGATGCCGTCCTCAAGAATGCATTCATGTGGTTTCAGATGACTACTATGTGACGAGCGCTCTTTCATGCGTGGAGCTGCCCTGCCAAAACAGGCTGGCCCCACAACTGCAATACAGAGATATTTTGACGACATGCAGAGCAGCCGGCGCACAAAGGCCTCGGCGCGCTCGCGGCCGTCGGCGGACACCGCGACGACCTCCACGCCCAGCTCCTCCAGGTCGCCGACCAGCTGCTGCAGGCTGGCCAGGTAGTTGCGGCTGACCTGCGCGCCCGCAGCGGTCTTTGCTCAAGATCTACGCACAGGCTGCCCATGCCAGGCTCCCCAGGGCAACCCGCTGCTGCAGGCTGGCGAGTGGTTGCAGCTGCAGCTGCTGCCGCTTGCCATCACCGATCCATAGCGCGACCAGACACACAGGCTGCCCGCGCCTGGCTCGCCGGGGCGCCCGCGGGCGGCCGGCCTACCGCGGCCGGCCCGCGCGCATGTCTGGGACAGCAAGTGTCTGACCCATGTGTGGCTGCACCTGGCCAGTCCTACAGGCTGAGGCCACATGGAGTGGAGGAGTGCATGTGGATGTCATGCAGAACGCGAGCTGGTGAGCGGCATGTCGCAAGGCCCAACGGGAGTGGTCTGCATGTTTGGGCTGCCAGCCAGTCACGCGACCCGCTTGGCGATGCAGAGCGCGCATGCAGCCCGGCAAGCCACAGCAGTCGCATGGATCCCTGGCAGCTCAGGAGCTCCAAGGGTGCGCGCCGGGCAGTGCCGGCCGCGGTAGATCACGATCATGTTCCACCGGCCGGTCGGCGCGCCCAGCTCCACCAGGCCCCCCTGCCGCAGGCCCGCAGGTAATGGCCTGGCCGCCGCCCCAGAGCATTATAACAGCGTAGTAATAGAACTGGCCGCTTTGAACTCGACTGGCATACTTGCTCCAAGCAGACATCGTATAAGCAATCATAGCGTCGTCACGCGGCTGAGGCGGCAAAGCGCCCGGCTTGGCCGCCTTGGACTGCCGCCGCGGGCGGCACGGGGGCGCGCCCGCCGGCGGGCGCCCCCGGCGCGCGCCGGGATGCGGTTGGTAACCGCGGCATTGGACCGCGCGGCCCGGGCGCGCGCCTGCACGGTGTGCAGCGTGATGTGCGGCATCTGCAGCCCGGGCGTCAGCCCGACCGGCTGCGCCGCCGGCGGCAGGCCCGGCGGCCCCGCGGCAAGCGTGCGCACGCGCTCCACCACAGTGGGCCCCGCCGCCCGGGGCCGGCCGGGGCCCAAGAAGGGCAGGCAGCTCAGCTCCTGGGCTGCCATCTGCGCAGCGGCCTCACGCAGCCTACAACATTGCAAATAAGTGACCTGGCACATCCAAGGGAACACCTAGCTCTAGGGTCAGGGCTGTCTCATGCAAAGGCTCTCATGGGTGAACCAATGCTGTAACACTGTCCCCGCCTGCATCACAACAGCAAGGTATGGTGCAGCCCAGGATGCAGGAGCTGTGCGCGCGCCTGAAGGCGCTGGCGAGCGAGCTCGAGGCCGCGGGCGGTGGCGCAGAGGGCGATGAGCGGCGCGCGGCGCTCGCACAGGGCGCGCTCGTCCTCATGGAGCTGAAGTCTCTGAACCGCGCCGTCTGCCTGAACACCGACCAGGCGCGCACGCTGCCAGCGACGATGTCCAGAGACGTCACCTGCCTCCAGCACAGGAGAGGAGTGACTGCTTGCACTGCAAGGCGTCAACGGAGGCTGCTGCCTGCTCTGCTCGTTGCAGGCGAAGCATTGCAGGGGCGTGTAGTGGCGTCGCATGCGCGAACCTGTCGCATATTTAAACGGCGACTGGGTTGGACACAGGACGCTGGGACGACGCACAGTGGCACCTGTGACATGAGTGGGCCCGTTGATTGCCTTGCTGCCACGCTCACTTCGTAAGACCTTATGAGCCCTTCCGCAGGAGCGCACGGCGACCGAGGCGAGGAAGGCGCGCCTGGATGAGGCGCAGCTGGCGCTGCAGAACGTCCTGTACGAGAAGGCGCACTACCTGAACGAGACGCGCGCCATGCTAAACTTCCCGTGCGCGCATAAGCGCTCAAAGCATGCCTCTGCGTGCAGCAACTGACACCCCTCGCGCTTGTTTCACTCCACCATGTCGCTGCCTTCCCTGCGTGCTGTCGAACCATGCTCCGCCAGCCCACTGATCGCCTGCACTCGCCTCCGGTGCAAGGTGACCGGCGTGTTGGTGCCTGCAAGCGGCCCGGCGCACTTATGGGTAATAACCTCTGCCATGTGCTGCAGCGGCTCAGCGCACCTGTACGAATAACACTTTCTGCTTTGTGCTGTTCAGCGCAGTCCCTTTGGTGGCGCCAGGTCGAGGTACACGCCGGAGCAGGTCGGCCTGATGCCGCTGGCGGACTTCGAGGCGGCCGCGCCGGCGAGCTTCCGCGAGGGCGCGGCCGGCGCGCACGCGCTCATGTGCCGCCGCCTGGCGCACGAGAAGCACGCGCGCGGCGAGGCGCTCGCGCAGCTGGAGCAGCTCAAGAGCCGGCGCGACGCGCTGGCCGCCATCGCCGCCGCGCGCTGGGGCTTCCTGACCGGGCTGCAGGCGCGCCCTCAAGCTCTGTCAAATCCAGTGGCGGGGGTAGACCGCCGCTGCGCTGGTGCTTCCTGGCCGGCTGCGGGCGCGCCGGACACACGCGGAGGGTTCCAGTGGTGTTGGGCGGGTGGCCGCGGCCCGCTGGAGCTTCCCGGCTGGGCTGCAGGCACGCCTCGATGTGTGAGGCGTGTTCGTGGTGGGGGGTCGCACTAAAGGTCACACATCGGCGCCCGGCGCGCGGCGGGGCGGTCACGCCAACAAAGCAGCACATTACCTGGCGCAGTGCGCCGGCTGTTATGTTGTTGCGCCTGATAAGTTCTGAGTAGCTGACCTCACTCTGCTGCGTCATCTGCAGGATAAGCTGAACGAAGTCGCTGCCACGGCGGCGCCGCTGCACGACAAGGTGGGCGCGCCATTGCCGCCCGCGCGCGGCGCCGCGCCCGCGCCGGCCGTGCTTGCGCTGCCGCCGCCGCTGCTCAACGCGCACACGCTGCTGGCGGCCGCCGTGCGCGGCCATGGTATCAACGCCACTGTCACCGCATCAGGCATGCCCTCGCCCGCATGCTTAAGGCAGGAGGGCGGGCCGCTAGCGCCCGCAGGGCGTTTCAAGTCAGGCATGGGCAGGTCATAGTGAGGGAGTCTGGAAGTCCAATCGATGTCCTAGCTGTAGAGCAAGGCCTACGTGTGATGTGCGGCAGCGCTGAAGTGGACACCGTCTAGCTGGAGCACTGGTGCAGTGGACACTCTTCATCAGAGCTGCGCTGTGGGGCCGCAGAGCGGAGCGTGGAGGGTGCAGACGCAGCCAGGGCGCCCAAGCGCGGCCGCGTCGACAACGGCGCCGCGGCGCCGGCAGCCAAGCGCGGGCGCAGCCAGGCGCCAGGCGCGGCGGAGCCTGCGGGTCCGGGTGGGAGCGCCATTGCTGACGCTGCCGGCGGCAGCGGCGGCGGCGGCGGTGATGCCGTGCGCTTTGAGGTGCGCACCGGCCTGCTCAACAGACTCTCCGTATTTGGAATGCAAGCGAGGCGTGCAGCACAGCAGGCTTCATCTGCAAGCGTGCAAGCTACCTGAGTTGCTCTGCATAGACATATGTGCGCACTGACAGGTGGGAGGCGTACGACCGGCACGCTTCTTGCCTGTACGTATCGAGAGCTTGTGCAGCCTTGCCAGCGCGTGTAGTAGTCCACCAGGTTGCCAGTGCCACAGCATCTGCCTGCCTGAAACCTCCATTCAGCGAGGGGATGCGCCTGCTCCGAGCCGAACGCCCTGCGCGCGCCCCCCGTAGGCGCACGCACAGGAGGTCCTTGTTGAGCTTCGGCCGGGCGCTGCCGCGGGCGCGCCCGCGCTCACGCTGCGCCTGCGCTGGCTGCCGGCGCTGCTGGTCGCGTGCGCGGCGTGCGACGGCGCGGGCCATGACGCCGCGCTGCGCGCGCTCGCGCCCGGCGACGGCGGCGGCTGCGCGCCCGGCGCGGCCACGGCGGCTGCTGCCGCCGCCGCCGCGCCCGGCAGCGCCGTGGACTGGGGCGCGCTCGGCGCCGGCCGCCCGTACAGGTGGGAGCACGCGTGGGCCGCCTCACAGCCGCTGTGCGATGGGGCGCTGGCAGCATCGGCGCATCGCTGAAGCGGCTGTCCATCCAGTCTACTGGTGCCTGGCAGCAAAGCCGTGACAGGCTGGCCGCATGGGCTTGGTGGGCGCGTGCTGCTTACAGCACCTTGTGCTGATGCCGCAAAGGCGTGCAGCCAGTGCTGCCTTGCCACAGCGTTAGTGCGCACTCAGCGTACCCAGTCGCTTGGATTGAAACCCTACACCCTGCGTGCAGGTGGGCCCAGCGCCTGTGCGGCCTGGACGCCGCGCCGCCCGCCGGCGGCGCCGCGCCCGCCCTGGGCGCGCAGGAGGTGCTCCTGCGGCTGGCGGCGCTAGCGCGCGCGTCGCCCGGCGCGCAGCCGCCAGGCCCTGCGTAGCGGTGTTGCGCTGCGCTGGGCTCTGGCGCCACAGTTTACAAACGGGCAGAAAGCACACTAGACGTTGTTGAGGTACTGCTTCAGCTTACATAAGGGCTTAAATTAAAAACAGCAAGGCCTTACGGAATCATGAGGAGCCCTGCACAATCACGGCATCGGCCATGTCCATGCGTTGCAGCACCCTGCGGCAGAAGGCGCTCCTTGCGCGCTCACGCCCTCAGCAATGCATGCCCTGCCTGCGTTTGCACCTCAACATCTATTCTCGAAGCATGCCCTGTTCCCCAGATTGCCTGTCACTGTCCCCTATCTAAAACGTGATACAGGACTGCACTACGTTTCAAGGAGGTGCCTGTTTTACAGATTCAGCAACAAGGTGCTGCGCGTATCAACACCCCTACCACATTGCCAGTGTCAGCGCCAGCGCATGCGTGGACACGCTGCCGCTGCAGCCCCGCCAGGCCCCCAACCTAATCCCATCATTGGGCTAGGTTTATGGCCCTAGGTTCATGGCTCTATGAGCTAGGCTAATGGCCCTAGGAGCTAGGCTTATGGCCCTCGCCGGCGCGATCGCGCTGCCGCTGCAGCTCTGCCAGATCCTCCAGCTTAACGGTGGCCGAGCCGCGCCGCATCGCGGCCGAGTGCGACGCGTCGGGCGCCCAGCCAGTCATGTATATCACCTGCCCCCCGTCGCATACGCTCATTCCACTTTGCACTGTTTACACCTTTAGACACAGAAAATCTTCATGTGCAGCTGGCGCCCTGATGCACCTCCATCTGGTTCTTCGCGCCTCACGGCACAACACACAAGTTGTGTGGTAGGACAGCCATATGCGACATGTGCAGCCTGCACTCGCCAGCACTAACAGCCCTACATGCCCCTGACAGGTGCCACTAGCAGGAAGTGAACGTGTGAGCAACAGCCTGGCAAGCCGCACGCGGCGCACACACTCAAACGCAAGGTGAGCTTGCACTTGGAGCGCGCGCCTCGAAAGTGGCAGGCACCGTGGACCCGTCCTCCGAGGCAAACTTGTCGCGGTAGATTCGGTCGGCGGCCGCCGCGGTCGCGCGCCGCACTGTCGGCCGCCGCTGCTGCACCGCGTTGCCCTCCGCCATGGCCCTGCCGCGCCCGGGACATGGCGCCCTTCAGCCTGCGGAACGCTTCTGATGTGTGATTTCTCTGTAAACTGTGTTATGTCGTAGCATGAAGACGCCTCGGTAATGAGGGCATGTCTGTCTCACCAAACAGACACGCCCTTGCCTGCTGTCACGCCTCACGCAAGTGAGCCACACGAGGTGCGCCGAGCATGAGACGGGGCCAGTCAGACCCCTGGCCAGAGGGCATTAGCTTTCCCTTTCGGTGCAAGCAATAGGAGGATCCTTCCCCTTGATAAGCAAAAACATTGCTTGCTCGCCTCTCTTCAATATGCCGTCATAGTTGCGCACCGCAGGTGGGCGACCAGCTCGGCCGGCTGGCGGTAATGCACGGTCAGCTCGTCCACGTCAACCGCCGGGATGCTGAGCCCCGCGCGCGTCAGCAGGTTGCCCGCGTCGCGCACCTGCGCGGCGCGGCGCGCCCCCAGCTTTGCCAAACCCCGTGCGCCAGGCGCCGTGCCAGAACAGAAACACCAGCGCATGATGAAACAGGGTGAAAAGGGCGAATTTCCTGCATGCGTCTCTCATGCCAACATGCAAACTCTAGCAGACGCCTGTCAGGCCTGCGATGCAGCATGCATCGCGGCTAGCCCAGCGCGGGCGGATGATGGAGCATGCGAGCCATGCGCCAGCGGCCAGGCAGGCGTGCAGGCCCTCACACCTGCACCATAGGCGAGATGCGCGGCGACAGGCCGCCCTCCACCTCCTGCTCGGCCAGCGAGTGCGCAATGCGCAGCTCCTGCGCGCTCCCGCGCAAGCTCTCGACATAACATTTTCACGATGAATATATCATCATCTGTAATTACCTGTGGGCACCTCCGGAACACCTTGTACGCATCCGTGCGCAGGCGGGGCCGCAGCGCTTAAACGGGAAACATGCAACGCTCCGGAGATCATGCTGCAGCCCGCACTCCAACCAGGTGTGCTGCTACTTTGCCGCGGCGTGGCTGCCAGCCGCATGGGCACCCCCGGATGCCGCGCCTCATCAGCAGACCTGCCAAAGAGGGTCTGACGCCATGAGCTGGCAAACATGTCTAACAGTGAATGCCAGTTTTGAACCCAGACGCGGTCTGCGGGCACCTGCAGCGTGTTGCCGCCCCAGAGCGCCGACAGGAAGAGGCCGTCCGGCTTGAGCGCGCGGCGGCACTGCAACATCGCGCCCTGCCGCCCCCGCGGCTGCGCTCAGAGCGGCCAACCGGCTGCTTCTCAGACGCTGCCGAACCTGGCGCAGGCCTGCCTCGCTGCCTCTGCACCCACCTCAGCCCGCCATCCTCAGCCCCGGATATAGGAGCTACCCTGTACAACCCTAGCCGGTCTGTTGGGCCGCGTGTAGCCCCAGGCCCGGACTTCAAAAGCGCGGAGCTGTTCAGCGGCCCAAGCATCACTGTGCTTCCATTTTTACAGCCGCAAGCAATGCCTCTTGCATGCCGCCAAGAATAGGAAGCCGTGCACTAAGCACCAAAGGCGCTCATTCACCGCAGGCGGACGGGCGCTTGACGTCCCAAGGACAGGGTGAGGCAGCAGTGGCAGCGCCTCACCCTGGTGCCGCGCAGACAGGCCTTGAGCTGCTGCGCAGACAGCCGCCAGCTCATGTTCATGCCCGCAGACAAGTAGCGCGGTCACAGCATGCACATTTTGTACGGCGCCCACACCCCTCAACACGAGTCCGCTCACCACCTGCAAGGGGCATGCAAGGGGGTTAGGTGAAGGACAGGGTAGGCCAAGCGGGGCGCCGCCCACCGGTAGGTCATTCACCCAGTGCAGGCTGAGCGCGCTGATGATCACTGCGCGCGCGGCCGCGCGTGGCGTCAGTGTCGCACCTGCTGCCGCGGCGCGTGTCACCTTGCAGTCAAGCGTTCTCACAGCCGCGCGGCTCAGCACGAGGAATAGCTTAGACGTGAGTGCAGAGTTTTGAGAGCACGACCAAGATGTCACATTGGGCCCCTGCCTGCCGTGCACCACAGCAAGGTCACTGCGCTTAGGTGGGTGGTGGATACAGCGCGGGTCTGCAAGCACACGCAGGACCTGTGGGCTCCGTGCATGCACTATTACCAAAGCAGATGCTGCTGTGTATGCTCACAGGCGCCGTGGGGGCGCACAGTCGACGCTCTTCTCCCGCAGCGGCAGAAACTCCTCCTCTCCCAGGACGTACTCTACCTGCCCACGCGCCAGCTTCATCTCAGGTCGCTCCAGGTCTGTATGGGCCCTGGACTCCAGCTACACGCTGCAAAGTAAACTGAGCTTACCACACTGGCGGGGTGACAGGCTCCAGAAGTATAACACAAAGAGCTTGGAGACGCACCTTCGGCCATGCTGTCCCGCGCGCCTCTGAAGCCTCCATCGCCAGCCCCGCGGACACGCGCACCCGTTAGCCTCCTCCACCAAGAAGGCACTGAGCCGTGCACCTCACCTAGCGGCCCAGTAGCCTGACATTTGACGCGTAAGGCATTGGGAAACCATGACGGCACTGCATAGGCTCTGCCGATTCAATGCAGCACAGCAGGACCAAGTCACTCATGTAAGGCTGCCTGCTGTAGCGCATGCTCTGCCACCAACGCGTTACAACACCTCTTGCATGTTTTAAGGGCAGGCTCCACCCATGCAATGTCATCAGCAAGCTCAACACCTGTTGCGGAGCTTGCCACGGCAGCATGCGGAGCAGCGCAGCCCGACCTCAGGCTCCCCATTGCTGCAGCGCCCCCGCTCACCTGCTGCAGGCGCGCCGCGCGCGCGAGCATGCCCGGCGAGTCGTCGACGTGCAGCAGGCGCGCCACGCCCGCGCGCCCGCCTGTCAGCCGCGCGGCCGCGGCCGCCGCCGCGCCGCCGACGACCGCCGCGACGGGGAAGCCGCGCCGCACGTCCTCCAAGCGGTCCAGCAGCCGGTCCACCACCTCGCCCTGGGGCACAGTATGTCTGTGGTTTTTATAAAGCTCTACAGCGTGCGCTGCTGCAAGCTTGAAGGCCTGGGGCCTGGGGGAGAGGAAGGGGGGGCGCGCAGTATCAAGGACTACAGTACCAGTGTTTGTATTACGACAGAGGTCTAAGGTTGCCACCGCCTGTTGCTGGGAGCCTGGCCTCTGCTGCACTCCATGCGGGGGCGCCGCAGGCGCGCAGCAACCTGCCCCGGGCGTGTCCGGCGCGGGCGGCCTCCCTACTTTTCTGCCGAGCCCCTCAGCAGGCTCACTTTCAGCCTGTGCAGCCACAGGGCGCACCAGCAACGGGTCGTCGTCGGCCTGCAGGTGCGCCGCGCGGTCGCGGTGCGCCTGCTTCAGCTGCCTGCAGTGAGCTTGGTGCTCATACGCACGCAGCGCACTCGCTACTCGTACAACAAGCATGCGTTCACCATATTCAAGCAGACGGCTGGCAGAGAGAAGCGCTAACTGCACGTTCGCGTCCAGGTGTGTTTGGCATACAGCAGACTTATCGAAGTGCAGTCTGCACTTCACGTAGTGGTTCGCCTTGTGGGCAGGAGTCGCGTGCCTGTCAAATATTTGCGGTGTGCCGCTCGCCACGCCGCCCATGCCCTGCTGCTCAGCGCGCAGGGACGTGCAGACGCCGCGACAGAGCGGTGTGCACCAGCTGAGCAGGCTCCAGGCCGGCATCGGCGGCACGGTAGCAGTGCACAGCGTGCCACTAAGCTGGCACCACATAGCACTTCCTCGGCCCATGCGATGCATGCTCTGTAAAGTGCTGACAGCTGCTTCAGCCACCCTCATGCTCACAGGCGCTGTGTAACGCGCAAGCAGCGGTTGCGCCTGTCACCTGCTCATGCATAGACAGGTGCTCCATGCAGCGGCAGCGCAGCAAGCTTGCTACATCAATGCAATGCAACGATGCAAGAGGCCAAAATGTGCCTAGTCGAGGGGAAAGTCCCTCATTGGAATGAGTAAGCATTGGGCGCCAAGCGGGTGTAGCAGCTGTTGCCTATGGCTACATTGCACGCCTTGATCGAGCGGGCCCACTCTGAGGACACTGTAGCAGACCACCCTCTGCGCGTGATGGGTTGCTTCGCGCATCTGTAGAATTTAGCCACAGGCAGTACTCCAGTAACTAGCCTCCGCAAAGCGTAGTGCGTCCTTTCATGGCACGCCCAGTGCTGTGACATAGCAGTATTCTGGATGCGCAGTCTTTGCGCAGCCGGCCCGGCAGCGCGCAGCGTTTGATGCACCGCGGATCTGGCTTCCTGCCTGGTGCGTGCGTGCAGCTTCGCGGTGCCCTCCAGGCCACACAGAGATCACCACCGTGTCTGCACATGCGCCACATCCCGCCAAACCTGTCATTGGAGGTTGTTGCTCCCTGGCTCGCCTGATCCGCAGCACTGCATAGCTTTTGTTTACCTGTGTCGCACTGGCCAGTGTGACTCTGGTCCCGGTAGTGCCTCTGGCAGTCCCGCTGTGCCGCTTTGAGACACCACACCGCGTGTTTGGCTTCCTTGTGTTTCTGCCGCCCGGCTCGCTCTAGCGTACCTCACGCACCCCAAGCACCACCGAGCACCACAGCCAACCCCGTCCGCGCCAGGCGCGCCGAGGCCCGCGGAGGACCGTGTCAGCCCGCGGGCAGCCAGCGGCTCCAGGGCGAAGAGGCCGCAGCAGGCGCGCCCCGGCGGGGAAGGCCGGTGCACTGTGCTTGCCGCGCCCGGCAGGGCTCAGGGGCTGCTCTGCGGCAGAGGGCCCAGTCCGACGCCCAGCGGTGCAGGCCCGCGCCAGAGGCCGGTGTCATACATGGAGCAGGGCGTTGGCGGCAGGGGCTTGCCTGCCGCAGGCTGGCACTCTGTAGCGGAGTCAGCTCTCCTGCAAGTGGCCCTTAAATACGTCAGCAGCGTGGCGCGCCCAGGCTGAAATGGGTGGGAGGCTGCTCGTAGTCCCCGCACACGCAGGGGCCACAGGACTGTCCAGCAAGGGCCGTGGAGCCTCGTGACCCTTCCGTGTACAAGCCTGGTGCAAGTGGGGTGCCATGGCTGTCATTCAAGGCGGTGTGTGGAAGGAGAGGAGCACTGCACAGCAGCACAGATACTGGGTGACCGCCGCTGAGGCCCACAGGCTGCGTCTGCGTGCCCGCGCGGCGCGCTGGTCGTGCGAGCCGCCGCCCCTGTTCATGTGCCGTGTGCGACGCGGCGGCAGGGCATCGTGCGGCTGGCGCGGCTGGTGCTGCTGCAGCCGGGGCGATGGCGGTGGATGATCCCGCTCGCGCTGCTGACCTGCGGGCGCGCCCTCCCGCGGTCCCAACTCCCACGCTCTTGTGACTTGCTGCCCTACATTACTTGCTTGTACTGTGCTTGCAGACTGCCCCAGTCTGTGCTGCAGCGACGGCGTGAAACTGACATGCAGGGCATGCGGCTCGGACGGATGACTCGCAGACTGCCCCAGTCTGTGCTGCGGCGACAACATGAAACTGTCATGCAGGGCATGCCGCTCGGATGGATGACTCTTGTCCATGCTGGGCTGGCCGGCGCAGGTGCTTCGCATTTCTGTTCGGCTGGGCGCCGCTGCCGGGCCGCCAGGGGCCGCACATGCATCGGGTGCGGCCCTGTGCTTCGTTGCCTCCTGACGCGTCCGCCGTCCTGGGGCTGTCCCGAACACTGCAATCGGGGCTCAGCGTGCGCGCGCGCGCCGACACCGCGGAGCGTGAATAAAAGCACACATGCCGCAGAGCCTTGGGCGGTACTGCCCTAGCCATACCCTAACCCTAGATTTCGTCTTGGCAGGGCTCGCCGCGCTACCAGGGCGACCCGGACCTGCTCATCCAGCGCGCGGAGGCGGAGCTGCGCTGCCCTATCCATACCCTAACCCTCTTTTCCTATTCTGGCAGGGCTCGCCGCGCTACCAGGGCGACCTGGACCTGCTCATCCAGCGCGCGGAGGCCGAGCGGCTGCAGACGCTGTCGGAGCTGCAGCCCCTCTTCCGCGACTGGCAGGGCATCAAGGCGCGCCCGGACGCCGGCTCTGCAACGCGCTCGGCCGCACTCCTCCAGCCTTCCTTCCTTCACGCCTGTGTCCGGCTGCGCGGTCAGCAGGCAGATGGGATGCGGCCGCATTGTCCGGTGCCTGTTGAGGACATATGTTTTGTTCAGTAGTGCCGGCTGGCAGGAGCTCTGCAGGCGTGCAACATCAGTCAGGCACACGGCGAGCACGCCGCTAAGGTTGGCGCGGGCGCCCCGCCGGCGCGGCGGGGGGCGCGAGAGGGCGAGGTATAGGCAAGCAGGAGCGCTGGCAGTGTGCTTCATGAGACACACAGATACCATGCCCGCCGCTGCGGTGAGCGCCGCTGCACCAGCGCGCTCGGCCCGCCGACGCCGCGCGCCGCGCGGCGCGCAGGGCGAGGTGAGGGACAAGCAGGAGCGGCTGCGGACCGCGCAGGCGGACTCCGACCGCATCTCCGAGCTGCACGGCGAGCGGCAGGCGGCGGCGCTGGCCGCGGGCGACGCCTCGCAGCGCGAGCGCCTGCGCGCGTTCATGGTGCGGCGGCCGCGGCCCCGCTGCCGCCCCCGCACGAGCGATGCCGCATGCCTGGAGGCCACATGCGTGTCGGATCAAGTCGGGACAAGTCGGCAGTCGGCGCCCTTGTGCAGGGTCAGGGTTGCATCTGACCCTAGGGTACGTACCCTGCAGGAGAAGGACCGGGCGGTGGAGCTGGCGGGCGTGCGCGGCGCGCTGGACAAGGCGCTCGAGCAGGTGCCGGCCCCGTCCGCCGCGCCCGTGCGGTGCTGCCGCAGCACAGTCCAAACGGGGCTTGTAGCGGCGGCGGCGCGTCCGCAGCAGCGAGGGGCCTGTGCCTGTGGCGGAGGCACTAACAGAGGTCCCTCTGCAGTGCTCTGCAGTGCTGACAGAGGTCCCTCTGCAATGCTGGTGTTGGGTTGCTTTAGAATAGGGTCCGGGTGACGGCAGCAGCGGGCGGGCGCAGGTCAGCGACGCGACCTGGCGCGAGGGCCTTGCGCTGGAGCGCGTGCGCCGGCTGCGCCGCGAGGTGGAAGCGCTTGGCGCCGCGCTGGCGGACATGCGCGCGCAGCGCGGCGGCGGCGGCGCCGTCGCAAAGCCCGGCGGGGCCGCGCCGCTGCGCGGCGTGCTCGCCGGGCTCGTGCCCGGCGCGTCCGGGCTGCTCGGCGGCGGGTTTGACCGCGGGCGGCTGCTCGCGCTGTACGCCGGCCGCGTCGGCGGCGGCGACCCCGACGGCCCGGGCGACCCGGGCGGCTCGGCGTCCGGCGACGCGCAGCGCGCCGGGCTGGAGGAGTGGTTTGCCGCGCTGACGGCCGACCTGCACCTCAACCTGGGCACGTTCGGCGACTGGACGTTCCAGCGCGGGGAGCTGCCGACGCCGTCGCCGGCGCAGGCGGCCGGCGCCGCGGGCAACGCCAGCGGGCGCGACGGTGCCGCGGCGGGCGCGGGGGCAATGG
>JAABUV010003648.1_pt1 | contig 19352 bp, 18 predicted proteins | sample 5559971 | NCBI WGS metagenome assembly JAABUV01 (sample SAMN10711881, study PRJNA513362) | rock metagenome | isolation source: Antarctica rocks | place: Antarctica: Victoria Land, Knobhead nord | collected 2015-12-19
CAATCTTTATCTCTTTTTACGATCGTTTTTCATGTCTCAACGCACCTGTACTCGCTGTGCTCATAATCGTCCCATTCATGAATTTCTCGATTCTAATTCAACGCGTGTTTTGAATCTTTGTTCATCTTTGTTTATCGATTTATCTGTTTATTCATACACTCTGTATGCTTTGTACATGCTTTATAGCACATGCTAATTAGTTCAATAGAAAGCACTCTTCATGACTCGATATCAAACTCGATATCAAACTTTCTATCAATCGCTCTATCAAACACTCTATCGAATTCCCTATCAAACTTTCTACCAAAAGCTTTATCAAACTTTCTATCAAACTTTCTACCAAACTCTCTACCAAACTTTCTATCAAACGCTCTATCAAACGCTCTATCAAACTCTCTATCAAACTTTCTATCAAACTTTCTATTGAATTCTCTATCTGCTTCAAAATTGTTGCGAGCATGCATCTCTGATACTTCTGATTAGTCTAACATAGACTAGTATAGAGCTGTGAGTAGAGCTGTTGTTGACACGCTAGCGGCCTAGCATGCCTTCGTGAATAAAACTCACGTCGTGTTGCATCTTCTTTCTACTTCAGCTTTGAACTTCTAGTTAAAATACACTCATATGATTCGCTCTATGCAGACTCATAACATTAGTTCAAAGTTCATCAATCTTGCTATTGATGTGTAGATGATATAAAAACAAGCTACATCATTCAAACTTGAATCAGAATCGAAATTCGAAAATTGAGTTCAGAAAACTCATTAGAAATCAAGAAATTTCTAGAACAGAACAGAAGAACATGAACGCGTTGCTCTAGACTAACTCTTTACTGAGCTCGTCGTCAGAACAGAAGAACAGAAGAACATGAATGCATTGTTCTAGAACTGAAATCAGAAATTTCAGTTGAATCTCGATCAGCAATTTTCTACTTACACAATGACTAGAAGTACAGAATTAGAATCAGAATCAGTGAGCATTGCTCATTATGAACTTCGAAATGCTAGAAGAGAATCACTTCTATCACAGAATCGAACAGCATCAGAAGAAGAAGACATGAATGCATCATTGAATACAAAAGAAGAGAACATGAATGCGTTGCTCTTCAATCATGAAATGATCAAGATCAGCATCAGCACTGAACTGAATGCTTGAATAAGCATTCATGAAGCAGACGATCTCATTATCTTTATCAAGTACATGTGTTAACAGCATGACATCGAAATCAAGATTCACAATGACATGATTCAGATGTTGAATGATATCAACAAGATCAACATCAAGTTGAAAGCTACACAGATAACATTGAATGCTGTTCAAACGCGTTTACAGAAAGAAATGAAGAAAAAGAACGTGATGATACGTCATTTAGAAGTGACATCAAGTTGACTAAGCACTTCGATTTTGAAAGATTGATTCTCGAAGTCAATCAAGCTATCTGACTCATCTTTGTTTGAAGATTCGAAGCAGAATGTGAATAATTGATTGTTTTGAATGTGAAACAAGCTGAAGATGAACAAGAATCATTTTTCTATCGAAGAAATGAAGATTGAATATGTGAAAAGTTGAGTCAGTGAAATGATGATCAAACACATAGCACTCAGAATGAGAAACATGATCACGAATTCATTTCTTGAAGCAGAAAAGATACTGTCGATCATAAATAAGATGTACGATGATCTCAATTGATGTCACACGACTCAACAACAGTTCTTGAAGCTGTATCAAAACAAGATCTTCTTTCATGAATTTTGAATGAAATTTCAGAGACTTAGTGTGAAACTAAAGTACAATAACGAAATTCTACTAGATGATCTTCAGCATAAGATTAGCTCAGATCTTCAGCAAGTCATGATCAATGAACAAACTATAAATTTGAATGAATTCGTCAACATCTGCATGCAAATCAATGTTCGATTGACAAAATTGAATGCTTGATCAGTTCTTAAGACATCAACGACTCAAGTCGCTCGCTTTATCGCTAGCATCTTGATGATGATCACTACTGCGATCTCAGCTTCAACTTCTGCATGAAAGAAACTCAGAATATCGAATGTTGATTTTGTTAGAAAGAAGTTGTTTAAAAAAGAACTTTGCTTCAAATGCAAGAAGTCAGAACATAGAGCATATGATTGTCTTAAGTCAGCTCAGATGCATGAAATCGCAGCGAATTTGAAAAACAATCTGCTTTCGTCAAAGTAGTGATTGAGAGTGACATGCTCATATTTTGCTTCATTAATATGTTTGATGACTCATTTGATTTCAAATCATTTATTATGAACATCATCTTGAGTAGTCTAGAAAAGATATTTCGATTTCTCGCTCTGATAAACATTGAAGTCACTGACATGATGTTCATAAATGATTCATTGATTTCAGAGCTATGTGAATGCTTTGATATTCAGTCAATTTCACTGTTCAAATCGAAGACGATTCGTTCATATGATAAAATTTTCAATCGAAGATCTATTACACATGCTCTGTATATCTCAGTCACTATACAAGAACATAAGAATGAAATGATGTCTTTATTAATAACTCGTCTAGATCAGCACAAGATAATCATTGACAATTTCTGATTGAAAAGAAATCAAATTTTGATAGATTCTGCAAATGATTGATTGATATTTTCATTAAATATTCGAATCTCAAAACTTATTGTTTCAAAAGCAAGCAAGATCTGCAAAATGAAATGAAAGAACTTGAAGTCTATGTCAATGATCATCTTAAAGCGAACTACAAATTCAAAATCAGTGAACCAATTCATTGAATCAGCTCTCATATGAAAGCAAAGCATTCAAGTTGATCTCGATCAACATGAATTCATTCAGTCATTGAAGAAGAAAGAGCTCATCAATATTATCATGATCGAAGTCGCTGCTTATTGAACTTTAGTCAAGAAGAAGAATGTCAAGATCTTTACATTGATCATTAGTGAAATCAACAAGATGCTTAGCTTGATCAAAGATTCAGCGAAACTGAATGAAATGATCTTTGTCATGTCATTAAAGAAACTGAAGAAGAAGCTTTCAATAGTTTATCATAACTTTCTGAACGTTTTTGACAGAGAAAAGACAATTCAGTTGTCTTCACATCAATCATATGATCATAAGATTGAATTAAAAGATGAGAATCAATCTTCTAGAAGTTGATTGTATCTCATGTCGAGTCACAAGTTGCAGAAGATCAAGAAGTATCTAGAAAAGAACTTGAAGAAGAAGTTTATTACACTCAGCAAAGCTTCATTCACTTCGTCAATACTATTCATTGAAAAAAAAGATGATAGTTTTCGCTTTTGCGTGAATTATCGAAAACTGAATACTTTGATCAAAAGAAATCGTTATTCAATACTCTTGATAAACGAAGTACTCGCTTGAATTCAAGGCAGTAAATATCTGATTCAACTCAACATTATCATCGCGTTCAATAAGCTTCGCATGAGCATTGAAAGTGAGAATCTAATCACATTCATCACTTTCTTCAATGTTTACAAATATAGAGTAATGCTCTTTGAATTAATCAATGAATTAACATTCTTTCAGCACTATATCAATGATGTGTTGTTCAACTGTCTGCATAAATTCTGTCAGATCTATCTGAATGATATTTTCATTTACAGTAAGATTTTGAAGAAACATAAAACTCATGTGAAAGAGATGCTAGACAAGCTTCGTGAAGTCGATCTGCAGATAGACATTGACAAGTGCGAATTCAAGATTCAGAAGATCTCGTTTTTAAAACTACTGATATTCATTAATGATCTACGAATGAATTCTTGAAAAGTAGATGTAATTCGAAGCTGAGAAGTGCTTTGATTATTGACTCATGTACAAATCTTCATTGACTTCTGCAATTTCTATCAACAATTCATAAAGAACTTCTCGAAGATTGCTCGATCTATGATAAAGCTGATTCAAAAAGATCATTCATTTGAATGAACAGAGATCTGTCAGACGATCTTTGAGAAACTGAAGTAACAGATGACAACAGCTTTCATTCTGAAGCATTTTGATTCAATCAGAGAAGTTATTCTGAAAATGAACTTCTTGAACTATGTTAACGACGAAGTATTGTTTCAGTATAATGATGAAAACATTCTACATTCAATGATCTTCTATAGCAAGAACATGATTTCTGCAGAATGTAACTACGAGATCTACGACAAAGAGTTTTTGACTATTATTTGATGCTTGAAGCACTGATGCTTCGAATTGAAATGTACTGATATTTTGATCAAGATCTTCATTGATCATCTGAATTTGAAGTACTTCATGATCATCAATGTTAGAGGTCAGCATAGAGCGAGTCATATGAGTGTAATGTAACGAGTATATAAATGCTAAGGAAGGAAAGTATCTAGAAGAGAAGAGCCGACTATCTATATGACTCAGAAGAACATAAGCTAACTCTGAATAGAATTGACCTCGGAACAATCCTATAGCCTAGCGACGAGCGGTCGGCGATAGTCATCAACATAGTCATCAACATAGCTATCAACATAGATGCGTAGCTAGAATCGTAACATTATTCCCCCCCTTCAACGATTCATGTTCGCATGAATGTATTTTCTTAGCCTTGTGTAGAATCGAAATGCCTATTGTAGCAGGCTCACTATGCGAGGTAGAATGATGCCATTGTAGCAGGCTCACTAGTTGCACATGAACGTATGACCAGGTTCACTGGTGAGTAGAGCGATGAGAGTGAATAGGTCATCGCATTGACCGTGCCATTGAAGCAGACTCACTAGTTGCACGTGAACATTTGATCAGATTCACTGATAGGTAAAGCGATGTGAGTAGGTAGATCATCGCGTTGACGAAAGACGTCTTTGTAGCAGGCTCACTATTTGCACGCGAACGAGTCGACAGATCGATTCACTGATTGATAGAGCGATGTGAATAGCTGAGTCATCGCATTGACGAAAGATGTCATTGAAGCAGGCTCACTAGTTGCACGTGAACTCGATGACGGGTCAGATTCACTGATAGATAGGACGATGAGAATGAATAGATCATCGCATTGAGGGTGCCGTTGAAGCAGGCTCACTGGAATTTCGATATAGAAACAAGCTCAAAGGTTTGCTTGTTGTCGAAGACATTATCATGCCATTGTAGCAGACTCACTAGTTGCACATGAACGGATAGGCGGACCGGTTCACTGATGGGTAGAACGATGAGAATAGATGAGTCATCGCATTGACGGTGAGTGTCATTGAAGCAGGCTCACTGTTGAGATTTGCTCATCGAGATAGAGACTTCACGCAGTTCTTGACTGATCTCTTTGATTGCTCTTTGAAATAGAGGCTTCACGCAGTCATAGACTGGTCTCGTTTGATTGTTCAACAAATTCGAAGAATTCCTTGCGAATCTGAATGAACGATTAATTCGCTGATCTTTGATCTAGTCGGATGATTTCGATCGTTTGTTTATACTCGCTGATCAGCGCACGAGTTCGAATCTTTTGTTTATTCTCGCTGAATCAGCTTACGAGGGAAGAGAGATGAGTGCTGCTGACGATTGCAAGTCGGCTAGACCAAATGTCGATAGTGGGTTGAAGGGTCGACAGAAGCACTCGAGGATCGATGCAGATTATTTCACTTCGCCTGTAACGAAGAAGCATTTATATAATGTTAGAGACCAGCATAAAGCGAGTCATATGAATGTAATGTAACGAGTATATAAATGCTAAGGAAGAAAAGTATCTAGAAGGGAAGAGCCGGCTATCTATATGACTCAGAAGAACATAAGCTAACCCTGAATAGGGTTGGCCTTGGAACAACCCTATAGCCTAGCGGCGAGCGGCCGGCGATAGTCATCAACATAGCCACCAACATAGCTATCAACATAGATGCGTAGCTAGAATCGTAACAATCAAGAAACTGATCAGATGACAGACTAGATGAACTGAGAAGTTATTCAAATATAACTTCAAGATCATATATCAGTCAGAAAAGCAGAATCTGAAAGCAGACGCGCTGATCAGAATGTCAGACGTCAAATCAGTTGAATCAAATGATAATTGAAAGCTATATCAGCATCAGATGCTATTATCAGCAAGCACATTTGAACTGCAATCAATAGAAGATGATCAAGATTTGACTCAGATATTACTCATATTTGACTCAGATTCAAAACAGAATTCGAAAGCTAATGAAGATTTAATCAAAGAAATGATTTCTATTCAGAATCAAATTATAGTCGAAAATCAAATAAATCAACAATGTATTGATATTCAAACAGTCATAGAACAGAACAGAAGAACTTGTCAAGATATGAGTCTAAACAATTGCAGAGTACTGAACGAAGTACTTTGAAAGAATGATAGACTGTGAGTTTCTCAGTCAATGATTACTCAATTGATAAGAGAAGCATATGATCTTTCGATCAATGATCACTCTGACATGAATTGAACGTTAGACTTGTTAAGATGATCATATTGCTGATTGAAGATGAGAATGACAATCAAACGCTACATTTAAAACTGTTACGTTTGTTGTAGATCAAAAGCATCAAGAGATTGAATCAATGAACTATTGAAGTCGTTGTCTATATCTGAACAACAATGACAAGACATATCATTGAATTTCATTATCAATTTATTGAAAAGTGATGAAAGCAACGCAATTCTGACAATGATAAATCAATTGTTTAAAGAACGTCACTATATACTCTGTTGATCAGATGATGAAGAAACTTTCGCTGAATAAACAGTCAAGCTGCTGCTGATATGAGTTTTCAGAACTCATGAGCTATCAAGATCAATAATGTTCGATAGAGATTTATAATTCATATTGATTGTCTGAAAGTCTTTATGTCTGAGACTCAACATTAAGATGAAACTATTTATCAACTATCACTCACAGATCAACGATCAAATAAAAAGAGCGAATCAGAATGTAGAATGATATCTACGAAGCTATTGCTCATACATGCAAGATGACTGATTCATCTGACTATCTATGACTGAATTCATCGATAACAATGCTATTTCGTCGTCAATTGAACAATCAGCGTTCTTTCTGAATAAGAGCTTTCACTCTCATATGAGCTTCAATTCAAATTCAACTGAATATGAGATCATTCAAACTAGAATTCAAGCGAACAAAGCAGAGAATATATTTAAACATATGAAATGATCATTAGCGTTGATCAAGCAAACATTAGTAAGAGTCAGAATCACAATGCAGAAACAGATTGATAAGCATCGAAAGAAAATGATTTACAAGATAGATGACATGATGTTTCTGAATTCTAGAAACATTATGATCGCAAGATCATCAAAGAAGCTGAATGATAAGATGCTAGAATCTTTCAAGATTCTGACTGAGATTGAACATGCATATCAACTGAAACTGTCATCGACAATGAAGATTCATTCAGAGTTCATCTCAAATCTGCTACAACTGAATTTGAAAAACTCTCTGAAAGAACAACGAAATGAGTCATCTGATTCTATAGTGATAGATGACGAAAATGAATGAGAAGTGAAGAACATACTGAACTTCAGACACTACAGAAAACAACTGCAATATCGTGTCAATTGAAAGAGCTATGACATTGATTTACATTGATACAATGTTGATGAAAATGAGTTTGAAGACTGCATGAAGATTGTAAATGACTTTCATCAGAAGTATTTGAACAAGTCAAGTTAGAAATTGACTCAACAAGAATTGATCGATCGAACTGCAGTAATGAGAACATTACTAGATGAAGAAGAGAAATAATGTTGCAAGCATGCATCTCTGATACTTCTGATTAGTCTAACATAGACTAGTATAAAGCTGTGAGTAGAACTGTTGTTGACACGCTAGCAATCTAGCATGCCTTCGTGAGTAAAACTCACGTCGTGTTGCATCTTCTTTCTACTTCAGCTTTGAACTTCTAGTTAGAATACATTCATATGATTTGCTCTATGCAGACTCATAACAAAAATACGCGTCAATCGAACGCATAACACACGTCAAACAGTGCTTCAAACAATGCTTTCTACATGACTTTCTATCTCATTAGCTTCTTCATTGCTTTTTCTATTTACACTTTCGTTTGCTTTCTCATCGCAAAGCTTCATTGAGTTCTTTATCTTATCTGTTTCGCATAAAAGAAAGAACTACATCAACTATTGTTATGAAGAAGAGCTTGAAATAATGATAACGAGTTCTCTACATCTCATTGACTTTCTCATTGACTTTCTCATTGACTTTTCCATTAACTTTCTCATTGACTTTCGATAGATCACATATGAAGCACTGAATAGATCACATATGAAGCACTGAGTAGATCACATATGAAGCACTGAATATATCACATATGAAGCACTGAGTAGATCACATATGAAGCACTGAATATGTCACATATGAAGCACTGAGTAGATCACATATGAAGCATTGAATATATCACATATGAAGCATTGAGTAGATCACATATGAAGCATTGAGTAGATCACATATAAAGCACTGAATACGTCACATATGAAGTATTGAATATACTACATATGAAGCACTGAGTAGATCACATATGAAACACTGAATATACTACATATGAAGCACTGAGTAGATCACATATGAAGCACTGAATATATCACATATGAAGCACTCGATACATCACATATGAAGCATTGAATATACTACATATGAAGCATTGAAAGAGCAGTGAAATTGATTTTACAAATCTGTTTCTTATTTTGCACTTTTAGAAGATTTGTCACTAATTTTGATGAGACTTTCAACAAATTCTAAAAAATAACACAGGTTTTGCAATCAACGATATCTAATTAAAAAGACGTAGTGCAAAGCAGTTTTCATCGAAAATGATGATCTTCTCGTCTATATAGTACTGAAATAGCGACTTATTCTGATCGTTGATTGTCAAGAATTTCATCACGTGACTTAACATCAAAACTTTTTCGATCTTGCACTATGTTTTTTTGCTGCGTTGACTCGTGCAAGTCGTTTTTTCTCGTTTAAACTGTCATCATTTCTTTTTTCTTTCACTTCAACTATTATTCTGATCTTTATGATTCATTGAAGTCGTTGTACATACATCAGATGATTGAAAATCATCTGATTGATGATTGAAATTTTCTTCATCTATTTATCTGTTTATTTGTACATATTTGCATCTGTTATTATCTTCATTGTACGCGTATATATCAATCTTTATCTCTTTTTATGATTCTTTTTCATGTCTCAATGCATTTGTACTCACTGTGCTCATAATCATTCACTTGATCAATTTGTTGAATCTAATTCTGCGCATGTATTAGTTCTTTATTTATCTTGTTGTGTACATTCTGTGCAGACTTGAACTGTTATTGACTAATGATATACAGACAAAGAAATGATGATGACAATCATTACAGAATATTGATTCTAACGTTGTTCTCAATTTTACGCTTCAATTAAAATGAATTTGCATCGTTTCTGCACTATCGACGCGCTCTCTTTCATTGTCTTTACTACAATCTTTATCTTCTTTATCTTCTTCACATACTTGTTCTGTTCAATTTCGTTCGTCTTTCGCTGTCTTTTCATCATTGCATACAACTTCTTTGTTGATCTTTATAAATCTCTTAGACTTTATACAGTTCTTTCGACAGACAACATCTGCTTCTCGCTCAACTAACATTTCTTGCAATGCTTATTGAGAACTCATAGTCAATTATCAAGATGATGAACATACTTTAAAACTCTTTATGAAACGTTGTTTAAACTGTACAGAATTGCACTGAAAGTTCAAATCTGTTTTCAATTTATATTCATATATCATTTGTTGTTTTAAAGATGATGAACTGCTAAATTCTTTATCAGATTCTTCGTCTTTGATTAAAAGTTTTTTCAAAGATGATACAACTCAGTCAAAACATTTTCTAAATCACATTCAAGATTACAATCATGCATTGATCTTTACATCTTGCATGTACACTGCAAACAAACGTCTTACAAATCAACGTGAAATTCAAGCATTTATTGTACATGATGAGTTGTATCATTTGCAAAGATCTTTACATTCAACTGTTCAAGAATTATCATGCTTTGCACAGCTTTACTTTTATGATTCTGCTCAGATAATCACTATGCGCTTGACTCAAAGTCTCACTCTTCACGAAAGTCTTTTAAGACAGCTGAACAAGATGATATAAGCATGTGACAATTCATTTATTGACATGTACAAGTTTGCATGAGAACAGCTTGAAACTGCTCAACAGAGTACAAATTCTATGCATGTTGTTCTAAATTTGCAACTTAAGTTGATAGTAAAACGTGACTTTGATCAATGATGTACAACTTTACTTATGATCAGTGAAGTTGCTGTGTTTATTTCAGATGAGTATAATGAGATTGAATATTAAGATATTGTTTTTGCGAAGTGTACAGCTGTCGATGAAGAATCGCGATTTCATCGTATTAATCATGATAACGTTGCATACTTTTCTTTACATTATGTACTATTCTTTTCTGAAGATAAATTGAGTTGACACTGAGCACTTCGATTGCATAACGATGATCACTCACGCATAAAGACTCATTACAGTCGACGTGCATGACTGTGATATCATCTCTTCAAAAGATCAGATCAGTACTCTGTTGTACAGAAAGATCAACAATTATTTCAGCAATATATTGTTGATTGTTTTGCAATTATTGATCAAAGTCAATTGAAATTTCCTTGATATAATCAAAAGATTATTCACGCAGATCTTTACAAAGATCTTGTAAATGCAATTACTAAAAAGAATGATGATTCTGAGCTTATAGATCATCGAATTATACTGTCATCAAGCTACACAGAGAAAAACAGATGAATGCAACAGCTGTATCAGAATTTCATGATCATTGCTCGTTATTTTGAAAAGTCTATCATGTTTGTAACATGTACTGCAAACTCACACTGATTTAAAATTATTGCTGCATTTAAATTGAATCAGAAAGTCGAGAATTGATTAAATATAATCACATGAGTCTTTCATGAGAAGATAAAGACTTTATTGCAGAATCTTAAAACTCAGTACAATCAATATCTTGACATCGTATGAACTATTGAGTATCAGAAACGCGATTTATCTCATATATATATCTTACTGTTTCTGCATTGAAAGAATAACTTTCTTGAATGAGTTTGCATGAATGAACTGATCTGTGCAGAGTTTTCGAATCTCAATATTGATCTGAATGAATCTTTACAACGCATTATTAAGAATCAACTGACGCATGATTCTTGCGACGTTTGAAATTCTTCTGCGTCGTGCATGAAAGATAATTCAAAAGATTCTGAATGAGTCTGTGAAAAAAAGTTCTCAAAGTCATATCAAATTGAAATCATGATTCAGCTCAATGACTATTCTTTGTACAAAAGATGTCAGAATGATCGTATTTGAATGAAACATGTAAACGATAGAGATGTTCATCTGAATAATACATGAGTAATGTCATACAATTCTTATCTGACTTGTAAGTATAATGCGCATATTAATGTCAAAATTTGCGAATCTATACAGATCATTAAGTACATTCACAAATATGTGTACAAAGAAGAAGATCAAACAATCATGAAATTAAAGAATAATTTAAATGAGATCATACATCACTTGAATGATCATTATATCTTTTTGAATCAGACTGCGTGAAATCTGTTCAAGTTTTGCAGTCATATTGAGAATTCTTTCATTACGCGATTGATCATGCATCTTTCTGATGAACAATCGATGTATTTTTCAAAGAATGTCACAGTGAAACAGATACAAATCATTCTGAACGAGATTGAAACAACGCTTACTGCGTGATTTTGATATAATCAACAACATTCAAATGAACGTGCGCTTTTATATTAAGAGTTTTCAACTCATTATGTTTATCAGTTGAAAAAAGAACAACGACGCTGAACATTGAGACAATGAGATACGACAATTGATTGTATGTATTATTTCATCTCGATGCAGAGAGAAAAACATTATTTACAACTTCTTTTAATGATTGTACAAGATGCTCAAAGCTTTGATGATATACGTACTGTTGACAAAGTACTGCATCTCACTTATCGCTTCATCTGTACTGCTCTGCGTCTGCTTGAAGATGATGACGAGTGAGTTAGTTGTTTCATTGAAGTCGTACATTTCTCTATAAGTTCATCTTTACGAAGTTTGTTCATGATTGCTCTGATGCACAGTGATCTTGCAAATTTATGTGCATTATGAAACAGATTTCATGTCGTTCGCAATGATTTATCTCGTCATATACATGAATTTTCTTTCATATCAATTGATTTCAAGAATTCACATCTTGATTATGAATTATATCTGATTGCAAAGATGCTGCAACGACATGATAAGACTCTTGCAGATTTCAGTCTGTCTGCATCAATCTTGAATTGATTTAATAATATTGTTTCTTTTTTGATTTTCACAGAACTTGAGTATGATCAGATTGAATAGATCAGATTAAAAGATGCAAAGATTGCTCAATTAAATGAGAAACAGCATTAAGTCTTTAACAGTATTATTTCAATCATTACAGACTCGCTTAAGACTGCACATTTTTTCATTCATGACTTTGCAGACATTGAAAAGATGTTTCTATATGAATGTCTGTATCATCACTTTCGAGCGTAAACAAAGATCATTCTGTGCATGATCTTTACAAGCATTGCAGCTCAGTTACTGTCTGATGAAAGAACATCATATTCTCATTTCAAGATTTCTATTGTTTATCATGATACATTTATCTGTTTCATCATTGCATACTCAGAGCTTGTTAATTTACTGAAACGTACGATCTTAATCATATGAAATGAGATTTCTATGCAGCACAAGCACAACTTCATGATCATCAATGCATCTTTGTGTGACATTCTGCAGTTCAGCAATGTATTTGATGAAATATTTGCAATTCTTGATGAGAACTTTGCACAAATCACTCTCGTGATTTCACAAGAAAATCAATCAGCGCAGATCAATGTCAGCATTCGCAGCTTCTGAATCTGAAATCATTTAACTGTGCTGAAACTGCATCAAAACATACAAATTTGATTAAGTCTGAACAATCAGCAATTTGTCGAGTGAATCAATTGTATGTCATATGATTTCAATTTATATGATGTCAGATCTTTATCATTCATGATCATCAATTATTATGAAACATCGCGATCGTTTATTAATCATATATATTCTTTGCACAATCTTGCACAAGCTCATACATCTTTGAATTTCTTCAAGAGCAAAACTATACTATGTTTTCACAACGACTTCGTTAATCTGTTGAATTAACAGATCATGAACGACTTTCTTGAGTTTGCATGACTGTTCACGTCAATTGATATGATTGAAAACAATGATGTCAAGAAGATTGAGAATATCAATATGAAGTATTTGCAGACTCTTGAACTCTCTGAATTTCTCTTATTACAGATGTATCTCAAGATAGAAACTTCAATTATATTACTACATAATCTGCATTTACATGAGAAAATGTGTAATGATACTTGATTGATTATTACACATCTGCATTAAGATTGTATTGAAGATCACATCTTGAAGAATGAGTTTAATGAAAACATATGATTGATTTTGAGAATTAAGTTAATCAGTAAGAAAGACGACTATTCATGAGTTTTATCGCGCAAGCAGTTTTCTATTTATCTCTGCTTCGCAATGACAATTAACAAGTTGCAAGAATAGTTGCTGTTGATTGTAAATATGAATCTTTCTTTGTTCTGTTTCAGTCATAATCAGTTATATATTGCATTGTTTAAAGTCATAAATGTATGAAGATTATCAATTTTGTTTCATTCTTTTAAGAATCAATGTACTGATAATGTAGTTTATTCAAAGATTTTGTTGTTATAAATGTGATTGAACTGTAGTTTTGAGTTCTGTATTTAAAGTTAAATCACTGTTACGTTGAATTCATTTTTTTACAGCTCAGCATTGATTACATTACATCACAGCACAAGTAATTACAAATTTGTATGCTCTTTGCATCAAGCTTTTTGACTAACTACAGAGCTTTATGAGCTAGCTACTGCTGCGCATAGATGCAATTTACTGCTGCGCATTGACGCAATCATCTGCACAGATTCTTACTACTCATCTTCAAAGTCGTACTTCTTCTCAAGACTTTCAAATAGAACTTCTATCATATGTAAAGCTTCTGCGATGATTAATGCTTGATTTGCAAGAAGATCATACACATCGAAAAGTTGTCTGAATAGATTGAAGATCGAGCTGAATTCATCATTGTTGAATTCAGATGTCTTATGCTTTTTCGCAAAGATTATACAGATTAGTAAAGTTTTTTCATCATTGATATGAGTTCTTACTGCTTAATTTGAATTTCATGCAATCATGTGCATTCTTGAACTTGCTTTTTTTGAACATCTTCTCTTTGATACATTTGCTCTCTGCTTTGATCATGTCTGTACAGATTAGTACATTATCAAACTTATTTGTACAAAGATTGTACATATTTGATACAAGACTGCATTGATCAATTCTCTTTTCTGATGTCAAGCATGAAGCATATATTCTTTGACACAGCTTGAAGAAGAATCAACAGAAACGAAACATGTCAAAATCGTTGATGCATGACTTACATGCATTCATTCTTTTATGAAACAGTTTGACATGACTCTGCAAGATTATGCTCTGAGAGATATACTTTTGCTTTCAATTCTGTACAGATTAACAATATTCAATGCACTTCAATATATATCTGTACATACATATAACTCGACATTTTTGTTTACTCAGTTACTTCGCAGATTGATATCTTGCAATAATGACTGTGCTGTAAGCTGTACAGTCTTGATTGAGCAGAATGATTCTGCACATTTCTGTTCAATTCTTACAAGAACTTCATGCTTCTCACTCGTAAACAGTCTCATCTTGATATCAACGTAAGAAGTAAGTGTGTATGAGTCGTTATCGCTTTCAGTGAGAGCTTCAACGTCTGAGACATCATTATGAGTCATTTGCACAATTGTACAGATTTGTAATGTTAGAGTATGATTATGAAAGAATTTGTTCAGTTGTAAACTTTTCTAGAAAACTCGTATTAATTAGTAAAGCTGTGCACATCTTGATACAAATCAGTTCTAAGAGTTGAAAAGACATGAAACTGTCTGCGCAATACAGCACAGAATCAATAAAGATAAACTATATGTTTAATCAGATGTATAAAGACTTAAACAGAATGAGAGAAGTTAGCATTTGATCTGAATAGATCAATACATTTTTATACATTTTTACAAAGTCTTCTAAAATTTAAAAGTCAAGAAAATCTTTGAAAGTTTCAAAGCTGTAGAAAGCAAAGCTCTGCAATTACTGTTAACTGTCTTGAAACTTTCACGTAAGAACTGTACAATTCAGTACAGTACTAGAAAAGAAAGAAAAACACTTGCACAAAAGCTGCAAGCTTGAGTGATCATTAGTACATAGTGATACATAGAAGCAAAGATCTGTACAAAGATATTATTACATGTCTGTACAGATAGATCTGTAAGAACTTATCAAAAGAGTTGTTGTAAAAGTTACGTTTGAAAGATGTAATAGAAACAAACTTATGTTCAAAGTCAATCTCATGATTTATTTCAGCAATTGCAGCAATCTTAAATTCATTGCAAATGATCGTACTGAACAATACATCACAGTACTGATCACATGAATGTTAATACTTTTTCATACATGCTATTTACTACTTACTAAGCGTAAAGACAATTTTCATCGAAAATGATGACTCTCTCGTCTATATAATACTGAAGCAAAAGTGTATTCTGATCGTTGATTGTCAAGAATTTCATCACGTGACTCAACATTAAAACTTTTTCGATCTTGCACTATGTTTTTTCGCTGCGTTGACTCGTGCAAGTCGTTTTTTCTCATTTAAACTATCATCATTTCTTTTTCTTTTGCTTCAATTATCATTCTGATTTTTACAGTTCATTGAAGTCGTTACATCAGATGATTGAAAATCATCTGATCGAACTGAAAATTTTCATCTCGTACATATCTGCATGCTTTCATTACTTATCTGCATTTACATTATTTACATTGTACGCGATTTATCTCAATCTTTATCTCTTTTTATGATTCTTTTTCATGTTTCAATGCATCTGTACTCGCTGTGCTCATAATCATCTCATTCATGAATTCTTCAATTTTAATTCAATGTGTGTTTTGAATCTTTGTTCATCTCTGTTTATCGATTTATCTGTTTATTTATACACATTGTATGCTTCGTACATGCTTCATAGCATATGCTAATTAGTTCAATAGAAAGCACTCTTCATGACTTAATATCAAACTTTCTATCAAACTTTCTATTGTACTCTCTATCAAACTCTTTATCAAACTCTTTATTAAACTTTCTATCAAACTCTTTATCAAACTCTCTATCAAACTCTTTATTGAACTCTCTATCAAACTTTCTATCAAACTTTTTATCAAACTTTCTATCAAACTCTTTATTGAACTCTCTATCAAGCTTATCTGTACATACTGTATGCTTTGTACATGCTAATTAGCTCGATAGAAAGCATTCTTCATGACTCGATATCAAACTCTCTATCAAACTTTCTATTAAATTGTTATGAAGAAGAGCTTGAAATAATGATAACGAATTCTCTACATCTCATTGACTTTCTCATTGACTTTCTCATTGACTTTCTCATTGACTTTCTCATTGACTTTCTCATTGACTTTCTCATTGACTTTCTCATTGACTTTCTCATTAACTTTCTCATTGACTTTCGATAGATTACATATGAAGCACTGAATATACTACATATGAAGCACTGAATATATCATATATGAAGCACTGAATACGTCACATATGAAGCACTGAATATATCACATATGAAGCACTGAGTAAATCACATATGAAGCACTGAATATATCACATATGAAGCACTGAATACATCACATACGAAGCATTAAATATACTATATATGAAGCATTGAAAAAGCAGTAAAATTGATTTTACAAATCTGTTTCTTATTTTGCACTTTTAGAAGATTCGTCACTAAATTTGATGAAACTTTCGACAATTTCTAAAAAACGATATCTAATTAAAAAGACGTAGTGCAAAGCAGTTTTCATCGAAAATAATGATTCTCTCGTTTATATAATACTGAAATAGCGACTTATTCTGATCATTGATTGTCAAGAATTTCATTCAATAACTCAACATCAAAACTTTTTCAATCTTGCACTATGTTTTTCGCTGCGTCGACTCGTGCAAGTCATTTTCTTTCGTTTAAACTGTCATCATTTCTTTTTCTTTTGCTTCAACTATCATTCTGATTTTTACAGTTCATTGAAGTCGTTGTATGAACATCAGATGATTGAAATCATCTGATTAATGATTGAAATTTCATTGATGTGTTTATCTGTTTACTCGTACATATCTGCATCTGTCGTTATCTTCATTGTATGCATATATATTAATATCAATCTTTATCTCTTTTTATGATTCTTTTTCATGTCTCAATGCATCTGTACTCGCTGTGCTCATAATCATCTCATTCATGAATTTGTTGATTCTAATTCAACGTGTGTTTTGAATCTTTGTTCATCTTTGTTTATTGATTTATCTGTTTATTTATACACACTGTATGCTTCGTACATGCTTCATAGCACATGCTAATTAGTTCAATAGAAAGCACTCTTCATGACTCGATATCAAACGCTCTATCAAACTTTCTATCAAACGCTCATTAAACTCTTTATCAAACTCTCTATCAAACATGCTAATTAACTCAATAGAAAGCACTCTTCATGACTCGATATCAAACACTCTATCAAACTTTCTATCAAACTCTCTATCGAATTTTCTATTAAACTCTCTATCAAACTCTTTATTAAATGCTTTATTAAACTCTTTATTGAATTTTCTATCAAACGCTTTATCGAATTTTCTACCAAACTCTCTACCAAACTCTCTATCAAACGCTTTATCGAATTCTCTATCAAACGCTCTATCAAACGCTTTATCAAACTCTCTATCAAAATTTCTATCAAACTTTCTATCAAACTCTCTATCAAACTTTCTATCAAACTTTCTGTCAAACTTTCTATCAAGCTTTCTATCAAACACTCTACATGACTTTCTTCATGACTTTCTTCATGACTCTCTTCATGACTCTCTATCAAAGTCACTGCATGCTTCAAAACACACGTCGATCAAATGCATAACATACGTCAAACAGTGCTTCAAACAATGCTTTCTACATGACTTTCTATCTCATTAGCTTCTTCATTACTTTTTCTATTTACACTCTCGTTTGCTTTCTCATTGCAAAGCTTCATTGAGTTCTTCGTCTTATTTGTTTTGCATAGAAGAAAGAATTACATCAATCATTGTTATGAAGAAGAGCTTGAAATAATGATAACGAGTTCTTTACTTCTCATTGACTTTCTCATTGACTTTCTCATTGACTTTCTCATTGACTTTCGATAGATTACATATGAAGCACTGAGTACATCACATATGAAGCACTGAGTACGTTACATATGAAGCATTGAATATATTGCATATGAAGCACTGAATACGTTACATATGAAGCACTGAATAGATCACATATGAAGCACTGAATATATCACATGTGAAGCACTGAGTACGTCACATATGAAGCACTGAATATATCACATATGAAGCACTGAATAAATCACATATGAAGCACTGAATATATTGCATGTGAAGCACTGAGTACGTCATATATGAAGCACTGAATATATTGCATATGAAGCACTGAGTACGTCACATATGAAGCACTGAGTACGTTATATATGAAGCATTGAATATATCACATATGAAGCACTAAATACATCACATACTCGTATGCATGAAGTTTTTACGCACACTGAGTTTTCGCGCACTCTAACTAGAAAGATTAGTTACAGATAGTATTTCAAGACACGCTAAACCTTAAAATACTATCTGATGTCTCAAGATACTATTCGTAACTAATCTTTCTAGTTAGAGTGCGCGACAACTCAGTGTGCGCGAAAATCTTATGCATACGAGTATGAAGCACTGAATAGATCACATATGAGGCACTGAGTAGATCACATGTGAAGCATGTATAAAGCACTGTATGACATCTATAAAGCTCTGTATGACATTCAAATCATGTACGAAGTGTGATGTAATTGATTCTACTGATTTCTACAAATTTTGTACTATTTGTGCATAATTAATAAAACGTAGTGCAAAGCAATTTTCATCGAAAATGACGATTCTCTCGTTATCAAAGTACTATTTAAAAATTACTAAATTAATATAATAGTATTATTTTTTAGTTAATTTAAGGGAATCAATATTTGCACACTCAGTTTTCATACATATGTAAACACTCATTTCA
>JAABUV010003649.1_pt1 | contig 19351 bp, 14 predicted proteins | sample 5559971 | NCBI WGS metagenome assembly JAABUV01 (sample SAMN10711881, study PRJNA513362) | rock metagenome | isolation source: Antarctica rocks | place: Antarctica: Victoria Land, Knobhead nord | collected 2015-12-19
TCTTGACCGCAACCTGTCTCGCAGACACCGAAGCGACCTCCACCCAACGAAACGGCCATCGATTCAAAGAAACCTGTCACTGTCAATGACGAGGGGTACTAGCGGCTGAGGACCTACAGCATGACGACAAGGGACGGCCCTCACCCGACACGCCAGCCTCAACTCCCAACTTTACCCGTAGACGAACGCCGCGTCGTCGAGGTCGATGGCGGGCAGCGTGTCCTTCTCGGTCCAGTAGTCCTGCGTGTGCTGCCATTCCGGCTTGTCGCCTGCCTTTGGCAGCAAGGACATGCCGCGCATCAGGTAGCCCGGATTGAAGTTCGCCGGGTCAATCCACGGCATCAGCTTCATATCCCGGTCCTCGGGACGGAGCGCCGGCATCACCCGCTGCGCGCCCTTTTCCTTCATGTGCCCCAGCAGCCGGCAGACGAAATCGGCCACCAGGTCGGCCCGCAGCGTCCAGCTCGCCCGGAAGTAGCCGAACACCCAGGCGAAGTTGGGCACGCCGGTGAACATCATGCCGCGGTACGTCACCGTCTCGGAGAACACCAAGGGCGCGCCATCGATGGCGAACGCGATGTCGCCGAGCACGCTGAGGTTGAAGCCGGTAGCGGTGACGATGATGTCGGCCTCAAGCAGCTTGCCCGATTTCAGCCGGATGCCCGCCTCCTCGAACCGTTCGATCTCGTCTGTCGCCACGGATGCCTTGCCGGCGCGGATGCTCTGCAACAGGTCGCCGTCCGGGATGAAGGCGATGCGCTGGCGCCACGGCAGGTAGGACGGCGTGAAATCCTTTTCGATGTCGTAGTCGGGACCGAGATGGCCGCGGACGCCCGCCAGCAGCTCCTGCCGCACCGTCTCGGGCTCGCTGAAGGCGCGACTGGTGAAGACCGACTGCTCGTACAGGATTTTCTTGCGGACGATCTCGTGAATCCACTCCTCGTTGATCTCCAACGCGCGCAGCTCGTCGGCGATCTCGATGGCGTTGCGCCCGGTCCTGAAGAACGTCGGCGAGCGCTGCAACAGGGTCACGTGGGCGCAGTCGTCCGCGATCGCCGGCACCAGCGTCGCCGCGGTGGCGCCCGATCCGATCACTACGACACGCTTGCCCTTGTAGTGGAGGTCGTCGGGCCAGGTCTGCGGATGCACGATCCGGCCCTTAAAGGCGTCCATCCCCGGCCAGTCCGGCGTGTAACCCTGATCGTGCCGGTAGTAGCCCTGGCACATCCACAAGAAATTCGTAGTGAACCGCACGGCCTCGCCGGTGTCGGTGCGGGTGGCGTCGACGGTCCACAGGTTCTCGCTGCTCGACCAGCTCGCCTGCGAGATGCGGTGGCGGTAGCGGATGTGGGCGGCCAGGCCGTTCTCGTCGATGACCTCGCCCATGTAGCTGAGGATTTCGGCCGCGGTGGCGATCGGCGCGGTCTTCCAGGGCTTGAAGCGGTAGCCGAAGGTGTAGAGGTCGCTGTCGCTGCGGATGCCGGGGTAGCGGTGGGTGCGCCAGGTGCCGCCGAAGCCGTCCAGCGTTTCAAGCACGACGAAGCTGGTGCCGGGGCGCTGCTTGGCCAGGTGGTAGGCCCCGCCCACGCCGGAAATCCCCGCGCCGACGATGAGCACGTCGAAATGCTCCGCCATCTGTGGCGGCGCCGCGGCAACGTGTGTTTCCGTCCAGTCCATCGGTCCAATTCCCCCTAAGCCTTGCAACCCGTTCTGCGGGCAAGCGCGCCGTCAGCCAAGCTTCGCGTCAGCCAATTCCAGGACGCAAAGCGGCGTTGTCCAACAACGGTGCCCGGCGATTTAGAATGCCGCTTTAAGCACATGGATGCTGAAAAGGTTGGCAGGGTCCGTCCAGCCAGCGACCGGATCGTAGCCGGCGGAGCAGGCAAGGTCCGCAAACCCGGCCAAGGTGTACTTGTAAGAGTTCTCGGTGTGAATCGACTCGCCCGCGGCGAAGGCAACCCGGTTGCCGCCAATCCGGGCCGACTGGGCAACACGGCTGACGAGGTGCATCTCCACCCGGCTGTCCCGCGCGTTCCAACGGGCCTCATGGGCGAACGCCGCAAGGTCGAAATCGGCGTCGAGTTCGCGGTTGATGCGCGCCAGGAGGTTGAGATTGAAGGCAGCGGTGACGCCGGCGGCATCGTCGTAGGCGGCTTCGAGCACCGCCGGGTCCTTGGGAAGGTCGACGCCGACGATCATCAGGGAGCCGCGGCCCAGCAGATGGCCAGCGCGCCGGAGGAAGCCGGCTGCCTCGGATGGGGTGAAGTTGCCGATGGTGGAGCCTGGGAAAAAGCCGGCAAGGCGGCGGGGGCGGCTGCCGGGCAGGCGGGGCAAGGCGAAGCGGTTGGTGTAGTCGGCGCAAACAGGGGCGATCTGCAAATCCGGGAAGTCGGCAGCCAGGCTGGCGGCTGCGGCCAGGAGGTGCTTGCGGGAAATGTCGACGGGAACATAGACGGCAGGGTGGCGGAGAGCGGCGAGAAGCAGGCGGATCTTGACGCTGGAACCGGAGCCGAACTCGATCAGGCCGGCATGGGGGCCGACAAGGGCGGCGATGTCGGAGGCGCGGGCCTCAAGCAGGGCGCATTCGGTCCGGGTCGGATAGTACTCCGGCAACTCGCAGATGCGGTCGAACAGGCGCGAGCCCTCGGCGTCGTAGAAGAATTTGCTTGGCAGCGTCTTGGGCGTGCCGCCGAGGCCCTGGAGGACGGCGGCACGGAACTCCGTGACGGTGGGTTCGAGGTCGTGCAGCCGCTCAAGCGAATAGGCGTAACTCATAGGTCGGCCGCCAGGCGGAAACCCGAGAACTGCCAGCGCGCGTGGGGCGGGAAGAAATTCCGGTAGGTGGGCCGGTCGTGCCCGGCAGCCGTGGCGCAGGAGCGGCCACGCAGGATCATCTGGTTGACCATGAACTTGCCGTTGTACTCGCCGAGGGCGCCGGGTTCGGGACGGTAGCCGGGATAGGCGGTATAGGGGCTGGAGGTCCACTCCCAGACATCCTGCGCAACGCCGGGGCGGAGCGGTTGCGGATGGGCTTGCAGGCCCGGCCGTGCGGTATCCTGGTGCGCGTGCAGGCGGGCGGCCACCTCCCACTCGAACTCGGTCGGCAAGCGGCGGCCGGCCCACTCGGCGTAGGCGGCGGCCTCGTAGAAGCTGACGTGGCAGACGGGCTCGTCGTCGCGAACGGGCTGCAGGCCGTGCAGCGTGTAGGTGTCCCAACCGTCCGTGCCGGGCTGCCAGTAGGCGGGAGCGTCCCATTGCGCGGATCGGGCCAAGGCCCAGCCTTCGGACAGCCACAGGTCGGCCCGCCGATACCCCCCGTCCCCTATGAACGCCTTGAACTCGGCATTGCTGACAGGGCGGTCGGCGATGGCGCAGTCGCGCAGGAGCGCGGGATGGGCTGGCCCTTCGTTGTCGAACGCGAAACCCGCGCCCTGGGCATGGCCGATCCCGTGGACGCCGCCGGGGACGCGCCACATCGCCGGCGGCGGCAGGGCGCGCACCGGAGGCTGCGCTGGCGCCGGGACGTAAACGGGATGGATCGGGGAGCCGCCGAAGGCGTGCTTGATGTCGGTCAGCAGCAGTTCCTGGTGCTGCTGCTCGTGGTGCAGGCCCATGACGGCGAGGCCAGCGACCGCATCGCCGCATTCGTCGAGCAGGCGGTGCATGGCGTCGTCGACATGGCCGCGGTAGGCGGCAACGGCGGCGATGCCGGGGCGGCTGAGGGTGCCGCGGGAGGGACGGGGGTGCCGAGGGCCGACCGCCTCGTAGTAGGAGTTGAACACGTAGTTGAAGGCCGGGTCGAACTCCCGGTAGCCCGGCAGGTGCGGCTTCAGCAGAAAGGTCTCGAAGAACCAGGTCGTATGCGCGCGGTGCCACTTCGCCGGGCTGGCGTCGGGCATGGACTGGATGGTCTGGTCCTCGGCGGACAGCGGCGAAGCGAGGGCCTCCGTCTCGCTCCGGACCCGGTTGTAGAGATCGCGCGCAGAAATGCCGTCCGGTTGTGCCGAACGCGCAGCAACGGGCAGCGCCGTTGGCGCAAGGGGCCGGATATTCGTGTTTGACATGGAGAGGAGCCTTCGTGACCGTCAGCCATACGTGGCAACCGCCGGCCGGGTTTCATCAGGCCCGTCACGGGCTGGTTCCCGCCGGGCATGATCCGCCCTACCGTGGGCGCCATGCAAACCGCCGCACTCGCCTGCCAGCGCCACCTGTTCGACCTGCCGGACCACGTCAGCTACCTGGACGCCGCCGCATGGTCGCCGCTGCCCCATCCGGTGCGCGCGGCGGGCGAGGCCGGCATCCTGGCAAAAGCCCGGCCCTGGGCGCATTCCCGCGACGACGACACCGTTTGGGCGGAGCGGACCCGCGCCGCGGCAGCCCGGCTGATCGGCGCCACGGCGGACGACGTGGCCATTATCGGCTCCGTCAGCCACGGCATCGCCACCGCGGCGCGCAACCTCCCGACCCCGCCCGGCAGCCGCATCCTGCGGGTCGCGGACGAGTTCCCGTCGCTGTGCCACGCCTGGGATCGGCTGGCCCTTGAGCGCGGCCTGGTCGTCGAAGCCGTGCCGCGCCCCGCCGACGGGGACTGGACGGCGGCGCTGCTGGAGGCGGTGGCCCGTCCGGGTGCCCCTCCCCTCAGCGTCGCCACGCTGACGCCGCTGCACTGGTCCGATGGCGCGGTGATCGACCTGGACCGCTTGGCCCCCGTTGTCCGCGCCGCCGGGGCCGCACTGGTCGTGGACGCCACCCAGGCGGTCGGCGCCATGCCGGTGGACGTGGCCCGGCTGCGGCCCGACTTCCTCACCTTCCCCACCTACAAGTGGGTGCTGGGCCCGTACAGCCTCGCGTTCCTGTATGCCGCCCCGCACCGGCAAAGCGGCATGCCGCTGGAGGAGAACACCGGCAACCTGCCGCCTGCCACGGGCGCGCGGCGCTATGACAAGGGCGAACGCAACGACCCGGTGGCGCTGCCCATGGCCGCGGCCGGGATGGAGCTGGTCGCAGGCTGGGGCATGCCGGCCGTTGCGGCACGGCTGCGGACGCTGACCGACCTGCTGGCGGATGGCGCCGCGGCCCTGGGCCTGCCGGTGGCGCCCCGCGGGCTGCGCTCCCCGCACATTCTCGGCCTTCGCCTACCGGGTGGCTTGCCGGCTGGCCTCATCGGGCGGTTGCGCGCCGACGGCGTGTTCGCCAGCGACCGGTTGGGCGGCCTGCGCCTCAGTCCGCATGTGTGGGCCAACGAGGCCGATGTGGCACGGTGCCTGGCAGCGTTGCGGGCCGCACTGGCGTAGCGGTCCGAAGTGGGCTGGACCTGCCGCACCCCGGAGCCGCAGCGGTGCCGGCGCTGCGACGGCCTGCAAGGGCGGCCTGCTGCCGGGTCCTCCGACTCATACCGGCCGTCCCAAGCCTTGTCTGCCCGCCCCTTCGAAAGCGAAATCCGCGTTGTCATCGCAAGTTCACTGTGGCGCTGCACGGTTTCGTCCAGTATCGTACACGGGTGGTGAACGGTGCATGGGCCCGTGTGCCCAGCTTGGTTCTGGGTGCATCGTTTGGCAATCACTGTTCCTTTCTCCATCCACCGCGACCGGCAAGCGGATGGACGCGCTGCTGCCCAACCCCGGCCGGTGCGCCCGTGACCCGCCCGCCCAGCAAGCCGCCCGACGGGGCATGGGACGTGGTCTTCGATTCCTACGACCCCGGCGACGAGCAACGCCGCGAGTCGCTGCTCGCCCTCGGCAACGGCGTGCTGCTCACCCGCGCCGCCGCGGCCTGCGCGGTTGCCGACGGGCGCCGCTATCCCGGCACCTACTGCGCCGGGCTCTACGACCAGCGCGAAGAAGCGGTGGACGGCCAAAGCATCGTCCACGACGAAATCGTCAACCTGCCGAACTGGCTGCCGCTGCTGTTCCGCGCAAGTAATGGGGTGGGCAGCGAGGCAGGGGGCGAGGCGGCGTGGACCTGCATCGCCACCGCCGAGATCCTGCACTACCGGCACGCGCTGGACACGCGCCGCGGCCTGACCTGCCGCGAGGCGCTGCTCCGCGACGGGCAGGGCCGCCGCACCTGGCTGCGCGAGCGGCGCCTGGTCAGCCTGGCGCAGCCGCGGCTGGCGGCGCTGTGCCTGGAGCTGACGCCGGATGGATGGGAGGGCGGAATCGAGCTGCGCTCCGCCCTCGACGGCGGCGTTTGCAACGGCAACTGGCCGCAGGAGGCGCCGGGCCAGCGCCGCCTGCTCGGCGCCATCGACAGCGAGGACGCGCAAGGCACGCTCCTGCTGCGGACGCACCTGGCGCGGTCCCGCGTCGCCGTCGCCGTTGCCGCACGGACCGTCGTCTCCGGCGCCGAGGTAGTCGGGCGCAGGGTGGAGCGCCAAGGCGACATGATCGCCGAGCGCCTTGATTGCCGTGTTGGCGCCGGGCAGACGCTGCGTGCGGAGAAGGCCGCGTTCATCCGCACCGGCCGCGATGCGGCCGTGTTCGACCCCGGCGGCACGGCGCTGGCCGCTGCATCCGGGGCGCCGCCGTTTGAGGCGTTGCGGGCCGAGCACGAGACGGCGTGGGAGCGCCTGTGGGAACGCTGCCGCTTGGACGCCGGGCCGGACGCGCTCGGCGACGCGCTCCGGCTGCACGCCTTCCACCTTCTGCAAACGGCGTCGCCCCACACGGCGGACCTGGACGCCGGGTTGCCTGCGCGCGGCTGGCAGGAGGCGTATTTCGGCCAGGTGTTCTGGGACAGCACCTTCGCCTTCCCCTTCCTCGCCATGCGGTTGCCGGGCCTGGCGCGTTCCCTGCTGCTCTACCGCTACCGGCGGCTCGGCGCGGCACGGGCGGCGGCGGCGTGGGCCGGGCGGCGCGGCGCCATGTTCCCGTGGCGCAGCGCCACCACGGGGCGAGAGGAAACGCCGCTCTTGCAGCCCAACCCGCTCGACGGACGGTGGACGCGCGACGACACCCGGCTGCAGCGGCACGTCAGCCTGTCGGTCGCCCGCGATGTCCGCTACTACGTGCTCGCAACGGGCGACACCGAGTTCCTGGCGGAATACGGCGCGGAGCTGCTGATCGAGATCGCGCGCTTCTGGGCCAGCGCGGCCCGTCCCTGCTCGGTTCTGGGCGTGGAGGCGGGGCGCTACGACATTGCGGGCGTGGTCGGCCCGGACGAGTTCCACACGCGGATGCCGGGCGCCGCGGCGCCAGGGATCGAGACCAACGCCTACACGAACGTCATGGCGGCCTGGACCCTGGCGCGCGTGCCGGAGCTGCTCGGCATGCTGCCGCAGCAGCGGCGCGAGGGGCTTTGCCGCGCCCTGCGCCTCACCGCGGACGAGACCGCGCATTGGGAGCTGCTCAGCCGCCGGCTGCTCGTGCTGTTCCATGGCGACGGGATCATCAGCCAGTTCCGCGGCTACGAAACCCTGCCGCCGCTCGACCTCGGCGAGTACAAGCTCAAGCACGCGACCGGGCGCGTCGACCTGGCCCTGGAGGCAGAGGGCAAGAGCGCCAACGACTACCAGATTTCCAAGCAGGCGGACGTGCTGGTGCTGCCCTACATGCTGCCGGGCGCGCAGCTTGCGGAGACGCTGGCACGCCTGGGCTACGCCGTGTCGGACGACCAGCTTCTGAGCACGGCGCGCTACTACCTCGCGCGCACGTCGAACGACTCCAGCCTGTCCCGCATCGTCTGCGCCGGCGCCCTCGCGCAGCTCGACCCGGCGGCCTCGTGGGAGCTTTACCAAGACGCGCTGCGCCTCGACCTCGACCCGGCGCAGAAGGGCGCCGCCGAGGGCATCCACCTCGGCGCCATGTCGGCCACGCTGGACGTGATGCAGCGGCACTACCTCGGCCTCGACGTGGACGGAGCCGGGCTGGCCCTGTCGCCGGCGTTGCCGCCTGGCCTCGGACCGGTGGGCACGGGCATCTACTACCGCGGCGGCGCCTTCGATCTGGCGTGGGACGGGACGGCATTGCGGCTCGCCTCCGACGCTGCGAACCTGGGCGAGGTGGCGGTGGCGTGCAATGGCGGCACGCAGCCGCTTCGAGCCGGAGCATCCCTGGGGGTCGCCGTCGCCAGATGACCGCCGACGAGCCAGCAGAACCCCGGTCCGCCCTCCCGATGCTGCGCGGGCATCTTCGACGTCGGACGGCGCTCGGTGTCGCCCGGCTCGGCGACGCGGCGCTGTTGCAGGCGGCCGGGGCGGACCTGATGATGACGAGCCTGGACGAGATCGACCTTGCCGAGCTGGCCTACAGGCGCCTTTGCCGGCGGGGCGGGTAGCGCTGGGCAAAGCCCCGAGGACGCGCCTCATCCACCATGGTCCGCCGACGACTCGCCAACCCAAATTCGGATCAGTTGGCGAGAGGTGCCGTGCCCCCAGACCCGGCGTAGCGGCAGGCGCCGCCTTCGTATAGGTTCGCCAGCCGAGCCGCAGGTAGCCTGATCCGCACAATGACCACCACCCGCAAACCCCCACCCGAGGCCGATCTCTGGGACCGCTATACCCGCCTGCCCGCTGCCTCTAAGCTGGTCCTGCGCCTGAAAAGCCTGGTGTTCCTGCCGACGAACAAGACGGAGTTCCTGGACTGCCTGACCCGCTCCGGGCTGCGTGCGCCCGATGGCAAGGCGTGGTCGCCCCGTTCCGTCAACGTCGTGCTTGAGGAGCTGCTGCATCAGGGCCTGTTGACCGAGGGGCTGGCATGTCCCCCTGCCCTGCTGCATCCCGTGGCGGTCGATGCCGCCGCCTCTGCGGACAACAAGCCGCTGGTCGCAGCGGTGCTCCGGGCGTTCCCGGGGCGGCGCGTCATGTCGTACTACTCGTCCGGCCAGCAGTTTGACTGCAACGCGCTGTGGCGCTTGATCCGGCTGGCGGTGTATGCGGACGACCAAGCCGGGTTCACTGCGAACCGCGACCTGCACGACAAGGGCTGCGGCGCAGTGCAGGCGGCTGATCTGCTGGGCGTGCTGTTCGCCGCGCTGCCGCTCGCGTCCGACTGGCTGGCCAGCCGGCACCCGGTGATCCAGGTCGCCCTGTTCGACGCCAAGCTGTCCGCCTTCCTGCGCACCGGCGTGCCCGGCCCCGACCTGCCGGCGCTCCTCGACCGCTACCGGGCGCAGCAGGGCAAGACGGAGTTCGCCGCTGTCCGGCCGGCGCTCTTGCTGTTCGACCTGCTCGCGGGCCGGCTGGACGACGTGCAGCGCGGGATGGCGGCGGTCGAGGACCCCGCCGGCACCATGCGGCAGGCGTTCGAAGGCACGGTCGCGTTCCTGGGTGGCCGCAACGAGTCGGCGTTGCAGCACTACCGGGACAGCCTGAAGCTGCGCCGCAAGCAGGTCGGCAAGCGCAAGGTGTTCCTGGAGGGCGTACACGGCTTGTTCTTCTTGATGGCCCTGCTGCGCGCCAACGACGCCGCGTTGCAGGCGGAGGCGCAGGCCGGGCTCGACGCCGCCCTGTCCAGCGCGTCCGCCTATGCCGGCGGGTTCGCAGCGTTGCAGGCGCTGCTTTGGCTGGCCCAGGGCCTTGAGCCGAAGGCGCGTATGCTGTTGGAGCAACTGCGTGCGGCGGTGCCGGCCGAGCCGCTGTCGGCGGCCTGCGTCGCCTTGGCGGAGCACGCCGTCGACGTGGACCTCGCGCACGCGCACCGCGCCGACCTCGATGCCCGCTTCGATCGACTAGCGGTCCAGTTGCCGCTCATTGCCCGCATCTACGCCGAAATCTTGGCGGGCGTGGCCGAGTCGCCCAGGCCGTACCGGGCCTACCTCGCCGAAACCGGCCAGGGCATGGATGTCGCGTTCACCCGGCTGATCCAGGTGCGCCAGCCTTGGGAGCGTGCGTTGGAAAGCCTGGATGCTTTTCTCGGCGCCGGACCTACGAAAACCGCCGCGGGGCCAGGACCCCGCAAGGCGAAGCGCCTGGCCTGGTTCCTGGACCCGGACACGCGGACGGTCGAGGTCGCCGAGCAGTCGGCCAAGGGCAAGGAGGGCTGGTCCGACGGCCGCCCGGTCGCGATGAAGCGGCTGCATGAGCGGGACCCGCGGCTCGACTACCTGACGGAGCAGGACCGCGCGGCGCTGCGCTCGGTCCGCAAGGAATCGTCGGGCTGGTACGGGGACGAGAGCTACTATTTCGACACGTCCCGCACCATCCCGGCGCTGGTCGGGCACCCCGCGGTGTTCGACGCCCGCCACCGGTCGCGGCTGATCGAGCTGGTGCGCTACCCCCTGGAGCTGGTCGTCACCGAGCGGCGCGGCAGCTACCACGTCGCGCTGTCGCACACCGCCACAGAGGCAACCGTGTTCCTGGAGGCCGAGACGCCGACGCGCTACCGCGTGGTCGAGTTTCCGGAAAAGATGCTGACGGTGCAGGAAATCCTGGGCCGCCGCGGGCTGACCGTGCCGCGCAGCGCGCGGGACCAACTGGTCGCCCTCGTGCGCCGGGACAACCCGGCGCTGCCGGTCCGCGACGAGATCGGGGCGGCCGAGCAGTCGGCGCTGCCGGGGCAGCCCGCGCCGGTGGTCCAGTTGGTGCCGCACGACGACGGCCTGCGGCTCAACTTGGTTGTGCGGCCGTTCGGCGCCGAGGGGCCGGCCTACATCGCCGGGCTGGGCGCGCGATCGGTGCTGGCGAACGTCGGCGGCGAGCAGCGCCGGGCCAACCGCGACCTGCCGCGCGAGCTGGCCGAGCGGGCCGCCCTGATCGAGGCGTGCCCGACGTTGCGCGACCGCGGCGGCGCGGACGCGCATGAGGTGGTGATCGACGACCTGGAGGGTTGCCTCGACCTGCTGCTGGAGCTGCAGGCCTACGCCGGCCCGGTCGCGGTCGAATGGCCGGAGGGGCGGACGCTGCGGGTGAGCCCGCTCACGCCGGACAAGCTGCGGCTGCGGGTCGGCCAGGACCGTGACTGGTTCAGCGTGGAGGGCACGGTCGCGGTCGACGAGGGCCAGGTGCTCGACATGCGTTTCCTGCTCGACCGGCTGGCGCGTGCCCAGGGCCGGTTCGTGCCGCTGGACGACGGCCGCTTCGTCGCGCTGACGCGGCAGATGCAGGCGCAACTGGGCCGGCTCGCGGCGGTGTCGGAGCCGCACCGGGGCGGACGCCGCGTGCATGCGCTCGGCGCCGCCGCGCTGGACGCGGTGCTCGAAGACGCCGGCGAAGTCAAGGCGGACGCGGCCTGGACCCGGCACGTCGCCCGCATCCGCGCGGCCGAGGGCTGGACGCCGAAGCTGCCGCCAACGTTGCAGGCGGAGCTGCGCGACTACCAGGTCGAGGGCTTCGCGTGGATGTCGCGCCTGGCGCGCTGGGGCGCGGGCGCCTGCCTGGCCGACGACATGGGCCTGGGCAAGACGGTGCAGGCGATCGCCGTCATGCTGGACCACGCGGAGGCGGGGCCGTGCCTCGTGGTGGCGCCGACCTCGGTATGCCCAAACTGGCAGGCGGAGATCGCGCGCTTTGCGCCGACGCTCACGACGTATCGGCTTTCCATGGCGAGCGACCGGGCTGCGCTGGTCGCCGGCCTTGGCCCGCGCGACGTGCTGGTGTGCAGCTATGGCCTGCTGCACCAGGAGGCCGAGCTGCTGGGCGGCCAGCCCTGGCAGATGGCGGTGCTGGACGAGGCGCAGGCGATCAAGAACGCCGGCACCAAGCGGGCGCAGGCCAGCCTGGCGTTGCAGGCCGGGTTCCGCCTGGCGCTGAGCGGCACGCCGGTGGAAAACGACCTCGACGAGCTGTGGAGCCTGTTCAACTTCGTGAACCCCGGCCTGCTCGGCTCGCGCGAGGGGTTCGGCAAGCGCTTCGCCATGCCGATCGAGCGGGACCGCGACGCCAACGCACGGCAGGCGCTGCGGTCGCTGATCCGGCCGTTCCTGCTGCGCCGGACCAAGGCGGCGGTGTTGAGCGAGCTGCCGCCGCGCACCGAGCAGACGATGCAGGTCGAGATGGGCGAGGCGGAGCGCGCCCTCTACGAGGCGATGCGGCAGCGGGCGCTGGAGAACATCGCGGCGCTCGACGCTCCCACGGGCAAGCGCAAGATCCACATCCTCGCCGAGATCACCCGGCTGCGGCGGGCCTGCTGCAACCCCGCCCTGATCGACCCCGAAGCCGGGGTGCCGAGTGGCAAGCTGGACGCCTTTCTCGACCTCGTGGACGACTTGATCCGCAACCGGCACCGGGCGCTGGTGTTCAGCCAGTTCGTCGGCCACCTTTCGCTCATGCGGGCGGCGCTGGACGCGCGGGGCATCCGCTACGAGTACCTCGACGGCAGCACGCCGTCGGCCGAACGCGAGCGCCGGGTGGCGGCGTTCCAGGCGGGCGGGGCGGAGCTGTTCCTCATCAGCCTGCGCGCGGGCGGCACCGGGCTGAACCTGACCGCGGCGGACTACGTTGTCCACCTCGACCCCTGGTGGAACCCGGCGGTCGAGGACCAGGCGTCGGACCGGGCGCACCGGATCGGCCAGGAGCGGCCGGTGACGATCTACCGCCTGATCATGCAGGACAGCATCGAGGAGCGGATCGTGCGCCTGCACCGCGACAAGCGCGACCTGGCGTCCGATCTGCTGGAGGGTGCCGAGACCAGCGCCCGGCTGAGCGAGGAGGAGCTGCTCGACCTGATCCGTAGCTGAAGGGGGCGCTGCCGGCCTGCAACCACTCCCCCCGGACAGAGGCTCCCTGCGGAAGCAGCGCAGACATGCGGACGCTATGCAGCCTGGACCCATGGGCCGGGCGTTACGCCGCAACCAGCTATGAAGCCCCACCAAAGGATGCACGGCCATGCCCGCCACAGCGCAGATCATCTACCAACCCTACGTCGCAGGGGCGCGCGGGGCGTTGAAGCCTGGGATCGCGGTCGTGTGCCGCACCGCCGAGGAGGGCGCGCGGCGGGCGGAGAAGGCCCTGGCCGGCGGTTCGATCGTCGGCGCGCGGGTGGTGAGGGTGCTGCACGACAGCGCCACGGACGAGTTCGGCGACCCGGAGTACCTGGGCGAGTTCGGACAGGTGCCGGAGGAGGCATGAAGAGGCGGGTTCGGGGCGCGTGACCATGGCGGCAACCGAGGCCCAGGAGAACCAACTGCAACAGCCGCCGGCTGCCCTGAACCGGCAGGTCGCCGTCATGGCCGTCGCGGCCGGAGTGACGGTCGCGAACCTCTACTACAGCCAGCCCATCCTGTCCGCCATCGCCGCCTCGTTCCACGCCTCGGAGGAGCAGATCGGCACCCTGCCCGTGCTCACGCAGGCCGGCTATGGGTTGGGGCTGCTGCTGCTGACGCCGCTTGGCGACATGGTCGACCGGAAAAAGCTGGTCGTCGTCCTGGAGGTGCTGCTGTCGTTCGCGCTGGTCGGCGTCGCGGCCGTCGGCAGCCTGCCCGCACTCTATGCCGCCAGTGCCCTTGTCGGGGTGCTTGCCGTCTCCGTGCAGGTCATCATGCCCATGGCGGCGGCGCTCGCCACCAAGGACAGCAAGGGCCGGGTCGTCGGGGTTGTGTTCACCGGCACGCTCATCGGCATCCTGTTGGCGCGCGTCATGAGCGGCTACGTCGCCGAGTGGTTCGGCTGGCGCTCCGTCTACGGCACCTCAGCCGCTCTGGCCCTGGCAGCGGCGCTCCTGGTGGCGCTGAGCCTGCCCACGCTGCCCACGCACTATTTTGGCAGCTATGGGGCGCTGTTGCGGTCGACGCTCGGCCAGTTCAGGCGCTTCCCCCTGCTGCGGCGCGCGGCGCTGCTGAGTTCGCTGGTCTTTGGCATCTTTTGCTCGTTCTGGACGACGCTCACTTTCCACCTGAGCGGCCCGCCGTTCCATTACCGCAGCGACACCATTGGCCTGTTCGGCGTGCTCGCGGTTGCCGGTGCCTTGGCCGCGCCCGTGTTCGGCCGGATGGCGGACAGGGGGAACCCGGCGCGGACGCAGATGCTGACGGTCGGCCTCATCCTCGTCAGCGTCCTGTGCGTGCAGTGGCTGCCCAACTCCGCCCTGGCGTTCGTCGCCGCCACGCTGCTGCTGGACGTGGGCGTGCAGGCGACGCAGGTCAGCAACCTGGCGCAGATTTACACCCTCGACGAGACGGCGCACAGCCGCATCAACACGGTCTACATGACGACCATGTTCATCGGCGGCGCCATCGGCACCTACGCAGGGGTGAAGTCCTGGTCGCTCGGAGGCTGGGCCGTCGTGTGCTGGCAGCTTCTTGCCTGGTCGCTGGCGGCGCTGGCGGTCGTGCTCTGGTCCTATCTGGCGGCAGGCCGCAGTGGCGCTGCGGCCCAGGCCACGCCTCCGCGCGCTGTCGTGCGGCAGCCCTGAAGGCGTGCCACCCGACTGCGGCACACTCCTCCGGCCCGTGGCGTCATGCTGGCGCGACCGCGTTGGCCTTGGTGGCCCCGCGGCCTCCGAGGGACCGCTCCGGTCCGGTCGTGGTGTCGCGCGCGGTTTGGTGCTCCATCTCGGCGTTCAGCTCGCCGCCCACGAGCACGATCGTGGCGGACAACCAAATCCAGGTCAGGAAACCGACCGCCGCCCCGAGCGACCCGTATGTTTTATTGTAGCTGCCGAAGTGGCTGACGTAGTACGAAAAGGCAACCGAGCCGACCACCCAGGCGACGGCAGCGAAGCCGCCGCCCCAAGTGACCCAGTGCCAGCGCGCCTTCTCGCGGCTCGGCCCGAAGCGGTAGATGCAGGCAAGCAAGGCTGCAAGGGCGACGAGCAGCACCGGCCAGCGCAGGAGGCGCAGCAACAAGTCCGCGACGGAGCCGAGGCCCACGACGTTGAGCACGACGGGGACCGCGACAACCGCGGCCATGGCCAGCAGCACGAAAACGATGCCGCCCACGGTGAAAGCGAGCGTAACGGCGGTGCGGAGCAGGAAGCCGCGCTTCTCGGTCTCGTCGTAGACGACGTTCAGCGCATCGAACAGCGCCTTGGTCGCCTGGTTGGCGCTCCACAGTGAGGTGGCGATGCCGAACACGGCGCCAAAGCCCAGCGCCTTGCCGTTCGAGGCGAGGCTGTGGACCTGGTCCGTGATGATCTGCATGCCGCCGCCCGGCACGACGCCGGAGAGGGCATCGAGGTTGTCCGCTATGGTGGCCGGATTGGCGAACAACCCATAAAGCGAGACCAGCGCGGCAAGCGCGGGGAACAGGGCGAGCAGGGCGTAGAAGGTGATGGCCGCAGCCTCGGTCAGCAGCCTGTCCTTGGAGACGTTCCCGGCAACCCTTTTCGTGATGGCCCACCAGCCACGAGCCGGGATTTCGGATGGCGCCCTGGCGTCATGGCCGGGGCTGCTGTCCGACGTTGCCCTGGGGCGGCGCGACAGGGCGTTGTCCGCATTCGGCGTCGCGTAGGGCGCGGGCTGGTCTTTGAAGGCTGTAACCGAGAGGCTGGCAACTGCCAAGGCGGTGAACAGCAACGAGACTGGGTCGCGTTTCATGGCTTGGTGCTCTCCCGTCCGTTTCAGCGCTTTATGCGGTGTAGTGCCTATCACATCGCTTGTTCGGCATGGAAGCGGCAGCCGCAAGAGTTGCAGGGCTATCGCACTTGGCCCGGCTTGCCTTCAGCCTCAAAGGCCTCGTCATCGCGAGCCGGCTCCGGCGCGGCAATCCAGGGTGACGTGGACCACATGGGGGCGCGTCGCCCTGGATCGCCACGTCGCAAACGCTCCTCGCAGTGACGAAGGGAGACAAATGCGATTGCCCTGGCGAGGGCTGCTTTCACGCTGCGAAAGCGTGGTCCGCACGACAAGCAAAAACCGTCGAGGCCGGCCTGCAGGGAGATTGAAACTGAGCCAAGCTACACTGGGCACTGCCCACTTCTGAGGCGCTGCGTGGCCGTCCTCTGGTCAGGCCGGCCACGCTGCCTGCTGGGCCTCCTGCTGGGGCCTAGTAGACGCGGACGCGGCCCCGGCGCTCGGTGGTGACTTGGTCCGCGGTGTAGGCTGGCGCGGCCGGGTCGAACTTGGTCCAGCCGGTTTTCTCGTATTCGGTCCGCCGCACGGCGGGGTCGACCGGCGTGCGGCCGTCCAGGACCGTGTTGACCGTGCCCGCCATGGCGCTGTCCGCGCGCACCGTCACCAGGCTGCCGCCGCGGCGGACGCCCTCCGAGTAGGTGTGCGCGTCCGCCTCGCTCACCCCAGCGCCGGTCAGCGAACCGAGCAACCCGCCCGCCGCCGCGCCGACGCCCGCGCCGGCCAGCGTCGCCACCAGCCAGCCGGCCGCCACGATCGGGCCGACGCCGGGGATCGCCAGCATGCCAAGCCCGGCCAGCAGCCCGGCGCCGCCGCCCAGGACCGTCCCGAGGGTGGCGCCGGTGCCGCCGCCGGTGCTGGCGCCCTGCTCGGCGTCGCCCGAGGTCAGGCCAGTGCCGCTTGTCCCGTCCGCGCCGTGGCGGGCGTCGACGTTGTTGGCGACGAGGCTCACGTCGGCGTGGGGAACGCCGGCCTGCTCCAGGGCCTGGACGATGTGAACGGCGTCGTCGTGGTTGTCATAGAGCCGGGTGAACGTTTGAATGGCCATGCTCGGCCTCCTGTCGCTTGGGGGTGTGCAGTGTTGCCGGGCCGAGGCGCGACCGCGCTCCGGCCCCTCTTGAAAGTCTAGCGCGGCGCGGCGCCCTGCTGGCCGGTGTTGCCCTTGTAGTCGAGCCAGACCTGGACGGTTTGGCCGTCCTTGGTCGCGGTGCCGCGCCACACGCCGCCGTCGTCCTTGGCGAGGCCGCCCACGCCCGCGAAGCCGTTGCCTTTCAGCCGGCGCCGGGCCTCGCCCTCGTTGAAGCTGTTGGCGCCGCGCGCCGGCTCGGCCGCGTTGGCGCCCGTGGTCGCGACGGCCTGGTTGCGGTCCACGACGCCCGTGCCCGGCGTCACGCCGGTGTTGGGGCTCACGCCCGGCATCGGCGCGTTGGAGGTGGCGCCGGGCGCCGTGTTGCCCGGCGTGGCCTGCGCGGACGCAGGGCCGGAGCCTTGGGTCAGGGCCGTGCCGGCCAGCAGCGTGGCCGCAACGGCGAGCGAAAGACGTGTCATAGCGATATTCCCTAACGTATTGTTCTTGAATGCGGCCGTCGGGCGGGAGGGCCGGCTGGCCCTCCCGCTGCCTGCCTTCGGCGCAGGCTGGTCCAGCCTACTTCCGCGTCGGGTTGGCGCCGCTGATGTTGGTGCCGAGCGTCTTGTCCACGGCGCGGCCCGCCGCCGTGCCCGGCGGGTTGCTGCCGGCCGCGCCGGTGCGGGTCGTGCCTCCTGTGCCATCCTCGACCTCGACCTTGGTCTCGCGCACGGTGTCGCGCACCGTCTCGACCCGGTCGGCCGCCTGCTTGGTGACGCCGATCTCCTCGACCACGCGGGCCTCCTTGGCGACAACGGCCTCCTCGCTGGTGGCCCGCGCCTCGATGGTGCGCTCCTGGAACGCCGCCAGGTCGGCCGCCGTGGCGGCGCGGTCCACCGGGTGGCGCTCGATGCTCACCTGCTCCTGGTGCAGCGTCACCTGCGCCTCGACCGGCTTCTCAACCACGTAGGACCGCACCCGCACCCGGCCGCCCTCCACCGCGCGCTTGCCGACGACCAGGCGCTCTTGGACCACCTTCAGGGTGTCGTCCCCGCCGGCTTGGACCGCGGCGGCCGGCATCGCCGGGCGCACCGTGCCGTGCGCCGCCGCGTCGTAGCCGGCCCAGCCGGACTTGCGCCACGTGGCCTCCTGCTCGTCGAGGTTGACCGCCCCGGACTGCTCCAGGATGTCGGCCGCGCGGCTGACGTGCGCCTCGTCGACCTGGGCCGTCAGCAGCACGTTGCCGCGGCGCATGCCCTCGGCATAGGCGTAACGGTCCTCGTCGGGCACCGGGGTGCTCTTCAAGGAGCCGAAGAAGCCCGTCTCCGCATACGACTTGGCCTTGTCGTAGCCCGTGTCCGTAACACCCGCGCCGGGGCTGGTCTGGACGGAGGCGCGGTCGACATTGAGCTGGCTGACGAGCATTTGCCCGGCCTTCTCGGCGTCGGACTTGGAGGGAAACATGGCGGTCAACGTACGGGTCGTCATCGTGGGTTTTCCTTGGTAGGGGTTGGTGTCGTGGTGTCGGCGATCGGCTTGCCCGTCGCGGGCAGCCGCTCCACTTCGGCGCGCTGGCGCCGGAGCAGCACGGTTTCTTGGTGCTCGCGCGTTTCCGCGACGCGGCGGATGTGCAGCTCTTCCTTCAGCACCAAGCGGGTTTCAGTGACGACCACCTCCTCCATCACCGGGACGATCGTCACGCCGTTCTCTTCGCGCACCGGCGGCGCGCTCTCGACCACCCGGCCGACCGGGACCCGCTCCACCTCGATCCGCTCGGAGCGCAGGGTCACGGTGGCCGGGGTCGCCGCCTCGTCGGTCACGACGCGAACGCGAACGCCCTCGCCTTCGACCACCCGCTTCTCAATCCGCAGCCGCTCAGCGATCACGCTGATGACGGCGTCCTGGGTGTCCAGGGCCGGGGTGTCCAAGGCGGGCTGTCCGGCTTTGAGCGGGACGGCAACGGGGCCGGGAATTGGGATGGACGTTGGGCCAGGTGCGCTTCCAACCGGCGGCATGGGGCCGCTGCCTGCTGGCAGGGTGGGACCGCTCATGGGCGGTGCGCCATGGTTCTGCGACAGCCGTTTATCCGCGCATGCAGCACTGTTTCATCCCCAGCTATGTGAGGGGGTATTACTCGAAACAGGTGGCTTAGTGCCGCTGAGCATTACACACATTTTCGTGATCTATGCTGCGCAGTGGGATCGGGCAGCCGCAGGTCAGCCATTGGTGCAGCCTCCAGCGACCTCTGCCCTGGAAGCCTGCCCCTGCCGCAACATCGGGGTCGAAACAGACCCAGCCATGGTGCTGTACTACAGCTCCACTTGGGCCGCTTCAACCTTTAACGGGTCGGCAGAGGCCAGCGCGCAACTAACGACTGCTAGCAGCCTGTCGGACTTAAGCAAAAATCGGGATTTTTTGGAATATTATGTCTCGCGTTCGCTTGGAAACATAGTGGAATTGCGCTCAGATCGGTATTCCTTTTAGATAGTTGCGTGACAGGCTTAAGTCCGACAGGCTCCTAGGAGCACCAGAAGCAATAATCCAAGAACCAGCCCTTCAGGTCTATTCCACGATGGTCATCTCCGACGAACCTAGCCCTGAAGCCGCTCGCGCCCACGTCGTCGCGCTCAGGTCGGTCCCGGCCTCGGGTTTTGTTTTCGTTTTGTTTCGACCGAGATTTCGGCGTTCCGTCCGTGGAACTAGCGGTGGAGCGTGCGGTTAAGAGCTTTAACATCGGATCGAACCTTTCGGTCCCATGCGTGAGGGAGAACAGGATATGGACGAAGACCGGATCAAGGGCACTGCGACCAATTTGGGCGGCAAGGTCAAGGACGCTGCCGGGGG
>JAABUV010003651.1_pt1 | contig 19336 bp, 25 predicted proteins | sample 5559971 | NCBI WGS metagenome assembly JAABUV01 (sample SAMN10711881, study PRJNA513362) | rock metagenome | isolation source: Antarctica rocks | place: Antarctica: Victoria Land, Knobhead nord | collected 2015-12-19
TGTGTCTGCGCGCTGAGGTCTCGCTAGACTCGTCGGGCGTTCGTCCCAGGCCGCCTTAGCTCAGTCGGTAGAGCATCTCACTCGTAATGAGAAGGTCGTCGGTTCGATTCCGACAGGCGGCTCCACATAACTCCTGGTCAGGCTGTTTTCCGAGGCCGGCGACACCAGGGGATGAGCATGCGTGGTAGCCACGTGGTAGCCACCGGGTTCAGCCGTGTGGACGGTTTTGGACTCCCTCGACGCTCGACCGTGGGGGATGGGGACCGCGCCGCACACATCACCACCATGAACACCACCCAGCCCAGCACGCGGGCACTGCATGCCGCGCCGGCGCCCGGACGCCACCCAGCCGAGGTTGCACTGCGCGCCGCCCAGGAGCGCCTGGCCGCCGCTGAGCACGCCCTGGCCGAAACCCACGAGGCACTGGACGCAATAGCCCGCGAGCTCGCCACCGCCCCCGCCGGGTCTCCGCCGGACGCGTTGACCACCCTGCAGGTGGCGGCCGCCCTCGGGCTGGGCCGAGCCACCGTCGCCGAGCTGATCCGGCGTGGTGACCTCCCCTCGGTCAAGATCGGTGGTGCGAGGCGGGTATTCCGGGCGGACCTCGATGGTTACATCGCTTCGCTGCGGGCCTCCGCATGACCAAGGCAGCGAACGGCCGCTCGAGCATCCACCGCCGTGCCGGGTCGACGGGCTGGGTCGGCTGGGTGAGCTTCGGTGCCGACCCCGCCACCGGGCAGCGGCGCCGCAAGAAGGTCACCGGCCAAACCAAGACCGAGGTGGCCGCGAAGGTCGCCAAGCTCGAGGCGGATCGGGACGGCGGGTACGCCGGGCTGGCCGGGCGTAACACGGTGGCCGAGTGGCTGGATCTGTGGATCGCGACGAAGGTCGGCTCGGTGCGCCCGAAAACGATCGTTGGGTATGGGGTGGACCGGGCGCACATCGTGCGGTCCATCGGCGGCGTCGAGCTGACCAAGCTCAACGCCGAGCACATCGAGAAGATGTACGCGGAGATCCTGGCCTCCGGGTGCGGGCCGGCAACCACCACGCACGTGAGGGCCACTCTCTCCGCAGCTCTCAACGCCGGCGCCCTTCGGGGCCGGATCGCCCGCAACCCCGTCCCCGCCGCGACGAGCCCCAGGTTGGTATCGGCCCGGGTCGAGCCGCTATCGGAGGCCGAGACCCACAGGGTGCTCGCCGCCGCGGCCGGGGGGCGCAATGCCGCTCGGTGGGCGCTGGCACTGCTGGTCGGCCCGCGCCAGGGGGAGTGCTTGGCGCTGAAATGGGAGGACGTCGACCTCACCGCCGGCACCATCCACATCCGCCGGTCGCTGGCCCGGGCGACCTGGCGGCACGGCTGCGGGTCCGTCCCGTGTGGCGGCAAGCGGGGCGCGGATTGCCCGGCCAGGCATGGCGGCGGTCTGGTCACCGGACCGGTCAAGACGGCCGCCGGCGAGCGCACGGTCGCACTTCCCGCCGGGCTCACGGGCATGCTTCGGGCGCATCGCACCGCCCAGACGGCCGAGCGGCTGCGGGCCGGCAGCGCGTGGCGCGATACCGGGCACGTGTTCACCGACGAGCGCGGGCAACCCCTGGACCCGCGGCGGGACTGGGCCGCGTGGAAGGCGCTGCTGCTGGTGGCGGGAGTGCGCGACGCCCGGCTGCACGACGCCCGGCACAGCAGCGCCACATTCGCGCTGCTGGATGGCACCGACCCGGTGGTGGTGATGGCCCGACACGGCTGGGGCTCGCGTGTGCTGCTCGACCGGTATCAGCACGTGTTGGTAGCGGTCCAGCGGGACGCGGCTGCGAAGACCGACGCGAGGTTCTTCGGCGCAGGATGAGCCTCGTACGGGGTGATACCTCGGCGGTTCTGCATAAACAACGCCAGCTCGAACCTCGTAGGTACGTCTGAACTGCGCACACAGTGATTGCACACGTGAATAAACACGCCTAAGCTGGATAGCAATGCAGGACCGTGCAGACAGAAGGGCCCTCATGGACCTCCCCCGCCGTCGGGTGCTCACCGGCGCCGCGCTGCTCGTCGTGGCGGCCGTGGTCGTGATCGGCGTGGCGCACAGCGTCGCCGGCCCCCCGCCCGTACCCCCTGCCGTTACGGCAGCGCCCGCGCCCGTCGTGGAGACCGCCGTGCACTGCGACCTCGGCATGGGGGCTGAGCTGCTCGTGACCCTCCCGCCGGGTGCCGCCGCCGCCCCGGTCTCGCTGTACATTGCCGAGCTGATCCCGGGCTCGGACTTCGCCCAGCGGTCGCTCGGCGATTTCGTGTGGGCCGTGTCGACGACGCAGGCCACCACGGCCCGATTCCGGCTCACCCGCCGGTCCGGCACCGCGTTCGTGCAGGGCAAGACCGGACACGAACGCGACGTTCCGTACGACTGCCCGCTGTCGCCACTGGGGCCGCCCTCCCGACCGCGTTGACTGTCACGCGTAACCGCAGGACCCGACACTCCAGGAGACGAACCGGTGCAACCCGACATAGAGACACCGCCCGCGGCGGTCATGTCCGTTCGCGATTTTGCGAGCCAGACGGGCCAGACGGCCGCCGCCGTGCGGGCGCAGATCGCCGCTGGAACGTGTCCCGCCCAGGTCGTGATCCTGCGCAAGCCCGATCCTGCTCGTGCGGGTAGCCGTCCTCGCTACGGCATCGTCCGTGCGTCCGTCGACCGATTGCTGCTCGGCGAGGCTTCGCCGTGAACCGCCGCCGGGTGATCGCTGCGGTGTTGGCCGGGACGCCTCTCGCACTCGCACTCGGCGCCGGGGTGGCCGTGGCTCAGCCGCCGGTTGCCCCACCGCTCGATGCCATCACCGCGCCGATCAGCGCCGCCCCCGTGCTCCCCGGGGTGGCCGCCGGCTGGGCTTTCGACAATGCGACCCGGCTGGTGGCAGTCAGCTGCGCGCGGACAACGACTCGCCCGGCCTGGGTTATGCCCCTCACCCAGTTACCGCTGCTCAGCGGCGGCCGCGCCGGCTTCAGCAAGGACGTCCCCATCATCGACACCACGCGGGTCGGGCTGGTGGAGTGGGCGGCCTACGGCAGCGATCTGACCACCCCGCTGCTGAGATCCGGCTGCCTCGACTCCGCCGGGCAGCAGGCGCTCAATTGGGGGAACCCGATCATCAGCGAGCGCGCCACCGTGGTCCCGCCGCCCGCCGGGGCAGTGCTGGCGACCCTCCCGGGTGACCCGGTTACCGCCCGCTTTGCGGCCGCGCCCACCACCACGGCGCCGGCCGCCACAACATCCACCACGAGTGCGCCGACCGCCAGTCCAACTGCGCAGGCAGCGGCCCCGGCGGTTGCTGACCAGTCCACCCCGGCGCAGACCTCCGGCAGCGGCATCCTGGGTGCCGGTCTCCTCGGTGTCGGCGGCTGGGCCGTGACGCTCACGTTGCTTACCCTCGGCCTCGTCGGCCTGTCCCGGGGGCACTCCCGCCGGGTGCGAACCGGGGAGACCGACGCCGTGACGCCCGGTGCCGCACTGCGGGGCCTCGTGGCGGGCGGCCTCGCCGTCCTTACCGGACTCACCGCCACCGGTGTAGCCGCTCCCGGGCTGCCCGCCTACACCCTGGCCCTGGCCCTGGCCCTGGTCACCGGGTGGACCGTCGCGCACCAGGCCGGTTCCCGGGAAGGCCACACTGTGGCAGCTCCCGCGCTGCTCACCGCCGCTCGGGAGCGCCCGACGTTCGCGGTCGGGGGCCTGGTTGCCGGCGCCGCCATCGGCTATGTGGTGGCCGGGTCGACGCTGACCAGCCCGGCAGAGGGTTACTCCGCCGCGGTCGGTCTCACCATCGGCGCCGGGTTGGCGCACCTGCGGGCCGCCAGGGCCGGGCGGCAGCAGTGGCTGAGCGACGCCCATGTGGTGGCGGATCTCATGGCGGTGCCGGTAAAAGCCGTCCTCGAGTTGGACGAGGTGCGCTTCACCGCAGCTGATGGTGGTTACCGGATCACGCTGCTCAATCAGGCTGCGCGGCAACACCTTTTGGACCTGCCGGAGCGGGTCGCGCAGATTGCGCCGCACCTGGACATCGAACGGGCCGACCGCGACGGCGTGATCCTGGTCCCCGCCGACGCCGACACCGTGGCCGCCCGCGAGAGTGTTGCGGCCAGCGGTGGCCTGGTGGGAGGCCAGCACGCGGGGGCCGACCCCTGGGCCCAGACACCGGCCGAGCCTGCGAGCAACGTAAACATGCACAAGCCCGCGGGCACCGAGCCGGACGTCATTGACCTGTCGGAGGGATGGGACTGATGATCACCGCCGAGCCCTACCCAACTCCCCCTCCCGGCATCCCGAGCCAGGTCACCTCGTATCTCACTGGGCTCATCCCGGCCGGGGTTGTGGACACCGGCATCGCCGTCGTGCTGACGGGGTTGACCTTGATTCTGGTTGCGGTCGGGCACCGCCACGCCCGCCGTGAGAACTGGTTCTCCGGGTGGGTGTCCGGGCCGGCCGCCATCATCACCTCCTTGGTTGCGGCAACCTACGCGGCAACCGGGCTGCCGGACCTTGCCGGCGTATCCCCGGGCGACGTAGAACCGCGGGCGATCGTCGTCGAGGTTGCTACGGCGCTCCTCGTGGCCGTCCTCGTCGCCGGCGCAGCCTGGCCCGTCGCGGTGCATGTGGCCGCATACCGCGGCAGCCCGATCACCCTGCCTGCCCTGCGGGACTGGGCGTTGACGCAGCGGCTGCATGCCGGCGGTGGAGCTGCGGCCGGTGCCGCGGCGGCATGGATCGTGCTCGGGTACCTGGAGTGCGTGGCGGGCGCGGTCCTCGGGCTGCTGCTCACCGGGCTGATCGAGCACCTGCGCGGCCCGGTGGTGACCGACCCGGGTTGCGTGCCTGAACATCGGGCTGTGCCTGGACCTGCTCCAGTACCCCCACCGATCAGCGATGAGTGGTGAACGGGATGACGCAGGCGAACACGTCTGGGTGGACGCCCGAGGAGATCAGGGTGCTGGACCACGCGCAGGTGTGGCAGAACAGCGCGGTGATCAAGCCGCACCGCTTCGGGCGCACGCACACGCAAACGGCGGAGCGGCTGCTGGCGGAGGAGATCGCCGCCGCCGGGCTGACCCCGGCCGACTTCGAGGCGTGGTGCAGCGGCCGCGCACGTCCGGGTCGGAGCAGCGACCTCGAGCTGCCCTCCGGGCAGCAGATGGTCATGCTCCCGGCGGGGTACGACGACGTGCGCGATAGGGGAAAGCTCGTGACCAAACTCTGCGAGCGCATCCCTGGGGATCCGCAGGTGGAGACGATCACCCGGGATGCGGGCACCGTCACCGCTGTGGTGGTGCAAGGAACGCCGAGCTGGCGGCCGCTGGCCGAGACCCGGGCGATCCCACCAGACGTGCGCGACACCGACGCCGCCCGGGTGGACAGCCACCTCCGCGAGAGCGGACACACGTTGTTGGCGTGGGACCATCCAGGCGGGCGCATGCTCGTCGGAACCCTCGCTCCCGTAGAGCTGGGGCTGCGCGACCGCATCGCGGACTATCTCGGTTGCCGGCCCTGGCAGGTGCGGGTCTCGACCACATGGGGCGTCGAGGACGGCGCGGGAGTTTTCCAGGCTGTGCACGTCCACGGTTACCCGGTCATCACCGACCCACTGGTACGCCGCAAGCGCTGGGCGGGTCTGATCGCCGACATTCTGCCAATAACGCCGGGAGCCTCCTGGCGGCTGGATGACAACCCCGCCGCCGGGGGACTGGTACTGACTCGCGCCGGGAATCCGCTCGCCGATGGCTTCAGCCTCGCCGAGTTCGAGGCCACCTACCGCGGCGGACACAACGACCCGGAGAACTCCTGGGCCGGGTTCCCCGTGGCGCGGCGCGAAGACGGGTCTGCGGTCGCCTACACCACCTTCCACACGCTCATCGTCGGCCAGACGGGTGCCGGGAAGGGTTCGGTGCTGTGGTCGATCCTGTCCGGGTTGCTGCCCGCCGCACGCGCCGGGCTGGTCGAGTTCTATGCCATCGACCCGAAGAACGCCGAGGCCAAGGATCAGTCGCTGTTCAGCGAGGTGGCGACGACCCCGGACGCTTGGGCGGAGCTGCTGGTGCGGCTGGTCGATGATCTGAAGGCTCGGCAGGCCCGTTCCGGCCGGTCATTCCAGATCAGCCGGGAGACCCCGCTGCGCATCCTCATGATCGACGAGATGAGCGCGTTGTCCGTGCTCGACAGCGACCAGCGGCGGAGGGCGGAGGTGGACGCCAACTTGATGGTCCTACTTAGCCAGGGCCGATCGGACGGCAACATCATTGTGGCCGCCGTGCAGGCCCCACAGAAGGAAATGGTGGGCCGATCGCGGATGTTCTTCGCAATGCGGGTCGCGCTGCGGACGGAGACTCCGACGGAGACGGACCTGGTCCTCGGGCAAGGATCAGTGGACCAGGGCGCACTCAGCCACCTCATCACCCCGGCGAACCCCGGCAACCACTACGCCTCGGCCGGTGGCGCCTGGATGCGGGTGGAAGGTGAGGCCGACCCGGTGAGGGTCCGATTCCCGTTCACCGACGACGCGACGTTGGCCGGCTGGTCGACCGAGTTCGGTGCCCTGCGCACCACCCCGGCGCCGCCGCCGCAGGTCGTCGAACTCGGGGAGATGGAGTTCACGCTCGAGGACACCGACGACATCACACCGGCTAACGACGCACCCGAGATGTCGGCGCCTGCCGCCGATGATGACGGGTGGGCCGATTGATGCCTGGGCGCGCGCGAGAGGCTTTCGAGCGGTATGCCGAAGCCGGCGGTCTGGAGGGACCGCCCCATGGCGGCCTCGCCGGCTATGCGGATGAGGTCGTGGCCCAGGCGCCGGCGCTGCGGGCTCAGTGCGGCGAGGCTGACGATGAGGCGCTGCACGCTCTGCGTGAGTGCGAGGCCGCTGCCCGGGGCCTCCTGAGCTGGATCGAGGACACCCCGGACCGCCCGTCGCGGGCTTCCCGCGTCGCGCACGGAACACCCGCACCGGCCACCGCACCCGCACCAGCCCCGCGGGCCTCGACGCGCACCGCGTCGGTCCGCGACCGCTACCGCAGGAGGAGGACACAGTGACCCGCTACGCCCTGGCCGTGGACCCCGGCGGCCAGCACACGGGACTCGTGCTGGCCGAGCTGAGCCCGGACGGCCCGGTGCCCATCGACGGGGTGACCCTGGACCGCACCGAGGAGGAAAAAGACGTCCGGCACATGGGGTGCCCGCAGTACGTGCGGCGGGTCATCGCCGCGTGCATGAACATGTTGGAGAAGCACGGCGTCGCCGACGACGAGGTCACCGTCGTCGTCGAGACGATGCTGCCGCCGACACCGGTGAAGGCCGGCACGTCGGTCGTGCCCATGGCTATCTGGCGTCACGCGCTCGGGGCGTGGGCGGTGCTCGGGGCGGTGGCCGCGGTGTGGCCGGATGCCCGCCTTATTGCCCCGGCCGCAGCCGATCACCAAGCCGAATACCCGGACCTGCTCTGGGGCCGCACCCCGCCCGGGTGGACCGCGGGCGGACCCCAGCGCCAACACCAGCGCGCGGCGTGGTCCGTGCTGCGGAGCGGACTCGCGCAGGACGGCCGCGCCCCCGCTGCTCCGGTGCAGGCGAACACTCCGGAACCCACACCCGTAGCTGCACCGAAACTCACACAGGTGGTCGAACTGGTCAACGAGGGCGGGGCCATGAGTGTGACCGCACTGCTCGACGCCGCCACCACCGTGTGGAGTGAGGGAGACACCTCGGACCGGATCTCCCTCGCGCTCGCCGGCGCGATGGCGCTGCGCCCCGAGACAGACCGGGAGCGGATGCACGCCCGGCTGACGGCCCGGGCGGCGGAGCTCGAAGGCACCGCAGCGGAGAGCTGACGTGTGACCGGCGCGACTGAGCCCATGACCAATTCCGACACCGACCCGGCGCTGCGCGACCTCACGCTGGCCGCGGCACGTTCCTCCGACGCCTCCGCCGAGTTATTGGCGGGCGGGGTCGCGCTGGGCCATAGCGTCTGGGCGGCGCGCACGGCCGGGCACACGATCGGAGGCATCGGCCGGGCGCTCGTCCAGGGCCGAGGGAAGGCCCGGCACCGGCGCGCTCAGAATCGCATCCGGCCCTCGGTACGGCTCGCCGAACACAGCGCCGAGGTGGTGGCAGCGGCCACCGCCTGCGGGCTCACCGACGTTCGCGTCTTCGGCAGCTGCGCGCGCGGCACCGACACCCGCGCCAGCGATGTGGACCTGATTGTCGGCACCACAGGTCCACGCACGAGCTTGTTCGACGTCACCCGGTTTGCCCTGGCGGTCGAGGACCTCCTCACCCTCGAATAGGGTGGGGTCGATGTGCTTACCGACGACGCCCTCGGGCCGGGCTCCGACAGCGGCGCTCGCATCGCCGCCGAGTGCCAGCCGCTGGCTGCCTGGGCGGCCGGTTGTCCGCGGCACGACGCGACGATCACGTCCGCAGTGACCGCTCCTCAGCGGGCGTGATCGCCACGACCGCCGTGGTCCTGCGGGCCGTCACGTAGTCCTCCCGAACCTGGACCAACAGCTTCATCGGCAGGCCGACCGCGCAGCGAACGAGCTCGAGCAGATTCACGGACTCGCGGTCGCGGCGAAGCGCGGACACCGTCCACCCGGGCTCGGCGGTCGGTACACCGGCGCCCTCGATCCGGGTGACGGTGCGGGCGGTGAGGTCGAGGTAGTGCGCCGAGGTTTTCGTGACGACGCGCCAGCGGCCGGTGTCAGAATCGTGAAGGCAGCGGGGCCGGGGCGGGTGCACGGACCAGCGTGCCAGGCGGCGCCGACGATTCGGCCGGAAGGGCGAAGGTGAACACGCGGCAGCGAGAGGGAGGGCTACACGCGGCAGCGGATGGAGGTGGGAACACCTACATCCCGGCAGGGTCTTTCCGTCCCGGCAGGGTCGGACCGTCCTCGGAGCGCAGCGTCCGCCGGCAGGCGGTGAGCGCAGCGACCAGGGGACGGGAAGTTTCGCGGCGGGTCGTAGGCGAAGGCAAGAGCACGGGCCGGATCGGGCAGCCCCGCGGCGACGTCTTACCGGGTAACGACAGCCAGCTGAACGATGAATGCCAACCGAGCTGGAGGAGCTATGTGAGAAGGCTCAGTCTCGCTACGCCCTGTCGACCTTCCGGCCTCGCGAGCTACGACACTGAGCCTAGCATACTCTTCCAAACGGATGCATAGTCATGCATGCAGGTCCGCTCCGGGAAGAAGCTCCGCCGGCCCCCGAACGGACGGCTCCGGCCACGCCTGCACCCCCGCGCACACCCGGCCCAGACGCCCGCACCACCCACCGGAACGACCACACCCAGACCCCGGTACGCACCGCCGCGCGGAAGCGATTTGATGTCAAGGTTGCGGTCAAGATCAGCTGCCGCCGGGTCAAGGTTGGGCAAGGTGTGGCCTTGCCGGACGGTCAAGGTTGGGCAAGCTCCTGCCCTGCCCTGCCGGACGGTCAAGGTTGAGGTCCCGATCGCTTCCGGGCGGGCACGGTTGAGGGCCGGCAGGGGGACACACGAAGTTCGGCGAATCGGGGTTTCGTGTGTTGGCAGGATGGGGTTTTGCGCGGAATAGCGTTGACCGGTTTGGCGCTATCGCGCGTCGGCTGTCGAGGCGTACGGCGGCCGCAGCCTGAGTCACATGGCCCCGGCGAGGGCGGCCAGCAGGGCCAGCACTGGCGTCGCAGAGCCGCCGCTGCCAAGCCAGTCCGCGGGGCTCCGGGGGAGCCCGGGGGGATGGTCGACCGGCACCCGGCGACCGCCGAGCGTGACCGAGCCGCGTTCGGTGCCGTGCCGCACACCGGCCCAGCTCGGGTTGTGCTTGCCCTTCGGGCCGCACACGGTCTCGACATCAGCGTGCATCATCGCGGCCATCACCTGCAGCCCGGTGCCGACGGCCAGCGTCAACAACCCTTCCTGCACGTCCTCGGCGACCTCGGCCATCGCCACACTCACCGTCTCCGGCATCGCGTGCCGCAGCTCGGCGCTCGTCATCGTCTTGCTCGTCTGGTACTTCTTGGTCACGGCGGTCCCCTTCTTGGTCGAACTTCTTGGCGGAAGCCCGACACCTACCACGCGGCAGGCATCGAGCCGGGGACCGCCACCTCAACTTCTACGACGCGTGGGACAACCTCGCAGCAGACCGGGGAGCCGTTCCCGCAGGACCCCAAGGTGGCGTGCCCGGCGCGGCGCGGGGGGCAGGCTCGGATCCGTCCGCGCCTGAGCGTGCTGGGGTACGGGGCGCTGCTGGTCAGCGCTGGTCGGCGGGATCGCGTCGGCGGCCGCGGCGGGGCCGCTCGAGCTGCGGGTTATGTGGGTTAGGTACGAGTGGTCAGGCTCGGTGTCAGCCTGTCCTGCGCTGGCCCCTGGCGCCGGTGACGTTGAGGCGGTAGCGGGCCATCCAGTCACTGACGCCGTAGTGGTGATGGCGCTTGCTGAACTTCCCCGGTGTTGCTCGTCGAAGTTCCTCACTCTGCGCGGTGGTGAAGGTAGTCGTTCAGGGGTGTTGGCGGGTGGCGGTGCGCAGGGTGTCGGCGCGGGCGTGGTGTGAGCGCAGCCGGTAGCTGTCACCGTCGAGGTGCATGACGACGCTGCGCTCGAGGAGCCGGTCGAGCATGGCGGCCGCGAGCATCTCATCGGTGAGTGTGTCAACCCGACTTGGCCCCAGGGTGGCGGGGCGGATTCCCACTCGTGCTGAGCCTCGGGGGCGCCGCAGCTGTAACCAGCCATCAAAATGTTGTGGCTGCACCGGGTGGGCAGTGGCGCCTCGGGCGAGACAGCCCGTATAACGTCGTCCGCCTCGTTCCGCTCGATGCTGCACCGCCGCTGCAATCACCTACCCACGAGAACACTGAGGTCACCCGATGAGCACAACCCCTGCCACCACTGGTGCCGCCACCGCCGACTCCACACCGGCGTGGCCGGACACCGTGGACTACGTCGTGATCGGTGCAGGTGCCGCAGGCTGCGTCCTGGCCTCCCGGCTGAGCGAGGACCCGGCCGTCACGGTGGCACTGGTGGAGATCGGCCCTGGCGTTGTTGACCCAGCTCTCACCGTGCCCGCGAACACGCTCGCGTTCTGGAGCAGCGGCCACGACTCGGTATGGCCTGCACCGACGACCCGGCAGGCGCACGCCGCTGGCCGGGTCGTGCCCCTGCTCACTGGTCGAGGAGTGGGCGGGGGCAGCTCGGTCAACGCCATGGGCTGGTTCCAAGGGCTGCCCGCCGACTACGACGGGTGGGCCGCCGACGGTGCGCAGGGCTGGTCGTGGGCCGACATGCAGCCCTACTTTCGTCGCATCGAGGACCACGAACTCGGCGCCAGCACCCACCACGCGGCCGGCGGCCCGATGTCGATCACCTCACCGCGCCACACCCACCCCCTGTCGATGGCGTTCCTCGCGGCGGGACGCCATCTGGGCTGGCCGCTGAGCCAGGACCTCAACGGGGCGCAACGCACCGGCGTCGCGTTGGCCTCGAGCAACATCCGCGACGGGGCGCGCCACAGCGTCGTCGACGGCTACCTCACACCGGCCCGCGGTCGCGACAACCTGGTCGTGCTCCATCAGACACAGGTCACCCGCATCGAGGTGGACGGTAACCGCGCTGTCGGCGTCCACCTGCGCCCGGCACCCGCGCACGGCGCGCCCGCGCGGACCCAGTTCCTGTCCGCTCGGCGTGGCGTCGTGCTCTGCGCCGGAGCGATTCGCACCCCCGCAGCGGTTGATGCTGTCGGGCATCGGGGCTGCCGACGAGCTACACGCGCACGACATACCGGTGGTAACCGATCTGCCACAGGTCGGCCGCAACCTGCAGGACCACCCCCGTGTGGTGCTGACCTGGTCGCTGCGCGACGCCGACAGCCAGCGGGATCTGTCCTACCAACAGCCCGAGCAGTACTACGAACTGGCGCGACGAGGCCCCTGGTCCTCCCTCGCCCAAGCAGTGGCCTCCCTCGCCGTCGGCGACCTCACCACAGACCCACAGGCGCTACCCAGCATCCACCTCGGAGTGCTCGCCGCCGGCGTGGACGCCGGCATGCCACCCACGGAGGTGCCGATGGTGTTCTGCAAGTCGCCCTGGTCGACCCCGCCAGCCGCGGCACGGTCACCCTGACCTCCTCCGACCCCAGCGACCCGGTCGCCGTCGATCCCCGCTACCTCGCCGAGCCCGGCGACCGTGCACGCCTGCGCGACGGCATACGCATGACCTTCGACCTGTTCTCCACCGACGCCCTACAACAACTCGCCGGCGACCCCCTCACGCCCCTCAACCTCGACGACAACAGCATCGACGCCTTCCTCGACACCAACCTCATCTCCTACCACCACCCAGTCGGCACAGCACGCATCGGAGGCCCCGACAACGCCGTGGTGTCACCGACCCTCAACGTGCACGGCATCGACCAGCTGTGGGTCGCCGACGCATCCGTCATGCCAACCATCACCCGAGCCAACACCCACGCCCCCACCATCGCGATCGCCGAACACGCCGCCGACCTCGTCACCCGGGCTAAGAATTGACGGCTCAGTCAAGCGGACCGAGTCTGGTGGAGGGTCTGATCCCACGGGAAGGTGGGTTCATGCCGGCACCGAGGAAGTGGAGGCCAGGGCGCACGATCCGGGTTTGTCGCTGAACGCGGCGGTGCGGCGGATCGGGCCCCGGGTGGGCGTCAATCCGGACACGTTGCCGGGGGTGGGTCAAGCAGGCCGACATCGACACCGGGCGGGCTCCGGGAACGACGAGTGTGGACGCAGCACGGCTCAGTGAAGTGCCCCGCGTTTCTCGGACAGTGGATATTGGCCCTGGGAGGCGGCGTGGTCGGCGCTCTACGACACGCTCTTCACCACACCCGTCGCCAGGGGGACCTGACCACCGACCCCTGCCCCTCCGAGACCAACCACAGTGGAAAAGCCGGCCAGACCGGCGGCGACTTCACGCCCTGACGCCACCCCAGCCACCTTGCGTGGGGAAACGACGAGCCCCCGGTTCGTCGGTGGATCGAGGCTTAGGCTGCGCCACATCGAGTGTGGGGGCGACGGAGGGTGCGGCCCCGGCGAAGGTGTCGAGCTGTGACCTCTACCCCTAGACCGGGTTCTCGGTGTGCGTGGCAATCCGTCCTCCCATTCTTACACGCAGAGGCTGCCGGCATCGTCGGGGCCGTTGACGTCAGATGCGAGGGCTACCGGGTAGTCGTCCACCGCCGCCCCGGTATGGGCCACGAAGGCCCCACGTGCCGAAGTCTAGGGGCCCGTTCATCTCTTGTACGTGACGAGCGTGGTGCGGTGGGCGAGTTGGTCGTAGAGGGCTTGGGCGATCGTGTTGTCGTGCTGGGTGTGCCAGTAGACGCGGTCGGCTGTGGTGGCGTCTGCGCGGGCGTAGACGGCGTCGATGAGCGCTCGAGCCGCACCTGCCCCGCGGGCGGTGGGCGCCACGAATAGGTCCTCGAGGTAGCAGGAGCGTGTCGTCGACCACGTGGAGGGGTGCAGAACCACGTGGGCGAGACCAACCGCGGCGTCCTCGTGGACTGCGAGCAGCCCAAACATTCCCTGCGCCTCGCGGGAGAGGCGTCTGAAGACGTCGTCGGTGACGGCGGGTTCGAGGTTCTTGCGGTAGAAGGCGAGGTAGCCCTCCCACAGCGGCTGCCAGGCGTCGCGGTCCGCGGCGCGCAGCGGCCGGACCTCAACCATGAGCGGTGTCGAGGTCGAAATTGACCATCACGATCACGTCGGGTGGGTGTGTTCTGAGTTTTGGTCGGCCCAGGCGCGGAGGCCGGCGAAGGCGTCGAAGAAGCTAGTTCCCATGGGGGACAGCTCATAGCTGACGGAGACGGGCACGGTGGGCTCGATGGTGCGCTCGACGAGGCCGCGTTGCTCGAGGCGGCGCAGGCAGCTGGTCAGCACTTTTTGGCTGATTCCGTCGACGGCACGCTTGAGGTCGGCGCTGCGGGTGCGGCCGTGATCGCCCAGCTCGATCAGGACGAGCACCGACCAGCGGTCGCCGATGATCATGGCCAGCTCGTGGCTGGCACACGACGCGGGGGAGTGGTCGGCAGCGTTGCGGTCGGGCACGGCGTCCCCGGGTGGAACGCGGCGGGGGGTGGGGGCGGTTACCACGAAGTACCTATAGCACGCCGAAGTGCGGTCTTGTGATGGTGGGTGGGCGTTCCTAGTGTCGGGTGGACAGGCGACGGGCAGTGGCGCTGGGAACGCCCCGCTGGCCTAGCTCTCGCAGACGACACCACAGGAACAGGGGACCCACGACATGGCCAGCATCACCATCTTCGGCTCCGGCGGCATGGGCACCGCGATTGGGCAGCTGCTCACCGACGGCGGGTCGACCGTCGAGCACGTCGGAAAGGCCGACGATGCCACCATCGGCGGTGACATCGTCATCCTGGCGGTGCCCTACGAGGCGCTGGAGAGCATCGTCAACGAGTACCGCGATCAGCTGGTGGGCAAGACGGTCGTGGACATCACCAACCCGCTGGACTTCGAGACCTTCGACGCGATGAAGGTGCCGGTGGACAGCTCTGCGGCGGCCGGCCTGCAGTCCGCGCTGCCGGACTCCCGGGTGGTCAAGGCGTTCAACACCACCTTCGCGGCCACCCTGACCACCAAGACGGTGGGTCCTAACACCACCACTGTGCTCGTTGCCGGTGACGACACCGACGCCAAGCACACAGTCGTCGAGGCGGTGAGGGCGTCCGGGATCGCCGCACTGGACGCCGGGTCGCTGAACCGGGCCCGGCAGCTCGAGGCCCTAGGCTTCCTGCAGCTCACCTTGGCCAACTCCGGGAGGATCGACTGGTCCGGCGGGTTCGCCGTCATCCCGTGACCCACGCGTTCCCCACCCCGCGCCTGACCCCGCGCCTGGAAGGACTGCTGAGGTGACCGCAAAAAAAAGCGGACCGCGGACGATGCATCCCGACACCCGTCCCGATGGCACCTATGACCGCAACCCGGACTACATCGCCACCCGGATCACCGCCGACGGCCGTGACGGCTACCCCGTCGAAGCTGGGCGGTACCGACTCATTGCTGCCCGCGCCTGCCCGTGGGCGAACCGGTCGATCATCGTCCGCCGCCTGCTCGGGCTCGAGGCGGTAATGTCGATGGGGTTGCCCGGGCCCACCCACGACGAGGCCAGCTGGACCTTTGACCTCGACCCCGGCGGGGTCGACCCGGTCCTCGGGATCGCCCGGCTGCGGGAGGCCTACCTCGCCCGGGATCCGGACTACGCCCGGGGCGTCACCGTCCCGGCCCTGATCGACACCACCACCGGTCAGGTGGTCACCAACGACTTTGGTCAGATCACCCTCGACATGTCCACCGAGTGGGCCGCCCACCACCGCCCGGGCGCCCCGGACCTCTACCCCGAGCGGTTGCGCGACGAGATCGACGCGGTAGACGCGGTGGTGTTCTCCGAGGTCAACAACGGGGTGTACCGGTGTGGCCGCGCCAGTACCCAGGAGGCCTACGAAAAGGCCTACGCCGTCCTGTTCGACCGCCTGGACTGGCTCACCGAACGACTCTCGGCGCAGCGCTACCTGGTGGGTTACACGATCACCGAGGCTGATGTGCACCTGTTCACCACGTTGGCCCGGTTCGACGCCGTGTATCACAGCCACTTCAAGTGCAACCGGTCCAAGCTGACCGAGATGCCCGTGCTGTGGGCCTACGCCCGTGACCTGTTCCAGACCCCGGGGTTCGGGGACACGATCGACTTCGTTCAAGCCAAGCAGCACTACTACCGGACGCAGCCCGAGCTCAACCCGTCGGGGATCGTGCCCGTCGGACCGGACACTGCCAGCTGGCTCACTGCCCACTACCGCGAGGCCCTCGGCGGGCGCCCGTTCGGGGATGGGACAGCGCCGCCGCCGGTGACCGCCGGCGAGGCCGTCATCAAGGGCCACGGTGCCAGCGCGCACCGCGAGAGCGAGCGCTGAGGCGTGATGTATCTGCAGTCCCTGCTGGCCGGGGTGGTCATTGGTGTGGTGTACGCCGTGCTGCGGGTGCGGTCACCTGCCCCGCCCCTGACCGGGCTTACCGGGTTGGCGGGAATGTTGATCGGTTTTGCCGCCGCCGGGGCCCTGCTGTGACGAAGACGGCGAACGGGTTCGTCGCTGCGCTCGGCGTCGGTCTGCTGGCCGGGGTGCTCTACCACCTGATGGGCGTACCCACCCCCGCTCCGCCGTGGTGGGCGCTGTGCGGCCTGTTGGGCATCGTGGTCGGGGAGACGGGTGGGGGGATCGCCCGGGACAGGTGGGGTCGGCGCGGGCGGCGGGCGCCCCCCCGGCCCGCCGCTGAGGAAGGATCAAACCCGTGATGCTGTCAGGGTCCATCCCCGCGGTGGTCACCCCGTTCGACGCCGACGGTGCCGTCGCCGTCCCGCAGGGGGGAGGGAGAGACCCAGGCGGTGAGTGAACGCCGGGGGAGTCTCGACCTGGTCGAGTCCGGCGTTGCGGCCAGCGACGATGGCCTGCTTGGTGGCGTCGGTGTGGCCTTGTGGACCCCGTCTCCGGCGGCTTCTTCGGTGTGGGCCCGGGTCTTTTCACCGCGGCGACGATGCGGTTGACCCCGTGGGCCAACCAGCGGGCCGGGGTTCCCACGATAGTTCCGGTGCCAGGTTGAGCAGCTTCAACTCGGCTACCGCACCACCCTCGACATGTACGGCGGGTTGCAGCGCCCGCCGTGGCGGCCGCGGGCTCGGGCGGCGATCAGTCCGGCTTGGGTGCGTTCTTTGATCAGCGCGGCTTCGTATTCGGCCATCAGGGCGAACGTGCCGAAGACGAGTTTGCCGTGCGCGGTGGTGGTGTCCACCCGGTGCACCTGGACCACGTGCGGGACAAGGGCTAACATTGTGCAGACATGTCTTACGACCGTGGGGTACGTCCATGACGATCTCGATCCGGCTCACCGACGAGGAAGAAGCGCGCCTTGACGGACTCGCACGTCGTACCGGACGCTCGAAGAGTTTCTACGTCAGGACGGCGCTTCACGAGTACCTGGCCGACCTCGAAGACGCCTTCACGGCCGACGCCGCGATCGGTGTCTTCGAGGCTGGCGGCCGCCGGAGTCGGCCTCTGTCCGCGTTGAAGGCCGAGACGCACCAGTGACGTCGCGGTGGCGCGTTGAGACCACCGAACAGTTCGACCGCGAGTACAAGAAGCTCGATCGTGCCGTACAACGGCGTGTGATGGCCTACCTGGAAGAAGTCGAGACCCTCGATGAGCCGCGTCAACGCGGCAAGGGTCTGACCGCCAGCCATGCAGGAGTGTGGCGATACCGAGTGGGTGATTACCGCATCCTCGCCCAGATCACTGCCGCCACCTTCACCGTACTGGCGCTTCGCGTTGGTCACCGTCGCGATGTGTACGGATTCCCCGGTGAAGATCGTTGGACGGTACCTCCCGCCTCGATCTGGCTGGCGGCCCGAGTTGGTTGCTCGAACCCACCGACACGGCGCCCGCCAGCCGGCCCTGGCCCTACCCGTCGGCCGCCCGCGGCGTTCCCGACGCCCCTACGGTTACCTGCTGAGCTCGGCCCGACCACGACCTGACGGTTCTCAAGGGTTATCGGTTACGGCGAGTGCATCAGCTACCCGCACAGAGCCCTGATCGAGGCAACCGGTATCGTCGCCCCTTCACCGATCCTTGGGACGGTTTGGACCATTCGACTTCACTCACTCACTGGCTGCGGCTCCGGCGAGGACGCACCCTTGTCTTGTGACAACCAGTCCTCTCGGACCATCAGTTGATTCTGCGCCTGCAAACCCCCGGTGTGAACCTTCAGCACGCACCGTCACCGGAAGTGGTCGCCGACCCGTGGCCGCGGTTATGGCGCGGGAATTTCAGCAGGAGGACAGCGAGACATGGCGGGGCGTGTCCTGCCGGGCCCGGTGTGGCACCCCCCTAATCTGGGTTGGCTGCTGGCGCACCCGCCGGCACCGTCAGGAGGACGCATGAACCGCAAGGACTTCATCAGCATTGTCGCGACAAAAGCCGGGGTGCCCCCGGCCGATGCCGATAAGGTGCTTACCGCCTTCCAAGACGTCGTCTGCGAGGTGGTCGCCGACGGTAAGGACAAGCTGACGCTGCCGGGCTTCCTTACCTTCGAGCAAGGTGCGCGCGCTGCCCGCGAGGGCCGCAACCCCGCCACCGGCGAGGCCATACACATCGCTGCAACGAAGACCGCGAAGGTCACGGCCGGAAGCAAACTGAAAGCCGCCGCCGTGGGCTGAGCACACCTCGACCAGCGGACGCGGGGTGACGATGACTATTGCCGTGTGCGTGCTCTGGCGGCATCAGCTGGTCAGTCACTCGCAGGCGTCTTGACGGCGCTAGGAGGACGGGACGGCGCCGTGATCACCGCTTCTAAGAGCGCCACGGAACTCTTCCCTGGTGCGGTCATGCAACTCTTGGAAGGCATTGACCCCGACCGCGAAGGTTCCGTTAGCAGCTCCGGGGATGTCCATCCACCTGCTTGGTTCGGCGACACCTTCGCCGGATGGGATTGCCTCGATCAGGGCCTTCGCCCCCAGGGAACGGGCGTGGGCGGGGGGATCAGGCGAGCGTCAGGCTGATCGAGATCCGTGAGAACGTCAGCGAGAGAGGACCCGCTCATCGACGCGGCGGGTCGCGCAGATGCTGCTCCTCGCCGTGGTGATCGGTTACTGCGCCGCACTCGGCATGTCCCGCGACCAGGGGCTCGGTTTGTCCTACCTACTCATCTACGGACCGCTTCTACTGGTGAGTCTCATCGCGCGCCGGAGGCGCCACCAGCGCGCAACCGTTGCACTGGCCGCAACCCGCTGATTCGCCCCGCTGCTGGTGTGTATGCGTAACGATCGTTCATGAGACAACGCCAGCAATTTTTGTTTCCCCAGGTCAGAATTGTAACGCGGCCCGTGTTCTCGCCTATGTAGCGCGTTAGGTTGTTTGCTTTACACCCCAGACCATGAGGATCGGCCTGGCGCGGGTGTCCACGCGGAATCAGCCCCGTACGTCGGCGTTCCCAAAAGGCTGCGATGATCGATGCGGCTCAGCCCGCATGGTGCGGCGCAGCCGCTCCGCCAAGTCATCAGGACGCCAGGTAGTGCTCAAGGGCCTCGCGGGCCAGCACGGACAGGCTGACGCCTTCGGCGGCGGCCTTGGCTTCGGCGGCCGCGCGCAGCGATGCTGGGACCCGGAACTGCACCCGCGGTGAGTGGCGACCGTCGCCCGCAAGGGACTTGCCGCCAGGGATGAGGTTGCGCCGTCGGGCCTCGGCGACACCCTCGCGGGCCATTTTGTCCGCGAGCTCGTTGGTCAACCGGCGACCGTCGGGCAGCCGCA
>JAABUV010003653.1_pt1 | contig 19324 bp, 25 predicted proteins | sample 5559971 | NCBI WGS metagenome assembly JAABUV01 (sample SAMN10711881, study PRJNA513362) | rock metagenome | isolation source: Antarctica rocks | place: Antarctica: Victoria Land, Knobhead nord | collected 2015-12-19
GCCCCGCCCGGCGCTGCTGGGCGCTGCACAGCAGGCCGCACGGCGCCAGGCGGCCGGGCGCGCCGGATGCCGGCGGCGCCGCGCGGCCGGCGCAGCGGAGCCCGCGCCGCCCATCAGGCCAGCACGGGGGAGCACGCAGCGGGCAGGCGGCCAGCCAGGGGCAGACGAGCGCGCGCGCGGCCGGCCGCGGGCCGCACCGCGCAGGAACAGGCACTCGATGGGCGCGGGCAGGCCGGACGCGAGCGCCTTGGTGATCAGTGCCACGCCGCGCGCGTGCTCGCCCATGCACTGGTACATGTGCGCGCGCAGCGCCACCTCGCGCGCGCGGCCCGCGCCCGGCCGGCTCGGCAGCGCGTCCGCGCGCGCGAACGCGGCCTCGGCCTCCGCCGGCCGCGCCTCCTGCGCGCCGCGCGGGACCACTTGATCGCGCACGCTCGCAGGAGTAGGGCAGGCTGTTCCTGGCTCTAGGGCCCACTCACCCTAACCCAACCCTACCGCCACGCGCTCACCGCGCCCGCTCGGCCGCGGTGCGCTGCGCAGCCGGCTCGCCTGCGCCGCGCCCGCTCGCCCGGCCTGCTCCGCGCGGCTCGCCAGCCGCCCCTGTCGGCTGCGGCGTGGGCACAGGCGCGGCGGCCACGCCTGCACGTGCACGAGCGCGCCCGACGGCAGCCGCGGGGCCGCGACGCGGGCGCCGCGCGCGCCGGGGTCCGCGGCCCGGGCCCGCGCCTCCTTGCGGGCCTGCGCCAGGTTGAGCCAGGCCTCGCGGAAGTCGGGCGCGAGGCCGAGCGCGCGCGCGTACGCGGCCGCGCCGCCGCCGATGTCGCCCATGCTCGTGCGGCACAGGCCCAGCAGGTTCCAGGCCTGGCGCGCGCGCGCCGCCGGCGGCGCGCCCCGTCAGCGCGCCGCGCGCCCGCGCGCCCCCCCACGGCAGCGCCCGCGCGCTGCGCGGCGGCCCCCATGGGGCGCGGGCTCCGGCTCGGGCCGAGCGGCAGGGCCTGCTGCATGCCTGCTCGCTGCCGCGCTGCCGCGCCTGGCTGCCCACCCGGGGGGCATGCGTCAGTGCACCCTGCGCCAAAGCAGGCCTTCGGGGGGCAATGCTCTCGCACGTGCAAACGGCACAGACCTCTCGCGTGTGCGGCGACGAGCCCGCGCAGGCTCGCCGGACGCGCAGCGCGGTTCCGGCTCGGCGGTCCATTGCGCCCTGTGGCCGCCTGTGCTGCCGCCAGACACGCGCAACGAACCCCCGAAACATATGTGTGCAGCTCGGCCGCGGCGCCACCTGCTTGCTGCCGGCGTTGAGGCGGGCGGCCTCCTCCAGGTCGGCGGCCGCGCGGCGCAGGTCGCGCCCCTTCTGCAGCAGCGCGCCGCGCTCGGCCAGCGCCTCCGCGCGCCCGCCCGGCTCGGCCGTCAGCGCCACCGCGCGGCCAAAGTCGGCCAGCGCGCCGCCGGCCTGCCCCAGCGCGGCGCGCGCCTGCCCGCGCCGCTTCCACGCGTCGCCGTACTCGGGCATCGCCGCGATCGCCGCGCCAAAGTCCTCCACCGCCGCTGCGCGCAGCGGCGGCGCCGCGTCAGCGCACGCGCGGCCCTGGCATGCAGCGACGGGGGCACTCCCGCTGTCTGGCCGCATGCGTCAGGTGCTGGGCGCGGCCGGCGCAGCGCGCCGAGCTCTCGCCCTGGGGCCTCAGGCGCATCCGCAGCCGTCTGGACCCGACTGCCCAGCTGCCCGCCGCGCAGGCGCGCGACAGGCGCCGGGCCGGGCGCCGGCGCTGCGCGCCCAGCGCGGCGCCGCGCGCCCCCCGCATGACATACGCAGCAGCCCCCGGCGACACACGCGTCCGGGCGCCCCGGGCCCATGCGGCAGGCGCCGCGCCGCGCGCGCGCGCACCCTCGAGCTGCTGCTGCATGGCGCGCGCGGTGCCGCGCGCGAGGTACGCGGGCCCGGCGGCGCCGCCCGCCGGCGGCGCGGCCAGCACGCGGTCCAGGATGGCCAGCGCGTCGTCCACGCGGCCCAGGTTGATCTGGTTCACCCCGATGCCGACCGCCGCCGTCGGCTCCGTCAGCGCGGCCACGTGCGCGAGCGCGCCGGCCGCCGGCGCGCCGGCGCGGTTCGGCGCCGGCGCGCGCGCCGGCCGCGGCGCGGGCGGCGCCCTGAGCGACGCGGCCGCGCCGTTGGCCAGCGGCGGCGCGGCGGCCTGCGCGCGCCCAAACACCGCTCGCGCGCGGCGCACAGCATCGCGCCGGCCTCGGCCCGGCATCAGCCGGCGGCTGCGAAGAGTGTGCGCTCGCTAGGCGCGGAGTGAGGGTGTGCAGGGTATGCTGAGTTGCGGCGCCCTGGCACCGTTTGCGCTGCCTGCCGAGCCGGGAGCCGCGCATGCTGGAACCCACCTTCAGCGAGGCTGGGCGCGCGTCGGGCGTCGGGTTCGGCGCCGGGGGAGCCGGCGGGCTGGCGCCCGTCGGCGGGGCGCTCGGCGCGGGGCTGCCCGCCGGCGCGAGCAGCGCCTGCGCCTCGAACGCGACGGCCAGGTCGCCCTGCAGCGCGCAGCCGGCCACCGCGCGCTGCCACAGGGCGACGGCCTCCTGCCGCGCCGCAGCGGCGCAGCCGCCTATCAGTGCGGAGGCCGGCAGGGCGCTGCGGGCGCGCGGGGCGGCAGCAACGGGCGCGCGGGCCGCCCGGAAGCTCGCTCGGCAAGGGCCGCGGCAGCCGCGGCGGGGCGCTGGCCCATTGCAGCCAGCAGGGCAACTGGCGGTTCCAGGGCTCGGCGGTGGGCTGCGGCGACTGCAGCGCGCAGGCAAGGCGCCGCGACTGGCCCGGCGCGCGCCGCGCGGCGCAGCGCGAGGCCCACCTGCTCCTTCTTCAGCGCCTGCAGCACCCGGCCCTTGCGCACCAGCGCCTGGCAGCACGCCGGCTCCAGCCCGAGCGCCTCATCGTAGTCCTGCGCCTCGCTCGCGTCAGGCCGCCAGACGCTGAGCTTTCAAATTTTCTGCTTTCAAGCTCCTGAGTCGGAGCCGTGCAGAGCCCTGCACCGCGCACAAGGCAGGCACACGCCGCTGGTGTGCACCATGTGCCTGGTGCACATGGCGCGCACCTTGATGGCCTTCCTGAGCAGGCCCAGCTGGTGGTAGCAGTAGGCTCTGTTGCACAGCAGCTGCACCATGCCGGCGCCGCTGCCTCGGCGGGCCTCCTGGAGGGCGGGATCAATCAGCTTGACTGCGGCTGTGTAGTTGCCTGATCTGACGGCCGCGCCGAGCGGGCTGTTCGCCATCGGGCTGGCGTGAGCTTCCTTCACCATACCACAGCATGCATGTGCGTCGTACCAATGTGCTCTCGATGAGGCATTTGGCCCTTGGAGGATCGATGGGCGCCTGATCAAGCTTGTGCTGGGAGCTTTGGGCAAAGCCTGGGTGTGTCACACATCAGTTCTGGGATGGTCTGTAGACTGTAGACTCGTGGATCACAGGACTGCACACAGATTGACCACTGCCGAGAGCAACCACACAGCCTCACTAAGGTCTGTCATGACCATTCCGCTGCCAGGCACGCCCGGGCGGCTGGGCCAAACACCCAGAGACCGGTGCGTGGCGGTGCAGCGACGCCAGCAGCCCCCGCCGCTTGTTGCCGATGCCGTCACAGCAAACAATACCAATACGGGCAGGGTGGCCAGACCCGCAACATGCAGCGCCCGCCCCCGCCGCCCCCCGCGCCTGGCTACAGCGCACGCCCGTTCTGCAGCGCCTTGCCCTCGCCGCCCTCCTCCGCCTTCGCCGCAGAGCGCGGGTGGCCGGGCGCCAGCGCGGCGCGCCCGGGCGACGCCGGCGCGCGCGGCGACAGCAGGCCGCCTGCCGCGCGCGCGCGCGCATCCTCGCCCTGCTTCGCCAGGTTGTACCAGCAGACGCCCAGGAAGGCGATGCCTGCGCGGCCGCGCTCCGCCTGTGCGCGCGTGACCTCCGGCGGCGCGCCGCGCGCGCCGCGCGTCCGCCGGCGCAGTGCACGCGCCTGCCGGTGCGCGCCGTGCGTGGCAGGCAAACGCCGGCGCAACGCACGGGGGCTCTGCCGGGCGCGGACGCACGCCAGCAGGCGCGCGGCGCGCCACCGGGGGGCTGCCCGCCGCGGCCGGGCGTGCGTGGCGACGCTGCCGTCGCGTGCAACAAGGAGCCGTGTTGCCCTGCTAGGCTTAGGGCCGCGCCGCGGGCGGCGCACCGTAGCCGCCCAGGTTGAGCGGCGTGAGCGCGTGGCGGAACACGGCGGCGCTCATGACGATGAGCAGCCAGTCCTTGAACACGCCGGCCAGCTGCAGCGTGAGCGCGCTCGTGTTGCCGATCAGCAGGAAGGACGCGCAGTTGAGCGCGAAGGCCATGCCCGCGCTCGCGAGCGCGGTGCCGCGGCCGAGCCCGGCCAGGCCCACGCGCGCCAGCGCCGGCGCCTCCAGCGCCAGGAAGGGCACGCTCAGGAAGAGGCAGCTGGCCGGCGCGACATAGTACATCGTCTGCGCGCCCCGCCGTGGGCAGGGTAGGGTTAGGGTTACGGGGTAGGGGCCTCAAACCGCGGCCAGCGACATGCTGCGGGCGGCGCGCACTCCGCCGGGGCGCGCGCGGCGGGCCGCACCGTGATGGGGTTGAGCCGCAGGCCCTTGCGCTGGATGAGCAGCTGGACCAGCGTGATCCGCGCGCTCTCAAACACGATGGACAGCAGCTGGTACGCGACGCCGAGCAGGTGGAAGTGCAGCTCTGCGGCCGGCGCGCCCGTCAGGGTCGGTAGGGTGTTCACACAAGGAGTGCGCCAGCCGCCGCTCGCGGGCCGGGGCGCAGGCGGCAGGCGGGCAGGAGCGCACCGCCGTTAGACGCGACCACGACCCCGAACGAGATGACGCTCACGTTGAGCAGGCGCGTGACAGTGAGCACCTCGGTGCTCAGCAGCACGCCAAACATGTACACCGCCACCACCATGAGCGCCTTGAGCATCTGGATGAATGCGATGCTGATGTACATGTAGGCGGCATTGCCCACCCTGCGGCCCCGCGCTCGCTGGGGGCGCCCGACCGGTCCACAGCGCCGGCGACTTCACCATCGGGCTGAGCGGACGCACAGGCACCAGGCTGGGACCGCGCACCACAGCACCGCGGCGAAGAGAGCGGCAATGGGCAGCACGTTATTCCTGTAGAACTGCGCGCCGGTGGCGGCAGGGGCGTCAGCGCTGCACGGTGACCGACGGGACGTTGAGCAAAGGTGCAGCGGTCAGCAGGCTGGCTGTGAGGCAGGCAAGGTGGCGCTTGAGCCCACGCAGTGCCCGGCCAAGCTCTGCAAACCCGCGCCGTCCGGGGCGAGCAAGGGGTTCAGCAAAGCTAGACAGGCAGAGACATGCAGAGCCCCCCAGTCTTGAGTTCAGCGGTCAGTGCAAAGCAAGCGCACCGTCCAAGACATGTCGCTGATGGCCGGAACTCTCCCGGTCCGCACCAGGACCCACGCAAGAGAAGAGCAAAATGCCACTGCGCCGGGCGCATGCTGTTTGCAATACCACCAAGCTCAAGCAGTGGAACGCAAGGAGCCGCCAGTGCAAAGCAACAGCAGCTTTGTGCACTCAGGCGGCAGCGCGTAACGGCCGGTGGGGCCACGCAGGGCGTACTGTGCCACATCGTCAGTGCAATAGGAAAGGGGAAGAGCTTCGACAGGATATATTTGTTGAATAGTATCTGGGTGGACGACAGTCCAATCCATAGCAGAATGTACAGGGAGTTCCAGACTCTGCTTTGCGCCAAGGGTTTTGAGGCGCTCATGGCCCGCCAGGATCAGCAACGGGCCATCACACAGAGCAGGAGGGCCGAGGCTCCCCTTTCCTGTGTCCTGGGAATGATGTTCCCGGCAATCACACCTGCAGACCCTGCAGGGCAGTTCAAATCGACAGCTGGACTCAACTAGGCCGGGCGCAGGGCCTCTCCTTGCATGCCCTCCTGACCCATTCCTGCGCACCATTGCGGAAACCGCCAGCACCTACAAGCTGTTGCTTCTTAACAATCTTTCATCAGGACATAGTTACATGTCGCCTTCCTGACTTTCTGCACCCCTCCAGCTGGGCTTGCTTCACAGCGCGCAGACTGACACGTTGTGTGCACCGCACAAGCTTCCCTGTGCACGTGTTGCGTGCCGTGTACTTGTTCGCCAAATGAGCAGTGCCACGTAGCAGCCGTGCAGCAAGTCTGGTTAAAACCCACTTGCTGCTCTGACGGCCGTAATGCAGGCCAGCCTCAGATCTTGGCCGCTTGCGGTCGTGAGGACTCAGCAGACATTGTGAATACGCTCCAGCACTCACAGCTTGTTATAGATAACCACATTCTTGCAGCTGCTTTTAGATATCAACCATAGGCACTACTCCATTGATGTGCCTGTCACGAGCTTGCTTGCCATCTACTATGCCATTTGAGGTCTATAGTTGAAATGCACAGATGTGCCTCACCAGTGCTTCACACTATTGCCACAAGACTGCATGATTTACACTGAGCCAGCTGGGAAGAAATCAAAACTTCGCATCCCTGAGCGATGGGTAAAAGGCGCATGCGCGATGAAGGAAAGACAATCTGGTAAGCGGCAGCGCCCAAACTTAACTAAAAACCACCTCAGCCTGAATCAGAGCATGTCTCAAAAACCTCCCCCAACCAAACCTCCCCCAACCCAACAGAAAAACTTGGGGCTGTCAAACGTTGACGCCCACCAGAGCATGTACCCACACATGTGCAACAGCCCTCATGCTGGTCTCCAGCCTCGAAGCGAGCGCAAATTTGCGCCACCCCTGTCACCTGGCACATTCATGCACAGCGTGGACTCCTGCTGGCCTGCAGCCCCCAAAACCATTCTGTGCGACTTCGATAATTCGCAGACTTGAGAGCAAGTCGCATCAGCGACACAGCACCACAGGCCCCCACGGACACGGTCTACCTGACTGACTTTGCAGACCACAAGCACACTCGTGCTCAACAGGAACACCCGCCCTGCATGCCCATTTCATGGCCGAACCGCACCAGGCAGCGGCATGCGCGGCGCCCTCCCCGCCGAGCGGCTCCGCGCTCCAGGGAGCGCGCTATGCGGGGTCAATGATGTGCAGCGCCTCCATGTGGCGCAGGTTCTGCAGGATGAACGCGCGGTCCAGGTGCGGCACGTCCTGGTAGCGCGTATGCGCGCGCACGCCCGCGCGCATCTTGGACGCGTCAAACCTGCGCGCCGCGCGCCGGCATGAGCGCTAGGCTTGGCCACACGTGCGCCTCGCTGGCCAAGCAGGCCGAGCTGGGCTCTGCGCGGCCGCGCATGCGTCACGGGCTCGCGCCTGCGTGCACAGGCAGGGCGCGCCGCAGCCGAAACTAGACAAGCGCGGCGCACTCGCCGCGGCGCACGCACGAGCGCTCGCCGCGCAGAGGAAGGGGCCGCACTTGGTGCCCGCGCCGGCGATGGGCGCCTGCCACTGGTAGATGATCGGCAGCGGCGAGTGGCCCTGGCGCTTGCTGTCCAGGCCCTCCAGCGCCGCCTTGAACTCCTGGTACCTGCGGCTCGCGATACACGCCGCCTCTTACATGCAGGTTGGCGGATTTGCATGAGCAAGACGGTGCGCACGAGGCGCGCGCGTATGCGTGGCCTCCGTCGGCGCATACAAACAGCAGCGGCGTCGCACCAAGGACGCGTTGCAACAGCTCCAGCGCCAAGGCAGAGCTGCAGCGGACAGAGCACGGAGAGATGACCCCACGCGGCGGCCCGGGTGCGCACCACTGCGCATAGTCCTGGATGTGCCGCACGCCGCCGCGCGCCTCGGAGACCCAGCCGACGATGGCGTCCAGCGACACGCCGTCGTCCCAGTGCGGGTTGACGACGTGGTAGCAGTCGATGCCGCTGCGGTGGTTGCTCAGCACGCCAGAGATGCCGGCGGCCACGAAATCGATGGGCCTGCGACCACAACATGTCATAGTCCTGCCTCGGCCCACAGGATGCACCATGCCAACCCGCATTCGCTTCCACTGACACATGGCACAAAACTGGCAGTCCCGCCGATACACCACCACAAGGACAGGCGGGCAACGCACACCCTTTGAGCAAGCAGCCCGCAGGCAAGACGGCCGGCAGACGTGTGGGCGCGGCGCGACGCACATGCCGTCGAAGTGGCGATCGGGGCCGGACGGATTCTTGTAGAAGGAGGCGGGCGCGAGGCGCGTGTACGCGATGCCGGCCAGCAGGCGCGTGAAGAAGTCGGTCGGGTTGATCTGGCCCAGGTACCTGCGCGGCCGTGCCGCGCCTGTGAGCGAGCGCCGCCTCCTGACCGAGCCCGGCGGCACGGCCGCGCATCACCCTTTTTGCGGGAAAAACTGCACACTCCAACACTGACCTGGAGAAGAAAGGACTGCATGCGCAGGCGCGCTCGCGGCGGCGCGGCCTGCGCAGCGGCTGCGGCGGGGGCGGGGCGCGCACTTGCTGTGCGACAGGATCATGCCGCAGCGGAAGATGGACACGGGCACGCCGTAGCGCTCATGCAGCTGCTGCAGCTGCACCTCGCTCGCCCACTTGGTGCAGCCGTACCTGCGCGCCGCCGGGCGCGTGCCCCGACCTCAGCCGCGCGCAAGAGAGCGTGCATGGCGCCAGGGCGCTTCCAGGTGCTGCCAGTCATGCAGAGCCAGGAGGCCTGCACGAGCGTGGAGGCAGTGTCGGCAGTGCAGGCCTGCAGGGGAGCACGGCCACTGCAGCCTGGCCCGTGCCGAGCCCTTTACAGCACGTCGCCGTCCAGCTCCGGCAAGCTCCTCGCAATCGCCCGACGAAGTCACCCCTGAGGGGACCCCTATGGGGAGGGCAGGGGTTCCGAGGGGGGGCCGCGGCGGCGCACCCGAGCGCATAGCCGCCGTCGCCCGGGTGCTCCGTGCACAATTTCGTGCCGACCTCCTCCTCGGTCACGGGCGCCGGGTGGTCCAGGCCGCCGGCCACGCCGACCGAGGAGATGAACGTCAGCGCCTTGACGCGCGTCGCGACCGCCAGCTTCATGATCTCCACCGTGCCCAGCACGTTGGGCTCGAACAGCTGGCGGTAGGAGAAGGCGTGGTTGACGAGCGCGCCGTTGTGCACAATCGTGTCCAGCTCGGCCGCCGCCCGCGCGTACACCTCCGGCTTCAGGCCCAGGTTGACCTTGGCCAGGTCGCCTGCAGGTTCCCGCAGCGGGTGGGCCGGGTCACTTATATTATGCGCTGTCCGCCCCACATCTGTACCCCCCTTCAGGTAGACTTCACACCTCCCTTCAGGTAAGCTTCACTCCGTTATGCTTTCCTCACAATGGCCAGGTCGCCAGCAGCAGCCCGCAGCGGGTGGGCCAGGTTGGTGAGCAGGCACTGCCTGCCCCAGCCTCCCGCACCCACCCTCAGGTGTGCCTTTGCTCCGTGCGCCTTCCTCACCGGGGTGTAGCTGGCACGGCTACCCCTTGCATGCGTGCGCTTTCCGAGCAAACAAGCAGCGCCTTTGGCGCACGCATCTAGGTGCATGCTCGCACACTGGTCAGGGGTGGGGGTGGTCAGGGCGCGCCTGCAAACACCTTGAGCCGGCCCTCGGCCAGGCGATCGAAGGTCTCCAGCAGGCCCGCGTCGCCCGTGTCGTAGCCGCTGCGCAGGCGCGAGCGCGCCGCGTCGTCCCCGGTGCCGCGCACCACGGTGACCACGAAGCCGCCCGGCCTGCACCGGGCCGCCGCGTCAGCGCACAGCCGCCCGCCCCGATCCGGCCGGCGCTGCCTCGGGGTTGCGACAGCGCCTCCGTGTTGCGAGGGCAGCGAGCCGCATCCCTCGCTATGCGCTTGCGCAGGTCCTGCCTCCATGGCACGCCTTGGCAAGCGCTTGCTTGAGGGTGCGGCCAGCACGCCACACCCTCCGCCGTTTGTTCATATATGCTCTCCCACTATCAGGCCGCGGACAACGAGCTCAGCATCTCCCCTCCTTCGCTACATGGCAGCAGCGTCAGAACAGTGCATCACGCATGGCAGCAGCACCACAATAATGCATCACGCTCATGGAAGAGGCGATTTTTGGCGCGGAGCCGCGGCCGCGGGGGGGGGGGGGGGGGGGGGGCGCGCGGGGGGCGCGCACTGCTCAGACACGCGCTGCAGCAGGCCGAGCAGCAGGAAGCGGCCCAGGAAGCCGTTGGCGCCCGTCAACAGCACCTTGGTCGGCGCCGCCGGCAGGTCCGCCGCGGACGCCGGCGCCGAGCGCGGCGTCTCGGCGCGCGCCGGCAGGAAGCGGTCGATGTCGAGGTCGGCCGCGCGAATGACCGCCGTGTCCTGCCCATGGATAGACTCGAACGTGATGCCGCCCTCGCCCTCGCCGCGCAGCATGGCCTCCACCTGGCGCGGCGCGGCCGCGCGCGCCCGTCAGCCGCCGCCGCCGCCGCCGCCGCCGAACGTGGCGTGCGCGCTGGGAGGAACAGCCTCTGTTCGTGCATTTCGCCCAAACACGTGGTACATCACGGCATGGCGCGGACGGAAATTGCCGGTAGGTGCGTGTCGATGCGGCCCAGGGACCCACGGGCGCAGGGCGTCGCGCGCATCGACCACATGCGCGTCAAATCTGGGGTGCACGCCCAAATGATTAAGCGATCAAGCACTGCTGCGGCCCAGTAAGGGCCGGTGCCTCTGGCCCGGCGCTGCGGTGCGCCGGTTTGCGCGCCGGGTGCACGCCTTGGCGGTGATGCCGGCGAGCGAGTTGCTGTGGTCCAGCACAAAGGACACCGGCAGCGGCACGCCGCACAGGTCATCGATGCTGCGCGCGAACTGGATGGCCGCCAGGCTGTCGCCGCCCAGCTGTGCGAAGCTGGCGTCATCGCCCTGGGCCAGGTCGGCCTCGCTCAAGCCCAGCGTCAGCTCCACCGCCTGCGCGCGTAAGGGCAGTGCACGATAGGTTTACGGCATATAGCATACAGGGAATACAGAGGATAGACCCTGTCCCCAGCGTCTACTCCACTGCCTGCGCGTCGCTGCCGCGCTCGCCCCACAGAGCACAGCTTACCCTGTAGAGCCGCTGCTTACCCTACAAGGCTGCTGCTCACACCACAGAGCTACTCCTTACCCTGCAGAGACGCGCGTGCTGTCTCCAACCACTGCAGCCTGTATGTGCTGCTGTTGTGATAGCGGTCCTTTAGTAGATGCACATCAGAGTGGGGCTCGTCAACACCGATGCAGTCCAGTCGAGGGCGCGCACGGCCTGCAGCCTTGCACAGCCACGAGCTGGGCCGCGCGGCCCGGGACGCTTGCGCTTGCGGGCGCGCTGCGCGCAGCGCGGCGCGGGCTGGGTCAGGGGGCCACGCACCTGCTTCACGCGCTCGGCGATGCTGCTCTGGCCGGCGCCGGCCTTGATGGCGCGCACGCGCTCCTTCTGCCGATCCTCGTGCTGCTTGTAGATGCCCTCCAGCGCGTCCTTGTACCTGCGCGGCGGCGCCCCGCTGGGTGCTTGATAGGTTTAGGGTTGTTTTCACCCTAAAAACTCATACCCGCCCAGGTTGCGTTGGCAGCATACGGGGCTGCTCCACACGCAGCGATAGGCAGAGCGCAGCGCGCAGTTCAAAGCGCGCGGACCAGGCTATGGCCGAGTAGGGCTGCGGAGCATGGCCAGTCCCGCGGGCAGAGCGCTGGCCACTGGGCATGCATGGAGGGCCGAGAGGGTGTGGACCACCGCGGGCGCGGGGCGCACGTGTTCTTGAGGCGGCCCGTGGCGGGCTTGCCAGAGTCAGTGAGCAGGTGGTTGGCCTTGCTGAAGGGCTCGCGCTCGATGATGAAGTCGCGCGGGATCTCGTACCCCTGCAGCGCGCGCTTGCGCGCGACATCGTCCAGCTCCAGCCGGATGCGCTTCTTGATCTGCTCGTCGCTGCCGAGCTCCAGCGCCTCTGCGCGCGACGCGCGCGCGCGCCGTCTGTCCGACGGGGTTATGGAGCAGACAGTGCTGCCACGCTGCGCGGCGGGCAGCACCGTTGAAGCAGCATAGGTAGCTGTCAAATTGCAGCGCCGTGCACTGCCCCTGGGCGACTTGGAGCAGCACTGCAGGGAGGCGCAGAGAGCTGCCATACAGCGCCGCACAGGCACCAGAGGTGTCTGGCGCAAGCGCACCCTCTGACGGCACGACCACTGCCAGGATGTAAGAGCGCAGGCTGTTGCCGTACAAGTAAATCTGCGTCGCGCATGCATGGGGTATCAGGCTCGACAGCTACAGGGCCCGCGGACATGCACATGCTCCATATGACAGCAAAGCCCTGCGCACACGCGCTGGGCACAGGCAGCAGCGGCAGCGGCAGTCCGCACTTGCGCACCACGCGCATCCGACCGGCACCAGGCCGGCCCACAGAGCGGGCAGCCGGCCCGCGCGCCTGGTGGATGAGGGCGCTGCCGCCCTTGTAGACGGCCTCCAGGCGGCCCAGGCTGACAAACTCGCCCTGCGACAGCTTCAGCACATTCTTCTTACGGTCGATCCAGACCACGCGGTTGGGCGTCTCCTGCTGCACGACGTCGCCGGTCATGTAGTAGCCGTCCGCGTCGAACAACTCGGCGGTCGCCTGCCGCCGCCGCCGCCGCCGCCGCCTCAGCGCTGCGGCCCCCTGAGCGCTGCGGCCCATGCGCGCGCGCGCTACGGCCCGGTGCGCGCGCGCGCTGCCACTGCAGGCGACGTGAGTGCGCAACAGCGAAGCTAAAGAGCCGCGACAGACAGCCAGCACGTCGCCGCCGGGCGCGGCCACGGCGCTCGCGGAAGCCCGGTCCTCGCTGCGGGGCCCGGACGCCTTGCTACCCGTGCGGCGCCACGGGCGCCCGGGCGCCGCGCCTTGGGGTGCTTGTAGTAGCCCTTGATCATGGAGTGCGTCTTGAGCAGCAGCTCGCCGCGCGGGAAGGGCCGGTCGGAGTTGTAGTAGCCCAGCTCGGGCACGTCGGCCAGCTTCCACTTTAGCACATTGACGCTGCTCATCTCCCAGTCCATGCTGATCTGCGCCGCCGCGCAACAGCCAACGATGCTCACGGCTCTCTCCAGGTGGGGCCGGTTGCACGGCTGGATGGGAGATGACACCATGTTTGCAAAGCAGCATGCACCCTGCATGGCTGGCAGCTTGGACTATCTGCCCATTGAAACATCTGGCCGGAGGCAGCCTCACTGCAGCGCACGGAGCCTTTGTGCGCTGTGCAGCGGCGGGGGCCGGGCGGTCCGCGGCACGCCCCCGCGGCCCCATCTGCTGCTGCAGTGACACATGCTTGAAGCTCATGCAGAGCAGGCGCCCCGGGCACACGTCGCCCCACTGCAGTGCGCGGCTGGGCGCGTGCGCCGGGCGGCCGCGCGCGCGCGCCATGCCGGCCTCGGTGGAGCCGTAGCCCTCGTAGACGGGCACCAGCAGCGCGTCGCGCAGGAACGCGATGACCTCGGGCGCGGTCGGCGAGCTGCCGGTGAACGCGTACACCAGGCGGCCGCCCACGTCGCCCTCGCGGAACTTGCGCATCACCTCCTGCACAGAGTGGCCACGAGTGGGCAAGCAGGGGTTGCGCTTGCGCATCGCAGGCTTGCGCGGTCGCGCGGACGCGGCGGCGGTTGGCGCGCATGGCGCGCGCGCCACAGCCGGCGAGCGCGCGCCTCGGGGGTGGGCGCTGCGAGCATGGGCTCCCCTGCAAGCATGGGGCCAGGAGAACGGTGGCGACGCTGCGGGCTGTGCGCCGAGACAGGCTGTTGGGTGGCGGCAAGTGAGCCTGGATACCAGCTTGAATGCACGCTCCTGGAGACGCTGATAGCTACCGTCTCTTTTAGCTCAAATTTGTGCAGACCGAACATGTTGTCAAAGGGAGTCACTTGTGTTGCAGCCAGCTTCAGACAAGGCCACATGCAAGCTCCAAACAAGGACACCGGCCAGCCGCCACGACATGCCCGCCACCGCCGCCGCGCGCGCCTGCTTGAAGGCTGCCTTGGCATGCTCGTCGCCGTCGGGCGTGTGCTCCAGCTGTGACATCATCTTGTCGTACATCATGTTGGCCAGGCGCGGGATGATGTTCATCTGCGTCGGCCGCACCACCGCCAGGTCCTCAAAGTACGTGGACATGTCGCTCTTGCGCACCTGCGCGCGGCCGCGCGCTCGACCCATCGCCCAGGCACATGTCTCAAACGTGTCACGTTCATCAGACTTCCTTGCACACATGACCAGCACACGCAACGTGCGCTGCCAGGGCCAGGCTCACCGGGCTCACCGCACTGCACACAACGCCTGTACTGTATACACCTGTATGGTCAGAAAGTGGTCAAAAGTGCCTAGAAGGCTGGGCAAGGGCATGCAGACCTCACACACCCTGCACACCCGCTCAGGTATGCAGGCGGGCAAGGAGCCGGGCGCGCACGAAGGTGGTGTAGCCGCCCGCGCCCAGGCACTGCAGGATGCCCATGCGGCCCATGAGGTGGTTCAGCGGCAGAAAGCCCAGCATGATGCTGGCCACCTCCGGCATCGTGCTCATGCCGCCGCTCGCGCGGTTCCTGCGCGCGGCAGCCACCATCGCGTCGGGCCCACGCACGACGCTCCTGCCCACACCCACACACTCCCGCCTACGCCCACACACTCCCGCCCACGCCCACACACTCCCGCCCACACCCACACGGCAGCCATGCGGTTGAGCTTGCAGATTCGTTGCGGCCAGCGCAATTCGTGCATCTCGCCCCTGATGCTCCAGCCTGTAGCCTCCGTCCATGTTGTGCTACTCGCGGAAAGACGGAATGACGCCCTGCCCTAGAGGGCCCCTAGTCACGACATCGCCCCAGCAGAACTTGGCCGGCAGCTGGCGGCAGGAGCGCGCGGCGCGCACCAGTAGCGCTTCCATATGTGCTCGGTGTACATGGCGCCCTTGGGCAGCCCCGTGGAGCCGCTGGTGTAGAACAGGCTGATCATGGGGTCCTCCGGCGCGCCGTCCTTGCCCGCGACAAACATCGGCGCGACCGGGCCAGCCGCGCCGCGCTTCAAGACGTCGCCCAGCATCAGCAGCCGGCAGCCCTCCGGCAGGCCCTCCCTCACCTGCCGCAGCGCCCCCTCTGTTCAGGCTCGAGGCAGGCATCGTCTATGCCTCACAAGTGCCTGCAGCGCGCCGACCCTCTGTCCGTGTAGCCCCAGCAGAGGATGTTGGCGCTGCCAGGGCGACCGAACACACCAGCCGCTTCCACCCTCACGCCCTGCCCTGATGCTGACGCGCGCAGAGCGCCCGGGCTTTGCTGCGAGCGCACTTCGCCGCACCGCCGTCGCCACACACAGGCACTCCACAACACTCACCCCAGAGCCAGGTGCTCCGCGCTCTGGGCGACCGCATGCTTCACCGGTGCGCTGCCGCGCCCCTCGCACACCGCTGCACCCACGGCGGCCTTCTCCCGCATCGCAACGCGGCGCCTGGAGCGCCCGCACACACGGGCGGCGCGCCTGCTTGACCAGCGCGGGCAGCTTGGGGTTGGCGCAGCCCTCGTGCTCCATGACGACGAACGTGCGCAGCGTGGCGCACGCGCCCAGCACCGGCGCGAGCGTGGCCAGCTCGTCCACGCTGCACGCCATGCCGACCAGCTCCGCCTCGTTGATCACCTTGGCCACATCCTCGGCTGTGATGTTGGTCGGCAGCGCTACATTAACGCCGCCTGGCGCCGGGCAGCGCGCGCGCGGCTCAGCACGCCGCCTGCTGCCGCACCACAGGCCGCCATGCGCCGGCGACGTGGCCGGCGCCCGCATCCGTGAGGCTGTGCCCGCATGCATTGCTCGCGGCGCCGGCCTGCATGCCCGGCGCAGGGCCTGCGCTTCCCGTGCTTCGCATGCGCAAGGGCCCGAGCCTGCATGCAACGCATGGCAGGCGCGCGCGGATGCCGGGGCTCCCACTGAGGCTGAGCGGCGACCCCCCACACGGTGCAGCCGGCAGGGGCGCCCGCACCCAGGTACTGCGTGCTCAGCTCGCAGTTGATCCAGTCGATGCTGGCGAAGCCGCAGATGCCGAAGAAGTCGCCCTGCTTCATCACATCCTCCGCGGCGAACCCTGCAGCGCGCCCGCGCGCGGTCAGCCCAGCGGCGTCCGCCTACATGCAGCTCGACCACATGCAACTGCATGGCGCCGACACCCTGCTCACGCTGGCACACGCGTACAACTGACGCGACCTGCTAGGGGCGGTGACAGGGCGCAAGCGGGGCGGCGAGTGGCGGCCAGCGGGGGGAGGCGCGCCTAAAGCGAGCGTCTGTATGCGCTCCCAGAGCTGCGCGTAGGTGATGTAGCTGAACTCGGCCGCGTCCCCGACGGCGCTGCCCAGGACCTTGCGCGAAGCATACGCCCGGCAGACGCTCTCCACCAGCTGGTTGGTGGTGTCGCCGCGCTCAAAGCACTTCCTCAGGTGGTCCTTGGCCTCGTAGTCCAGCGCAGCGCCGGCCAGCTGCGGGTCGGTCTTCAGCTGCGCGGCGTAGCGGCGCGTCGCGCGGCTGCACATGTCGGTGTTCGCGTCCGGGCCATCGGGCTCCAGGCTGCTGATGCGCTGCAGGTTCGGGTGCTTGACGCCGTTGGCCTTGGCCGACGGCGCCGTGCCGTTCGTTTGCAACATGCCTGCAGCGCTGCATGCCAGTTAGGCCTGAGGACCATACAAAGCTGTTATGAGTAATGTCTGGCTCAACCGTTGATTAAGCACTAGAGCAGTCTTCCCCACATGTATGCCTAGGCTAAGTAGCGGCACCGTCCATACAGCAAGCACACTGGCCCCAAGGCACAGCGTTGTACTTTCCACACAGCAACCCATCCACATCTCTGATAAGACTGCCAAATATGACGAAAACGGGCATATGGCACCTGCGGTGCACACCAGTAAGAGCGCTTGCTCCGCTACGAGTTTGTAGGCTCAAGTATAACAGGTGGATGTTGGTTGCAGATGTATGGTGTCCGCAGGTGACCTTGGAACTTTGACCAGCAAAGAGAAGTGCACTGCAAAGTGAGCTGGCGCTGTATTTGAGCCCAGACTCAGAGCACATTTACATGAAGGCCATTCGTACACCTAACAAGGTTTTTCATTCTTAGTCACAGCACGCCCGTGAAAACTGTGTAAAACTTGTGCGAAGAGCAGCTGCTTGGCCTCACACGTGAAAAGATTACTGATCAGCGCAGTGTGAGTCCACCGTAGACGCGACGGGCAGATGCGGAGGGCGAGCCTGCTGGCGCGCACGAGCGCGACGCTCTGCAGCGGGCTCTTGAACGCGGGCCGCGCGGGGGACTGCGCGGCAAGCACGAGCTATGCGCAGGCTGCGCCGCACGCGCAGGGCTGGCAGCACCAGCCCTGCCGGGCGAGCACCGCGCTGACCACGACGTCGAACAGCGTCGCCGCTGTGACAAAGTCGCTGCTGGTGGACACGCTCACGCTGGTGCGGGCGCGACCCGGCGGCGAGGGCAGCGTCCGGCGGCAGCGGGGTGCCGCAGGCGCTGACGCGCCGCAAGAGCGCGCAGATGCGGCGCTTCGAGAAGCAGGGCATGTCGCGGCAGCAGGCCGAGGCATTGACGGAGCATATGACGGAGCTGATCTGCACCAACCGCGAAAAGATCATAGAGCAGTTTGTCTCCAAGGCGGCGCTGGAGAAGGTGCGCGGCCGCAGCGCGCGCGGGGCGGGGGCGCGCGGTGAGGCTGCAGGGCCGCTGAGGCCCGCGCGCCTGCAGGCCGTGCTGGAGCAGGAGGCGCGCATCGCGGGGTTTCGCAGCGAGGTCTCAAAGAGCCAGGAGCTGCACCTGGCGTCCGTGACGCGCGACATCGAGCGGCTGTCAAACCAGCTCGAGAAGATCAAAGCAGAGATCAGGTGCGGCACAGCTTCGTGTCTGTCGCTCCAGCCCCGCGCGCGAGCGCGGCCGCAGCGTCGCTGCAAGGCCGCTCGACCCCAGCGCCAGGGCGCCTTGGCCAAGGGCACGCAGCAGAGCTGGGTCTTGCACACTGCGCCTTGGCCGGGGGCGACGCAACCTGCGCGCCCTGGGGGTGACGCGGCGAGCGGCGCGCAGGTATGAGGTGGACAAGCTGACCTCCTCGCAGAGGCTAGGTGCGCTCCTGGCGCCCGGCCCCCGTGCCTGTGACCGAACCAGCGCGACGCGCCCCGGGCACAATACTAGTGCGGGTGCCTGGGCCTCACCGCGCCCCCTGCCGCGCCGCGCAGACCTGAACCTGGAGAAGAACCGCATCCGCGACGACCTCAACTCGGAGCGGAATCGCAGCCGCGACGGCCTGCAGGGCATGCGCGACAAGGCCAACGAGCTGGAGATCAAGATGGACAAGGAGGTCAACGCGCTGCGCGCGGCGGTCGAGCAGTCCAAGAACGAGGCGCGCCCCGGCGCCCGCCCTGCCTCCGCACGGCGCATGAATTACAACCGTGTATCAGCCATATTTGGCTGCCTACGGGCGCAGCCCTGAGATAGGGCTGCGCACCGGCGCGGCGCGCGCGCGCGCTGACGCGCGGCGCGGCGCAGGTCATCAAGTGGAGCCTGGGGCTGCTGTTCGCGGTGGTCAGCGCGGGCATCGCGGTCGCGCGGCTGGTTCTGTAGCGCGCTCCGCGGCGTGCGTTGGTGGGCACTCTGGCCCGCCGCACCCGTGCGCGCGGCTCGGAGCGCCAGGCCTCGTGCTCAGCTTTAAGCTGATCTGCGGTGTATGGAGCGGGTGCCATGTCCCGCGCCATCTGGTTTCTGCACACCCTTTCGTCCCTTTCTTTGACGCTGTAGGTGACCCTGCAACCAGCGTAACATCTGTGCGACTCTGAGAAAATGCACGGAGCGCAGGGCCAGCACGCACATAGATTACAGCTCATACACCGCCGCCCGAACCACACGCTCTCTTAGGTTGAGCAACCCTCACACCAACAGAAGCACTGGGCGCATGCAGCGCAGGAGCACTCGTACTCTCATGCAAAGCCACCTGGCATAATCAGACCGCCTGTTGCACAGACCCTGTCAGACACACGTGGCCAGCCCGTTCCGGCCCCGGCAGGCGCCCGCCCGACGCCTATACCCCAATTCAAATGCAACACCGCATGCATGCACACACTCCCCTTGCCCGCCCGCCCTTCAGCAGCAGGCCGCCCTCCATTTGCGGCCTACCGCGCGCACCCCGCCCGCGCTCCTCCATGAGGCCGCGGCCCCGCTCTCAGCACGCGGCAGCCCCACCCGTAGGTCAAAAACCCACACCCCCGCAGACACACAGAGACTAGACCTCCGCGCGCGGCGCGCGCGCCCGCGCCGCCCCCCCCGCCGCCGGCCTGTCATGCGCCGCGCGGCGCGGGCGGCGCGGGCGCCGGCGGCGCGGGCGGCAAGGCTACGCCCAGGCGCTTGCAGTCGGCGGCG
>JAABUV010003654.1_pt1 | contig 19320 bp, 17 predicted proteins | sample 5559971 | NCBI WGS metagenome assembly JAABUV01 (sample SAMN10711881, study PRJNA513362) | rock metagenome | isolation source: Antarctica rocks | place: Antarctica: Victoria Land, Knobhead nord | collected 2015-12-19
TACGTTCGCGCGCCTCCGCGGCTACCTCTCCACCCTGCGCAAGCAGGGCCTGCCCGCCCTCATCGCGCTGGAGAGTGTCTTTGATGGTCACCCCTTGGTCCCCTCTCTAACGTCCTGACCAGTTACGACACGGCTACCTGTAGCTTGCCGCATGCGACCCGTTCCTGTCACCATCCCTCGTTCTCCACGGTTTAGTGGGGTGGTACCGCTCCGTTTGGACACAAGTGGAGCATCTTGCTCCCATTTTGTGCCCTGTTTGCCGGCAACGCCCTGCTGTTAGGGGTTATTGTGCGTCTGGCGCAACGAGGGCAAACTATTGGTCTTTCTATGACCGGCCTGCGCTGGACCAGTCGCGGAACGCAGTCATCGGGTCAACGTATGCTTGGAGAACCGCAGTTTTGGTGTGCAAGTCTGCCTGCCATCTACATCCTGTTGAATTCGGCCTCAAACATCTGGATTCAGCGCGATGTACCAGTCTTCCATCCCCTACCAATCGCGTACCTTTTCCCACTGCTCGTAAGTTGTGCCGTACTCCTGATGGTCACGTTCCGCCAGCAGCCTGGACACCTGGCATCCTGCCGATAGTCGCCAGGTTCCGCAGCGGCCGTCAGCCCTCCGCGTCTTAGTACTAGTAAGCCCGTCAAGCGAACTCTGAGCAGTTGGCGTCGACTGGGACCGCCGCCGTCCCGGCGGTCTGTGGTCGCACCCACACAGCACGGGAGCCACCGAGAGGCCCGCCGGCAACGGGTGGCCGCCGTCCCGGCGGCGGTCCCAGTCGACAACCGTCAAGACGACGCTTGACGGACTACTATGGGTGCGATGACGGCGGATCGGCGCCGCGGCGCAGTTCGAGCAGCCTGATGCCCAGTTCCAGCGCGAGGCGGTTGTTGGGATCGTCCAGGCTCTCGCCGGCGAGAGCCTGAATGCGCTTCATACGATAGTCGAGCGTGTTGCGATGGATAGAGAGCCGGGCCGCCGTCGCGGGCAGCCGGCCCATGCAGGCGAGGTAGGCGGCCAGGGTGCCGACGTAGTCGGTGTGGTGGCGCACGTCGTGATCGATCAGGCGCTGCAGCGCGGGCGTGATCATCTCCTCGTGCTCTTGCATGGCGAAGAGCACCCGGTGGACGCCGAGGTCCCCGTAGTGGACGGCGCGGTTCCCCCCCCACAGGGCCGCGCCCAGGCGCGCCGCGAGCTCAGCCTGGCGGAAGGCGTCGGGGATGCCCGCGATGGAGGCGTAGTCGCGCCCCACGCCGACGGTGACGCTCACGTTGGGGATCGTGGCGTCAATGCGCTTGACGATGCGCTCGGCCAGGCGCAGCACGGCCGCCTTGCACGCCCCCTCGTCGCCGGGGCTCGTATGCGGTCCCGTACCCAGCAGCACGATGACGCCCGTCGCGCGCGGCCCAATCACGGCCGCGGGATCGACGGCCAGCGCCTCCAGGCGCACCAACTCGGTCAGCCGCTCGCGCACGCGCTGCAGTCGGCGCCCGCTTTGTTCGGCGTGACGGAGGCGGAACGCCTCCAGGTCGTCGATCGCGACCACGAGCAGGCGCCGCAGGCGGTCGACATCCCACCCCAGATTGCTGGCGAGCGCCCGAATGTTGTCTACGTCGACGATGCGCCCCTGCGCCACGTCCTCGAGCAACTCGGTGCGCAGCTCGGCCTCCTGCTGCGCGGCGGCGCGCTGCTGTAGGAGGATAGCCGCGGCGGTCTCGGCCGCCTGCGCGATGGTGGCGTGATCGCGCTCGTCGAGCGGGCGCGCCGCCTCTGTCGCCCAGATGATCGCCAGGACCTCGTCGTCGGCGGCGACGCGCATGGCTACGCGTCCGCTGAAGCCAAGCTCGGGGTTGCCGGGCAGCCTGACCGGGCTGCCCGCCTTGAGGACCTCGGCCAGGTAGCCCTCGCGCGCGACCCAGGCGAGCGCGCGGGGGGTACCCTGGCGCCGCAAGATCGTCTCCTCGCGCACCCGGTCCACGGGTCCATGGGTCGCGGAGAAAGCGAGTAGCTTATGCTGTGGCGATTCGATCGTGACCGAGTTGCCAATCAAGCGGCCCAATGTGTCGGCCAGCGTCTGTAAGGCGTCAGCGTCGTGCGCCGCCGCGAACGCGAGCTCGGTCTCCGTCGCTCCGATGGCGCGGCTCAATGTATTGGCAAGCGCGCGTGTATCGACATCGTTGGCCAGGAGACCGACCGAGAGGTTGCAGCGCGCCGCGAGGCGCCGCATGCGGCCGAGTTCAGCGGGCGGTACCATCCCGCGCGGCACAAGCACGGCCGCGGCCTGTCGCGCCACCAGAATGTCCACCAGCTCCGTGGTCTCGCATGCGCCGCCGCCGGGCGCGATGAGCGCCAACTCGCCGCCACGGCAGGCGGCCGCCTCCGCGAGATCGCGTACGACGCTGACACATGACACCCGGCGTTCCCCCGCCTTCTCGGCATCCGGCAGCCAGAAGTACGCGACGCTACCTCCGGCGACACCCTGGATGCCCGCCACGTGCAACGACATCTCTCCCACCTTCCACGCTGCCCACCCTGTTCTGTGCCATTAAGATAGCACACCTTTGATGTTTCCGCACAAGCCATGGACCTATAATTCGGCATTCTATCCGAAGCTACTGGACGCTATGTCGGGTAATATACGTGTCAATACGCCTATCATCAAGAGGCGGGGCTCGTGAATTATCGAAACCTGCGACTGCGGTCGCATGGCAGACCACCGCCGACTGCGGTCGGGTGTCGCCCTCGTACGTGGCGCTCCGACGCATTCACCCTGACACCGCAGTGTCCGTGGTCTGCCATGCGACCGCAGTCGCAGGCCCACGGGCGGAATAATCGAGGAGAGAATACGACTATGAGTATACTAGCGAGATCGGCGCGAGGATCGCGACAGGGGCTCGTCGCGCTGGCCGGGCTCGCCGCGCTCGGCGCGGCCATGGCGACGCCGGCGCACGCCCGTACAGCGCCCGCCGGACCGGCGCGCGGAGGCAACATCACCATAGCTAACAGCGCAACGCCTGACTGCCTCGACCCGCAGAAGACAGGGCTCTCCGCATCGTTCTTCGTTTTCTCGTCCGTCGTCGACCCGCTGTTCACGATTGACGATGGCGGCCATATCCGGCCCGACCTCGCTACCTCGTACACGTTTGGCGCCGGCGGTACCACGCTGACTGTGTCCCTACGGCACGGCGTGCGCTTCTCCAACGGTGACCCCTTCGACGCCAGCGCGGTGACGTATACGTTCGACCGCGCGCTCAACCCGGCCACGAAGTCGCCCGCGACCGCCGCCAGCCTCGCCGCACTCAAGAGCATACAGGCGGTCAACCCGTACACGGTGCGCCTCACCCTCAAGACGCCCTATCGGCCGCTGCTGACCCAACTCGCCGGCGCCTACCAGGGCATCCTCGACCCCAAGGCCCCGCCGACGTGCCAGAGCGTCATCGGTACCGGGCCATTCAAGATTCAGAGCGTGGGGCCCGGCTTTAGCTCGGTCACGGTGGTACGCAACTCCTACCACAGCTTCGAGACACCGTGGGCGCACAACCAGGGGCCGGCCTACCTCGACAAGATCGTGTTCGACAGTATCGTCAGCAACGCCACCAGCGTGAGCGATTTGCTTAGCGGCGGCACCGACATTTCCAGCGTCCTCGGAACGCAACTCAACCGTGTGCAGGGCAACGCGAACGTTGTCCAGTATCGGATATCCACGCAGGGCGAGGAATACCTGGGCTACAACACGGCGCACGATCCCTTCAATCAGGTCGCGGTACGCCGCGCGGTCGCGCAGGCCATCGATCGTAAGTCGATCGTGACGGGAGCTTTTTCAGGGTTGGCTACGCCGGCCTACAGCCCGCTCCCGACGACGTTGCCCTTCTATGACAAGGCGGCCCCCAGCTACGCCCCTCAATATGACATCGCCGCGGCCCAGAAGGCTCTGGCCGGAACCAACGCCGCCCACGGCCGCTTTACGTTGCTCGTCCCGGACGAGCAGCCGCTCCCACAGGCTGCGGAGTTGATCCAGGCGGAACTCGGGCAGGTAGGGCTCAACGTCAGCATCGTCACGAAACCGATTGGCGACTTTATCCCGCTGGCCGCCAAGGGCCAATACGATCTGCTGCTGCTGGGCTGGGGCTATCCCGACCCTGACTTCCTGTACCAGTTGCTGCACTCCAGCCAGGGAGCGGGCGCGGGGCTGAACTTCACCAATTACAAGAGCGCCACGCTCGATAGCCTGATCATCAAGGGGCGTACGGCGACCGATACCGGGCAGGCGTCCGTGGCGTACGCCCAGTTGCAGCGTTTCATCGACACGAACGCCATCATCGACCCACTGGTCACCCCCGTGATCGTCTACGGCGTACGGACGCGCGTGAAAGGCTGGCACACCTCCAGTGACACGAGTATCCTCTACCAGGATCTGTACGTCGCATCGTGACGGCCCTCACCCCCCGACCCCCTCTCCCTGACGCGGGAGAGGGGGAGGACGCCACGCGGTTGTGAGACGCGCGGCTGACGTGGCCTGCGACTGAAGTCGCATGGCAAACGACGGACACTGAAGTGTCTCTAGGCGCGGCGTCCTGCGTGACTTTAGTCACCGTGGTTTGCCATGCGACTTCAGTCGCAGGCCCGTGGGCTCACCATCACAATCGTGCGGTACACCAGAGAGAAATGGGGAACATAGTTGAGTATGGGAGGAAACGTCATGACAGCGCTGGTAAGCGCGCTTCCCGCCACACTGGACGGATTCGACGACGTCGTCAGGGCAATTATAGAAGACTGGAAAGTCCCTGGTCTGGCCCTGGCTATCGTCGTCGACCGCGAGCTTGTGCTCTGCAAGGGCTACGGCTACCGCGATACCGAGCGTAAGCTCGACGTCACGCCGCACACCCTGTTCCCCATCGCCTCGGCCACCAAGGCGTTCACGACGATGTCCCTGGCCCTGCTGGCCGATGAAGGCAAGCTGGACTGGGATATCCCCGTGCGGGAGTATCTCCCCGCGTTCCGTCTCTTCGACCCTGTCGCTACGGAACGGATGACGCCGCGCGACCTCGTGACGCACCGCTCCGGCCTGCCGCGCCACGACCTCGTGTGGTACCATGCGACGGCCACACGCGCCGACCTCTTTGATCGCTTGCGCTATCTCGAGCCAAACGCCGACATCCGCACGGTCGTCCAGTACAACAACCTCATGTTCATGACGGCCGGCTATCTGGCCGGCAAACTCGTGGGGACCTCCTGGGAGGAGGTGGTCCAGGGTCGTATCTTCGCGCCCCTGGGCATGGCGGAGAGCCTGTTTACCGGCCCGGCCGTGGCCGGCGTCGTGGACCGCGCCGCCCCCTACAAAAAGAACCGGGAGACCAAGCTCGTCGAACTCATCCCCGCCTACGTGGTGTCGCAGGAACTCGAGAAGGACGATCCGCTGGGGCCGGCCGGCTCCATCTGCTCGACCGCCGAGGATATGGCCCGCTGGTTGCTCCTGCACCTCAACGGCGGCGCGCACGGCGACGTTCAGGTCGTCTCGCGCGCGCAGCTCGACCAACTGCACACGCCGCAGGTGGTGTTCCCTGGCTCGATCGGCCAGTTCCCGGAGACGCCGCACAACAGCTACGCGCTGGGCTGGTTCGTCGAGCCGTATCGCGGCGCCAACGTCGTGCACCACGGCGGCAACATCGATGGGTTCACCTCACTCGTCACCTTCATGCCAGAGCGGGGCGCCGGCGCGGTGATCCTCATGAACATGGACGGGAGCCCGGTGCGGGAGATCATCGCCAACAACCTGTACGACCGCCTGCTCGGGCTCGACCAGATCGCGTGGAGCGATCGCTACCACAAGCTCTGGAACGAACTCGAAGGGGCAATCGAACAGGGCAAGGAACGCAGCGAGACCCGGCGCGTCGCGGACGCCCGGCCGTCGCACCCGCTACAAGCCTATACCGGCGACTTCGCGCACCCGGGCTACGGCCGCCTACGGGTAGCTATGCGCCAGGCTGGCGACGACGCTCAGGCGGGGAAAAGCGCCGGGGCTGGGGACGGGAACGGGCTCACGCTGACCTACAACACGCTGGATTTAGAGCTCACCCACTACCACTACGATATCTTTGAGCTTCACTCGGAGACCCTGGATCTGCGCGTGAAGGCAACGTTCCTCACCAATGTCCAGGGAGACATCGACCGCATCGCCATCCCCTTCGAGTCGTCGGTCAAGGATATCGTGTTCGCGCGGCTGCCGGCCGAGGAGATGACCGACCGGCGCTTCCTCACGCGATTCGTGGGGGAATATGAGATGATGGAGGCGACCGTCGCGGTGCGCCTGAAGGGCGAGCACACGCTACAGCTTGCGATCCCCGGCCGGCCGGGGATCGAGTTGGAGCCATACAGGGGGACGGAGTTCGTGGGCAAGAGTCTCTCGGACATGAGCGTCGAGTTCATGCAGGACGACAACGGCGTGGTCACGGAGGCGCGCATCACGTTCCTCGGCGGCCTTTTCTCCGCCAAGCGCACCGGGGTTCAGAGCTAGAAGGCGCCCGTAGAGCATATGATCACGTATATTATCCGCCGCATCCTGATCGCCATCCCGCTCCTGTGGGGCGTGCTGACATTGGTCTTCGTGGGCGTGCATCTGATCCCCGGCGACCCCGCCGAGATCATGCTCTTCGGACGTGGCACGGCTCAGGACATCGCTCGCCTGCGCCACGAGCTCGGGCTGGACCTGCCCCTGCCGGTGCAGTATTGGGACTTCATCACCCACGCCGTCCGGCTCGACTTCGGGCGCTCCATCGTGAGCAGCCAGCCGGTCTTCGACGAAATCTGGTCGCGCTGGCCCAGCACGCTCGAACTCGTCGCCGTCGCCATGGTCCTGTCCATCTTGTTTGGGCTGCTCGGCGGCATCATCGCCGCCGCGTTCGATCAGCGGCCGCTCGGCTTGGGCGTGACCGGCCTGGCCATCCTGGGCATCTCGCTGCCCGAGTTCTGGGTCGGCACGATGCTGGCGCTCATCTTCGGCGTCAAGTTTGGCTGGCTGCCCGTCTCCGGCATCGGCGACTGGCGTAACGTCGTCCTGCCCGCCGTCACGCTGGCCCTCGGCGTGGCCGCCAGCCTGGTGCGCCTGGTGCGCGGGGCGCTGCTCGACGTGCTGACCATGCAGTATCTACGCACGGCGCGCTCTAAGGGCGTGCGCGGGCGCGCGGTGCTGTTCCGGCACGCGCTGCGCAACGCGCTGATTCCGGTGGTCACGATCCTTGGCCTCACCGTCGCGGGGCTGCTCGGCGGCGTCGTGATCATCGAGAACGTCTTCTCATGGCCCGGCCTGGGCTCGCTGGCGGTCAGCGCGGTCGCGGCGCGCGACTTCCCCGTCGTCGAGGGGGTCACGTTCTTTATCGCCGTCATCCTGATCGCGGCCAACCTGCTGGTCGACATCTCCTACGCGTGGCTCGACCCGCGCATTCACTACTCATGACGAAAGTCGGGAGTCGTGAGTCGTGAGTCGGCAGACCAAAGGTAACGACGCAGCAGCCCTTTTGTAGACCAGCAGCAAGCGCGATATGCTCTAACTACAGCTTCCGACTTCCGACTCACGACTCACGACTCCCGACTCACGACTCACGACTAAGCAAACAGCGAGGACCATTCATGACCCTATCGTCCACCCCCGCCATCGCCGAAACCGTCCTCGACGAGCCGGTGAGCGCGCGGTCGGCGTCCGTGTTCGGGCAGGTCCTGCGGCGACTGCGCGGCGACCCGCGCGCGCTTACCGGTCTGGGCCTGGTCGGCTTGATGGCGCTCCTGGCGATCTTCGCCCCGCTCATCGCCCGCTACAACCCCGACGCAGTCAATGTCACCATCCTTAACCAAAACCCTTCACCCGCGCACTGGTTCGGGACCGACTACCTCGGCCGTGATATGTGGGCGCGCGTGCTCTACGGCGGCCGCATCTCGCTGCCCGCCGGCCTCGGCGTGATCGCCATCGCCCTGGGCGTCGGCATCCCCCTCGGCATGGTCGCGGGCTACGCCGGTAAGCTCTTCGACGACCTGATCATGCGCCTGTTCGACGTGCTGCTGGCGCTGCCCGGCATCCTGCTGGCCATCGGCATTATCGCGATCCTGGGTCCCGGCCTCACCTCGGCGGTCATCGCTATCGGCGTCGCCAGCACACCGGGCTTCGCGCGCATCGCGCGCGCCTCGACCTTGCAGGCCAAGACGCAGGACTACGTCGAAGCCGCGTGGGCGCAGGGCGCCGGCCCCTTCTACATCATCTTTCGCCATATTCTGCCCAACATCGTCGACCCCATCATCGTGCTGGCGACGCTGGCCCTCGGGACGGCCATCCTGGCGACGGCGGCGCTGAGCTATCTGGGACTCGGCACGCAGTTGCCCACCTCGGACTGGGGCAGCCTGCTCTCCAACGGCTTCGAGCACATGTTCCAGTCATGGAGTGAGATCACGTTCCCCGGCCTGGCCATCGGGCTCAGTGTGCTCGGCATCAACCTGCTGGGCGACGGCCTCGGCCATGCCCTCAACCCCCGGAGTCAGGCGCGTTGAGCGCCGCCAGCCTCACGAACGAACCCGGATGAGGAGTACGTAGGACATGTCATCGTCGACAGGCGCAACCCGCACGACAGCGCGGTCCCACGACGAGGGAGGGCTGGACGCCGCGGTGACGATCGAGGAGCCGCGGGGACCCGCGCGCCTCATCGCGATCGAGGAGCTACAGGCGCGCGCTTGGGAGATGGAGCCGCGCGGCATCGTCCCCGGCACCCTCATGGGCATCATCGCGTCGGGAGGCGGCATCCTGCTCGCGGCGTACGACCGTGACCACGGCGACCGGCCGGTTGGCTTCGTGCTCGGCTTGCTGGCGCGGCGCGACGGGCGCCTGTATCACGCCTCGCACATGCTCGCTACCGACCCCGCTTACCAGGGGCGCGGCATTGGGGCGGCGCTCAAGCGCCGCCAACGTGAAGCCGCCCTGGCGCAAGGGCTCGATCTGATGACCTGGACCTTCGATCCGCTGATCGCGCGCAACGCCCATCTGAACCTGCACAAGCTCGGCGCGATCAGCAGCGCCTACTACGAGGACTACTACGGCCCCATGGACGACCGCTTCAACGGCGGCCTCCCGACGGACCGCTTGCTCGTGGAGTGGCGTTTGAACGGCCCCGTGCCGACCGTGCCGGTGTCCGTCCCCACGCCGCCCGTGCCGGTGTCCGTCCCCGCGCCGCCCACACCCATCCTGATCGCGGAAGGAGGGAAGCCGGTCCTCCGTCTTGAGCGGGCGCCCGTGGGCGCGCCGCTCTCCGTCTGGGTACCAGGGGATAGCACCGCCATCAAAGAGCGCGACCCCGCGGCGGCGCTGGACTGGCGGCTGGCGCTGCGCCGCGCGTTCTCGTGGGCCTTCGCGCACGGCTACGTCGTGCGCGACTTCAGCGCCGGCGCCTATGTCCTCTTGCCTGAGGAAACACTGGAATGATGCAGGGCCTTTCCCCCCCTCACCCCCAACCCCTCTCCCGTGCGCGGGAGAGGGGAGCCGCCCCTGGGCGCGGGAGAGGGGAGCCGCCCCGCCTGGACGCACGCCACATGCATGCGGACCGCATCCGCCATAGGGGAAAGCATGTACAACACGTCAGGACGCTCCCCCTCTCCCGCGCACGGGAGAGGGGGGTGGGGGGTGAGGGCCGCGTGCGTCACGACAAAACACAGTACGCTCAGTAGAGCAGCACAAAGTAAGGGAGAGGACATATGCGAGTCCACATCATCAGCGACATGGAAGGCGTCAGCGGCATCGTCAGATGGGAGCAGACGACCGGCGGCCACGCGATGTACGAGGAGGGGCGCCGGCTCTATACCGAGGAGATCAATGCCGCCGTGCGCGGAGCCCGCATAGCCGGCGCGACCGAGATCGTGGTCATGGATTGCCACGGCGCGGGCGGGGGCTGGAGCTTCAACTCGCTCATCCCCGACCTGCTCGACCCCGGCTGCGAGTTCGTGGTCCAGGAGCACTGGACCGAGTACACGGCGTTCCTGGAAGAGGGCTGCGACGCCGCCCTCTTCGTCGGCATGCATGCCCGCGCGGGGATCGACGACGGCGTCCTGAACCATACCGTTTCGGGCCAGGCTTGGCAGAACCTGTGGTTCAACGGGACGCTCGTCGGCGAGACGGGGATCAACGCCGCGCTATGCGGGACCTGGGGCTGTCCGGTCCTGCTCGTCACCGGCGATCAGGCCGTCTGCGACGAGGCGCGGGCGCTGCTTGGCGAGGGGCTGACCACGGTGGCCGTAAAGAAGGGGTTCGGCCGGCAGGGCGCACGCCAGGTCGCGCCGCGACGCGCGCGGGAGATGATCGAAGCGGCCACCCATGACGCCCTGCGCGACCTCACGGCCGTCCGCCCCTACAAGCCGGGCCAGCCCAGCGAGATCGTGGTCGAGTTCACGCGCACCGACGCGTTCGATGAGTACCGGCGCAAGCCGGGGCTGACCGTCGTGGGCGATCGGCGGGTGGCCTCGCGCGCCAACGAGTGGTGGGCCGCCTGGCGCCAATTGTTCCTATGACCGTATCACTTCCGTCTTCCGACTAAAGGATGCACAATGAAGATCGAATCCATCGAATTGCGGCGGATCACACTGCCGCTGGTCAGCCCGTTCACCACCAGCTTCGGCACGCAGAGCGAGCGGCCCTGCATCATCGTCTCTGTCCACGCGGAGGGCGTGACCGGCTACGGCGAGTGCGTGGCCGGCGACGGTCCCTGGTACTCGTACGAGACCGTCGAGACCGCCTGGCATGTGCTCCAAGACTATCTGATACCGCACCTGCTCGGCTATGACCTCGACGACCCCATGGGCGTCTGGGACCTGCTCGCCTCCATCCGTGGGCATAACATGGCCAAAGCGGCGCTCGAGATGGCCTGCTGGGACCTTGCCGCCAAGGCGCGCGGCGTGTCGCTGCGCGACCTGTTGGGGGGTAAGCGCGACCGCGTGGCCGTGGGCGTGAGCGTTGGCATTCAGGCGTCTCCGGCGGCTTTGGTTGACACCGTGCGGCGTTATGTCAACGACGGCTACGCGCGCATCAAGCTCAAGATCGCGCCCGGCCACGACGAGGCGTACGTCACCGCCGTACGCGCCGCCTTCCCTGATACCCTGGTGCAGGTCGACGCCAACTCGGCCTACACGCTCGCCGACGCGCCGCTCTTCCAACGCATGGACGCGCTCGACCTGCTGCTGATCGAGCAGCCGCTGGCCGACGACGACATCGTCGACCACGCCACGCTGCAACGCGAGCTGCGCACGCCGCTCTGCCTCGACGAGAGCATCCACTCGCCCGACGACGCGCGCCACGCGCTCGACCTGGGCAGCTGCGGCGTGATCAACATCAAGCCAGGGCGCGTCGGTGGGCACCGCCGCAGCCGTGCGATCCACGACCTGTGCCGCGCGCGTGACATCCCTGTGTGGTGCGGAGGGATGTTGGAGACCAACATCGGGCGCGCCCACAACGTGGCGCTGGCGTCGCTGCCTGGCTTCACGCTGCCGGGGGACATCTCGGCGAGCGCGCGCTACTACGCCCACGACGTGGCCGGCCCCGACTTCACGCTCAACGACGACAGCACCCTCTCCGTGCCCAGTGGACCGGGCATCGGCGTGGAGCCCGATTCGGAGGCGCTGGAGGCGGCAACGACACGGCGCCAGGTGTTCACGCTCGACGGGGTGGCTTGATGAGCGCGCCAGACATGGGAGGACCGTGAGGGCGAAGCCACACTCGGGGGCGAACATGAACTCTGAGATTTGCCCGTTGGCCGTGCCGCCGTGCCGCACGATGCGCACGCCCCCGGCGTCGCGCACGAACAGGCTCTGTAGGACCAGATCTCACCCAAGGGCGTCAACCGCGCCACGTCGACCATCGAGGCCACGATCTTGGCCAGGGCATCGTCGCCGCGGCCGGTGTCAGCGAAGTGGTCGCCGGTCCATCCGCCCGTGTGCGTGAGCAGGTGGCGCATGAAATCTCACGAAAAGAGGGGCGCACATGCCTCTTTCTGCCCAAAGCGCGGCCTACGCGCGAGAGCGCCTGGCTCCAAGAACGAGTCAGTGCGCCAACCTGCTTTTGTCTTTTCTAACCGTCCTCTAACTGTCCCTTAACCGCGCTCTAACCGCGCGGTGCGATGATGAGGATGTGCGGGATACGGCCGGTCGCGCACACACATGAAGCGGTACGCCGTACCGCGCTAAGACGACGATAGGTAGGAAAGAGGCTCTCGAACAATGATCAAACGAACCTTGATGGCTCTCGGTCTCGGTGTGGCGCTTATGGGCGGAGCGGCGACAGCCGTGCACGCCAGTAGCGTCGTCGCCGCGCATCCCGCCGCCGTACAGGCCGACCTGGTCGCCGGCGCGACGGGCGACCAGGCGACGGACGCCGACGCCAACGCGCCGTGCGCCACCGACGCGGCGGGCAACGAAACCGGCAACTGCCAGGACAGCCAGAACGCCTCCGGCCCCCAGGATACCTCCGGTCCCGCCGACAACGGCGGCGCTGAGGGACCCGACACCGGAGCGGGACAGGCCGGCCAGTAACAGTTCAGCCGTTCGACCAAGGGAGGGGCGCCACATACGTGTATGTGGCGCCCCTCCCTTGGTCTAGACATCAGAGAGGAGCCACTATGACCAACCACATACGCTACGCCCGTATCGGTCTGACCTTTGTCGCCGTGGGCGGGGCGTTCGTCGCGCCGGTGGCGCGTCCGGCGCACGCGGCGAGCTTACCGCGGGTCGTCGTGCGCCGCGTCACGACTCTTGACGCGCGTGGACGCGTCGCGCACGTTTTCTATCCCGGTAATGAGATCCATCTGCGTATACAGTGGACCGTGCGCGGCGCGGCGCCGTCCGCGCGCCAGACGGTAACCTGGACGGTGTGGTTCGCCGGACATGAGATACTGCGGCGCGCTCGCGGCGCGACGGCGCGCGACGGCGCCTGGAGCGAAACGACGACCGTTACCGTCACTCGCGCGCCCAATGCCGGCGCGCACGTCTTCTGGGGCCGTGTCGTCGTGGCTGGGGTAGCGGCGGCGCGCCCCGTCGCGTTCAGTGTGCGGCGGTCGTAACGTCGCTGTGTGAATCGTGGCGCTCCGGTCATCGGCGCCCCAGGGTCTGTGAAAAGTCGGCGCCTCCCCCTGGGAGCGCGGACGTCTCGTCCGTCCCGGCCGGCCGCGGGCGGGGGCCAGCCATCCCCGCAGGGACGGCGCGTCGCCGCCCGTCCGGCGCTCATCCCCCCGGATACCGGGGCGGGCGAGACGTCCGCGCTCCCAGCGCCGACGGGGCGGGCGAGCAGCGCAGCGAGCGCCCGCAGTCCCAGGACTTTTCACAGACCCTGGTCGGCGCCCCGTCGCGGGGGCGCGCCACCGTGGAGGGAGCAGTGGCCGGTTCCACGCCACCGGCAGCGGGAGCGCGGCTACGACGAGGGCAGCCGCCGCCACGATACCCACGGCGCCGAGCACGTCGATCGTGTGGTGTGCGCCAATACCCAGGCGTCCGGCCATCACTAACAGCGTCCCGACAGCGAAAACGGCCAGCGCGCGGCGGTCGATCCACCACAGGGTGGCCGTGAGGAACGCCGCGAGCAGCGTATGGTCGGACGGGAAGCCGTTGTCGCGTGCGACCGGTATGAGCGGACGTACATGCTCCACCAGGTAGGGTCGTGGATCGATTATGCTATCCTTTTGCCTCCAACTCGACGAGATGTGGCTTGTTGGCCGGCCTATGCCCTACATGGGCCTGTCGTCGTGGCGGTTCTCCATCAAGCGGTCCGGGCAGGGCGCGCTCGGCCTCCTCCGTCAGGCGTTTCTCGTTGCGGCGCAGGACCACGACGCCCGCGAGCAAGAGCGCTGCTCCCAGCACGGCGCCGCCGACACCGACCGGCCCGCTTAAGCGATGGACGTTATCGCCGAGCGCATAGCCTCCCAGCCCGAAAACCGTCGCCCACACGACGCCGCCGGCCGCGTTGTAGGCCAGGAAGCGGCGCCAGGGCAGCCGGTAGGTTCCGGCCAGGAAGGCGGCCCAGATGCGCAGCACCGCGACGAAGCGCCCGAAGAAAACGACCTTGCCGCCGTGCTTCATGAACAGGTACTGCCCTAGCTTGAGCTTGCGTTCGTCCAGACGTACCAGATGACCGTAGCGGCGCAGCAGACGATAGCCGCCCTCGCGTCCGGCCAGGTACCCCACGTTGTCGCCCAGGATGGCGCCGGCGGCGGCCGCCGCGATGACCAGCGGGAGGTGCAGGTGGTGCGTCGTACCGGCGTAGATCGCGGCGGCGAGCAGCATCGTCTCGCCGGGGAAGGGGATACCAATGCTCTCGACGGCTACAAAAAGCAGCACGGCCCAATAGCCGTAGGTCGCTAGCAGATGCGTCAGGTTGTGCCCCGCGACCTGATGCGCCAGGGCGCCGACGGCCTGCACGGAGAGGTCCAGGTCGAACGTCGCGAGCCGCGGCACAACCTCCTGGAGGACGACGACGGCCGCGATCAGCCCCACTACCCCTAACGCGCCGCTCAAGTAGCGCCAACGCCGGCGTCCCCATCGTCCCCCGATACCCATCATGTTCCATACCCTTCAATAAGCTATACGGCGCCTGCTCCAATAGGTGAGCGCGCTCCCGTCTACTATGTAGCGTAAGGCGGCCACATGAAGCGGCTATTAAGGGCGCATGAGAGATTTTTAATCGGGCGATCACGACCTCTGGCTGATCGTGATTTGACACCTTCTAGAGGGTGTCCTAGAATGGGAACAGTGTCGGCGCCCCCATCACGCCTAATAGCCAGCCCGACGCGCGTATCGTAACCTCCTGAGCGCCGATGGTAAGCCATTGGGGAAGTGTCGGAATTGGTAGACGGGCATGACTTAGGATCATGTGCAGCAATGCGTGCGGGTTCGAGTCCCGCCTTCCCCACCTAACTGCTAGCTAGCCCCCCGCGATGGTCTAGTACACCCTGCTGATCATCCTTTCGGAAGGAAAAACAAGGACATTGAACGTTAAGGTCGACAAACTACCCGACAGCCAGGTGTCCCTGGACATCGAGGTCGATTCCGCCGCCGTTGGCAGCGCGATAGACCGCGCCTACCAGCGTCTCTCACAGCGCGTCAACGTACCGGGCTTCCGCAAGGGTAAGGCCCCGCGCGCCGTGCTCGAGGCGGCGATTGGCCGTACCGCCGTGCTCGAAGAGGCGGCGGATATCGCGGTCAATGACGGCTACCGTCACGCCCTCGAAGAGACCGGGCTCGAGCCGATCTCACAGCCTCAGATCGAACTGAAGGGCGAGGGCATTGATCCTTCGCAGCCCCTCTCTTTCACGGCCACATTCTATGTGCGGCCCGAGGTACAGCTGGGCGACTATAAGGCCATCCGCGTCGAGCAGGCCAAGACGACGGTGACCGACGAGCAGGTCGACGAGATGCTGACCCGCCTGGCCGAGTCGCAGACGCCGTGGGAGCCCGTGGAAGACCGCCCCGCCGAGTTGGGCGACCTCGCCATCATCAACATTAAGGGCACCGTCGAGGACGAGACGATCGTCGACCAGCAGGAGCAGGAGCAGTTCCTCAACCCCGAGGGCATGCCCGACCCCAATCTGCCCGACCTGACGCCGCACATCGTCGGCCTGACCGTCGGCGAGACACGCGACTTCGAGTTGCAACTCCCCGAGGGCTTCCAGCCCGCACAATACGCCGGCAAGACGATGCAGGGCCACGCCGAGCTGACGCGCCTGGAGCGCAAGGCCACGCCGATCCTCGATGACGCCTTCGCGCAATCGGTCGGCAACGGCGAGTATGACTCGCTTGAGGGCCTGCGCACGGCTGCCCGCGCGTCGATGGAGGGACAGCAACAACTTGAGGACGCCGAGAACTTCGTGGAGCAGGTCACGCGCCGCGCCGTCGATGAGGCGACCGTGGAGCTCCCGCCGCCACTGGTAGAGGAGGAGATTCACCGTACGCTCGACAACTTCCAGGAGCAACTGGAGAGCCAGCAGCGCCTCACCATGGACCTGTACCTGCGCCTGAGCGGTAAGACGATGGAGCAACTGCACGAAGAGGTGCGCGAACCATCCGTGCAGCGCGTCAAGAGCAACCTTGTCTTGGAGGCGATCGCCGCCGCCGAGGGTATCACCGCGCCACAAGCGGAGGTGGACGCCGAGGTGCGCGCGTTGGCGGCGCACCCGACCGTCAAAGAGCGTGACCGCGGACGCGTGCTGACCTCGCCGGTCGTGCGCGAACGCATCGAGAACCGGCTCAAAAGGAGCCTGGCTCTACGGCGTCTGCTGGAGATTGCTAAACCCGCGGAGGAATCGGTCGATACTAGTGAGAGTGGCGAGGCGCAGCAGCAGCAGCAACAGGTCCTCCAGCAAGCAGCGGAGAACCACTCCGACGCCCTAGAGAGTCCAACACACCAGCCCAGTGAGGAGGAGATCTAGCCATGAGCCTGGTTCCCATGGTCGTCGAGACCACCAATCGTGGCGAACGCGCCTACGACATCTACTCGCGCTTGCTCAAGGAGCGCATTATCTTCATCACGACGCCGGTCGAGGATACGATGGCCAGCCTCGTGGTGGCGCAGCTACTGTTCCTCGCCAGCGAAGACGACGAGCGCGACATCCAGCTCTACATCAACAGCCCCGGCGGGTCGGTGACGGCGGGCCTGGCCATCTACGACACGATGCAGCACGTCAAGCCCGACGTACAGACGATCTGCATGGGCTTCTGCGCCAGTATGGCCTCGGTGTTGCTCTCGGCCGGCGCTCAGGGCAAGCGTTACGCTCTGCCGAATTCAGAGATTATGATCCACCAGGGCTCGGCCGGCTTCCAGGGCGCCACGCCCGACATCGAGATCCAGTCGCGCTGGATCTTGCGCACGGTGCGCCGCCTCAACAGCATCCTGGCCAAGCACTGTAACCAGCCCTATGAGAAGGTCGAGCGCGATACGCAACGCGACTACTTTATGACAGCGGAAGAGGGCCGGGAATACGGCATCATCGATCATGTATTGACGGCCGAAGACGTGCCGGCATTGGCCTAAGGAGCCCCGTAGATGGCTAATAATAAAGGCGGAACCCCGCGCGTACAGTATCGTTGCTCTTTCTGCGGCAAGAGCCAGGAGCAAGTCCATCGCCTCATCGCGGGACCGGGCGGTGTGTACATCTGCGACGAATGTATCGACCTGTGCCGTGAGATCATCGAAGAGGAGCAGGCCAGCGCTCCCAAGCAGAAGCTGCCAATCACCAAGATTCCGCCGCCGAAACGTATCTTCGAGCAACTGAACCAGTGGGTCATTGGGCAGGAGCGCGCCAAGAAGGTGCTATCGGTCGCCGTCTACAACCACTACAAGCGCGTCGCCGCCGGGATGCAGATCGACGACGTCGAGCTAGGCAAGAGCAATATCCTGCTCGTCGGACCCACCGGCTGCGGCAAAACGTTGCTGGCGCAGACGCTGGCGCGTATCCTGGATGTGCCTTTCTGCATCGCCGACGCCACGGCGCTGACCGAGGCCGGCTACGTCGGCGAGGATGTCGAGAACATCCTGCTGCGCCTGATCCAGTCGGCCGACTTCGATGTGGCGCGCGCCGAGAAGGGCATCGTCTACATCGACGAGATCGACAAGATCTCGCGCAAGAGCGACAACCCGTCGATCACGCGCGATGTCTCGGGCGAGGGCGTGCAGCAGGCCCTACTCAAGATCATCGAGGGTACGGTCGCCAACGTGCCGCCGCAAGGCGGCCGCAAGCACCCGCACCAGGACTTCATCCAGATCAACACGGCCAACATCCTGTTCATCTGCGGCGGCGCTTTCGAGGGGTTGGCCGACATCATTGAGAAGCGCAGCGGCGGCCGCAAAGCTTTCGGCTACAGCGTGCTGACCAACGAAGAGAACGCGGCGATACCCAAGAACGTTATCCCCGAAGACCTGCTCCAGTACGGCCTCATCCCCGAGTTTGTCGGCCGCCTCCCTGTGACGGTCACGCTCGATCCGCTGGACGAGGATACGTTGATCAAGATCCTGACCGAGCCCAAGAACGCCATCGTCAAGCAGTATCGTAAGTTCTTCGAGCTCGACAAGGTCGACCTGGTCTTCACACTTGAGGCGTTGCAGGAAACGGCGCGTCAGGCGCTCAAGCACAAGACGGGCGCGCGCGGCCTGCGTACGATCGTAGAGGATGTCCTGACCGACATCATGTACGAGATCCCCTCGCGCAGCGACATCCGCTCGGTACGCGTGACCGACAAAGTCATCCTCAAGGAGGAGCCGCCGGTGCTCGAGCCGTCGCGCCTCATCCCGCGCTCCGAGGAGGACATCATCGCGCGCGACGAGTCGGCGTAACCCTCACCCCCCGCCTCCCCCTCTCCCGTGCGCGGGAGAGGGGGAGGCGGCCCCCAACACAGGTGAAACACACCTATTTGACGAGGGCCGTGGAGGACAACTCCACGGCCCTCGTATCTATGTGGCAGTACTATTCGCTCTTGCGCCAGCGCGAGGACAAGCCAGTCATGCCCATCGCGCTGGTGTTTTACCCTGGCCGCGAGGGCATCGCCTACGAAGACTACGAGGAAACGCTGTTCGGGCGCACCATCCTGACGTTCCACTACCTTCAGATCAGCCTCCCGCTGCTACAGGCCGAGGACTACGCGCGTGGGCAAAACCTGCTGGGCGTGGGGCTGGCGAGTGTTATGCGGCTGCCACGGAGCCGCAAGGGGCGTATTGATTTGTATCTCGCTTGCCTGCGTCGTCTGGTAGACGCCGAACTGGCCGGGAACATCGATGCGGCACGAGCATTCTTGCTTGGCAATGTCGTAGAGACCTATAGCCCGTTGGGCGACGCGGAGCGCGACCAACTTCGAGTACAATTGCAGGAGGAGGGAGACACGACGATGGAAGCGACAGACCTGACGTGGGGGGATCGCATCGCGCTCCGCACGATGCGCAAGGACATCAAACAACTCGTGCGAATTCGGTTCGGCGGCGTGTCGCCGGATGTGGAGGCGCGCATCGACGCTGCGCAGTCCGAGGAGGATTTGAATGCGCTTTTCAGGCGCGCCGCCGTGGCGCAGGCGGAGACCGACGTGATACAAGGGGATTGTGGACAGTAAACTCCTGGCCTTTCTTGGGATCGCTGCCCTCTTGATTGTCACTCCCGGTCCCGATATGGCCATGGTGACCAAGAACGCGCTTAGGACTCACTCTATTACCTACAACTTAACGGTAGAGGGCGGTCTGTCAAGGGGAAAGAATGATCGCATTGTCGTACTATAGAAGTATGACAACTGACAGACACCCCAGCGACATCCCGCGCCGTGCACGGAAGAAGG
>JAABUV010003656.1_pt1 | contig 19318 bp, 24 predicted proteins | sample 5559971 | NCBI WGS metagenome assembly JAABUV01 (sample SAMN10711881, study PRJNA513362) | rock metagenome | isolation source: Antarctica rocks | place: Antarctica: Victoria Land, Knobhead nord | collected 2015-12-19
GGTGGCACCGGCGCGCGCCCAGTGACCTGCCGCCCGAGATCGCGCCGCCTGCGCCGCGTGCGGACATGGTGCTCGCGGCGCCGACCGTGCTGCACAGGTGCGCCAGGCGTCAGCAGCGGCGGTGAGGGTGTCACGCTGCTCTACTTCGTGAACCTGTAGACAGTGGCGCGCCTAGCGACACCCTGAGACAGTACGCGAATGCAAGAAAGCTGAAACGGCGTGCGGTGCACCATCATCACTCGAGTAGCACTGAGGGTGTTCTGAGGTGACGTGTGGTGCCTGACCAGGGGACCCCCCGTCCGTCGAGGCTGGTACACACCCGGTAGCGCCACGTGCCGCAAAAGTGGGCGCGCGTGCAGGGCGCATACAGAGCCGCTGTCGGATCTGCTGTTCACGCAGGAGGCGCTGTTCACCATCTGCTACACGGGCCAGGTCCGTTGCAGCAGTCTGCCTCCCTGGCAGGCCTGCGTTGACTGAGTGGTGCATGCATGCGTTTGCACCCTGTGCGCATGGGCAAGGATGCACTACAGCCGTGCACAAGCGTCATTCGGCCTGCTCTGTCACGGACTGGTCATCTCCATCCTGTGCGCATGCGCATGCACAGTGTGCAGCATGCGCGCGCAGATACGGTGCTGGCGGCGGCCGCCCCTGCAGCAGGCATCGGCGGCGCCCGAGCAGCCGGCCGCCGCCGCTGCCGCAGCCGCGCCCGGCCCCGCACCCGTAAACCTGGCGCTGCCTCTGCACCCGCCAGCGCCGCCGCCGGCGCCGCCGCCGCGGCAGGGGCTGCCGCAGGTGCCTCTACAGCCTCCGAACCTGGCTGCGCCGTCCTTCCCGCCGCCGGTGGACGATGGCATCAGTGATGCGGCGCCTAGGTAGCCAGAGTCGACTAGGATCTAGGCCACCTCAGCCACATGAGCATACGAGGTAGGCTTGAAGAGAGCCGCAGGCTAACAGCTATTTCGGCGCAGCCCTGGTGTTTGCTGTTTGTGCCTCTCTCCAGTGTAAGGTCATGTAAAATTCAGCCTGCTCCCGGACCCGCCATGAGTCTGTGAGTGTGGTGCAGGGCGTGGAAAGTCTACACAAGTCATGCGGGTGAAAGTGTCATGTCCCTCATGCCAGAGCGCTTGTGGGAGGCAGCCATACAACATTGCCTTTTTTAATATATCTGTATCTGGGCACACCCAAACATTACAATCTTATAAATTCCATTCTATATCAAGGGAAAAGACATAGCACTGACTCCCAATGGGAGTGCGCATCGCCTGCACCTGCAAAGGAAAGTGAGTCTGTAGACAGTGTGTCGAGGTGGCTACAAAATGCCTGCAGCAAGTGGCGGGGCACCGCGCAAGCGTAAGGCTCGGCCGTCTGAGCCGGGCAGCGATGCGGCGCAGCCCGCCGCACGGCAAAAGCTGAGCGTGAGCAAGGAGCCGCCCGCGGCAGCGGACAGCGACGTGCTGCGCAGCGAAGTGGCCGCCTTTGCATCCAGCCTGGGCCTAGCTGCGGCTAGCCCCGCTGGCGACGGCTTTGACGACACAGACTTCCGGCCGGAGGCAGCTCAAAGGCGCCTTGGCAGCAGGTCTGCGCCAAAGGCAGAGGATGCAGGCGCAGCCGGGGCCAGCGACGGCGGGCCTGCACCAGACCGAGGAGCGCAAACAAGCCGCGCCGGCAAGGCCGCGGCGCAGGGCAAGCCGTCACGTGCGCAGGGCAGCGCAGCAGCCGAGAAGGAGCCTGCCGCTAGGAAGGGCCGCGGGTGGAACGAGGGCGCCGGGCTGCCTCCTGGTGAGCGTTGCACCTGCTGGCGACTTTCACAGCACTTCCTGGAAAGTGCCTGTCCCAGGACGACTCGGGTGGCCGGCCGCCTGACTAGAGGGCGTCTCCCGCTGTATGCAGTGCATGCTGGAGGCACCGGCTTCTGCTTTGGTGAGCGAGCAAGGCGGCCTGCGCTTGCTTGGCAGGCGGGAAGGCTGCAGGGCGGCCGGCTGCCGCCCCAGCCGAGGGTGGCCTGTGGTACCTGGAGGCTGAAGCCGCGTCCGCGGCGCTGCTGCCGGCTGAGCCGGCGCCGCCCGTGCTCAGCAGCGAGGAGATAGAGGCTGCGCGCGTGCGCGCTGAGGCCGCGCTGGCCGCCGAGGCGGCCGCATATGCGCGCGAGCAAGGTGACCCGCGCGTAGCAAGGCATTGATTTCCTAGGCTTAGGATAGTCAGGTTGTGGCCTGGCTCCCATACACTGTCACAGGTCACACTGAGGAGGTGGGGGGCTGAGAGTGCCACACAGGAGCTTGTCTTGAAGGTTGGCCTCTCCTGACAGGCTGTGAGTGCCGGCCCCTGAAACATCAAGTGTCCTGCCAAACTGAAGCCGAGGCTGCCGTGCCAGTTTGTGTTGCACAAAAAAAGGCCGAGGGCCGCTGCTGCGCGTGCACGCTGCACGGCATGACTGCTCGAGCATCAGCGCCCTGGTGAAGCAGGCTGGGCGGGGCGCAGGGCGGCGCGGCGGGCAGGACGCGAAGTGGCTCGCGCAGGTGCGCCGCAGCGGCACGGCAGCCGACCGCGTGGCGGCCACCACGCTGCAGCTGCAGGAGAGCGCGGCCGCCAACCTGGACGGCCTGGACGAGCTGCTCAAGTGGGTCGGCAAGCGCAGCGGCGCGCGCGCCATGGCCGGCCAGGCGCGGCGCCCCGCCGGCGCGGCCAGCGCCTGCGATGCGCGCGCACCGGGTGGCGCGGCGGTCGTGGCTGCATGTGCCTGATGGCTCACCCGCGCTTGCGCGTACCACACTGCTGAGCCATTGCAGCTCCGCCAAGAGCATGCTCCCCAGTCCGATGTTCAGCAGGTGCTGCGGCTGGTTGCAAGCGAGGGATGTGATTCCCGGGCGTGTCACACGCGTCAGTACGTCAGAGGCGCGTGCACTGCGGCAGGCCGTGGACGCGCTGCGCGAGATCTTCATCGCCGCGCTGCTGCCGGACCGCAAGCTGCGCTTCTTCGAGGAGCAGCCGCTGGCGCGCGTGCCGCCCGGGCGCGCGGGCGAGCGCGCGCTGATGCTCTTCCTGCTGGAGGACTGCCTGAAGCGCAGGTGCCGGCCCGCTTCCCCGGGCGCTCTGCGGAGCGTTAAAGAGAAGCCCAGCTGATGGCGCATAACACGCGCTCGGCTTGCGCCAGCGCCTAACAGAGGCTGCGCAGATGGGATGCGGGGGCTGGCGTTGGGCCGCCGTCTCATGCTGGTCAGGCTGGCGCGTCCCTGTGCGCACAGCGGCGAAGCGTGCTCCCGGCGCCCCTCCCGCCTGCAAATCGGCCACCCCCAGCACCGCAGCGCGGGTCGCTCAGCCTTAACGCAACCGAGCCAGGCCCAGTGACGCCGACCAGGAGCGTGGGCGCCCGCGCGCGCGGCCGGTCAGGCGGGCGCCTGCACGCAGGTACGCTGCCTTTGTGAGCGGCCTGGAGGAGGCCAGCCGCGACAACCTGGACTTTCTGAAGAACAAGGCGCTGCGCGCGGCCGCGGAGCTGCTGCGCGCCAAGCCGGAGGCCGAGGCGCGGCTGCTGGCCGCGCTGGTCAACAAGCTGGGCGACCCCTCGCGCAAGCTGGCCTCCAAGGCGCGCTGCAGAGCGCCGCAGCGGCCGCGGCCTGGCAGCCCGCGCCCGGCGCGCTGTGCTGGGAGCCTGCGCTGGGCAGGAAGGTTTGAGGCACCAGCATGCACAGCATGCACATGTGGCGTGAGGCAGCGTCAGGCATGTGCATGCTTGCTTGTGGGTGTTGCTGTTGCAAGCCCGCGCATGCGCTGCTCGCCTCGTCTCAGCCAGGGCGCGCAGCAGAAGAGAGGGCAGCCTCAGCGGCGTCCGTGGGCCATGTGCAGGCCGGGTACCTGCTGGCGGGCGTGCTGGAGGCGCACCCGGGCATGAAGCTCGTGGCCGCGCGCGAGGTGGAGCGCTTCCTGTTCCGCCCCGGCCTGGCCGAGCGCGCGCGCTACTACGCGGTCGTCTTCCTGAACCAGATGCCGCTCTCGCACTCGCCCGCGCACGGTGCGCCGCGGCGCCCCAGCCGGACGGGCTCTGCTGCTGCGTCCGCTGCAGCGCTCGGCCACATCAGGCCGGTCTCCAGCCTTTGCATGCGCTGCTGACCAGCCTCCGTGCTGGTGCTTGGCCAAGCCTGCTTCGCCTGCTCGTGGCGCTTACCGTACCCTACTCTAACCCTACACTGTTTGCAGGCGGCGCGGCACTGGCGCAGAAGCTGCTGGACGTGTACCTGACGCTGTTCCAGCTCATCCTGGACGGGCGGCTGGGGCACGCGGCCGAGGCCGCTGCGGCCGCCGCTTCCAAGGCGGCCGCGGCCGCCAAGGGGCGGCACCGCGATCGGCGCCCCGACGGCGGGCGCGGCGGCGGTGGGGCGCGGCGCGGGGGGCGCGGCGGGCGCGGCGGGCGCGGGCGCGGCAGGGGGGGCCCGCCCGGCCGGGGCGCAGTGCCCGCCGAGCAGGCGCGGACTGTGCACTTGCCCACCCGCTGACAGTGCGTGCCTGCTCTGGACATGCGGGGATCTGTCCAGGCCGGGCCTGCAGGCCTGTAGGTGGGCACGCGCCTCCTTCCTGGCGGGTGACCCAGCGCTGCGGAAGTTGCACACCTTGTGAGGTATCACATTGATCATGCTTCCTACCTTTCCCTTGTGGAACATGCTCCCTTCTTTTTCTTTTTCACGGGGGCGGCGCGGCCACGGGCAGGCGGCGGAGGTGGACGCGCGCATGCTGGGCGCGCTGCTGGCGGGCGTGCGGCGCGCGCTGCCGTACCTGGGCGCGGGCGACGCGGGCGACGCGGCGGTCGGGCGGCACGCGGACGCGCTGTTCCGTATGCTGCACGTCGCGCCGTTTGGCGTGCGCGCGCAGGCACTGGCGCTGCTCGCGCAGCTGCTCGCCGAGCGCGGCGCCATGTCGGACCGCTTCTACCGGTGCGCGCCCCTGCGCGGCCGCACCCGGCCCTGCCTGACTGCGCCGTCGAGCAGCAGTGCGGTGGGGCAGCAGCTTGGTAGACAGCGTGATTGATGCAGAGGCTCCCTGCAGGGATGCGATGCGCGGCGGAGCGGGCAGCGCTGCAGCACGCCGCGCTTCACGCGCAGTGCAGGCGGACTGGTGCTCGTGCTGGGCAGGGCCTGGGGCCCAGGCAGCGGCCCCCGCGGCTGCCCGCGGCACCCAGGCCCTTCACGGCGCCGCCGCGTGCCGCCGCCCATGCGGGGCCGCGCGCGGGCGCGCAGGGCGCTGTACGCGACGCTGCTGGCGCCCGAGCTGCCCGGCTCCACCAGGGCGGCCATGTTCCTGAGCCTGCTGTTCCGCGCGCTCAAGGCGGACGTCAGCGGCCGCCGCGTGGCCGCCTTCCTGAAGCGCCTGCTGCAGGTCGCGCTGGCGGCGCCGCCCAACCTGGCCTGCGGCTGCCTGCTGCTCACGTCCGAGGTGCTCAAGGCGCGCGCCCGTGGCAGCGCCCGCGGCCGGCCGCGCCGTTGCGGGCCCGCCGCTGCTGGGCGAGGGAGGCGCGGCGCGCGGGTGCCAGCCGCGCAGGCATCGCGGCCGGGCCTGCATCGCCCGCCCGGCTGTCGGCAGCGGCGGGCTGACATGAGCGTGTGGGTGTGCTGACACTGATGCAGGGCTGCCTGCAGTGGGGAGCCATGGGGCGCTCTGTGCGCAGGAGCGCGCGGAGCTGTGGAGCCTGGTGCAGCAGCCGGAGGAGGGCCCCGACTCGCTGGAGCGCTTCGTGGACGCGCCGGAGCCCCCGGCCAGCCCGCGCGCGCCCGGCGGCCTGGGCGGCTCGGCGGCTGCGCGCCAGCCCGCCGAGGGGCGCCCTGCGCCTGCCGGCGCGGCGGCCGACGGCGGCCGGGCGACTGGGCGGGGCGGACGCGCGGGCCCTGCCGAGCCTGCCGCCGTCGACCTTGCGGGCCTCGCAGACGCCGGCGGCACTGGCGGGCTTGCCAGCGACGACGACGACGCGGGCGACGCAGGCGCAGGCGGCCGCCGCGCGGCGTCGCCCGACAGCAGCAGCGGCAGCGAGGCGCCGCGCGGCGCCGCCGGCGGAAGCCGAGGACGGGCCGCGGGCCGTGATGGGGACGCGACTGCAGGCGCCGGGGCCGGCGGCGGTCAGCGCGACAGGAGCGCGGACGCGACGGCAGGGCCACGAGCGGGCGCGCAGGACGGCTACGACATGCACAAGCGGTGCGCTGCATGCGCGCCGGTGTGTCGCGGCCAGCAGCCCCCGGGGCGCGGCTGCGAGTCATGCGCGGTCTCACGCTTGCGGAGCGGCCTCCGCGGAGGCACCACCTTCGTGCAGCGCTCTGTGCGCGCGCACCAGAGCGGCTGAAAGGCGGCGCCAGGAGCACAGGCCGACGGCGCGCGCGCCGCGCAGGGAGCCGCTGTTCGCGCGCGCGGAGCGCAGCTGCCTGTGGGAGCTCACGGTGCTGGCGGCGGCGGCGCACCCGAGCGTGGCGGCCATGGCGCGCACGCTGCTGGCCGGCGCGCCCGTCGTGTACACCGGCGACCCGCTGCGCGACCTCTCGCTCACCGCCTTCCTGGACAAGTTTGTGCAGCGCAAGCCCAAGGCGCGCGCGCGCAGCGCGGCAGCCCCCGCACCCACCAGCGGCTCGCGGTCTGTGCTGCGCGAGGCCGGGCGCGCCTGCGCAGCGCGGCGAGCTTGGCACCTGCCGGGGCTCCGTGTGCCGCAGTGCGCAGCAGCTGCGGCGTGCCTGGCCCTCCGGTCCGCTGCCGCCTTCGACGAGCGTGGCCGGCCTGCACACACAGCGTGCTCGCACCCCTGGGTGTATGGTTGCTGCGGGCGCGCTCACAAACAAGCTGGGCCGTCGCAACTGTGGTATGCCTGTGACGCGCGCGCCTGTGCGCGCAGGCGCCCAAGGGCGCGTCGGTGATGCAGCCGCTGCGGCCGCCCGTGCCGAGCGCGGGCACCGACAGCGCCGCGCTCGAGGCGCTGGCGGCTGCCGAGCCGGCGCCCGAGGCGATGTTCCTGCAGCGCTTTGCCGAGCTGCGGGCGGCCGGCGGCAAGATGGGCAAGAAGCAGAAGAAGGCGGCGCCGGACGACGAGGGCGCGCTGTCGGGCAGCGAGGGCGAGGCTGCGTCCGGCAGCGACGCCGAGATCGGTGCGCAGCAGCGGCGGCCTGTCAGGCAACACACGTTTGCCCTGCCAGCCGCGCGCGCGGCTGGTGCAGAGGGGGTAGGGACCCGGGCAGGCACAGGGTCTGCGTGCTGGGCCAGGCTGCCCTGTCGTATGATGTGTGCAGTCCCTGCACCTCGTGCAGGCATGTGGCCGCCCTGATCCAGGCAGGAGCGCTTGCGTGCGCGCATGCTGTGTGGCTGCTGCCCGTGCGCCCCGCGCCGGGAGACCTGCAGGCCGCGCGCATCAACCGCTCTGCGCGCGCCGAACGCGCCGGTGCGGCACGCACCTGCGCTCGGCGTGCCACGCGCCTGCGACGCGAGCAAGCGCCAAGCGCGGCACACGCCTCCTTACATGCATCAAGCGTGCGGGCGCGCGCCCGCCGCACCCAGGCGCCCGCAGAGCGCCGCCTGATGCCTGGGCGCGCGCCCGGGCGCGGCAGACTCGTTCCTGGATGCTGTGGAGGACTCCGGTGGCGAGGGCCCCGACCCCGACGCCGACGAGGACTACTCTGCGCTGGCGGCCGCAATGGGCGATGACTCCCAGGCCGAAAGCAGCGAGGGTGGCGACGAAGACGACGCCGGCCATGGGCTTGCAGTGTCTGGTGGCGGGTCCGATGATGAGGGCCAGGGCGACGCAGGTGCCGCCTGTACGCTGCTTGCCATGACACCGCCTGCTCACGCCAGGATTCGTGCCGATTGTTTGCCGTGCCGACATACGTGCCTGCATGACCGTGCCCTTGCTGGGCAAGTGACAGCGGAGCTCAAGCTTTGGCTGCCCTGCCCTGTGGCTGTCATGCTGGCCTGCGTGTGCAGGATGCCCCATGCATGCATGCATTTGCGTGGCTGTACTGGGCGCGCCAGACATCTCTCACAGCGCCGCCATGAGCTGCTAGCATGACCGGCACGCACGCATTGTAGGGACGAGCGACGAGGACGGCGTTGACGTCTTTGACGCCGCGAGCGCCAGCGGCTCGTCGGCCGCCTCCTCCGAAGCCTCAGACGGCGAAGCGGGCGCCGCTTCCGACAGCTCTGCCGAATGGATCATGGCCAACGGGGCGGTCATGCCAGCGCCGGAGGCGCACAGCGGGGGCGCGGACGCGGCGAAACGCGGGACAGGGAAGAAGGGCAAGCGGCGGCGCAACAGCGGCGATTTGTACGACGAGGACGTGTTTGCGCCGGCGGAGGACTATGCGGACGCGCTGGCCGCGGACGCGCCTGTGGCGAACGGCGGGCGCGGTCGCGACGCCCTGCGTCCTGGCGCGCGCGGCGGCCGCGCCGCCAGCGGCGGCTCAGCCGCCAGGGTCCAGCGGCCGCGCGGCGGGAAGCGCGGGAAACGTGCGCAGAGCGCAGCGGCGCGCCACCTGTGACTGGCAGGGAGCCGGCATGAATAGGGGAGGGAGCGGGCGTTGTGCCTCAAGACCACTGTGTGTGTTGCAAGTGTGTAATACGGCAAAGTGCATGCGAGCGTCCAACTGTCTGTGTGACGCTCAGCAAGGAAGGGCCATGCGCCATGGAATAGATGAAAAGCCCTTGCTGGCTATAGTGTACTAGCTAGTACAGGAACTTGGCGGACATGTGAAAACGAGGCACTCTTGGTGGCACTCATGGTCGATGCCTCTGGTCCCGAGATGTGTGGCGGCACTTCCGACAGCGTCTCTCGGACGATCAGGGAGAAAAAGAGGCAGGAGCCATCAGCAACCACAGCCGGCTCACAAGGCCGCGACACTCCAGTTTACTGGCAGGCTGTGACAGTCCAGCCTACGCGTGAAAGCATGTCTTTGGCACACGTGTATACATGCATGGTTCACATGCATAGAACGATTGTGGCATTGCTGCTGACCGGACTACACAGATAGGAGGGGTCCTGTTGAAGCGCCTGCGCGAAGTTTTGAGCATGCAACACTGCATGGAGACGTTGCGGTGTGCACGGAGATGCAGAGGGAGGAGGTGTGGATAGAGCGTTGCCCTCCATGTCCGGTGCCACAACTGAGAGCCTGAACGGCAGTGAGGCGAGCGCCAGGGCCGGCAAGCGCAAGAAGGGGAAAAAGAAGGTGCGGCACGTGCAGTTGGTGCCCTGGTTGCGCAGGCAGTCGTGTCCTTTGCACGGCCTGAGACGCGGTGCACCCGCGCCCAGGCCCCGCTGCCGCAGCTGCCGACAGTCGCCGCGGCTGAACCGCACCTGCCGTGGCGCGTCGCCGTCACGGCCAGGCTCGGGCGGCACGCCGTGGCCCGACGCGCGCTGTGTCCGGGCGAGCTCGTGCTGCGCGAGGTGGGGGTGGCGAGCGTCGTGCGGCCCGACTACCTCGAGCGCGTCTGCCACATCTGTTTCCAGGAGCTGCCGGCAGGCTCGGCGCCGCGGCCAGCGGTGCGCTGCGCTGCTCACCAGCGCAGGCACCCCTCTTTCCTGTCTGTGCCCTCGTATCCGTCCTGCACTGTGCTGCACACACAGTGTCCGCCGCCCTCTGTGGTATGCGAGCAGCACAGGCGGTGGCTGCTGGGAGGGTGGCTGAGGCAGCGAGGGCGGCAGCATGTTTGGGGGCCACAGAAGAGAGTGCCCGCCAGCTCACACAAAGTTACCCGAGTGTGAGAGCGCCCTGATGGGGCGGCAGGTGTACAAGCGCTACTGCAGTGCGGCGTGCGAGCGCAGGGATGCGGGCGCGGTGCGCACTGCGCGGGTGCACGCAGCCGTGCCAGCGATCGCCGCCCGCTGCGACGTCGACCCCCAGCTGCTCCACCTGATCGTGGAGGCCGACGCCCGCCGCAGCGAGGCTGGGGCATGCGCCGCCCGCATAGGCGCCCCCAGCCCTCCAGACGCCGTCGAACGGCCGAGCACGCCGCCCCAGCTGCAGCAGCAGCCGGCTGGGGCGCCGGCCGCCGCCGCACCAGGCGCGTCAGCGGGGCAGGGTGGCGGCGCAGCAGGCAGTTCGTGCGCGGGCGCGCCTGCCCAGAGCGACGAGGCGCTCTCGCACGGCGCGCGGTTGACGCGCCTCGACGGCGGCGCGCGCGCGGGGCCGCCCGCAACGGCCAGCTCGACACCGCTTGACGTGGAAGTGCAGACTGCCGGTGCTGCGGCGGTGGCACAGCCGGGCCCAGCAGCTGCAGACGCTTCGAGGGGCACCGACGGCCCGGCGCGGCGCGGGCTGCACGCCGACACGACACGGAAGGGGAGCGCTGCTCCGGCAGCCGCGAGGGCTGCTCGCCGCCCCTGCTGCGGTGCAGCCTGGCGGACGCGTGCGCTCTGGAGGCCCACTGGGCGCAGGCGGGCGCGGCCTGGCGCGGCGCGGTGGGTGCCGCCTGCCGCGAGCTGGCCGCGGCGGCGCGCGCCGCCGGCGCCCCCCGCGCCCGGCTCGGCTGAGGAGCTGCAGGCGCGCGCCCCGCCCGCTCGCCTGCCGGCAAGCGTTCCTGCGGACTGGCTTGCCTCGCAGGCAGAGCTTTGGCAGAGCCTGGGTGCGACCGTCCGCGCATTGCCAACTAGAGCCCATCCCGGGTGTGCGCGGGCGCACACCGTGCACGCAGCCGCGGCGCCGGACAGACCGCATGCAGCTGCGCGCGCCGCAGGCGCTTGCGGCGTGCATCAACACGAACGCGCACGGCGTCGGCGCGGCCAACGGCGCAAACACGGACCTGGGCGTGGGCCTCTTCCCGGCGCTGTCCATGCTCAACCACTCCTGCCGGCCGAACTGCGTGTTCGCGTGCGCGCCGGGTGCGCGCCCGCCGTCCCGCGCCGCGCCGCGCCGGGTCGTGCAGGGCGCCCACAGGGCCGGACCGCCCATCTGAGTTTACAGGCATGTCTGCGCGCATGAGGCCTGACGGCAGGCACTGCCTTCCTTCTGGTGTCCATCTGGGCGAGGGCGCATGCGCACTGCCTGTGCACACTCACCCTCTGCTCGAGCCGACTCATGGGCGCCAGCGGCACGCTGCGCAGGCGGCGAGATGCGCGTGCGCGCCGTGCGCGCCGTGCCCCTGGGCGGCCAGCTGACGGTCGCGTACGTGAACCTGCTGGAGCCGCGCCGCGTGCGCGCCGCCGAGCTGGCGGCCACCAAGCACTTCACGTGCGCGTGCGAGCGCTGCTGCGAGCCGCTCGCCGGCTCGTCGGACCGCCTGCTGGAGGCGCGCAGTCTCGCACCGGCCTCCCGCCGCTGCGTGCCGCGCCTGCCCACCAGGGCGCGTGAGGCGTCGACTTAAATTTTCAGCAGATGATGATGCATCTGGTGCTGCATGTGTCCCAAGCTGCGCACTGCTTGCACTCCTCTGCCCTGGGCGGAGCGACCTGGTCAAGCCCTGGGATGCAGCCACCAAAAGCGGGCGGCAGGCGAGCCTGACGGGCGGCACGGCGTGGGCGCACAGGCGGCGCCGTGCCGCATCCGTGGCTGCTCGGGCGAGCTGCTAGAAGCGCGGGGGGAGCCCGGCGCCCTGCCGCTCTGGCGGTGCGCCACCTGCGGCGCCGAGGTCGACGGGCACACCCCGGACGGCAGCGGCCCCGCCGACGTGATCGCCCGCGCGGCCGCCCTCTGGCAGGAGAGCCGCGCCGTGCTCGCCGCGAGGGTGCGGCCCCAGCGCCTGCCATTGGCCGTCGAGGGCAGCGGCGCGCGCCGCGCGGGGCCCGGCCTCGCGCGCCCCGGCGCCCCGGCGATGCGGTGGCCAGGCAGCTCTTTGCGCCGCACGGCGTTCGGGTCTCCCATGTCGAGGACGCTCTGAAGATGAGGCGCATGCAACCCGGTCGTGTGCGGTTTGAGGGCATGTGCCAAGGCCGCAGCTGCGCGGCAGGGCCACGCCGCGGCGCGGCCGCTGCTGGAGGTGTTGACGGCCATGGCGCCGCAGCGACTGAGCGTGCATCACGTGCATGTCTTCGATGGTGCGGGCATGCACCATAGTAGGCTGCTTGAGTGGGGCTATTTCAAACAGGCAGTGCAGGCCAATGCCGGGCTGCTGGGCCTACGTTGCCTGTCAATGCTGTGATTTTGCAACCAGGAGAGTGGCAGCACAGGTGCTGCTTGCATGTCTGTCTGCACGACGGGCACCCGCTGTCTATCCCTGGCGCGGAAGGCCGTTCCTTGCGTGGCGCCTCCGGACGCTCCTTACGTCTGTGCCGTGAGCGCTCTGTACGCCATTTATTTATCGTGGGCCGTCTAATCACATCTACATGCCACCCGCGGTTCCTGGGTCATGTCGCGAATCCTGGGGCGCTGCCCCTGGCGGCGTGCCCACCCGCAGTGCCCGCGCTCATGAGCGCCGGCTCAGCAGGCCAGATGTTGCTGGTGAACGCGGCGCGCGCGTGCGGCGACGCGGCGGCCGCCGCGCGCGCGCTGGCCGCGGTGCTGGCCACCATGGAGGCCGTGCTGGGTGTGCCGGCGCCTGAGCTCGGCAACCTGGTCGCGCTGCAGGCGCGCCTTCTGGGGTTTTAATGTGGAAGTATGCAGTCCCTGCTCGTGGTGATGATGACACAGAGCTGTGTGCCCCTGCAGCCTGTGTCGTAGTGCGTGGCACACTGCGCCAAGCCTGGCCCGCGCAGTGGCGGTAGCCGGGGGTTGAGAGCGTCTGCCTGCCTCTCGGCGCGCTCATCAGCCGAGCCGGGGAGCCCGGGAAGCCCCTCACGTTGTGCCGCGCTGACGGGCGTCGCGTAGGGCGAGCTGCTCCTGGAGCGCGCCGAGGCGCGCAGCACGCCGGGCAGCCTGCGCGCGCGCTTCCGCAAGCAGGCGCGCTGCGGCAGGCTGCGTCCAGAGATGCCTCCCTGGTGTGTCTATGCAAACATGCTTTGACAGGGACCATGGGCAGCACCTCCCTCCGCAGTGCACCTCAAGCTGCCGAGCGTGTGCAAACTGCCGCCAGTGCATGCTGACAGGCTGATGCTGCGCAGGCGCGTGAGGCGTGGGCAAGGGCGCTGAAGATCAGAGAGGTCTGTCTGGGCGCAGACCACCCGGTGGTGTCCGACCTAGCAGCGCGGCTGCGGGGCGTGCGAGGCTGAACCTGTTTCGGGTCTGGGATTGTCCTGTTGATTAGAGGTGTTTGCTGGGTGGTTGCATGCAGCGTAGTTTCTGCTATAGGTTTGGTTTTCCCTGCCACCGTTATAGATCATCTGGGTAGGTTTGGCTGGCATGGGCATTCGCATGCGTTTGGGGTTTTGCCGCCTGGGGCGTCCCAGGCTGGGACGCCCAACGCTTCTGTGGGCTGTAGGTCCGGCCTTATTGCCAGAATAAGAACAAACACAGAAGTGCTCCACTAGTCCAGGCGACCCCAGTTCGCTCGCCTGAACGGGATGATGGGATTGAAGACTTCTGTTGGGTTGACGCCCGTCATGGGACGCTGGTAGGCGCTTCGAGGGTTCCACATCGGCCGGCACCCGTTGTGATGCTGAGGCCGCATGGGTTTCGCTTGCGGGTATGCGAAATGTGTTGCTAGGTCAGAGGTGGCTTGCAATATGCCCAATGTGCCACCATGCTTCTAAGGGTTTCCAGAGGGTTCTTAATAGGCATGGAGCTGACCGAGCAAGTTTTTGCTTGAAGCTTTGCAATGTTCAAGTGCAAATTGGTGACTGGAGTGTATTGTGCGCTTATGCTACTGTGATGCTGCCACAGACGGAGGGAGGATCCTGGACGAGCTTGCATTGAAGAGCAACCGGTGCGGCCAGTCTGTCATGCCGGGTACGCCACTGCGCTGTAAGGTCTAGCAAGTCAATATTGTAAGCCGCAATCGCAAACCTGGCATTGGCAATTATGCGCTATTCTTTGTGCGACCTTCGGTATAGACGTCATGCAGCCCACTGTTCAGCACAACAGTGCGCAAGGTGCACGCGGGTCACGTGCTGCGTGCCAAGGGCGCAGATGTTGCGGGCCTGTGAGGAGGCTTGAGGAGGCAGGTTGAGTATGGCGGGCCGTGTGCTTCAGAGGAGCGTAGCGCGCGGGCCCAGCCTGGGTCTGGGCCTGCTGCTGCGCACCGACTCTGGCCTCCGGCATCAGCACAGCCTGCACCCGCTCTTCGCCGACCCGGAGACCGCACCCGTCAGCCCTAAGGTCCACGACTCGTTCGATGCGGCCAAGCCTGACGCCGCTGCAGACACGCTCTATGGCAAGACCAACGTGTTTGTGCGCGAGGCGCGTACCCACCTGCCCCGCCTGTGCACAATACGGCTGGACGCCCCTTTGCCCTCTGTGCTTTCGGTGTGCAAGCAGCAGACGGCGCCAGCTCAAGGGAGAGGCACAGGCCGCGGCGGGGTGCTCGCGCGCGGCTGTGTGCCTCGACGTGCCGCGCAGCGCGCGCGCGCTCCAAGGGGGTGCGGGCCGAGCAGGCGCTACGGGAGCTCGACTACCCCGAGCGACTGCAGAAGATGCTGCTGACGCCGCAGCGGGAGGTGCACGTGGAGCTCATCATCACGCGCGACAGGTGGCCCAGGGCCCCGCCAATTTCCCTCTGCACTGCAAGGCCCTGCTGCAGGCTTGGCCGCCTGCGCCCACTGCAGGCCTTGCCCTCGACGCAGAATTTAACAAACCCATGGAGCTGGGCGGCCTAGGTGCTATAGTGCATGACCAGCACAGGGTGCTCAACGGTCGTGAAAGCGGAAATGCGCTGGGCCTTGCGTCCGACGCGCAAGCGCCAAGCCCTGCGCGCGCGCGCGCGCGCAGCGGCGAGATCGGGGCGTTCAACGCCTACCGCGTGCAGCACGACAACTCGCGCGGGCCGTTCAAGGGCGGCTTCCGCTTCCACCCCGACGCCAGCATGGACGACGCGCGCAGGCGCGCCGCCCGCCCGCGCACCCCGCCCTTCCTCGCACGGCGCAGCGATGCAAACAGCCTGGCGCAGCAGGCCCGTGTCAGCGACCAAAGACAGGCATTGCGGATGGCATGTGGCCTGTGTGGTGCGCAACGCATGGGCACATGCCTGTGCTGCGCAGCACTTCAGTCTCAGGTTGTTTACCAAACTCCGCTTGTGGCATGTATCTACCCGCCGCTTTTCACGTGCAGAGCTACAGAATGGGGCACCGGCCGCGATATGGCGTGATGCGACCGCGTGTGGTTGCGCATCCTGCAGTGGCGGCGCTGCCGCTGCCCCCTGCCTCCGTCAGGGCACAGCCCGGGCGGCGCCAGCCAACTGCGCTCAGCCCAGCTCGGCCGGTCGCGCAGCCTGGCGTCGCTGATGACCTGGAAGACGGCGGTGATGGACGTGCCGTTCGGCGGCGCCAAGGGCGGCGTCAGATGCGACCCCAGCGGCCTGTCGGAGCACGAGCTGGAGCGCATCACGCGCAAGCTGGTTCAGGCGCGTGCGCGCGGAGCGCCTGCCCTCCTTTATTTACAAACATGTGATGGGTTCATCGCCGCTGCTGATGCATGCAGGCGAGGGTGCGTCGCTGGGCGAGGGGCCCGGGCGTTGTGTCAGCAGCCGTGCCTGGCCGGCGTGCGCTGCTCTGTGCAGGGCCCGGCGCTGCGTCGGGGATCTGGCCTGACATGGGTCAAGCCTGCGGATGCGCTGAGCGAGCGCGGGCGCGCCGCAGGCGCTGCGCCACGTCATGGGCCCGACGCAGGACATCCCGGGCCCGGAGATCAGCGCCGGCAGCCGCGTGATGAGCTACTGGTTCGACGAGTACTCCAAGTACAAGGGCTTCTCGCCCGCCTGCGTCACCGGTGCTGCTGCCCCGCCCCCTGCCTGGGCCCCACAAGCTTCTTGGACTCCGCCAGTGGCACGGCACCCAGCGCCTGGCCACCATGCGTGGCTCACTCAGCTGGCCAACCACCCGCGCATGTCCAGGGTGCGGAGCAGCCCCGCGCGGGGGCGCACTGCTGCGGCTCTGTGCAGCGCGGGGCTGCCGCGTGCGCGACGGCGCCCGCTGCCGCGCCTGACTTGTGTGCGCGCGCGCAGGCAAGCCCATATCGCTGCACGGCACCTTTGGCCGGGAGTACGCGACGGGGCGCGGCGTGTACCTGGCTGTGCGGGAGCTGCTGCGCGCGGAGCATGCCGGGAAGATCGTCGGCAAGGAGATCGTGCTGCTGGCATGCCGTTCACCACCCCTCGTCCCAAACAATGGTTGTCATGATCAGCGCTCCTGACCTCACTGGTCTCTGTGGCGCTGAAGGTGCATGGCCTCACGCACAGTGACGCGCGTGCTTTCCCCGTGCACCTTGTGCGCTTGCCTGTCGCCTGGCTGGAGAGATGGCACATGTTTAGACAGAGATTCAATGGCTGACATGCGCTTGACATATGCAGGGCTTTGGCAACGTGGGGTCTTGGGCGGCCGAGATGCTGCACTACCATGGAGCAAAATACGTACCCCTCTTCCTGCACCTCTGTATTGCATGAAGAATGAGCACTGCCAATGCAACCAATGAGCGCATGCCCGTCGCTGCATGTGAGCCTGTCTATCAAGGTACCCGCGCACCTAACTCTGCGCTGGGTGCGCGTACAGTGATCGGCGTGGCAGACCGCACGGGCGGCATCATCAACGAGAGCGGCCTCGACGTACCTGCCTTGCGGCACCACGTGAAAGCGCGGCCGCCGTTTGGCGGCACGCTGCGCACCTTCCCAGGCGGTGCGCACGGGCCTGGGTTAGGGGTATGAACCCCATGCAGCCTGCCGCGCTCCATGTGGCGCATACCTTTTTCCTCAGCCTGGCCACGCCAGGCCCGAGCTGCATGTCGTCAAGCATCACATGCAAGCTGCACAATCGTGAGGCCCCTGCCACAAGTGAGCCATGATGGTACGGTCAGGGTCAGTGTTGCTGGGAGGACCGAGGTACATGAGGCGCGCGCGCTTGTCTGTGACCCGGCCAGCTAGCCTGTCATGCGGCAGGGAAGCACCCAGCGCCCTGCCGGCGCTGCGCCGAGGCTGCCCCAGCGCGCAGGCACGACCGCGAGCACCGACGAGCTGCTGCGGCTGCCCTGCGACGTGCTCATCCCGGCCTCGGTGTCCGGCATCATCACAGCGGAGAACGCGCCGGAGCTGCAGTGCAAGGCGCGCGCCTCTCGGCTGGCGGCTGGGCGCCTGATCGGCGTCGCTGCGTGCGCACCTGTCCCAGTCTTTGCACCACCCGTCACTGCCGCTGCCTGTCAGAGCCATCCTATAGCTGTGCACCTATTCGGACGTTTTGCTGAGTGAGCCGCGCTGTGTCCGGTGCGGCAGTTTCTTGCGGAGGCTGCCAACGGGCCGACGACGCCCGAGGCCGACCTCATCCTGCGCGAGCGTGACATTCCAGTCCTGCCGGACATTTACGCCTCTGGCGGTGCGCTTCTCGGGCCTCCGTGGCATGCAGAGTGCGGCCGTGTGCTGCAATGCCTGTCATTCCGCTGGCTCAGCAAGGATGCCCAGACTCGGCGACTTATGAGAGTCTACACAGGAAGGCTGACACTGATGCTCGGCTCATGCGCAGGCGGCGTCGTGGTGAGCTTCTTCGAGTGGGTCCAGAACCTGCAGAACCTCAGGTGACCCGCCGCGGTCGGAGATGCATGGAAACTCTGTGTGTGCATGCAAGTGCCTGACGCCTGGACTGGCAGTCACATGCATGGATGAGTAGGGACAGGCTCAAGGCACTGCCAAGTGGTCCCATGACACGTCGCAGCAGCCTCCATGAGATCGTCCTCGCTGCAGGTGGGAGGAGGACGAGGTAAATCGGTCGCTGGACAGGAAGATGACCGAGTGCTTTGCAGAGATCTGGCGGGTGCGCCCCTGCGCCCGCACGCCGCTCTCCTACTGCCCAGTCTGCTGGTCCTGTCTGCGCGGCCTGCTGGTCCTGTCTGCGCAGCCAGCTTGAGCTGTGCGGCCGCGGGCGCGGCGCAGAGTTACAAGGACCAGAAGGTGCCGCTGCGAACGGCGGCCTACGTGCGCGCGCTGCAGTCTGTGACGCGCGCGCACATCCAGCGCGGCTTCGACTAGCCGCGGGCTCGTCCCCCACCTCTCGGGGCCTGTGCATAGGTTTGGAGCCAGGAGGGGGTTCAAGCTAGTAGGGCGCAGCATGTCACTTACAGCTTGTTACTTGCACTCGCACGCTGCACAACTGGGCACAAGCTCGCATGAGCGCACACGTCTGTTCTTCACCAGCCAGCCAACAGGGACCCCGGCTGCCTTACACAAACACAAGGCTCTTGCACAAAACGCTCTACACACACCGTCATCGGTTCACTCAGCGTGTGTCCCAAACGCTCCCTACACTTGTGCTCCAGGTCAGCTGCACGCCGCCGCTCCCTTCTTGCGCTCCTTTTACCAGAAGATGCCCGACTTTCCGCCGTGTGTCTGCGACCCCACACGCGCGCACGCTCAGTCAACCTGGCCGCTGCTTGCAACTGTCAAGTGCTGCAGTGTATGGAGCAGGTGTCCAGCGTTAGGCAGCAGATGCGGGGGCCGCGCACGTCGCCCAGCCGGCGGAAGATGCCGCTCGTGTAGCGCTTTGACCTCGCCAGGGAGTTGGGGTCGTCGTCGCGCTTCTCCTGGTCCATCCGGTGCCCCTTGCTGTACGTGATACCCGGGTTGTTGAAGATGTTGTTGCTCCAGGCGTATGCGCACATGCCTGCCGTGGAGGGCGCCAGCTTGCCACTGCAACCCTCCATGGACTGACGGCACGCAAAGCACCTCCCGGGATGCCAGGGCGCGCACCCACACCAAGCGCCATAGTTATGAAGAGCGGATAAATCTGCGACAGCGGGGATTATGGTCAGTCCTTCTCTGCGCCACCGGCGAGCGTGGCGCAGGACCACGTGTCAAGCAGCTCCCAACACAGACCAAAGGCTGCCACTGGCGCTTGAAGGACTCCTGAGCCTCAGAGGTTGCTGAGGGTAGAGGGCGCGCACCTCCGGCTTGATCCACTTGTACTGGGCGGCGCGCCCTGTGGCTACAGCTTTCTGCACTGCTGTCTTCGCCGACATATTTCCCTGTCTCTGCTTCCACTTCAGAGCTAGAGTCCTTGTCAAGCTGCGCCTGGGCTTGCCCTGGTCAAGCACTCTGCGAACCCAGCAGCCTTTTTAGGTGACTTTTTATTATGATGCCTTGCAAGTCTGGACCCCTTTTGACGAACGTCCAGACGGGTGCAGAAGTGCTTTGGCTGAGCGACGGTGTAACATCTGGAGTCGTTGCCAAGCTGCAGTACTGTTCTGGTCAGGCAGCCATATGCTTGCCACTACTCACGTGTAGAGTTGCGGTGTGCTGAAAGGTGAGGGAAGGGACATGTGCGTGTGAGCAGTTCTGTGTTGAGGCGCGCTACAGTGCGGAGGTG
>JAABUV010003658.1_pt1 | contig 19315 bp, 18 predicted proteins | sample 5559971 | NCBI WGS metagenome assembly JAABUV01 (sample SAMN10711881, study PRJNA513362) | rock metagenome | isolation source: Antarctica rocks | place: Antarctica: Victoria Land, Knobhead nord | collected 2015-12-19
CAGTCCGCCGCCGCCGAGCCCGCCGCCGCCTGCAGCGAGACCGCCGCCGCCTAGCCCGCCACCCCCCAGCCCGCCGCCGCCTGTGGAGAGCCTACCTCCGCCCAGTCCGCCGCCGCCGAGCCCGCCGCCGCCTGCAGTTCGTCGCGCCCCGCCGCCGGCCTACGGCATGCCGCTGCCACTGCCCACAGCGGTGGAGGACGTCAATGTGCGGGGCCGCAGGGGGCCGCCCGGCGCACCTGCCCCTGCAGCGCCCCAGGCGGCGCTCACGGCGGTCGCGCCGGTGGCCATGCCTGCGGCGGCGCCCGCGCCGACATGGCCGCCCGGCGCCGTGAAAGACATTCTGGTGACTGGTGGCAGGTGCGCGGCTGCTTCGCCTGCTTGCTCGGTTTGCGTACCCTTCATACATTGAGAGAGATGCTGCATACTCTCCATGCATGGAGTGAGCTTGCATGGGCCCGCACAGTGTCATGTCCGTGCTTGGTCTGCATGCCATGGAGCTGGAGGCTGGGCGAGGCGCGCGGCCGCGCGTGCAGGGGCAACTGCTGCATCTTTGCCCTGCAAATGGCGTACGCGGCGGGGTCCAACGCGAGCGTTACTGCGGTGACCTCCGCCGCGGTCGCGCCCGTCGCCGTGGTCTGCTCGGCCGGCAAGCGCCTCGCGCTCACCGCCGCCGACCTGGGCGCGACGTCGAGCAGCGGCGCGCCGAGCCCAGGGTTGGGGTTAGGGCTGTGCCCCAGCAGCGCGAGCGCCGCCAGCGCTGCGGCGAGCGGCGCGGCAGCGGGTGTCGCGCGGGCAGCGGCCGCGGGCGCCGCGGCGGCGCCGCGTCCGGCGGGAGCAAACCCCGCGCGCGCCAGCATCGCGGCGCTGTATGATGTGGGCGCCAGCAACGGCACCGTCAGCGCGTTTGTGGCGGAGGTGGCTGTGGATGCAGGCTTCCAGGCGCGCTGGGCCTGCCCTATGCTCCAGCACAGGGCTAGGGTTAGGGTTACAGGCCCTCTGCAGCACCCCCTGCCGTGATGGACTTGCATGCCACAGCATAGGGACGCTGTGGTGTCAGTTGGTGGCAACGTGGGAAGCGGTTGCATGCAAGCGAGTGCACAGACTCGATCCCTGGCTGGACAGGGCCCCCACAACAGACATCTGCCATGATAACCTCGTCGTGCGCGCATGCTCCTCTCTCTGTGTCGTGCCTGAGCACCTTCACCTTCAAAGATGCAGCGCTCGCCAGTCCTGTTGACCGCTGCAGCTCTTAGTGCGTTTGCCAAGCCGCAGCGCATGAGCCAGTTTCAGACATGCTTGCCGCCGGTCATGTGCAGCGGCGTGCCTGCATGGCGCCCAAGCTGACCCTACCCTATTTCGTGATGCACAGGGCGAGGTCGTGGTGGGCTTCACAACGCCATCAGTGCGGTCGCTGGGAGGCGCGGGAGCGCGCGTGGCCGTCGCTGCGCAGCCCCTGCGCTACGAGCGCCGCGCCGCGCCGGCCTGCGTGGTGACCACCGCAGCGGAGGTGTTCTAGGGTATGGGGTAGCAGTGGTGGTTTTGGGGTTGTCACACGTCGTGCCTGCGCGCGCGCACCAGAGCATGCCCTTGCATGAGTGACCCAGCTGTCCTGGGAGCTGCTGGGGCAAGTCGTGCGCTTGCTGGAGTATGGTCCCTGTTTTTGCAGTGCTTCAAAACTTGCCTGACACGACACGCATCGAGACTGCTGTGATCGGTGCACGTCTCATGCACCCGGCGCACAGGCAGCGCCGGCCTCCAGCACTTCAGGGTCATGAGGCAGAGTCCTTGTACCATTTGGCGCGTGCCGCCATCAGCCCTGGGCCCTCATAATTGGCAGCCTCAACATTCAAAGCACCTCGTTTCTCACCGCATGTTCCTGCAAAGGCAGCCACGCCGCATTGTGCTGCCCGCCACGCGCGCGCGCGTGCCACCAAGCGCCCGAGTGGCTGGCACAAGCAGCGTGCAGGTACACACACACACAGCGCGCTGTGTACATGCCTCAGCAAGTGGCAGCGGCAGCTAGGCACCGTCGCCGCGCCCTCCCCTCTCCAGTCCCCTGCCCACATGCACCATATGGCGCCCTGCAGGAAACCTGCCCTGCAATAAGTCAACACCCGGGAGCGCATCCCATGGCCAAGCCCCGATGGGCAAACCCAGAAAAGCACAGCACAACGGAAGCAAGGCGCCAGTGGGTCTAGATGGCCCCCGCGGCGCAACGTGCGGGGAGGGGCCTGATGTCCACCGGGCAAACCAGGAAACTACGCACAGCTAGTAGGGTAGGCTCGGCCCGCCGGATCAGCGGACATACCCAGCTGGCGGGGGGGGGGGGGGCCAATGCACAACTCATTTCGATGCCCCGCTGCAAGTAGCTGCTCGACCGGGGTGTTCACGGCAGCCTGCGGGCCGGGTTGCAGCATGCGGGACACCAAATCGGCCGGCGACGGCAGGTAGGAGGGGCAGACGCAGGACGCACACGCAGCAGAGTGCACGAATCGGTTCCAGCCGGAAAACGAGCAGGGGGGGCGCCACTGCAAGCCGGACGAATGCACGCCCAACAGGTCTGTAGCAGGACTGTGCTACGCCTCCCCGCAAGAGCCCATTGATAGCGCCGTTCTAAGCAGGGCGCGCCAAGCCCATACCGCCCCAGGCGGCAGCCGCTGTCCCCAGCTCATGAGGCTGCCGGACGCGCGCGCGGCCGCCAGGGCCGGCCATGAGCCCTGCCGGGACAGCTCGCCTGGGCGCATGCGCCCGCAGCCAGGGTCGGCGTCCTTCAGACCCGGGGCCATGCAGGCCCTAGCGCCGGCCGAGGCTGGGCGCCGAGCCCGGCGTGGCGGGCCCGAGCGCGCCGGCGGCCAGGCGCACCGGCCCCGAGCGGCGGCGCTTGGGGATGGAGCCGTTGCGCAGCAGCGGCGGCGACAAGCCCAGCTGAGGCCCGGACGCCAGGGGCCCCGCGTGGCACCCGCCCCCGGGCGGGACGCCCAGCGGCGAGCTCAGCGCGTGGCCCAGCTCACGCGCGGCCTCGCCGCCCGGCAGCAGCGCCGCGACCGCCGCGGCCGCCGCCGCGCGCCGGTGCTCCGGGGCCCTGCCGCGGCCGCGGGCGCGCGCGCGGTCAGCGGCACATGCGGGCCATGGCCCGGCTCTTGCAGCGCCCGCGCTGCGCAGCGCTGACCGCTCCATGCGCTGTCACCCGGGCGAAGCAGACATCCCCGGCAGAAGCACCGGCTCGCCGGCCGGAGCGCCGCGGCCGGCCGGCAGGCGCAGCGCAGAGCACGGCATAGGTGCCGGCAGGGCACGGCGCCCTGCTGCCGCCTGCGCAGGGTGCCACAGCTGACCGCAGCACGCCCAGAGGCACGGCACCGCACAGCCCGCTCGGCGGGAGGCGCGGGCAGCCCGGCCGCCATGGCGGCGCGGCGCGCGCAGCGCATGCACGGGCGGGTTTGCGCGGGCACAGGCTTTGCGCGGGCGCGCACTGCAGGGCGGCGGAGGCGAGGTAGTCGGCGATCGCGCGCAGCGCCTCGTCCTGCGGCAGCCGCGCCAGCGGGCCGCCGCCGCCGCCCGACCCTTTACCCAACCTCTGCCCCAACCCCAGCCCCGCCTCGCTCTGGGTGCGCTTGAGCGCGTCGGGGCCGGCGCGCGCGCCGCGCGGCGGGCCGGCCGGCGGCGCGTCGGGCGCGCCGGCCGGCGCCGGCGCGTGCGCAGGGCCGGGCGCATGCGCGCCGGCCGGCGGCGGCGGCGGCGCGTCCAGCGGCGCGCTCGACTGCTCCACGTCGGGCGGGCGCTCCATGTAGTCCAGGCCCAGCACGCCAAAGGGGCTGCGCGCGCACGCGCGGACCCGCGTTAGGGTAGGTATAGGGTAGGGTAGGGTAGGGGGCCACCTCCATCTGCTGTGAGTCAGCGCGCGCCACTGCCGCCGGCGTCGGGCTGAGAACCTCGAGTCAGGCACACGAGCCAGGCTGCGCATACGACGGCGACGGGCGCCTCAGCTGAAGACACCATGCTTCGCGCAGCAGGCGCCGGCCCTGCGCGGACGCGCGGCCGCGCGGTGCGCCGGGCGAGCGGCGCGCGCCTGTGCTGCGGCATCTCAAACGGCAGCGACGCGCTCGGCAGCAGGTCCTCGCCCGACGTGCCCGTGCCCTCAACCTCGCCGAGCGCCGCGCGCGCCGGCCCGCGCTCGCCTGCGCCGCGCGCATGCTCAGCGCCGGCGCGCGCGCAGGCTGCAGCAGGGCGGCGCGCGCGCAGGCCGCGCGCGGCCGCGCGAGCGCGATGGCGCAAGCGCCGGGCGCCTGGCGCCTCGTCGGTATGCAGTGTGTCAGTATGTCGGCCGGAAGAGCTCATAGCGGACCGCTCATGCCGTCTGTGGTGTGCTTGGCTGCTGCTGCAGGTGCTGACCTCCTTTTCTGCCCCAGGCCATGAGAGCAGCAGGGGCGGGCATGTGGCACCCCATATGCGACTCTGGCTCGTGCCGCGGATGCCGCCGGGGGCGCACCAGTGAGCGCGGAGTCGCCGGAAGCATCGGCGGCGCCCTTGACGCTCTCCGCCATCGACGCCTCCTCCCCGGCCTGCGCACCGCCACCCTGGTCAATTGCTGCCTCAGCTGCAGACGGCTGCAGGTGTGTGCCGCCTGACAAGCGCCCGCTGGCCGTCGCCAGTCCGCCGCGCCTGGCAGTTGGGATTTGTTCCGCAGCCCGCTGTGAGCAGGGCGGGAACATGCACGCAGATGCGGGGTGGGCGACACGCTTTGTGTACCAACTGCTACCTAAATGCACTCGGGTGGTGCACCGCGTTGCCGGACTGGCATTATTCAGTGATCAGTGCTGTCTCCTCCGTGCCATGTAGATATAGCCCAGCCCGCCCACAGTATGACAGCAATCACCCGCGCCCTCTCGACGCTGGGCGCGGCACCGGCGCCTTGTCGGCCGGGGCAGCCTCGCTGCCGCCGCCGCCGCCGCGCAGCAGCTGGTCCAGGCAGTCCTCGTCCATGGGCAGGTCCAGCAGCGCGTCCATGCCCTCCAGGTCCCTCTGCGCGCCGCGCTTGCCAGCCATGAGTCAGCGAGCACGAATCATCGCCGTCAGGTAGAAAAGACTGAGTTGTTGACCCCTTTGGCCTCATCAGGTGAAACAGCCTTTGTGCTGCCGTATTTGGACACAGCCAAGCCGAATGCAAGTCGGTAGACCAGCTGGCCGGCGCCGCTCCCTACAGCACAGCTGCCCCTCCGGGAGGGCGACCCAGGCAGGACGGGCGCAGGGCGCTTCACGCAGGAGGCCTGCCGCGAGGCAGCAGAGCAGCAAGCCTCGCGAACATGCCGAGCGGGGTCCAGCTGCAGGCACCCGCGACAAGAGCGGGCGTAGGGCTAAGAGCATAGCGCACCTGGCTGCCAGGGTCGCTGGCAGGCCCTGGCGGCGGTAGCGCCGGCTGGCTCTCCTGGGCTGGCAAGCCTGCACCCCACAGCCGCCCACTCACCATTCGCACTCGCTTGCACCGCAGGTGCCGCAAGTGTATTGGCCGAGCCACCGACCTACTTCAACAGCATGTGCCCCCGGTGGGGAGCCGTGCCACACTAGCTGCGCAAGGGCTGGCTGCTGGGATGCTAGAAGGCCCGCCTGCGTCTTGTATGCAGACCGGCCGAGCGATGAGCACACAGCCGTCAGATGCTGGAGCACACGAGGCAAGCCATGGAGGCGCAGCGGTGCCATTCCCGCAGAGCAGGCCCCCGCTGTGGCTCTGCCGGGTGCCGTGGTAGCGCACCCGCGCATGGAGGGAACCGCGGCTGGAAGCCGCCCGAGCTGGCGGCCCCGGGCAGCGCGCATGCGCCATACCCGAGCGGCTGGCCCCACACGTAGTCGGTCGTGGCGGGGCACATCGCGCCCGGCCCGGGGTGCTGGGGGTAGTAGAACTCGCGCACGTCCAGCGCGCGCGGCTGCGCCGCGGGCGATGCCCGGCCGGCCAGCGTGCGCTGCCGCGTCTTCTGCATAGATCGCCTGTGTCTGCGCCGGTTATCCTCTTCCTGCAGCACAGGGAGTATGCCTGGGTTCCGGATCGCGAATCTGTGCGCTCAGGCTTTTGCTTTTACGCTAAAAGATGAGATTCTGATTGCCATCGGCATGACTAAACCCTCAGATCTGCTGCCACGTGCCAGCAGCAGGCGTTGCCTGCTTCATCCTGGCATGCCTGAAGATTTACATTGCCTGATGTGCCCGACGTCATTGCTTTGTGAATATGGCACGATTGCTTGCTTGCTTGACCCCCATTGCCTAAGCAGCCCTAGCTGGCTGAAACAACCTAACACTGCCTGGGTGCGCCGAAAGGCGCGCGGGGCATTGCTTAGCGGCTTTGACAGGCAGGCCTGCCGGCTGGCGGGTGGGGGCTGCAGGTTTCTGCACTTCGTCGTCCGGGCGTGCCGAGCAGGTGTCTGAGCCTTTGCTGCACGCCATGCACGCAAGTTATACGGTGCAACAAGTAGCAACCCATTGCTGCCTCAACGCTGCTGCCAGTGCAGTCATGCAGCGTGCGAACGTCTACCTGCCCGCAGCCCGCGCACACCAGCAACACACCAGCGACACGCCAGCGACACGCCAGCGACACGCCAGCGACACGCCAGCTGACGAGCTCTTCCAGACACACAAGACAGCGACACTCACAAACCCTGGCCCTGCCCGCAGACGCGAGCGCGCTCACACGGCCGATTCAACGTCGATGTCAATGCTCTGCGCGGCCTCCGGCGGCCCCTCCGCGCCCGCGCCGTTGCTGGCCGCGGGTGCGGCCTTGTCCGTGTACGACACCTGCACGTGGCCCGGCGTTCCCGGATGACACACGCATAGGTCATGGCGAGGTGGCCCCATCCAGGCAGCTCACACGCATGCGTGCAAGCACGGCACGGCTGGCAGGCCAGCCCTCCACACGCCTGCAGCGCCATGCGGCGCAAAGGCTGGCCATGCCTCGCCACCAGCTCAGTCGCGCTCAGGTAGAGCTGTGACCCGCACTGCATGCGCGCTCGCCGCCAGGCCAAGCACCCGCCTGCAGCTCAGTGCGGTGGAGGCTGCAACCCCTCCGCCGGCCCCGCCCTGCCGCCCCGGCGCCAACCTCCGGCGAGGCGCCCGCGCGCCCGGACTTGGCTCGGGGCCGTGCAACGAGCGCGAGTCGCTCCGGGTCCCTGCAAGCCCCCGACCAGGCGCCCCCGCCGCGGCCGTAGCGCGGGGGCCGGGCGCGGGCCGCGCGCCTGGACCATGGCCGCGCGCAGCAGCTTGCCGGCCAGGCGGAAGCCGCGCCGGAACTCGCGCAGCACGGTGCCGTCCGGCACCTCGTCGTTCTCCTCGCGCATGATGGCCTCGTGCAGCTCCGGGTCGAAGGGCGCGCCCACGCCCGGCACCGCCTCCACGCCCAGGCCGCGGAACGACTCCACCATCTGCTTGTACAGGCCCTGCGCGCGCGCCGTCCGGCCGGTAGGATTAGGGCTTGTGGCGGCGCTGTCCAGCCCTCGCGCAGCGCCGCCGCGCTGCAGCTGTTCACCCCGCGGCACAGGCCCTGGCGCAGCTGCAGACCGCAGGGCAACCGCGCGCCAGGCCAGCTCCTTGCGCTGCGTAGACCTAAGATCTCCAGCACAGCAGAGACTCAGCCGCCGGGACGACGTCCCAAGCTTGAGCCCGCCCTGTCACGGCGCGCCCACCGGCAGTCCTGTCGGCCCCCAATAATGGGCGTAGAGTGGGGCAGGCAGCCGGCGCGCCTGGTACGCCGCCTCCAGCTTCTGCTCGCCCTCGGTCTCCGCCTTGAGCGAGTTGCGCGCGGACTCGAAGCTGTCCACCAGCGGCACCAGCGCCAGCACGACGTCGCCCTTGGTCTTGTCCGCGATCGCCTGCTTCTCGGCCGCCTGCGCAGGGCGCGGGCAGGGTACAGGGTTAGGGCAGCAACCAGCGGCACCAGCACCAGCACTACATCGCCCTAGGTCTTGTCCGCGATCATCTGCTTCTCAGCCGCCTGCGCCGCGCGCAGGTAAAGTGTAGTAGGGTATACAGGGTATATAGCAGGAATAGGGTAACACCTTAGCTCCTATTGCTGCGCATGCGCCTGGACGCGGGCGCGGCAGCGCAGCGGCCAGGGGCGCGCAGGGGAAGCGATCCGGGAGCTGCGCATGGCGGCGCGGGCCGGCCCGCCCCGGCGGCGCGCTCGGGGCTCGAGGGGGCGCGCCGTGCGCTTGCGGAAATTGTCAAAGTCGGCGTTCAGGCGCAGGAACTGCGCGCGCGACACCTCCAGGTTCTCCTCGGCAGCGGCCAGCTGCGCCGCGACCGCGGCGCGCTCGCTCACCAGCGCCGCGCACTCCGCCTCCGCGTCGTCCACTAGCTTTGCCTGCGCGCCAGAGATGAAGTTGTGCGGAGCGCTTATGTAACTGGTACCAAATAAAAGACTCATGCTCCGACCCCCGCGTCTGCAGCAGAGGCGCACCTAACTGCCCACACTACGAGCGACAGACACGGAGCGTCGTGTGCTGTGAGTGAGTGCTGGCGTCTGCCCCTGCTAAGGCAGCCCAGAAGATGTCTAAGGCACGGCTATGGTGAAGGTGAGCTGCAACACGGTGTGCAGTGACGCGCACCATGGCCTCTTCATCGGCGCCGCCCTCGGCCAGCGCCGCGCGCGCTTGCCTGATAAAGACCTCGTGCGGCGCGCCCTCGTCCGCCAGCGACTCGTCCGGCGAGCTCTCCGATGTGCTGCGCATTACAACACAGCATGCTTGCAAGGCTCTGCCTTGTTCAGCCCGCTCTGACCAGACTATGCACAAGGACACAGTGCTAGCCCACCCGATATGTGTGCAACAGACTGGCACGGCCCAAGGCAGACATCCAGGTGCATGCATGCGCACACGCACGCGCCGCCTGCAGGCGACACACACGCAGGCACACCTGGCGTCAGGCCCGCTGTCTGTGTCCGCTGCGCGCCTGACCTGCACAGCCAGCACGCACCACTGTCCTCTCAGCAGCGCCTTCCAGAGCGGGACAGCAGCCGCGGACGGCTGCGCGCGGGCGCACCAGCCGGCACTGCCTCCCCGGCCTGTCTGCGCCGCTTCCCCGACTCCTGGGACACAGGGCGCAGTGCGCCGGTGACGCCTGCGACCGCCGCCCCGCTGGAGGCAGCGCAAGCGGCCGCCCGCACGGGCCGCGCTGCAGCCGGCAGCTGACAGCGCACGAGGCTGAGCTAAGCGCACGCAGCTGCATCGTGCTGGCCATCACAACTCTTTGCAGCACCCCCGCTGGGAGCCTGGCCAGCTTGGAGAAGGTTTGCCTATTCAGGCCAAGAGCCTGGACTTCGCTCTACTTTCCGAATCTATTGCAGGACCAGTGGGTGATTGCGCACCGCCTGGCTTGCTTAGCACAGCAGACGCTGCAGAGAATACGAGCGGACAGAAGGCTTGAACAGCGCGACGATCCCAGACGCCGCTGCCATGCTTGCCAGCGCGGGCGTGGCCCCGCCGCGCCCGGCGCTCACGGCGGCGCCGGTCCCCCTGCTGCCGGCCTGCAGGCCGTTCGGCGCAGCTCCGGCGCGGCATTGCACGCCGCGGCCCCTCGGCGCAGCGAGCCGTGCCGCGCCGGCCAGCCAGGGGCTGGACCTGCTGGAGCAGCTGCACACCTGCGGCATGACGCCCTTGGGCGGCGGCATCGGCCCCGGCCCGCCGAGCGAGAGCGAGTTCCACGTCAACTTTGGCCGCGCCGTCCGGACACTGCGCGAGGACATCCCGAGGTGCGGCCATTGCCGCCAGCTGTGCCTGCCCAGGCTGTGCGCTCGAGGGATGCGCTCAGCGAGGCAACCAGTGGTAGCTGCACTGCACAGCACTGCACTGCTGACCTGCTGACCCAGCCGTGGCTCTGCCTTGGCCTCTGCGCAGAGGCCCGCACCTGTACATGTGTGTGCACAGGCAGGCGCCGGCGGGGGGCCGCGCTCGCAGCGGAGCGCGCCGGCCGGCCGAGCGCGCCGCGCGCGCGCAGGTTCTTCACGCAGGCGCCCACCACGAGCGTGCTGGCGGAGGAGGACTTTGTGTTCGTGGACAGGATCGGGCGCGTGCACCTGGGCGGGGACACCACGGTCGTGTATGGCGTGGACGCCTACCGGCGGCACCTCTTCATGCTGCGCCTGTACTGCAGCCTCGTGTTCTCCCGCTGCTCGGTGCGCTGCCCAAGGCCGCCCTGCGTTGCCACAAGCTCTCAGGCGTGTCGCCAGCGGCTGTCTGGCACGCCTGCACACCCGGGCGGCTCCTGTCTGCTTAAGCTGCGCCAAGAGCGCCCAGCACACGGCACAGCCCTCAGACCAGCCTTCTGCGGCGCCGCCGTACCTGTGTGGTGGTGGGCATATGCGCCCCAAAGAATTCAGCGCTTTGGAGTGGACAGCTTGACGAGCGTAGGAGCTGCGCAGCACGCAGGGCCTGGTGCAGTGGCAGGGCAGGCAGCGTGGGCCCGAGCTGTGCGCCGGCACCTGCTCACAGTCAGTGACGGGGCACTGTCCAGGCGCTGCAGAGGTCAATGCGTGATCGATGTGAAGGCCGCCGGGCAGCGCATGGCGTGTCATCGGCCCTGCGGCCGAGGCTGTATGGTCAGGGTTGCGCGCGGCCGCAGGTGGAGGTGCTGCGCATGTGGCCGCGCGACACGCACACCGTGGCGGTGCGCTGGACGCTGCGCTGCGCGCCGCGCCTGGCGCCGGGGCGGCCGCACAAGGTGCTCGCGCTGGACGGCGTGTCGGAGTATAAGTTCAACTCGCGCGGCTTCATCCGCGAGCACTCGGTGCGCGGGGTCAGCATCAGAGGCCAGGCCTCAATGCGCGTCCTGCGGCCTGCGAGCCTCGTGCGAGGGCGGGCAGCGCTGCCCGCGAGCATGTCCTCCTTGCGGGCGCTGCCTCGGGGTGGCTGGCGCGGGCCGACCGGTGGGCCGAGCGCCGGTCCAGTACCCTTGTGTGTACGGTGTGTCTGCATGTGCCTGCCGAGTGTGCCGAGTGCTATTGGGACGGGGATGCGCTGCAGGCTGCTGTGCCGCCACTTGTCAGGCACGCAGGCATCCTCGCAGCCATCACGCTCTGAGCGCCGGCGCTGGGCGGTGCGCAGGCTGACATCATCAATTGGGACGACGGCAAGCGCGCCCAGAGTAAAGCGCTGGTGGCAATACCCGGTGCGGCGATGCCAGCGGCCTTCCAAAGCGTGCGCGATGTGGAGCTGGACGCCTGGAGCATGAATCCATAGTGGCAGCACGACTTACCTGTGGCGTGCACACGCTGCGAGTGCATGCGGTTGTCCTGGTGAGAGTCTCGAGGCGCTCTGCTGTGTTGGTGTTGTCTTCGGCTGCGATAGTTCCGAGCTCTGAATTTTGTACTGAAGCCAAGAATTGTTTGAGCCTGCCGCTGGGCAGGCAGCAGCCGGGGCGCTGCAGGCTCGCCTGCGCTGCTTAGGTGTGTGTGCACAGCAGGAGAACGAAGACTCGGCGCCTATTGAGCCTTGCGCCCACAATCTGCTAGTTGGTGGGATAGAAAGAGACTGGAATTCTGCTCAGAGCCCGACCGGGATGGCCAAGCTGGATCCTGTGAGACCTGCGGACCAAGGGCGCTCGGACACTGCCAATGCGGTCGTGTCAAGATGCGCGCAACCAGCACATTGTAATGACGAGAAGGTCTTGATGGAAAGACTTGGGCCTGGCACAGCTATAAGCATGCATTACCTTGCTGCTCAACAGCGCACATGCTATGCAACAATCACGCTATGCGCTGACTGGCGAAGGGAGCAGGTCAGCAATAAACAAGCTATCAAGGGAAGAAGGAGACACAGCTGTCGGCGCGCGGCTCACCCAAACAGGCCACGCAAGCCGACGTCAACAGAGGGACAGCAGAGCCTGGTATATACATACAGAGGTATTGCGCCATGCAACATTTAGCAGCATGACCGTAGCGCCATAGCATGCGCGCGCGACTTCACAGCTGCTAAACTCCGCCCCGTGTGGCAGAGCTGCAGGACTGCGGCAGCAGGCCCTAGCTGCGCAGCAGCCACCGTGCAGCAGCGCCAGGCTCCGGTCGGCGTGCAGGCTGTCGCTGGCGGCCGCACGCGTAGCGCCCGGGCCACAACAGCGCGCGCAAAAAGCACGCAGCCTCTTGGGCCCATGCGTTGGCGCGCGCCAGCGCGGCTGGTAGCTTGGCCGGCGGCCGGACCGACATGCACCGGCGCAAGCAGCCTTTCACGGAATATCCGCCCCTCCCTGCCCCAGCTCAAGCGCCCGCGGGCGCGGGCTTGGACAGCAGCTTGCGCGGCAGCCGCTCGCGCGGCGTGTGGCGCAGCAGCCAGAGCCGGCCCGCGCGCTCGGCCAGCGTGCCGCCCGCCTTGAGCCCGCGCCGCGCCAGCTCCGCCTTCAGCGCGTCGGCGCCTAGCGCCTGCAGCGCGTCGGGTCCCGCGTACGCCTCCAGGTCCACCGGCGGGTAGGCCTTGGGGGCAGGGCTAGGGTTAGCGTCCCCCGCAGGCGCGGCGGACGCCGCGGGCGGCGACCCCGAGTCCGCCCCGCTGGCGGGGTTGTCGCGGGCGGCGAGCGCCGGCGGCGCAGCGGCGGCGACGGGCGCCGGCGCGCCGCCCGGCGTCGCCGGCGTGGACGCCTGGTGCTCCAGCGCGAGCGGCGCTGGCGCCAGCACGTCGGGCCGCGCGACCGCGGGCAGCGCCTGCTGTTCAGAGCCGCTGCTGCTGCTGCTGCCGCCGCCGCCGTCGCCCGCGGCCGCAATCACGGCCACGCACGAGTCGCTCAGGCCCGAGGGCGCCGGGCGCTGCGGCTGGAACGCGGCAGCGCCGGTCAGCGCGTCGGCGCCGTCGAGGCTGCCCTCGGAGTCGCTGCCGCTGGAGAGCGCCTCGTCGTCCAGGGGCACCGCGCCGCGCGCGCGCTTGACCGGGGCGGCGCTGGGGTCGGCGCCCCGCGCCGCGCTGCGCTTGCGGCCGGCCAGGCCGGCCTGCACCGCGGCCGACACCGCCGCCAGCGCGTCCGCCTGCTGCTCGCGCACGTCGTCCATGCTCACCTGCGGCACGGTCGCTCGCGCTTCAGCTCGCGCCGGCGCACATCATCAGTACATGCTGCTCCATGCGCATGCGGAGGCCGCGCCGGGAGCACGGCCACCAAGCGACACCCTGCCTTGGTCCTTAGAGACGCGGTACTCCAGGCCGTCGCAGCCAGGTTGGCGCTTGGAGGCTTACGCACGCGCAGCCAGGTGGAGCAGCGAAAGACAGCAGCCAGGCTGCAGCGCGGCGGGCGCGCGCCTGCTTGCGCGCCTCACGGACCGCCTGCCGCTCCAGCTCGCGCGTGCGCTTGCCCTCCGCGGCCTCCGCGGCGCGCTTGCGCGCCTCGGCCGCCCAGTCCTTTGCACACACCCGCATGCGGATGAGCCTTACCGCCAGCAACAGGGACGCTGTGCGACGAGTTGCGCCGCACGGGAACGCCGCACACGCGGGCGCATGCACATCCTGGCACACACACGATGCACGTCCTAGCACACATACGAGGGCGCGGGTTGCAGCCTGTCAGGCCCCTCCAAGGTGGCACTTTTGTAACCTGCGCTTGGAACAGACCTGCAGCTTCTTCTCGGCGTTGATGTGGCGCAGGCGGCGGCCGCTCAGGTCGCGCATCGCGTCCTGGTTCTCTGTCTGCGCGGCGCGCCCCGCGCCGCGCAGCAGCGCGCCGAAGCCGCCCTTGCCGCCGCGCAGACGCAGCAGAACGCTGAGCGTCGCCTCCGGCCCCACGCCGCACTCGGCCAGCGTGCAGCCGTCGCGCAGGTCCCGCCCGGCGAACACCAGGCGCTGAGCCGCGGTTGGAAGCCCCTCGGCATCCTGAGCCGCGCACGCCGCGCCTGAGACAGGGCCGGGGCGCAGAGCTGCGGGCCCGCTTAGCCGCTGGGCGGCGGCGGCGCACCTGAATCCAGGCCTTCACATCGGCCACCGTGTCCGCTGCGCGCACGTGCAGAGCGCGCGTGCCACTGGCGCGCACGAAGATCTGCATGGCAGGCTAGTCAGACGCAGCCTGGAGGAAAGGCGACTGGAGGTCTCACGCTATGTAGAGATCTGTGGGTTGGTTTACAGGGACAGATTGTGTGGCAGAGTGAGGCTGCTCAGGCCTCTTTCTGGGACCCTAATATTAGGGAGGAGCAACCTTTCGAGGGCGTTGCATGAACACACTGCTCAGCTCGTCTGAGTCCTGCTTGTTTTTAAGCGATAGCGTGTCCTTAGTTGCAGAGGGCTTAGTTTCTGGGATCATCTGCGCACACCACCACAGGTGCTGCAAGGTCTCACTGGGTGCGTTGCAGGATGGGAACGCTCTACGTGGACTATGTGTCGCAGCCCTGCCGCGCGTGCCTCCTCCTCTGCAGGCGCGCCTGTGCCTAGCATGAAGGTGCATTGGCTGCATGCATCTATTGCAGTCATCATTTCCAACGTACTCAGGCTGGCCCATCATGTATAAGTGCTTACTGCCTGCTATCTGACAGATGTCACCCCTGCCTCAGGGCCGCAAACGTTGACGTCCAGGAGAGGCTTGTCTCGCTCTTCAAGGGCGACAACAAGACGCCCGAGTTCCTGGCGCTCAACCCGCTGGGCAAAGTCCCCTTCCTAACGGCAAGGCCTGGCTCCCTGCCTGTCTGCAGGCCTCCTGCTGAGCCCGCTGTCACGCTGCGCTCAAAGCGTGCGCCCGAGCCGCGCGCCGCTGTCGCAGGACGGCGGGTTCAAGCTGCCCGAGAGCGCGGCCATCCTGCGGTACCTCGCCACCACCCGACAGGCAGGCAGCCCTGGTGGGACCAACCACGCACTCCAGTGCCGACCGCGCGGGCGCGGAGTGCGCATTGCCTGACGTGCGGGGGCGGGCCGGGCAGGCTGCGGACAACTGGGACCCGGCCGACGCGCAGCGGCGCGCGTGCGTGGACGCCGCGATGGACTGGCACCACTCCACAGTCCGGCGCGGCGTGACCGGCCAGGCGCGCAGGACGAGGCCGCCTGCACCCTCTGCTCGCTTTGCTCGACCTTGCATTATTTGACCGCAACAAGCAAACGCGCTGCGAGCCGACAGGGAACAGCCAGGCGCATGTCCGCCCCTTGCCTGCCCGGCCGACCGCACTCCGCCCCGCACACATCGACACGACGCCGCCAGCGCCGAGACGTGCACGGAGGGCGCGGCAGCGCACGGGGCGGCGGCGCGCATGCGCAGGGAGGCCCGCACCGCGTGCATGCGCACCGCGCGCCTCCGGCCCCGCAGCGCGCCGACCGGTGCGCGGCGCCTGCCGCGGCAGGTGTGGAACCGGGTGCTGGCCGGCATGGCGGGCCTGCCGGCCAGCCGCTCGGAGGCCGAGCAGGGCGCAGAGACCCTCGCCGCCGCTCTGCAGGCACGCCCGCGCCGGCGCCCGCCCACCCGCAGGCGCCTGAGCGCCTTGCTCGAGCAGCCATCACCCGACAGGGAGCCCGCCCGAGCGCCCGGCGTGGCGGGACGCATGCTGTCGGCACGTGACACAGGCTGACTCGCAACAGTGCCTTCGTCCCATGTGTGTGGGCTCACTGAGTGCGGCGGTGTCGTCCACTGCAGCCATCCCCCGCGTCGACGCCGGTTTTGCCCCAGCGCACTCGCCGCTCACAGCATGTCCAAGAAGAAGCGCAGGCGGTGCAGGGCGTCCGCTCCGGCCGAGCGCTCGCGCGCCTGTGCGCCGCGGACAGTGTATAGTAGGTTAGAGTAGGGATATGACCGGCGCGCGCGCGCAGGCGCTGGAGGGCTACTGGCTGGACGGCAGCGCGTTTGTGGGCGGGCATGAGGTATCGATCGCCGACCTGCTCATCACTACCGAGCTGGAGATGCTCCGCCTGCTGGCCGCCTCGCCGGAGGCGCGCCACGGACCCGCCGCAGCTGCGGGCCGGCGCATGCCTGTGCCAACCTCGCGCCAGCGACCGCTTGCGCGTGCACGTTCTCAAGAACGGAGCTCAGGGGCCGCCCAGCACGCAGTGCAGCTCGTGAGCGACAATTACGGGCTCCGCCGGACACCAGCAACGCATCCACGGCCGCAGTCTGCCCGCGTCCTAGCAGGCACCCGGGCTGCAGGCTCCCGGCCCAGTGCTGCGCACCCGCCCTGGCGGCTCGCCCTGGCTTGACATGCTCCATGTGACTCTTAACCTACCCAGCCTCGTCGCCCGGCAGGGCCCGAGCGCGGAGGCCCAGCTGGCGCCGTTCCCGCGCGTGCGCGCATGGCTGGACCGCGTGCCCGCCGCAGTTGGCCGCGACCGCTATGACAAGGTGCTCCGCGTGCAAAGTGCCACGCGCCCGCGCTGAAGCCCCCCTCCTGTCCTTGCTGCTGAGGGGGATCGCGAGTCCCGTGCAGTGGTGGACCTGCTTCAGGCTAATTGTCAGAGGCTGGGATGTCGTTATAGTATTAATCAATTACAATGTAGGTTTGACAGGGTGCTCCGCTGCTGGCTGAGACAGCATGCACGGGATCGCTCGCAGGTGAACGCCATCCTGGACAAGGTCACAGCCAACGCAAAGCGGCGGCTGCAGCAGCAGGCAGCAAAGCTGTGAGTGTCGTGGCAGTGCTGCACTAGTTCTGTGTTCATTGCTTGTGAGGTGGCTTGTGCTCTGCAGCTGTTGTTATCCTGTGTCTTCACATGCTAACGTATAGCGGGCTAGGTGTCTGCCGCATTCATAACCAACGCCGCATCACCACCAGCCTATGTAAGGCCGAGCTCAGGCAACTCTTAAGGTTTGAGACATGGGCCGCCACTGAGCGACCCCTGCACAACACACTGTTCGTGACACCCTGCCCATCCAGCTGGCACCATGGCCAACATATGCGCGCAAGCTGAATGGGCCATGCCTGCCAGCCTGGCGCACCATTCATGCCCACGTTCAGGTCTTCTGCACACTGCACTGATGAGTTGCCCCGCTGCGGCCACACCAAACCCCGACCGCACTAGGCCCCCCTGCCCCGCTCACAGAGGCAGGCAGGCGGCCAGGGCCGCGAGCGCCTCAGGCGGCGTGCCGGGCAAACACGCCGCCAGCGCCGGCAGGGCCGCCGCGCCCCTGGCGCCTTCGCCAGCGTCCAGCCCCCCGGCCCCCGCCCAGCCTGCCGCATCCGCCCCAACCGCCGCCGCGGCTGCCGCCGCCGCGGCCGGATGCGGCGCGTCCGTCAGCGCCACGCACGCGCAGAAGAGCTCTTGCAGCCAGGCCACGTCGGCCGGCGGCGGCGCCAGGCCGCCGCGGCCGGAGCGCGGCGCCAGGTCGGCCGCGCTGGGCAGGCGGCCCGTGCGGAAGTAGGCGCGCAGCGGCCCGGGGCAGGACCCAGGATTAGGGTCCGGGCGCCCCCCCGCGGCGCGCCCCGGCAGGAAGCCGGCGGCCGCCCAGAGCGCGAGCACGCGGCGCCACAGGCCCTCCAGGAGCGCCGGCCGCAGCAGCGGCGCCCATGCAGCCGCGCCGTCCCAGTCGCCTGCGCAGGCGCAAGCGCTTGGGGTGCCGGCGGGCCGCGGCCTTGCACGCCGCCGCGCTGGAACTCGTGCGGCAACGCGTGTGCGCGTCTGGTTGCTGCACCGCTCGCGTCGAGCATGCCAGGCAGCGGACGCGCGGGACCCGGGCTCGCCACACGGGTTCCCCTTGGGTGAGCACCCAGGGCCGCCATATAAGCCCAGAAAAGAGCTTCCAAACATAACCTGCACGCTCTAGGCGCTCGCATCGCCGCGCATGGGACCCAGGAGTGCGCAGCAGGGCTAGGTTAGGGTGCCACCTTGCGACGCGGCGGCGCGCGCGAGCGCGGCCGACGCCAGCGCCGGCGCGGAGTCGCAGTACGCGCGCGCCAGCCGCAGGCTCCACAGCGGCACGGTCGGCGGCAGGCCGCCCGCCAGCGCCTTGAGGCCCCACCCGCCCTCTGCGGCGCCCCGGCCACACCGGCTGCATGCCTGGCACGCACGGCGAGCTCGCTACGGCATGGCACTGCCAGCGCTCGCAGGCGCAGCATCGCCCAGAGGCCCGCATGCTGCAGGGCAGGGGGTTGTAATTAGCCACGGCAGATTACGTTGAGTCGCTGCAGTGCGCACACCAGGGGTGAGCGCGCGCTGGGCGCTGGGCGCCGCGATGATGCAGCAGGGGCCCCGCCCCGCGCGCTGCTCCGCGCGCACAGGACAGGGTAAGGTGTGTCGGGACAGCTCGCTAAAACAGCGCGCACCTGCGACCTGGGCAGTGCTCCGCGCGGGCTGCCCGGCCTCGGGCGGCGACGCAGGCCCGAGCAGCGCGGCGACCAGGCAGTGCAGGAACAGGTGGCTGCCCAGCGCGCCCGGCTTTTCCTGCGCGGCCCGCGGCGCCTGGGGCCTCAGCGGGTTAGGAACGGGTAGGCTCAGGGGTTAGCCCTAGCAGCTGCGGAGGCGGCCAGCCCGGGGACGCGCCCACCGGTCATCGCGCTCACTTGCAGCACAGGGGCCCCGCGAGCGCCCTGGCAAGCCAGCTCACACACTCACAGATCCGCCCCGGCAAGTGCACCGTCTCACGGCCCGGCTGCAAGGGCGGTGGGCGCTGCGGGCCTCCTCAAGCCGTGCGTGAGGCGCTCCCAGGTCGCGCGCCCAGCACGCGCGCATGCAAGCAAGCTCCAGGCAACGCCGCCCTGAACCGGCCAGACATGCAACAGGGTGGCCGAGTGAGAGAGGCAGTGTCACAGGAGAGCAGTGTTAGAGTGCGCGCAGACACGGTGCCAACTCAGCGTGCATGCTCGCTGCCGCCGCGCCTGCGTGATGCACTCGTGGAGCGCGCCGCGGCAGAAGCGCTGCAGCGCCGCGGCCGCCGCATCCTGCGCTCCCGACGCCCGACCTGCACGCGCAGCTCGGGCCATCACTCGGGGCGGGATGGTGTGCACGCCGCCGAGCGGCCCGCCACGCAGGGGCGCGCTCGCGGGGCGCCGCGGGCGGGCAGCGGGAGGCCCAAAGGCCGGGCGCGGCCCGCCGGGCGGACGCGTGTGAGGGGCCGCACCGGCGGCGCCGCCAACGTCCGCGGGCCCCTGTTCGAGCATCTCGGCAAACGCCGCCTCGGCCGGCACGGCGCCGAACGCCGCGCACAGGCGCGCCAGGTCCGCGCCGCCGTCCGCCATCACGCCCCCCGCGTCCTGCGGCCGCGCGCCCGCAGGGCTTGGCGTGCGGGCAAGGGCGCTCCAGCCTGTAACGGAAGCCTAGAGACAGGTCAGCTCACCCAGTCGCTGCAGCCCGTGCCTCCTGCGGCTGCCGTTCTGCGGCCGCCTGCGCCTGTGAGGCCGGCCGCCTCAGAGGCGACCGCCGCGCCTCTGACCGGGCACCCCCAAGGCTGCGCGGCTTCGCGCCGG